>Ga0111154_1026_pt1 | contig 18479 bp, 33 predicted proteins | sample DeeMarSeWOR28_12_FD_80252 | JGI IMG/M metagenome (GOLD analysis project Ga0111154, IMG submission 80252) | Gammaproteobacteria bacterium SG8_47 | reverse complement strand
TTATTCAGGAAGTGACGGTGGAGCACAACGGTGCGGCGGTGATGACTGCGCAGTGGGGTCCGGCGGTGTCGAAGAACCCGTATCTGTCGTGCGTATTCACCGGTGGTAACGCCGGCGACACGGTGAAACTGTCCTGGGTCGACAACAAGGGCGAGAGTGATTCCGCTGAAGAGAAGATCAGCTAAGCGTTGGAAGGAGTCGAGTTTATGAAGAAGATCGTACTGACTGTTGCAGCGCTGGGTATTCTCGGCGGTGCTCCGCTCATGGCACAAGCCTCACCGCAAGGCGACTTGCAGGAGTTCCGGGACTATTTCTTTAAGCGCTTCCCGGGAGTAGCTATGAACGACTTTGGTAACGGCATTTACGCGATCGACGCTGGCCGCCGCGCTGAATGGGAGCAGATGGAAGAGTTCCCCCCCTACGAGGCGGGCGTCGACGTCGGCAAGGAACTGTTTGGGAAGCCGTTTGCCAACGGCAAGACCTATGCTGACTGCTTCAAGAAGGGGGGCATCGGCATTCGTCAGGACTATCCCTATTTCGATGCCGATACCGGTCAAGTGAAGACGCTGGAAGCCGAAATCAACGAGTGCCGAGCCAAGAATGGCGAACAGCCGTTGGCCTGGGGCAAGGGCGATCTCGCGGCCATTTCTGCCTATATGGCGTATACCTCACGTGGCAACAAGATCAACGTCGTGATCCCCAATGACCAGCGGGCACTCGACATCTACGATCGCGGCAAGCGCCACTTCTACACCAAGCGTGGTCAGCTCAACTTCTCCTGCGCTGACTGCCATGTCGCCAGTTCGGGCATGCACGTGCGCGCCAACGTGTTGAGTCCGGCGCTGGGCCACGTCACGCATTTCCCCGTTTATCGCAAGAAGTGGGAAGCGGGCGGCAAGGGTGCCACGGGCGGCTTCGGCACGCTGCACCGTCGTTACGGCGGCTGCAATGAGCAGGTCCGCGCAAAGAAGTTCAAGGCCCAAAGTGATGAATACGTTGCCTTGGAGTACTTCCATACGTACATGAGCAACGGCATCGAAGTGAACGCGCCGGGCGTGCGCCAGTAACAGAGCTGACCATCGTGATGAGAGACCCGGCCCGAAAGGGCCGGGTTTTTTTTGCCCGGAAGATATGCGCGCATGAGGGTGAAACTGAGACGTGTCGGCTCAGAAGCCGGCCCGCCGCATTAGCAGTCCCAGTCGGTAGAGCTTGCAGGAAGGGCAAGGCCAACGCTGACTCAGGTCAGGTTCACCGCGCGCGACACCCAAGGTCGCCGCCGGGTCCCCGACTGCGACAGTTTCGATTCGCTAGATCTAGAATCGGAGCGACGCTAGTCGAACGTTTGATCTGAGTGCGCCGCGACCATCCTTACGGTGCGCTCAGGCATCAAGATTTCAGCGGGCAGAAGACGCCGTCGACAGCATCGACATTGAGATCGTCGTAGATAGCTTCGATGGCCATGTCTTCCGTAGCGTGGATGTTGTCTTGTCCAATCACCTTGATCAGACCGGTGCGCTCCAGGAGCAGAATGATCTGGCGCTTCAGGCCGCTGAAGACGATCTTCACCCCATTCTCAGCTAAACGCGTGATGAGGTTATGCAGCATTTCCTCGCCGGAGGCATCCATCTGGTTGATGGCATCTCCGACGACGAGCACATACTTTGCCTTTGGATGGGTAGCGACGGCCTCGAGGACAGTGTCTTCGAAATAGGAGACGTTAGCGAAGTAGAGAGAGCCGTCGAAACGCATGACGACGATGCGCTCATCGGTTGGGAGATCGGGGTGCACACGCAGATCTCGCAGCGTACCATCCTGATAACGACCCAACAGCGCCACCCGCGGGCGCATCGTCCGATACAGATACAGTGCGATGGCAAGAAGAGCGCCAATCATAATGCCGTTGTCCAAATGTGGTGCGAAGGCCAGCGTCGCGACAAAGGTCACCGCGGCGGCAATGCCATCGTGAATGTGGGTCCGCCACGCATACTTAATTGCCCGAAAATTGATCAATCCAATGACGGCCATCATGATGACTGCAGCAAGTACCGCTTGCGGCAGGTGATAGAGCAGCGGCGTCAAGAACAACAGAGTGACCAACACCACAATACCCGTGAATACCGACGACATGCCGGTGAGTGCACCAGCGTTCAGATTCACCGCCGAGCGCGAGAACGAGCCGCTGGTGGGATAGGCCTGACTGAAACTGCCCACAATATTGCCCAAGCCCTGGCCAATCAGTTCCTGATTGGGGTCAACGCGATCGCGGGTCTTGGCCGCCATGGCCTTAGCGATGGATATCGCTTCCATGAATCCCACCAGAGAAATGATCACGGCGCTCGGCAGGAGTTTACTGACCATGGTCCAGTCAAGGTGTGGAACAGCGAGGCTGGGCAGACCTTGTGGAATTTCTCCAACAACCTTGCCACCGGTACCCTCGAACCCGACCGCCCAGCTCAACACCGTAGTCACCGCCACGGCAATCAGGACGCCCGGCAGTTTCGGGAGATACTTCTTGAAGCCCCACATGATGGCAAATGCCGCAACGCCCATGAGCAGCGTGGGAACATGCGTGTGTCCAATATCGCCCAGGACCGCGGCGATATCCATGATGAAGCTTTCGCTGCGCGGCTTGGCGACGCCGAAGATTTTGTTGAGCTGGGACAGCCCGATGATGATCGCCGCCGCATTGGTAAACCCAAGGATCACCGGATGCGACAGGAAGTTGACCACAACACCGAGTTTGAATACCCCGAGCAGGAGCTGAAATGAGCCGACGAGGAACGCTAGCAGGATGGCCAGACTGATGAACTCGGCGCTACCCAGATTCGCGTACTGCGCAAGCGCAGACGCGCTCAACAAGGAGACGACGGCGACGGGGCCGGTCGCCAGTTGCGCCGAGGAGCCCCACATCGCAGCAATAATGCCGGGCAGGAAGGCCGCGTAAAGACCGTAATAGGCAGGCAGCCCGGCCAACTGCGCGTAAGCCATAGACTGCGGAATCAGTACCAGGGCAACGGTGATGCCGGCAATCAGGTCGGCGCGAATCGCAGTACCAGTCGGGGGAAACCACTTCAGAAACGGTAAGAACTGTCTGACGTTGACCATATCCGAGCGTCTTGTCTCTTGTTGAACCGCAGCGGGAAACGAACCGCGGCTGACCACGTGCTGCACCGCGATCTGGCAAGCGCATAAGTGTATTACGTTTTTCCAATTGGCGCTATTGACCGCTCGGGCCGAAGCGCCGGATGACGCTATTAATCAATACCTTACAGCCTTGGTCCGAATCAGGTTGGGGCCGGTGCAGAGACGCCCGCAGCTTGGTCTGCGCAGACGATCTGGTCTGCCTGCTGCGGGGCTGTCAACCGAACCTCGCGAACCTGTCGCCGACTCGGCGGCAACAAAAAACCCCGCCACGGGGGGGAGGCGGGGTGAATGCGCAGTGGGCGGGAGGTTGTCGACCCCTCCCTTGTGCGTAGTTATCGACGGGGGCGTGTCGCACCTTTAACCCTGAGCCGGTTGGGGTCTCGACACGTTGCGCTAACGCTAGCGCACAACGTGAATATTGCCTGGCAGCGAGGCAACTTGTCACAGACCGGCCACGGCGGACTGGGACATTCTAGTGCCTAAACGAGGACCAGCGGTTGGGGGGCATAGACCATGACAAACCTTGAGCTTGAACAGCTGAAATTTGAAATCCGCGAACTGACAGCCCTATGTGTCCAGGTCGAGGGCAAGGACGATCCGCGCTCGCAGTGGCTGCACCAGCTGGTCCTGTCCAACATCGCCCTGCGACATGCAAGATTGGCGGCGATGCAGGCTCGAGTCGCCATCCAGGCGCCGCCACGGCGTCAGGCAGCAGGTGCCCGGCAGGCACGGCTTTCCGGCGCTCTGCCGGCCTGGTTGGCAGGGGTCAGAACGACGATCTCGGAATTTTCCTACCGTAAAAGAGGAACCCTCTGATTGTGATAAGGCAGCGCGGAGCCAATGATTATTGAGCGGGTGGACAGGGAAGCTGCGCAGGGATGGGGAACGCGTACACAAGGAAGACAGGGACGTCACTCTTCTGGGCTGAGACCCCACACGACACCGCCGCAAGCGCTGCGAATCGGAGAGATGACAAGCAATGAACGAGCTGCCAGGCACCAGTCATGCAGTACGTGCGGGCCCTGAGTTCCGGCTCAACCCGTCACGCTATTTCCACGTTATGGGCGAAGGGTGGTACGTACACACCCGCGAAGGAGCGCAGGGTCCGTTTCTGCAGCGTATGGACGCCCAGCAGTGGCTCCAGAAGTCCTTCGTGGCCCCAACCTCAGGCATGAGCGAGGCCAATCGGCAAAGTCCCGATCCGTGGTCGCAGAGCAGGCGTTAGCCTGCATGCTCGAGGCAGGGGCTGGTTCGGCTCTCAGTGCCGGCGCCAGACAAACAAAACCGGGCGCTGGGCCCGGTTCTGGTCAATCCAATTGCAGTGGATCCCTGCCTATTCGGGCGTCTCGGCCGTCGACTCTTCCTCTACTATGGGCCTGTCCACCAGCTCCACGACAGCCATTGGAGCATTGTCGCCGGGGCGAAAGCCGCACTTGAGGATGCGCAGGTAGCCGCCGGGGCGCGATTGGTAGCGTGGTCCCAACTCGCTAAACAGCTTGGTGACCATATCCCGGTCACGCAGTCGCGCAAACGCCAGGCGGCGCTTGGCGACGCTGTCAATCTTGGCAAGCGTGATCAACGGCTCGGCCACTCGACGCAGCTCTTTGGCTTTGGGGAGAGTGGTCTTGATCATCTCGTGACGAAACAGTGACGCCGCCATGTTCTGCAGCATGGCCTTGCGATGGGAGCTGTTGCGGCTAAGTTGCCGCCCTGTGTTGCGATGTCGCATGTTCGTATTCCTAAGCTAGAGCTTCCACGTGCTTGACGCGTCGATGTTCACTGAGCGTGCTCAGACGGAGGCACGTTCTTCGCGTTCCTTAAGCCCGGGTGGCGGCCAATTCTCGAGACGCATACCGAGCGAGAGACCCCGCGAAGCCAGCACGTCTTTGATTTCGGTCAACGACTTCTTGCCCAAATTCGGCGTCTTGAGCAGCTCAACCTCGGTGCGTTGAATGAGGTCACCTATGTAATAAATCTGCTCGGCCTTGAGGCAGTTGGCAGAGCGCACCGTAAGCTCGAGATCGTCCACCGGCCGCAACAGGATCGGGTCGATTTCCGGCTCGTGAGTCGGCTGGCTCTCCTCCGCACGGGCGCGCAGGTCAACAAACGAGGACAACTGGTCCTGAAGGATCGTCGCCGCGCTACGGATCGCACCCTCGGGGTCAACCGTACCGTTGGTTTCAAGCTCGATAACCAGCTTGTCAAGGTCAGTACGTTGCTCAACGCGGGCGCTTTCGACGACATATGACACCCGGCTGACGGGACTGAAAGTCGCATCCAGCTGCAGCCGGCCTATCGGCCGGTCTTCGTCCTCGGCCGCGGACTTCTGGTTGGCGGGCTGGTAACCACGACCACGCTCAACCTTCAGGCGCATGTTCAAATCGCCGCTCTTGGTCAAATGCGCAATCACATGCTCGGGATTGATAATCTCGACGTCATGGTCCAGCGTGATATCAGCCGCCGTGACCGGGCCAAGCCCCTTCTTGCTCAACGTCAGGGTTGCCTCATCGCGACTCATCCGAATGGCCAAACCCTTCAGGTTCAGCAACACATCGATGATGTCTTCCTGAAGACCCTCGATGGTGGTGTATTCGTGAAGGACGCCGTCGATTTCGACTTCGGTGACCGCCGCGCCGACCATAGACGACAACAGTATTCTGCGCAGCGCGTTACCGAGCGTATGCCCGAAACCGCGCTCCAGCGGCTCCAGCGTTACCCGCGCGCGCGTCTCGCCCAAGCGCTGGACATCTACCAAACGCGGTTTTAGCAGTTCTGACACAGAACCCTGCATGGACAATCCTCTTTGATGCTTGCTCGTGTTCCTGTCCAAGCGCCGCGTGAATCGGCACCCAAACGACTATAAGCGCTACTTCGAGTAGAGCTCGACGACCAGCTGCTCCTGAATATCCGAAGGAAGCTCACTGCGCTCCGGAACGTTCTTGAAAACACCTTCCAGCTTCTTGGCGTCGACCTCGACCCAGTCTGCGAGACCACGCTGTTCCGCCATCTCCAACGCCGCCTTCACGCGCAAATGTTGCTGGGCGCGTGTGCTCAACGCGATTACATCACCGGGCTTGACCTGGCAGGACGGAATGTTGGTCTTGCGGCCATTGAGCGTCACAGCGTTGTGACGTACGAGCTGACGAGCCTCCGAGCGTGACGCACCGAAACCCATGCGATACACGACGCTGTCGAGCCGCGACTCCAGCAGCTGCAGCAAGTTCTCGCCCGTCGAGCCACGGCGGCGGTCAGCTTCGCGGTAATAAAGACGAAACTGACGCTCGAGCACACCGTAGATACGACGCAGCTTCTGCTTCTCGCGCAGCTGAACCGCATAGTCGGACAAGCGTGTCCGACGCTGGCCGTGCTGACCCGGCGGGAAAGGCCGGCTCTCTATCGGGCATTTGCTCGAAAAACACTTCTCGCCTTTAAGGAACAGTTTGGTGCCCTCTCGGCGACAGAGACGACACTTTGCTCCAACATACTTTGCCAAGGTTCTTGCCTCCCGGCTTAGACTCTACGCTTCTTGGGGGGCCGACAACCGTTGTGCGGAATCGGCGTTTTGTCCGTGATACTGGTGACTTTGAAACCAAGGTTATTCAGCGCACGGACGGCGGACTCACGTCCCGGACCGGGTCCCTTGACCCAGACCTCGACATTCTTCATGCCGAACTCCTGTGCCGCCGAACCCGCCCGCTCGGCCGCAACCTGAGCGGCGAACGGTGTGCTCTTGCGCGAGCCACGGAAACCCGATCCACCTGAGGTCGCCCAGCACAGGGTATTACCCTGGCGATCAGTAATGGTGACAATAGTATTGTTGAAAGAAGCATGAACGTGACAGATCCCGTCGGCCACGTTCTTCTTGACCTTCTTTCGCGTTCTGGTGGTTGCTTTAGCCATGTGTGCGAATCATCCGATACAGCGCTCTATCTCTTAACCATCCGACGTGGACCCTTGCGCGTGCGTGCGTTGGTACGAGTGCGCTGACCCCGCAGTGGCAAACCACGGCGGTGGCGAACCCCTCGGTAGCACCCTAGGTCCATGAGCCGTTTAATGTTCATGGACACATCGCGTCGCAAATCACCTTCAACCGGAACCTTGGCCACCTCGGCGCGCAGCGCCTCCACTGCAGCCTCTTCCAAGTCCCGCACCTTGGTATCCGGCTGAACACCGGCGGCGTCGCAAATCGCGTAAGCACGCGTGCGGCCAATACCATAGATCGCTGTCAAAGCAACCCAGGTATGCTTGTTCTCAGGTACGTTAATGCCAGCAATACGGGCCATTTAGCCACTCCCTCAATGACTTACAACAGGCAGGGGACCGCTTCGGAAAACACGCTATGGTACTCGGTAATGCCTTTGTAATCAAGCACTAGAGCCCCCTCGCCGCGCGTCCGCTGCCACACCTGGATATGCCTGCCTCAACCCTGACGCTGCTTGTGGCGCGTGTCCTTGCATATCACGCGGACCACGCCGTGGCGGCGAATGATCTTGCAGTGGCGGCACATTCTCTTGACGGAAGCACGAACTTTCATTGCAATTTCCTCAACTTTAACCTCGGGCGGGCAACACCCATCAGCGAACCAAGCCGCTGCGGCCGTGGCCGCGCAGATTCGCCTTCTTCATCAACCCCTCGTACTGGTGCGACATCAGGTGGGTCTGCAACTGGGCCATGAAGTCCATGACCACGACCACGATAATGAGCAATGAAGTACCGCCAAAATAGAAGGGCACATTCCAGTACACGATTAGGAATTCGGGCAACAAACACACCGCGGTGATGTATACCGCCCCGGCGAGGGTCAGTCGGCCGAGAATGGTGTCGATATACCGCGCTGTCTGTTCACCAGGGCGAATCCCCGGAATAAAAGCACCAGAGCGCTTCAGGTTGTCTGCCGTATCCTTTGGATTAAACATCAACGCGGTGTAAAAGAAGCAAAAGAACACAATCGCCAGCGCATACAACATGACATAGACGGGCTGGCCGGGTGACAAAGTTGCGGCGATGTCCTGCAACCAGCTCATGCCGCCCGCGCCGCCGAACCACTGGCCGAGCGTCGCTGGAAACAAAATGATGCTCGAGGCAAAGATGGGCGGGATGACGCCAGCCATGTTCACCTTCAATGGCAAGTGGCTGGTCTGCGCCGCATAGAGTCGTCGCCCCTGCTGGCGCTTGGCATAGTTCACCGTAATGCGGCGCTGACCGCGCTCCACGAACACGACCAGACCCGTCACGGCCATCACGATCAGCAGCATGATCAACACCAGCGCCGGGCTCAACTCGCCTGTTCCTGCCAGCTCAAGTGTGCCGCCAATGGCCGACGGCAATCCGGCCACGATCCCAGCGAAAATGAGCAAGGAAATACCGTTGCCAATTCCGCGCTCCGTGACCTGCTCGCCCAGCCACATCAGGAACATAGTGCCGGTCACCAGCGTCACGGTCGTGGTCAGAATAAACTCATAGCCAGGCACGATTACCAAGCCGGCTTGACGCTGGAGCGCGAGAGCCACGCCCATGCCCTGAAAAGATGCCAAAACAGCGGTGCCGATGCGCGTGTAACGCGTGATGATGCGGCGACCGGAGGCACCTTCCTTGCTCAACTGCTCGAGCTTGGGATGCACCTTGGTCAACAACTGCATAATGATTGATGCCGAAATGTAGGGCATTACGCCAAGGGCGAATACCGACATGCGCTGCAGGGCTCCACCGGTAAACATACCGAACATATCGAGAATGGTGCCGCGCTGCTGCTCAAACAGTTGAGTCAACATCGCTGGATCGATGCCTGGCACGGGAATGAACGACCCAATCCGAAACACCACCAGGGCACCGACGACAAAGAACAAGCGTTGGCGCAACTCGACCAAGCGGCCGGCGCTCATCGCATTTGCCAGAGATGAACGGGTCGTTGCCACTTAGTCCTCGACCTTGCCGCCAGCCGCCTCGATGGCCGCGCGCGCACCCTTAGTGACCCCGAGGCCGCGCACCGTGACGGCCTTGTCGAGGCTACCCGAAAGCATCACGCGAGCCCGCTCGACGCTGCCGCTTATAATATTGGCCGCTTTCAATGCCGCCAGGTCGATGACGTCGGCGCCGACATTGTTGAGCTCGTGCAACCTGATTTCAGCGGTGACGCGTGCAATGCGTGAGCGAAAACCGACCTTGGGCAGCCGGCGCTGCAGCGGCATCTGACCGCCTTCAAACCCGACTTTGTGGAAACCACCGGCCCGAGCCTTCTGACCCTTGTGGCCACGACCAGCCGTCTTTCCCAATCCGGACCCAATGCCGCGGCCGAGGCGCTTGCCACTGCGCTTGGCGCCCGGAGCGGGTTTTAGCGTGTTCAAACGCATCTCAGCTTTCCTCGACTTTCAACAGATACGAGACTTTGTTGATCATGCCGCGCACGCTTGGCGTATCTTCGACAGTCACCGTGTGATGCAACCGTCGCAGGCCAAGCCCAGCGACACAGGCTCTGTGCGTTGCCAATCGACCAGCGATACTACGCACCAATGTCACGTTCAGCGTTTTCTTGTCAGCCATGGCTTATTCCAGGATTTCTTCAACCGACTTGCCGCGCTTGGCCGCGACGTCTTCGGGCGAGGTCATTTGCGCCAAGCCCTTCAGGGTGGCGCGCACAACGTTTATGGGATTGTTGGTCCCGATGCACTTGGCGAGAATGTCACGCACACCGACAACGTCGAATACGGCGCGCATGGCGCCACCGGCGATGACACCGGTACCCTCTGAGGCCGGCTGCATATAGACCTTAGCGGCCCCGTACTCGGCAGTCATGGGGTATTGAACGGTGCCGCCCTTGAGCTTCACCTCCACCATGTTCTTGCGGGCGTTCTCCATCGCCTTGGAGATTGCCACGGGCACCTCGCGCGCCGTACCGCGACCCATGCCCACGCGACCGTTGCCGTCACCTACGACCGTCAGAGCGGAGAAGCCGAACTGGCGACCACCCTTGACGACCTTTGCCACACGCCGTACGGCGATCAGGCGCTCCTGCAACTCGTCTACGTTCTGTGCGCTGTCGAAGCTGACCATAATATCCTGACCCCTAGAATTCCAAACCGTTCTCGCGAGCAGCGTCCGCTAAAGCACGGATCCTGCCGTGATACTTAAAGCCGGCGCGATCAAAAGCCACCCGGGTGACGCCCGCGGCCTTGGCCTTCTCGGCGATGGCCTTACCTACCGCAGCGGCAGCCTCTACGTTGCCCGTCGATTTCAGGCCGGACTTGATGTCCGTCTGTAGCGTTGAAGCTGTGGCCACGACTTCACTGCCGCTCGGCGCGATAACCTGCGCATAGATGTGGCGCGGCGTACGAAACACACTGAGGCGAAACACACCCAGTTCCTTGATCTTGGCCCGAGCGCGTCGCGCGCGGCGCAAGCGACTTGTCTTTTTGTCCATCTCTGCAACCTGCCCCTACTTCTTCTTGGCCTCTTTGCGGACAATAACTTCGTCCGAATACTTCACGCCTTTGCCCTTGTAAGGCTCAGGTGGCCGGAATGCCCGAATCTCTGCTGAGACCTGACCCACGAGTTGCTTGTCACTACCCGTGACTACGATTTCCGTCGCACTTGGTGTTTCGATCGTAATGCCATCGGGTACCGGGTAGGTTACCGGATGAGAAAATCCAAGCGTGAGGTTGAGCGTCTTGCCTTGGGCTTGGGCACGGTAACCCACGCCTACCAGATCCAGCTTCTTCCGGAAGCCTTCGCTGACGCCGACCATCATATTAGTAACCAAGGCGCGCGCCGTGCCCGTCTGAGCCAAAGCGCCAACGGCCTCCTGGCGCGGCGCGAACTTGAGCAAACCGCTGTCTTGTTCGACAGTCACCAAAGGATGCAGTTCGTGTTGGAGCGTGCCTTTGGGGCCCTTCACACTGACGGACTGCCCGCTTACGGACACTTCCACGCCCTTTGGGACCGACACTGGATTCAATACTCTAGCCATTACCGCTTGCCCTTATGCTACGTAGCACAAAACCTCGCCGCCCTCACCGAGCTTGCGCGCGGCGCGGTCGGTCATTACACCCTTCGAGGTAGAAACAATAGCGACCCCGAGCCCAGCCATAACCGAAGGCAAATCATCCCCAGCTTTGTAAACGCGCAGGCCGGGACGGCTCACCCGTTTGAGACTGGCAATGACCGGCTTGCCATCGTAGTACTTAAGCGCAATCGTCAGGACCGCTTTGTTGTCGACCGTCTCCACAGAGAAATCGGCGACGTAACCCTCATCCTTCAGCACGGCTGCAATCGCCTGCTTCAGCTTCGAGGAGGGCATGCTCACGCTGACCTTGCCCGCCGACAAAGCATTTCGAACGCGGGTCAACATGTCTGCAATTGGGTCAGTCATCATATCTTCTGTCTCTCCCGGCCGTCAGTCGTTCGCTGCAGGCCCAGCATCTCACCAGCTTGCTTTCTTGAGGCCCGGCACTTCGCCGCGCATCGCCGCCTCGCGCAACTTATTGCGGCTGAGGCCGAACTTTCGATAAACGGCGTGAGGCCGGCCCGTCAAGCGACAGCGCCTTTGCACGCGCGTCGGCCCAGCATCGCGAGGAAGCTTCTGCAGTTTCTCCTGGGCTGCCATGCGCTCTTCGAAGCCGGCTTCGCGATCGTTGATGATCGCTTTGAGCTCCGCACGCTTGTTAGCGTATCTCGCCACGGTCTTCATGCGGCGCTTTTCGCGCTCAATCATCGAAGTCTTGGCCATGCGTCGTTTACTCCTTACGTCCTGAACGGAAAGTTGAACGCTGCCAACAGCGCCCGCCCTTCTTCATCGGTCTTTGCAGTCGTCGTAATATTTATATCGAGACCGCGAATCGCGTCGATCTTGTCGTACTCAATTTCCGGGAACATGATCTGCTCGCGGACACCCATACTGTAATTTCCGCGCCCATCAAATGCGCGCGCACTCATGCCGCGGAAGTCACGAATACGGGGGATGGACACGTTAATCAATCGGTCCAGAAATTCGTACATCTGCTCGCGACGCAGGGTCACCATGCAGCCGATGGGCCACCCTTCGCGAATCTTGAAGCCCGCGACAGATTTGCGCGCCCGCGTTACCACCGGTTTCTGGCCGGCGATCTTGGTTAGATCCTCGACCGCGTTCTCCATGACTTTTTTGTCGCCAACCGCTTCCCCGACGCCCATGTTGAGCGTGATCTTAGTGATGCGGGGGACTTCCATCGTGCTCTTATAACCAAACTGTTCCGTGAGCTGCTTGACGACGGTGTCGCGATAGTATTGTTTCAACCTGGCCATATCATCACCCGCCCTTAGGCGTCCAAAACCTCACCATTTGACTTGAAGTAACGCACTTTGCGTCCGTCCTCCAAGGTCCGGATTCCGACCCGATCCGCTTTCCCAGTTGCAGGATTCACCAGCGCCACGTTCGACAAATGGATGGGTGCCTCCTTTTCCACGATGCCGCCCGGAACATTGAGCATCGGGTTGGGCTTCTGGTGTTTCTTGATAACGTTTACGTTCTCAACCACCAGCCGATCTTCGGCCAGCACCCGCGTTACGGTGCCGCGTTTGCCCTTGTCTTTGCCTGCGAGCACGACGACGTCATCACCCTTCCTGATCTTTCTCATCGCTGAACCCTCACAGCACTTCCGGTGCGAGCGAAATAATCTTCATGAAATTCTCAGTACGCAGCTCGCGGGTCACGGGACCAAAAATGCGCGTACCAATCGGCTGCAACTGATTGTTAAGCAGGACAGCGGCATTCTTGTCGAAGCGCACGACTGAACCGTCGGGGCGACGCACGCCTGAACGGGTACGCACGACTACCGCGTTGAAAACCTCGCCCTTCTTGACCTTACCGCGCGGTATGGCCTCCTTGACGCTGACCTTAATTACATCGCCAATGCGCGCATAGCGGCGATGAGATCCCCCCAGCACCTTGATGCACTGCACCCGGCGCGCGCCGCTGTTGTCGGCGATGTCCAGCATGGTCTGCATCTGAATCATGACACTCTCCGCAAGAATCCAGTGTTCTTCGTTGTTCCCACGCCTCGGCTAAACCTTCGCCGCACGCTCGTTAATCTTGACCAGACGCCAAGTCTTGCTTTTCGACATTGGCCGGCAGGAGGCCACCGTTACCACATCACCCTCGTTGCACTCATTTGCTTCGTCGTGGGCATGTAACTTGGTGGAGCGCTTAATGTACTTCCCGTAAATCGGGTGCTTGACGCGCCGCTCGACCAACACCGTAATGGTCTTGTCCATCTTGCTGCTCACTACGCGTCCAGTTACGGTGCGTTCCACCTTGGCTTGCTCGTTCATTGTGTCCTACCTGCTCAACTGCTCTTCTCGTTGATAGCGGTTTTTACCCGCGCGATGTTGCGACGCACTGCCTTCACCAGGTGAGGCTTGGCAAGCTGGCCGGTGCCCTTCTGCATGCGTAGATTGAATTGCTCGCGCAACAAGTCATGGAGCTCCTTCTTGAGCTCGTCTACGCTCTTCTGTCTCAATTCGCTCGCCTTCATCACAACACCGTCCGCGTCACAAACGTTGTAGCTATCGGCAATTTTGCCGCCGCAAGACGGAACGCCTCGCGCGCGATTTCCTCGCTGACACCTTCCATCTCGTAGAGCATGCGGCCTGGCTGAACCTGCGCGACCCAATACTCCACATTTCCCTTACCTTTACCCTGTCGCACTTCCAGCGGCTTCTGCGTGATCGGCTTGTCGGGGAACACCCGGATCCAGATCTTGCCGCCGCGTTTGATGTGACGGGTCATCGCTCGGCGAGCAGCCTCGATCTGACGGGCGGTCAAGCGACCACGTCCGACGGCCTTCAGTCCGTACTCACCGAAGCTGACTTTGCTCCCGCTGAGCGCCAGTCCACGGTTACGACCTTTGTGCTGCTTGCGAAATTTCGTACGTTTGGGCTGCAACATGACAAGTTGCTCCTAGTTAGCTCGCTGCCGCCGGCGCGGCCGCGGTTTCTGCTTCCTGAGCACCCAGCACCTCGCCCTTGAATATCCACACCTTGACGCCGATGACGCCATAGGTCGTCTTTGCTTCTGCCAGACCGTAGTCAATGTCGGCGCGCAGCGTGTGCAGAGGCACACGGCCTTCGCGATACCACTCACTACGCGCTATCTCCGCGCCATTCAAGCGGCCTGCCACGTTGATCTTCACACCTTGTGCACCAAGACGCATGGCATTCGTCACCGCCCGTTTCATGGCCCGGCGAAACATGATGCGACGCTCGAGCTGCTGCGCGACGCTCTCGGCGACGAGTTGGGCATCGAGCTCAGGCTTGCGAATCTCTTCGATGCTGATATGCGCCGGAACACCCATCTTCTGCGAGACTTCAACGCGCAGGCGCTCGATGTCCTCACCTTTCTTGCCGATCACCATGCCGGGACGCGCGCTGTGAATCGTGATACGTGCGTTGCGGGCCGGGCGTGTGATCTCAATGCGGCTCACGGAAGCCTGTTTTAGCTTCTCCTTGAGGAACTCGCGCACCTTCATATCGGTGTACAGGTAGTCCGCGAAATTCCTCGAGTCCGCATACCATTTCGATGCCCAGTCCCGGACGATTCCGAGGCGGATGCCGACAGGATGTACTTTTTGACCCATGCTTTCCTCGCTTCACTTCCGTGAGGGGTGAGGGGTAATGTGCTCGCGTTCCGTCACCTTACTCCTCACGCCTCACTTGTCTGAACTCAGTCGTCCGCCACCATCACGGTGATGTGGCTAGTCCGTTTGAGAATTCGATTGCCACGGCCCTTGGCACGCGCGCGCCAGCGCTTCATCGTAGGTCCCTCGTCAACGAACACCCGCGAGACCTTCAACTCATCGATGTCGGCCCCTTCGTTGTGCTCCGCGTTAGCGATCGCCGACTCGAGGACCTTCTTAACAACATCCGAACCCTTCTTGGGGCTGAAGCTCAGTAGCTGCAGCGCCTTCTCAACTGGAATTCCCCGGATCTGATCCACGACCAGACGGCACTTCTGCGGGGAGATCCGCGCGAACCTAAGTTTTGCTGCGACTTCCACGGTGCTAAACCTCTGTTTACTTGGCCTTCTTGTCGGCCGCGTGACCTTTGAAGGTACGAGTCGGCGCAAATTCGCCGAGTTTGTGTCCCACCATGTTCTCCGTAACGTACACGGGCACGTGCTGGCGCCCGTTATGCACCGCGATCGTCAGGCCGATCATGTCGGGCACAATCATGGACCGACGCGACCAAGTCTTGATCGGCCGTTTACTACCGGCAGCGTGCGCGGCGTCCACCTTCTTGGCCAGATGCAAGTCGATAAACGGTCCTTTTCTTACTGAACGTGGCACAGCTCGCTCCTTTTACTTACTTCTGCTTGCGACGACGAACGATCAAGTTCGACGTACGCTTGTTGTGACGGGTCTTGTGGCCCTTGGTTGGCACACCCCATGGAGTGACCGGATGGCGCCCACCCGAGGTGCGACCTTCGCCACCGCCGTGCGGATGGTCTACCGGATTCATGGCAACGCCACGTACCGTCGGACGAACACCGCGCCAACGCTTCGCACCAGCCTTGCCCAGCTTGCGCAGATTGTGCTCAGAGTTGCCGACCTCACCCACGGTGGCACGGCAGTCATTGTGGACCTTGCGCATTTCGCCTGAACGCAGCCGCAGCGTGGCATATTCACCCTCACGCGCGACCAGCTGAACGGCGGTGCCTGCGGCGCGCGCCAACTGTGCGCCTTTGCCCGGCCGAAGCTCCACGCAATGCACCGTGGTACCAACGGGAATGTCCCTCAGATGCAATACGTTACCGGCCTTGATCGGGGCCTCCTGGCCACTGAGAACAGCGTCGCCAGCGTTGAGTCCCTTTGGCGCAATAATGTAGCGGCGCTCACCGTCAGCGTAGAGCAAAAGCGCAATATGGGCGCTACGATTTGGGTCATACTCCAAGCGCTCCACGCGGGCCGCAATCCCGTCCTTGTCGCGCTTGAAATCGATAATCCGGTAACGCTGCTTGTGCCCGCCACCACGATGGCGCGTGGTAATGCGCCCATCATTGTTGCGTCCGCCCGACTTGGTCTTCGTTTCCACGAGCGGAGCATAGGGCTCACCCTTGTGCAGCTCGGGCTTAACGACCTTGACCAGGAAGCGGCGCCCCGGCGAGGTTGGTTTGACTTTTACGACTGGCATGACTCTGATTCCTATGCCTATTCAGCGCCCATGAACGAAATGTCATGACCGGGCTTGAGTCTCACGTAAGCTTTCTTCCAGTTGGCACGCTTGCCCATGTGACGGCCGTACTTCATCTTGCCGCGCATATTGGCAACCTGCACACCCTCTACCTCGACCTTGAACATCAGTTCGACGGCCTGCTTGATCTCGGGCTTGGTCGCGTCGCTGGCGACCCGGAACACGAATTGGTTCTCGCTTTCCGCGGCCCGGGTTGCCTTCTCGGAGATGTGGGGCGAGAGCAAGATCTTCATCAACCTCTCTTCATTCATGCCAGCATCTCCTCAATCTGTTTGATGGCGGGCAACGTCATCAGGACTTTCTCGTGCCGGATCAGGCTCACAGGATCAAGTGCCTTGGCATCGACCACGCCGACGGCGAACAGATTGCGCGCCGATAGATACAAATTTGGGTCGACCTCATCCGTCACGATCAGGACATTGTCCACACCCAGCTCATTGAGTTTGCCGACCAATTGCTTGGTCTTGGGTGCCTCAACCTTAAAGCTGTCGACGACGACCAGACGGTCCTGGCGCACGAGCTCGGATAGAATCGCGCAAAGCGCGCCCCGATACATCTTGCGATTGACCTTCTGCGAGAAATCCTGCGGCGTCGCCGCGAAGATCTTACCGCCGCCACGCCACAGTGGGCTGCGAATGGTGCCCGCACGTGCGCGACCCGTACCCTTTTGCCGGAACGGCTTGGACCCGCCGCCGCTGACCGCGGCCCGGGTCTTCTGGGCGCGCGTACCAGCGCGCGAGCCAGCCAGATACGCGGTCACAACTTGGTGCACCAGCGCTTCGTTGAACTCACGCCCGAAGGTTGCCTCGGAGAGCTCGACGCTTGCGCCAGATCCGCTGCCACTTGCTGCCGCCAGTTTCAACTCCATCGTCTCCCCTCCTTACGACCGCGTCTTCGTCGCGTGGCTTACGATTACGTCACCACCCTGAGCCCCGGGGATCGCACCCTTGACCAGCAGCAGGTTCCGCTCAGCATCCACGCGTACAATTTCCAGGCTCTGCGTCGTGCGGCGCACGTTGCCCATTTGCCCCGCCATACGTTTGCCCTTGAAGACACGCCCCGGAGACTGGTTCTGACCAATTGAACCAGGAGCTCGGTGCGACAGTGAGTTACCGTGCGTGTTGTCTTGCGCCTTAAAGTTGTGCCGTTTGATGGCACCCGCAAAGCCCTTGCCGCGGCTGGTGCCAGTCACGTCAACTTTCTGGCCGGCTTCGAAGATGTCGACCTTGATTTCGGCGCCAACCGCGAGGTCGTCACCTTCGTTCTCATCCAGCCGGAACTCCCACAGACCACGGCCCGCCTCAACGCCAGATTTGGCGAAATGGCCCGCATCGGGTTTGCTCAACCGTGACGGTTTGCGGCTGCCGGTGGTCACCTGTACTGCGCGATAACCATCAGCGTCGAGAGACTTGACCTGTGTGACGCGGTTGGGCTCAACCTCGATCACCGAGACAGGCAGGGATGCGCCTTCCTCCGTGAAAACACGAGTCATGCCGACCTTTCGGCCAACTACACCAATTGCCATACTCTTGTCCTCGTTCACCGCACCGATTTCGATTGACCGGTGCTGTATTCGATCGTCAGGCAGGCGCGGACTTCCGCACCTAGCCAATTACTACTGCAACTTAATCTGTACGTCGACGCCCGCCGCCAAATCAAGCTTCATCAACGCATCGACGGTCTTATCCGTCGGATCAACGATATCCATCAGCCGATTGTGGGTGCGAATCTCGTACTGATCGCGCGCGTCCTTGTTGACGTGCGGAGAAATCAGCACCGTATAGCGCTCCTTCTTCGTCGGCAGTGGAATCGGACCCCGCACCTGAGCACCCGTGCGCTTGGCGGTGTCGACAATTTCACGTGCCGACTGGTCGATCAGGCGATGGTCGAACGCCTTGAGTCGGATGCGAATGTTCTGCTGTTTTGCCATGGTTCAGTCCAATACTGTTGCGAGTACCGAGTTGCTAGTTGCGAGAAGGGAGCGCACCTTAGCTCATTCCTCGCTATTCGTCACTCGCTACTGTCCACTCGTTACTCGATTACCTTGGCGACAACGCCCGCGCCAACCGTGCGGCCACCTTCGCGAATCGCAAAGCGCAGCCCCTCTTCCATCGCAA
>Ga0111154_1063_pt1 | contig 19661 bp, 19 predicted proteins | sample DeeMarSeWOR28_12_FD_80252 | JGI IMG/M metagenome (GOLD analysis project Ga0111154, IMG submission 80252) | Gammaproteobacteria bacterium SG8_47 | reverse complement strand
TCATCGTCGTGCTGCTGTCCTGTTCACTTTCCTTGTTGGCGGATGCCGGTCACATGCTCACTGATACCGCGTCACTGGCCTTGGCGTGGCTGGCGTCGCGCATCGCGCGGCGGCCGGCCGATACCTTGCGCTCCTACGGGTATCACCGCGTGCAGATCCTCTCGGCCTTGCTCAATGGCATCGGATTCATTGTTGTTGTGGCATGGATTGTGGTCGAAGCAGTAGAGCGGCTGCTAGCGCCGGTCGCGATTCTCGGCGATGTCATGCTGGTCGTTGCGGGTGCAGGCTTGGTCGTCAACATCATCGCGTTTTTGATTCTGCATGGTGGCAGCTCGCATAACCTCAACCTGCGTGGCGCCGTCGTTCACGTGCTCGGCGACCTGCTCGGCTCGCTCGCCGCGATCGGCGCCGCCGTGGTCATCCTGTTCACAGGCTGGACCCCGATCGATCCATTGCTCTCGGTGCTGGTCGCTCTGCTCATTCTGCGTAGCGCTTGGTACGTAGTGCGCAAATCGACGCACATTCTGCTCGAAGGCACACCGGATGATGTCGATATCACCGAGCTGCGTGAGACGCTCGCAAGCTCGGTTCCCGCGGTGCGCGACGTACACCATGTCCACGTCTGGTCGCTGACACCGGCCCGTCCGCTGCTAACAATGCACGCCAGCATCGCCGATGATGCGGATTACACAGCGGTGCTGGAACAGGTGAAGGCCGTGCTGATCGAGCACTACGGCATAGAGCATTCCACCATACAACTCGAGCCACAGCACTGCGTCGATGATCACCCGACAGGCTATACTTCCGACTCAGTCCCCAACCGCGAGCATTGAAGCGATGAGTGACGACATGGTCTGCTGGAAGTGCGGTGCAAGCCTAGCCGAAATCCCGCAACCGTTTGCGCGCCTGGCAGAATGCCTGAGCTGTCGCGCGCAGGTACACGTGTGCAAACTGTGCCGCTTCTACGACACCGCCAAGGCAAAACATTGCGCCGAGCCGATCGCCGAGGAGGTCATGGACAAGACTCGAGCGAATTTCTGCGACCTGTTCCAGCCGCGCCCCGGCGCCTACCAGGCTGCAGACACCCGTGCCATCAGCCAGGCGCAGGCTGGGCTCGCCGCGTTGTTTGGCGAGACACCCGCTGAGTCGCCCCAGCGCAGTGAAGCCGACCTTGCCCGCGAACGCCTGGAACAGCTCTTTGGTAGCAAGGCGGACAAAGACGACTAGCGCAGTCCGCGGCGAATCGTCTGCATCGTGATGAGAGTTGCGCTCACGACTCGCTGCGTTCATGTGGCCATTTGATCGCATCAGGCAGCGGCGACTGCTGCGCCGCCACGCTCAACCCTCCACCGAGTGGATTCAGGTCGCATATTCCCTGCCGTTGCTCGATGGGCTCAGTGAAGAGGAACTCACGACTCTGCATCGCCTCAGTGTCCTGTTTGCTCACAATAAGGTGCTCGAGCCCACGCCGGATGTCGCAGTGGACGAAGCATTGGTCCTGCGCATCACGCTGCAGGCCTGCCTGCCCATCCTGCATCTTGGCATCGACTGGTATGACGACTGGACATCGATCATCGTCTACCCCGGCGAGTTCATTACTCGACGCGACGCATTGGACGAGGCCGGGGTCTATCATGAGTGGGAAGAGGTCGTGAGCGGCGAGTCGTGGCAAGAAGGGCCCATCGTGTTCTCGATAGCGGATATCGAGGCCTCGGGCAAGGGCGAAGGCTACAACGTAGTGATACACGAGATGGCGCACAAGCTGGACATGCGCAATGGTGATGCCAACGGCTTTCCTCCGCTCCACCCCGACATGCAGGCGCGCGCCTGGACCGATGCGATGGCCAGTGCGTTCGGCCAGCTGCGCTCGCGTGTGGAGCGCGACGAGCCGGTGTCTATCGACCCGTACGCCGCCGAAGATCCCGCAGAGTTCTTCGCCGTATTGAGCGAGTACTTCTTTGAACAGCCGGGCTTGGTCAAACACGAGTTCCCGGCGGCCTATGCGCAGCTGTCAGCGTTTTACCGCCAAGACCCTGCCGAGCGTATCAACCGACATCGCTAGGGAGATGAGTCAATGTCTGACGCGCGCAACATCCTTGATCGACACCCTCGGCAGCTGACTCAACTTCACCGCAGTCGCTTTAAATTCCTCACTGTATTTGTAGGTCGTGCTTGGTCCTGGCTTTGGCATCTTCAACCACCCCTGAACAGTTAGTTCAGGGTGTCAACCAAGCCGTGGGAACTCTCGGGCGAGGTTGAGCGCCATGTTAGAGCTCCCCGAAAAGCCGAGAGACACAAGCACTGCACCCGCTAACACCTACGGGCAAGCCAAGGATGGCGAGCAGGAATAATGGGATGCCCAGTAGCCAGAGCAATACACTGTCTAGACGGCCCCATAAATGCCACAACAATACAGGGATACCGAAGGCAAATGGTAGCGCGCACACAATAATAACAGGTCGTTTCCAGGTGGCTTCCGGGCGTGGCCCCCAAAAACAAACCGTGTTAACCACTTTGCAGTATGAGCAATGAGTTTGTTGTTCTTGCATGTGAGCTCCAACGTTGCGCTAAGCGGCCGAAGAACCGCGTGGCGGTTTCGAGGTCCGGTGAGCGGAGCGAACGCACTTCAGCGCCTTGTTAGAACTACTCATCGCCACCAGATTCTCCGTTCCTTCTTCCGCTCCAAACATACCCAAGCGGAGCTACAAGAACCACTATAAGCAAGGTCAAGAGAATGTTCTCTCTGGAGAAGAGTGCTTGCCATTGCCACGTATCGGCCCCTCCGCTCAGCGGGACCGTCCTGTGAAGAAATATCACCGCGACAACCGCTGCGCTAACCGCGAAAAGCAGCGCAATTCGGAGTCTTGCGATTCTGTTTCGTGTCCGATTCGGCATTGCTGTATTGGTAGTTCTAACAGTTGGATTAACGAGACCCGCTGTCTCGTTATTAATTTTTAGGTGTTCTTATTGATATCCATAACATCAGTACGAGACAGGAAGTGAGCGAGAGCCCAAAGGCAACTCCCCACGCTCCGCCGATGTGGGACCAGAAGCCAGCGACAGTCTTAGACGCCTCAATGAAGGCCTCAATTCTTCCAACATCTTGTCCTTCTCGCGCCAATTGATCCCTTAACGCTGCCGATGTGACATAAAAGGTGTACGCGCTACTAGCCAAAGCGCATATCACGACCGCTCTCAATGCATTAATAACGTCTATGTTGAGCTGCCGATCTGCGCGGCGCGAAGCGGCGCGCAATCGGTCAGCTCCAACTTCTGGTTAGAGCACAAGACGCTCATCGCTCTTCCCATGGTTGCACGCTCTGCTCTAAGCCTTCCAACTCTTGTTTGTGTCTTTTCATCATATCCCGCCTATAGCTAATCAGCGTTACCGTATAGGCCAATCCTCACACCAGGCATAAGACCCCACTGCGATCCCGAAGATTGCGGCCTGCACTGCTACGTACTTCAGACTCCACATCTATTCAGTGCTCTAACGTTTGAAAGCAGCCGCGCCGCTTTGCGGCGTCGGCTGGCTTGATTTGTTATGTTGCATTTAATATTTCCTCAAATGCAGACTTTAGCGCTACAGCACGGCCTATATTATTAAGGCCAACCCGTGCAAATTCCTTAGCTTCTGTGATTTTACCAATATGTTTATGAATTCTTGCCATTGCTAATGCACCGCGCTGGCGAATAATTCCACCAAATACATTTATATAATCATTTTTCTCTATGTCAGTCAGGGACAGCATTGAAGCAATCTTTTCAACATTATCAAATTCCTTGAAATGTGGTTCGCCAAATTCAAAATAAGTTTCAATTAAGTGTCGTGCATTTTTGGTGGGCGAATTTAGCAAACCTCCATATTTCCACCAGTAATCAGTTTTGTTTCTTGGAGCCAACCTCATTCTAAATTCGCAATCATATTCTTTAATGTTTTTAATATCAGGCAACTCCCTTTCACTAACAGCAGGTAAAAAAGATAAATGCAGCCCTAAATTAACAGCACAGCTACCGCCATACTTATTGGACTGAATATTTATGATATTTATAACTTCACCCTTAGCCCGATTGAACCCGATATCTCGAAGTTTTGGAGCGAATTCTTCCTTTATAACATCATAAAATACTTTCTTCGTATCCATGATCTTCTATTGCAACATAACAGTTAAGTATATGGACATGGCTGTGATGTTTCGCGGCCATGGCAATGTAATTCTTCTCGAGACTGGTCACATTTCAGCACATAAACGCCGGATTGGGAACGCGATTTGGGCGAACCGAGAATGGCGTCTCTTGTTATACGCCGCAGTCCGCAGAACACCTTAATAATATGACGATGCACTCATACGCGATTTGCTGCTGCGGCCGGGAGCGACCGCTTTCGCATCGGGAGCCGGCGCTCCGGCGACAGAGCGCGCGGAACCGTTCACGGGGAATCCGGAAGTGCCGAGGTTGGTTTACGCAAACAGCTCCGGGAATATCAGCACGAATGCCATCAAGACCGTGATGATTGGCAGGATGGCGAGTATGCCAATCCCTGCAGCGCCCCAACTCGACGCGAGTCTGCCGCCTCGGTCGAGGTGCCGAGAAATCTCATGCCGCTGAAGATGTTTACCCAGCTGAACCATGAGCACGGCTTCCGCGATCGAAAAGACAAGCGACGGCACGTCGTAGGGGAGCGCCAATGCGAGCCCAATAAGGCCGAGAGTCCCGAGCAAGGTCCACAAGGAGGCGCGTCGCGTTTCATCGCTCTGCCCCGTTCGCCTGTAGTTCATGGTCATTATTACCCCGCCGCCGAAAAGGGCGCCAAAGAATGTCGCCACTCTGATTTCGGTTACGGAATAGAGCTGGTACGCCGGCGGCCGAACTTCCGCAGCCTCCAGAGCCAACTCCGCCTGTGGCGGCTCGTAAAGATTCTGCAATTCGCTCGCCTTCGCTTTCCGGGTCGGTCGATGCCGCGAAAGCCATCAATAGCTTGTCACGGCAAACGGCTGTTTTGGCCAACTTGGTCGTAAGCAGAGCCGGTGTCTCGATGTCAGATTCATCGGCCAACACGGTCATTCAAATGAGGCAATCCCGTCAGCCGTTCAGGCCGAAGCGGGGCACTCTAAACCCGGCAGCGCCCTGAATCCTGCTACAGCTGGCGGGCCGAAGCCTGAGGCCGCGCCTCGCTGTACTGGGCCTGGAAGCCCAGCATTTTTCAACTCGCAACCTGATCAAGTACATAGCGAGCATTTCGAATGCTTGGTGGGATGTTGCGACCAACAAATTTTGCGAGCTATTTCCTCTCGTGAGCGATGGTGGTCGACCTGCCGTCTCGATCCCTAAAGCTTCATTTGTGCTGTGACGATAACTTAAGACGTTTTCACTATTCCGAAATGGGCTTGGAGAATCACCATGAAGATGAGATGCGCAATGTTGGCAGTTGCCCTAATCGCATTTGAGGCGAGCGCTGATAGCTCGACAGTGGATGCCGCAATTGGAGGTGGCATCGGTGGCGCAGCTGGTGCAGCAATTGGCAATGAGATTGGTGGTCGCGATGGCGCAATCGTCGGGGGAGCAATCGGTGGAGCGGTCGGAGCCGCAGTGAACACCAACGACGAGCCGCACAACTCTTCCCAGTCACCCGATGTGCGCTACGAAGCCAGCCCACCGCGCGAGGGGCACCCGCAGGGCTATCATTGCCCGCCTGGGCAACACAAGAAAGGTCGCTGCTAGCGCAATCAACTGAAATACAAAATGGCGCGCGGTGCAAGGCGCTGAGGGCACCCACTCCGGCCATGGATTCGCAGCAACCTGGAGGGTCGGAGTCGCGCACCCGCAAGAGGTCATCGTCGTGAGTCTTTCGGCACCAAGAGATGGCTTAACGGCTTGAGGCCCGAACGGGATGTCACAAATGTCTCTGTGGCCGACTCAGCGGTCATTGGGACGTCGCGGCCTGAGGGGCCGCTCCTTGCTTCCCGGCCGGGCAGTCAAAGCCGCTTTCCTGCTCTGACTTCTGCTATACTCGCTGGCAATCAACACATACATGACACACTTCAGTCTGTGTCTCCCTTCGTGGATTCCCTGTCAACACGGTAAGCCTCGAATACCATTGAAATCGTTCCCTCCTGGACTGCCTCACGCCAAAGCCTGAGCAGGCGGTAACCCAAACCCTCATAGGGCTATAACAAATGTCATTTGATTCTCTCGGCTTATCCGCCGAACTGCTGCGTGCGCTCCATGAAAAGGGCTATCGTCAGCCAACGCCTATCCAGATCCAGGCCATTCCCGTAATACTCGAGGGCCGGGATATCCTCGCCGGCGCTCAGACCGGCACGGGTAAGACGGCCGGCTTTACGCTGCCCATGCTCCAGCGCCTGAGCCAAGCCCAACGCACCACGACTCGCCGGGCGCCGCGTGCGCTCGTCCTCACGCCCACCCGGGAATTGGCCGCACAGGTTGGCGACAGCATAGAGACCTACGCCAAACACTTGCCGCTGACCTCAGCCGTGATCTTCGGCGGTGTCAGTATCAATCCGCAGATCGACAACCTGCGTCGCGGTCTCGACATCGTCGTGGCCACCCCGGGACGCTTGTTGGACCATGTTGGCCAGAAGACCATCGATCTCTCCAGCATCGAGGTTCTGGTGCTGGACGAAGCCGACCGCATGCTGGACATGGGCTTCATTCGGGATATCCGCAAGATCCTGGCAGTGCTGCCCAAGCAACGGCAGAACATGTTGTTTTCGGCCACGTTCTCAGACGAGATCAAAGCCCTGGCCAATACTCTGTTGCACACACCCGTATTGATCGAAGTACCTCGCTGCAACGCTACGGCTGAACGCATACGTCAGTTGGTCCACCCGGTCGATCGCAACCGCAAGCGGGAGTTACTCGCCCATATGATCGGGTCGCAGAACTGGCATCAGGTATTGGTCTTCACCCGCACAAAGCATGGCGCCAATCGCCTGGCCGAACAGTTGAACAAGGACGGCATCAGTGCGGCCGCTATCCACGGTAACAAGAGTCAGGGCGCGCGTACCCGTGCGTTAGCTGACTTCAAGCAGAACGAAGTGCGCGTGCTGGTGGCAACCGACATCGCTGCCCGTGGGCTCGATATCGATCAACTCCCGCATGTGGTCAACTTTGAGCTGCCCAACGTGCCAGAAGACTATGTGCATCGCATTGGTCGTACCGGTCGCGCCGGCAACGAAGGCGTGGCTGTGTCATTGGTATGCGTTGACGAGCACAAACTGCTCGCCGATATCGAACGTCTTACCAAACGCAACATCCCGGTGAGCGTCGTGCCCGGCTACGAGCCGGACCCCTCGATTAAGGCCGAACCCATACAGAAAGGTCGCGGCGCCAAGCCCGGTGATTCGAAGCAAGGCCCCGCCAAAGCAGCAAAGCCACGCCGGGCCACGCATTCCCCGGCGCACGTCAGCGCTAACAGAGGCAGTCGCAACCGGCGTAATGCGGGGCGCGCCAACCAGGGGAGTCGCTAAACAATGAGCACCGAACTCGACGACGATTCGGGCGAGTACAAGTACCGTGTCTTGAGCGTGGAAAAGCGCGAAGCGCCCGCGGGGCTACCCGCCGGCGATTGGCATCGCTACATCATCGGACGGGGCACATCCAAGATCGAGGGTTCCAGGATTGGCACCCTCTACGCAGTAACTCAATACGCCGAGACTGCTGCTGAGGACCTCAATGCACGTGCCGCTAGAGGCCAATCAAGCTACGTCATGACAAAGCGCAAATGACCTCTCTTGCCAGTATTGTCGATTATGTACGTGGTCGCCCTGCGCGCGTGCATGACTGTCTTGCTATTCAGTTCAGGCGCATGCAAATCGCCTGGGTGGCAGGAGGCGTCATGCGTATAGTCAGGCAGCTCTCCGTCACGATTGTCCTCCTCGCCCTCACCGCACTCACCTTGATCTATCTGACGCCGGTGCTGCCTCACTAAGGAAATAGCGGCAAGACTCCGTCAGACACATCAGGGTTCAGTCAGTAGCAGATGGCAAACACGACGCCGCGCCTTACCCCGAACTAATTGGAACCACCGCGGGTCGGGGTGTCCTGGCCCGCACGCGCGCCCTGCTCAACGTGGAAAACCTGGGTGCTGTTCGGATCAACGCGTACTCTCAGCCACGCCGTGACGAAGCCACCCTGGGTCTCAACGCGCCAGAAGTTGGGGATTGTCTTTCCCGTGGTGCGATCACGAAGGGGCTGATCATAGCGATATTTGTGAGAATCACCGTGGGCGAACAACACCGCTTTGCCAAAGCGCAGCGTTTCCTCTTCGAGCGCTTGGAGCACTGGCTCGAACGGCCGTCGTTGATAACCGCCGGGACTCAGTTCAAAGAAGGGATCCGCCTGCATGACCAGAAACACTCCCGCATAGTCACGCTCGCGCGCCAAGGCGAACGTCTCGCGTAGCCAGACCAGCGCCGCCTCGCTGCGCCGCGCGGCCGCCTTGTTGTCGGCCGTGGTGCGGCCCATGAATGACTCACCCCCGTTGCGACTGCCGACCACGTGCAGCGTCGCGAAGACCACATTGTGGTGAACCCAGCGCACGTTTTCGCGGAACTCGCTGAATGCTTGGCTTCGGGCCTGCGACTCCACGGCCATGGGCTCTCGACCCAGTGTGTAACCAACACGCGGAAAGAACAACTGGCGCAGGAACTCCAGCCGCTCCAACGGCGCGTAGCCACCCGCGCTCTGACGGTGGCAGTCGGTCCATTCATTGTCGCCGGGGGTGAGCACGAAAGGCCGATGGAATTGCTGGAACAAATCCAGCCTGGACTTCAGTAGTTCATCGCTGCACGGACTGCTGCCTTGCTTGATGTCGCCGGCGTGAACCACCCACAGCAACTCGGGTTGGGCATTGATGTCATCAATCAGGGCGTTGACGCTCATTACAGCCAGCGAGCCGTAAGGCGCATCGCCCATCAGCGCGAACTGGAATACCTCGTGTTCCGCCGCGACCAGCCTGCCGCTTGAGAGCAACGCGCACAGTAGAGCAGCTGCCAGGGCGTACAACCAGTGACACAGAAATTTGGGCATTGAGTGCTGAACGTTGGCGCGAAGACGAATGCAATGGTGCCATGCTCACCCCACGGCGCCAACCCGATCGGGTACTCGAATCGACTAGCTGGTCTGAACGTCCACCTCCAGGTCCATCGCCGACTCAAACGCCGATCCGAAATAGACACCCTCTACGGGAACCGCGCTCTGGGAATCGATGCTTGCGGCCAGCGCCACGTGGGCGTCGGCTACGGCAAGGCCATGGCTTGGATCGAAACCCCGCCAGCCACCGCCGGGAATGAAGATCTCCGGCCAAGCATGCACTGAGTGAGCCTCGTCGTCATACGCCGGATGTGCCTGATAGCCGATCACATAGCGTGCCGCGAAATCCTGCTCCCGGCACACCGCCATGAACAGTGCTGCCACGTCGCGCGATGCGCCCTTGCCTTCGTGCAAGGTCGTCTGCGGTGCCTTGGTGCCGCCACTGTCGCGCATCTCGTGGACAATGTTTTCGCAGAGGTAAGTGTTGAGGGCCTCCAGAAACGCGAGTGGATTATTGTTCGCGTTGGCAGCCAGCCGGTCGGCCAATTCCACGGCCTCTGCGCTGGACTGACGTGCCTCACGATAGCGGGCCAGCGTGGCCGCCTGCGCCGGCGGATAGCGCATCGGTAGCGAGCTGCAATTCACGTCCGGCACGTAGTCGAAGGGATTGGTGCGCCGAGTCTCGACCTCCATACGCACGGCAATCTCCAGCTGAGAGGTCTCACCGGTAAACCACGCGTTGACGACGACATTGCCCTCTTCGTCGAGCGCTTCACAACGCAGTGACGGGCTGGGGGCGATCTCGCAGCTGAAGCTCAACAACTGCTGGCTCCCGTCACAGCGCGGATGCAGCCGCAGCACATGCGGGCCGAGGCTAACGGGCGCGCTGTAGCGATAGTGTGCGCGGTGACGAATATCGAATCGCATGCCCTACCCCCTGTCCGTATGCGGCTGCTGGCAGAGCCTAAGTCTAGCGCGCAATCGCTATGGCGCGCGCCCACGCACGTGCTTGCACCGGCCAACACTCGGTGTCAGGATCCCAACCGGTTGATCTAAAAGGAACATATCAGTGCGCACGACAGACTTATGTGATGCCTTCGACGCCGAACTCAGTGTGTTGGAACCGCTGTTCGGCAGCTATGGGGCGAGAGCGGAGTTCTCCGGTGAAGTGGCCACGGTGCGAGTCTTCGAGGACAACGTGCTGGTTCGCCGCGAAGTGGAGAGGCCGGGCAACGGCCGCGTTCTCGTTGTCGACGGCGGCGGCTCATTGCGTTGCGCGCTGTTGGGTGACCAACTCGCAGCGCTGGCCTTGGCCAACGGCTGGTCGGGAATCATTGTGAATGGATGTATTCGCGATGCCAGGGAAATCGCAAAATTGGATTTGGGGGTCCGGGCGCTCAACACCCATCCGCGCAAGAGTCGCAAACTTGGTCAGGGTGAAACTGGCGTCATGTTGAACTTTGCGGGAGTAAACATCGCACCGGGCAACGTCGTGTATGCCGACGAAGACGGTATTGTCGTCGCCCAAACCGCACTCGATCTATGAATCAGCACTGAGTGAGTCGGCGCTGACAGGCGCTGGGCGACCCAAGTGAAACCCTTGGGCCAAGTCACAGCGCAGAACCTTCAGTGACTGCAAGATCATCGCATCTTCGACACCTTCGGCGACCACTTTGAGGCCCAGGCCGTGGGCTAGGCTGATCGTCGAGCGCACAATGATGGCATCGTGTTCACTGCTCAACATGTCGCTGATGAATGACCGGTCGATTTTGATCGTCTGAATCGGCAGACGTTTGAGATACGCCAGCGACGAATAGCCCTTACCAAAGTCATCCACGGCGAAGCGAATTCCCAGCGCGGCGATGCGCTGCATGACGTCGAGCGCGCGCTGGGGATCACCAATGATTGCGCTCTCCGTGATCTCCAGTTCGAGATGGCGACCGTCGATACCATGCTTGAGCAGCAGCTGGGCGAGCACATCCGGCAGCGAACTGTCGATCAAGTTGCGCGCGGAAAGGTTGACCGCCACGCTGACCTCACGGCCCTGCGCAATCCAACGACACAGTTGGGCCAGGGCACTGTCCAGCACCCACAAAGTGAGTGAACGTATGAGCTCACTCATCTCAGCCAAGGGGACAAACTCTGAGGGTGGTACCAGACCGTGTTCTGGATGCTGCCAGCGCAACAGGGCTTCGTAGCCCACGAGGCTGTCATCGGCCAAGCCGAACTGGGGTTGGTAGTGCAGGACCAACTGGTCTTCGCGAATTGCCATGCCCAATTCAGTCATCATGGCCAATCGCTGAGGCGTATGAGCATCGGCTTCGACGTCGTAGACCATCAGCCCCTTGCCGTGGTGCTTGGCATCGTACATCGCCACATCCGCACAACGCAGCAGTGAGTGACTGTCATGGCCGTGCTCCGGATAGGCCGCCAACCCAATACTGCCCTGCAACTCGAGCTTGATGCCGTCGATCGTGAACGGCTCGGCCAAGGCATCGCGCAGCTCTACGGCCACAGCATGCAGCACGTCTACGCTGTCAACCGCGCGCAGCAGGACGGCGAATTCATCCCCGCCTAGTCGCGCAAGCAAGGCATCCTGCCCGCGCAGTCGCTGGCGCAGTCGCGGCCCAATCAGGCGCAGCAAACGGTCGCCGGTGCGATGGCCGAGCGTGTCGTTGATCTCCTTGAACCGGTCCAGATCGACCAAGATCAGACCGACGTGGTCACTCCCGGTCGCTTCAGCGATTGCGCGGTCAACACCGGCGTGGAAGTTGATGCGATTGGCCAGACCGGTCAGCCCATCGTGCATGGCCTGATGCTCCAGCTCACGGAAATGCAACGCATTGCTGATGGCTAGACTTATTGTCGCGCCAACGGAGCGCAGCATATCCAGTTCGTGCGTAGTGAACGCGTGCGCTGCCGTGTAAACAACGTTTACTGTGCCGAGCGGTTCGCCGCGCGTAATCAGCGGCACTAACACCGCGCTGCGCATGCCCTGGCGAATCAACGCCCGCTGCACAGCGGGTTCCAGGCGAGCGTCCGCGGCGATATCTTCACAAAGGGTCAGTCGACCTTCGCGCAACGCGATGCCGCTCAAACTGCCTTCCAGCGGCAGGGTCGAACCCAGCCTGACGGTGCCTGCGGGGAACCCGTGGCTGGCGGTAAGTTGCAGGCGGTCGCGCTGAGAATCGAGCAGGTAGAAAGCGATACACGGCGAGCCAGTATTCTTGGCCAGTACCTCGACGGCTTGCTGTGCCAGTTTCTTTGGGTCGAGCGAACTGTGCAGGCGATCGGCAAGCTGGTTGATGGTTTGCAGCGCTTCGTTGCGTACCTCCAGCTCGCAGCGCGACTGGCGAACAGCCGCCTCGGCTTGCTTGCGCACGGTAATGTCGTGAGCCGTACCCAGTAGATGGAGCTGGCCCCTGATTTCAACCGGGGCGAGACTGAACTCCATATCGACACCTCGTCCGCTGCGATGGGAGCAGCGCCACTCGAAGTGCTGAGCGACTCCGGTCAGCGCGGCACGGCTCTTGGCTGCTTCCATCTCGGCGCTGAGGCTGCCGTCTGGCTGGCGTTGTGGTGAAAAGTCTGTGAGTCGCTTCCCGACAAGCGCTCGGCAGGTGTATCCCAGTACGCTGGCTGCACTCGTGTTGCAGTCCACCAGCTCGCCATCGCGAAATAGGAAGATTCCGTCACCGGCTGAATTGAACAGGGTACGATAGCGATGCTCGCTGTCGCGTAGCGCTTGCTCAACGCGGCGGCGATCGAGCTCGGCTGCCGCGCGCGAGGCGAATATTCGCAACAATTGCTCGGCCAACGTCGTATCGACCATGGGCGCGCGGTGCAAGGCGACGAGTATGCCCATCGGCTCACCTTGGCTGTCAAACAAAGGTGTGCCGGCGTAACTCTCGATGCCCATCGCCTCCAGCATGTGGTCAGCGGGAAATGCCTGCTGAACGCCCGCGGGATAGCTGCAGACACCTCTCTTGAGGACCTGCTCACAGGGAGTATGCGCCAATCGATACTCGAAATTGGGGCGGGGCTGTGCGTCGCCAAATACCGCGATCGTCACCACGCGCGGCGGCGTGGCTTGGTACTCGCCCACGAATACGTAACTAACATCCAGAGCCCGAGCCAAACCCTCAACCAGCCCATGGAAGAACTTCTCACCGGTGTCCCCGGCCAGCCCCTGGCTGATGTGCAGGAACAACTCCTGGGGAGCGGAACGTGACAGGCAGTCATGTGAGAAGGAAGACATTGGCAGGAGCTGTCGACGACCATCTTGAGTGAAAGGCCAAACGAGTTAGGATAGAGGCTTGGCAGTCCAAGGTCAGCCATGAGATTGTGGAATTATGTTAAGCCTGCGCCCCCGCGGCAGGAGCACACAGCACTTCGCAGCGAGTCAGCGCTCTGCTAACGTGACGGGATGCTTCACTACGAGAGTCTCTTGCGGAAGTCGACATATGCGGGCTGTGCCGCCGGCCTGATCCTGGCGATGATGCTCGGCTCGCAGTCTGCCCGCGCGGATGAGGATGCGTTTGCGCAGTGGTTGGCGTCGTTGCGCACAGAAGCCGTCCAACAGGGCATTTCACCCGCGACGCTGGATGCTGCATTGGCGTCGCTGACCCCGATCGAGCGGGTCATTGAGCTGGATCGCCATCAGCCGGAGTTTACTCAAACCTTCTGGAGTTACCTCGAGCGGCGCGTTACTGAGGACCGTATCGCGCGCGGCCGGGAAATGCTGCGCGAGCACCGCGGACTACTCGATGCCGTTCAGCGCAAATACGGTGTGCCGCCGCGCTATCTGGTAGCCTTCTGGGGTTTGGAAACCAACTTTGGTGACTATCTCGGCAGTTTCTCCGTGATAGGCGCACTCGCCACACTTGCCTATGACGAGCGCCGCAGCCAGTTCTTTCGGGCCCAATTGTTGGATGCGCTGCATGTTGTCGACGAGGGCCACATCGAGCTGAGCGAGATGAACGGGTCGTGGGCGGGCGCGATGGGACACTTGCAGTTTATCCCCTCGACGTTTCGCCGCTACGCCGTCGATGCAAGCGGCGACGGCCGGGCGGACGTCTGGCACTCACTACCCGACGTATTCGAATCCGGAGCCAATTATCTCAAAAAGCTTGGCTGGCAGCCCGGCGCGCTATGGGGCCGGGAAGTGCGACTGCCGCAAGACTTCGATTGGTCCCTGGCGGGCCCCGACGTAAAGAAGAGCGTATCGGAATGGGACGCCCTGGGCGTCACTAAAGCGTATGGCGCCAAGCTGCCCAAGTCGGACACGCTGGGCGCCATCGTATTGCCACAGGGGCATCGCGGACCGGCCTTTCTGGTGTATGACAATTTCGAAGTCATCATGAGATGGAACCGCTCGATCAACTATGCGGTCGCCGTCGGCCACCTGGCGGATCGCATCGCGGGACTGCCGCCAATTCAACATGGCCACGAGGCCGACAATCGGGCGCTGTCACGCCAACAGGTGTTGGAGATGCAACGGCTGCTGGCCGCGCAGGGTTTCGATGTCGGAGAACCCGACGGCATTCCCGGCTCGCGCACCCGGGCTGCCGTGCGCACATTTCAAGCACGCAGCGGCTTGCCCGCAGACGGCCACGCATCGATCGATCTGTTGGAGGCATTGCGCAGCCACCGCCCTGCTGTTGAGTCCAATACGCACTCCACTTCAGTCGACCACTGAGACGGCAACGCGCACGCGCACGAAGCGACCGGGGTCATGGTCCATGCGCGTGGTGTATTCATCACCGCGGTAGCGATAGCGAACTCGATAGCCGACGACCTGCTCTTCCTCGTAGTACTCGTCGACGACTTGACAGCGTTGCTCGCTGACCGGATACGATTGTGTGTAACCGGACTTGCGGCCCAGATCGTTGCCGACCACAGCCCCAATCACCGTACCCGCGGCGGTGGCCACCTGCTTGTCGCGACCGCGGCCGATCTGGTGGCCGACGACGCCGCCGATGAGTCCGCCGACCAGCGTATACGCGGCTGAATCATCGCGACGCTCATAGTAGACCGATTCCTCAGTCCAGCATTCCCGCCGCGGCGAGGTAACGCGCACAAATTCCGTGATCGGCTGCACCGAGACGACTTTGGCCTTGTCGTAGGTGACACGGCCATCGCGGGGCCCACCGCCGTGGCCGGCCAATGCCTGGGCACTGGCGAGAGCCGCGATGACAATCAGCGTTCTTGCATGGAGCATCTTCATTTCACACCTCCTGTCCGCAACGTCGATGGGGTCGCCATCGTCGCCCTCAGGCTACGCGCACTGGCCTGAACAGAAGCTGAACCACAGCCTTGGGCCCTGATTTCACGCAATCTTCACAGCCCATGTCCGTATACTCTGTGGCACAAATTCGCAGCTCGGGATGACCGACCGTGCCGACACAGCAGCACACCGCCAGTCTGCTACTCATCGAGGACCACCAAGACATCGCCGAAATGGTGTATGCCTACCTCGAGCATCGCGGCTATAGCCTCGACTACGCCGCCGATGGGGTGACGGGGTTGCATCTGGCCGTAACCAACGACTACGACGTCATTATTCTTGATCTGATGTTGCCGGGACTCGACGGCATCGAGCTGTGCGCCAAGCTGCGCACCGAAGCACGCAAAGATACCCCCGTCTTGATGCTCACGGCGCGCGACACCCTGCACGACAAGGTCGCCGGACTCGACGCCGGTGCCGACGACTACCTGGTCAAACCCTTCGAAATCCAGGAGCTCGAGGCTCGGATCCGCGCCCTGCTGCGCCGACGCCGTGGACAACTGGCACCCGAGATCATGCGCGTAGCGGATCTGACGCTGGATACCGGCACGCTGCGGGTTGAGCGTGGCGGTAAAACCCTGACGCTAACCCCGATTGGGTTGAAAATTCTGACCGTTCTGATGCGTGCCTCACCGCGCGTGGTCAGCCGCCGCGAGTTGGAGCGTGATGTCTGGGGCGATATCCTGCCTGACAGCGATACACTGCGCAGCCATCTCTACAGTTTGCGCAAAGCAATCGATAAGCCTTTCGATCGACCTCTATTGCATACCCTGCACGGCTCCGGCTATCGACTCGCCGACGAGAATGAAACCTAGCATCGGCATCAAGCAGCGCCTGAGCCGCGCGTTTATTCTGCAAGTCGTCTTCATCAGTGTGGCGGCGGTGCTCGGCGTGTGGGCGGCGGCGTTTCTGCTCGAAGAGGTGTTGGTCAACGAGGCGTTGCGTGAAGAGGCGACCTACTTCTGGGCCAAGCAGGCGCAGGAACCGGGCTTTCCGCGACCGGACACACGCAATCTGACCGGCTATCTGGACCGCGACGCAGGGGCGCGCTCGGCACCACAAGCCTGGCGGGCGCTGGACGCCGGGTTCCACAGCATTCCAACCGAGACGGGTTTCACCACGCTGTATATCAGTGAGCGCAACGCGGACCGGTTGTATCTTGTTTTTCAAGGTGAGCAGGTCCGCGCGCTGGCGGTCTACTTCGGGTTGGTTCCGCTTGACGGCCGTGCTGGTCGTGCTCTACCTGTCGGTATGGCTGGCCTATCGCAGCTCGCACCGGGCGATATCGCCAATCACGCTGCTGGCTAAGGAGGTCAATCGACTCGACCCGCAGGCACCTGACCCGGGCGCCTTTACTACACAGCAGCTCTGCGGCGACGCCGATGAGGAGGTAAGGGTGCTGGCGGCAGCGCTGGCGCAATTTGCCCATTGACGGTCATTCGCATTGCCGCGGACATGTTGTTGAGCGAGCAGGAACTGAGCGCGCCTGCCCAAAGCTCTGTGTTGCGCATCAAGCGTGCTGCGCAAGACATGGAAGAATTGATGGAGGCCTTCTTGCTGCTGGCCCGCGAGTCCGACCAGGGCTTCACCCAGGAGGAGGTCTGCGTCAATGACATCGTTACCGAAGAGCTGGAACGCGCCCGGCTCATCGCAGCCGACAAACCGATCGAGGTCGACAGCACGGCGGCGGGTCGGCTTTGGGTCGTGGGTCCTGACAAGGTGCTGGCGTCATTGATCGGAAACTTGTTGCGCAACGCATTCTCGTACACCGACTCGGGCCGGGTCACGGTGCGGCTGGATCCCGGCCAGCTCGTCATCGAGGACAGCGGCATCGGCATTAGCGAGCAACAGGTCAAGCAGGTCTTCCAGCCTTACTTTCGCGCCAGCCCGCAACGTCGCGGTGGCCATGGCGTCGGCCTGACGATCGTCAAACGCCTCTCGGACCGCTTCGGCTGGCCGGTGGAGATCGCCAGCACACCGGGGCAAGGCACCCGGGTGATGGTCCGCTTCCCCGCGGCGCGCTGGGAAGCCGGGGCGAATCCCCCACCGTAGCCACTTCACGAAATTTTCACGAGCGCTCGACGCCGCATTCACGCTGCACGTGTCATTGTGCAGCGCAGGCTGGTAGGAATGCATGGCCACCGCCGCTAGGTCCCCAGCCAACCCCGACAGAACACAGGAGCAAGCGCGATGAGCACAGCAGCACGAGTAGCGATCAGCTGGGTTGAGCAGGGCTACGTGCCGGACAACGTCATTCGACACGGCATTCGGCGCCTGCTGCGCCAGCGCTTGGCCGAGCTCGACGTCGGCGACTGCGCGGCCGTTGCCCAGCGTGAGAATCAATTCGTGCGCATGATGGACACCGCGGCGATCGCACCACTGCCCCAACTCGCCAACGAACAGCATTACGAAGTGCCGGCGGAGTTCTTTGATGAGGTGCTCGGCGAACACCGCAAGTACAGCAGTTGCTACTGGCCCAGCGCCACCACCACGCTCGATGAGGCCGAGTTCGAGGCCCTGCGCATTAGCGCCGAGCGCGCTGAGTTGAGCGACGGCCAGTCGATACTTGAGCTGGGCTGCGGTTGGGGTTCACTGAGCCTGTGGATGGCGGAGAACTATCCGGGCAGCCGCATCACGTCGGTGTCCAACTCACAATCACAGCGCGCCTACATCGAAACGCAGGCCAGTCAACGGGGCCTGCAGAACCTTACCGTCATCACTGCAGACATGAACGAGTTCGACATCAGCGAGCGCTTCGACCGCGTCGTGTCCGTCGAGATGTTTGAGCATATGCGCAACTACCGTCGTTTGTTCGCACGCATCAACGAGTGGCTCAACCCCGGCGGCAAGTTCTTCATGCACATCTTCTGTCATCGCAGCGCGCCGTACGAGTTCGTCGACAACGGACCGAGCGATTGGATGAGTCGTCATTTCTTCAGCGGCGGCATCATGCCCAGTGACGCGCTGCCCCTGCGCTTTCAGGATCACCTGAGGCTGCATTCACACTGGCGCTGGGATGGTCGCCACTACGAGCGCACGCTCAACGCCTGGCTCGAGCGCATGGACGCCCGACGCGACAATGTGTGGCCTATCCTGGTGCAGACCTATGGTCAGGACCAAGCGCACATCTGGTGGATGCGCTGGCGCATGTTTTTCATGGCCTGCGCGGAACTGTTCGGCTTCAATGATGGCCAGGAGTGGTATGTTGGCCATTATCTATTCGCGAAACCCACCCGGGAACAGGACGCGGCATCATGAAAGTCATCACAAACTTCGTTGCCTTCCAAATTGGCTGGTTCGCCTGCGTGCTGGGCGGCGCCAATAACCTGCCATGGCTCGGAGTACTTGTCGTCGCAGCGATATTGGTCTGGCACCTCAAAGGATCCGCCGAACCACAGCGCGAGGCGGCACTTATCGCGCTTGCAGGCATCATCGGCGGACTTTGGGACAGTGCGCTGGTCACCAGCGGCTGGCTGAGCTACCCATCGGGGATGGTCTCGGCTTACACCGCGCCCTATTGGATGGTGGCCATGTGGATGCTGTTCGCGACCACACTCAATGTGAGCATGCGCTGGCTCAAGAATCGCTATGCGCTCGCCGCTCTGCTCGGCGCCGTCGCCGGTCCCATGGCCTATGCCGGCGGCGGTAGGCTCGGCGGCCTGACCTTTCACGACATGACGCTGGCGCTGGCCGCTCTCGCTGCGGGCTGGGCGGTGTTCATGCCCTTGCTAATGGCTCTGTCGAACCGCTTCGACGGAGTGGAAGAGCTGCGTACGGCAAACGCCTGATACGACCTGGAGTCAAGCCATGTTCGATGCAAGTGCATATCTCAATGCCCTCCTGGCCATTCTCATGCTTGGATTGGCAAGTTGGCTGGTCAGCGTAGTGAGGCGCGACGTCAGCATTGTCGACACGTTGTGGTCGTTGATGTTTCTGCTGGCAGGTGTTGTCTATGCCGCCAGCATCGAGCCAACCGGTTCGCGTGCGACACTGGTGCTGGTGTTGCTGAGTATCTGGGCACTGCGGCTCGCCGGTTACATTACCTGGCGCAACTGGGGCGAGGGTGAAGACCGTCGCTACCAGGCAATTCGTCGCAACAACGAGCCGCACTTCTGGCTCAAGAGCCTCTACATCGTCTTTGGCCTGCAGGGCTTCCTGGCCTGGGTTATCTCACTGCCGCTATTGGCCGCGATCGCACAACCCGGACCGCTCGCGTTGCTGGACTATATCGGCATTGCCCTGTGGCTGACCGGTATGGTGTTCGAAGCGGGGGGCGATTGGCAGCTGGCCCGGTTCAAGGCAGACCCGGGTAACCAAGGCA
>Ga0111154_1076_pt1 | contig 19833 bp, 4 predicted proteins | sample DeeMarSeWOR28_12_FD_80252 | JGI IMG/M metagenome (GOLD analysis project Ga0111154, IMG submission 80252) | Gammaproteobacteria bacterium SG8_47 | reverse complement strand
GAAGCGCGGGCGGAAGGATTCGTGTCGTAGTTGCCGCCGTTCCAATTTCCGAGCAGATGCGGGAGGTTGGCGGTCGTCGCCGAAATCGGCGAAGCCCCCTGGGTGGTGCAGGTGCTTCCGCTCGCCGAGGCGCCAAGATTGGCCGTGAGCGTCACGCTGCCGTCGTTCCCGGTGCCGGGCGCTGCGAATATCAGCGTCCCCCGCCCCGCGCTCAACGTTCCGCCGCCGCTGATAGCAGTTTCGCAGGTCGGCGAGCCGCTCAGGTTGCCCGTGTAATTGCTCATCGCGTAGTCGGTTGACGTGATTGTGCTGCAGCTGTCCAGCGTATTGGTGACGAAGGCAGTGCCGCTCCAATACTGCGCCTCCACCCGCACGGTGAGCGGCAGGAGCTGCGAGCCATTGGCGTTGCCCATGGCGAATCGACCAAAGCGCATCGGCTTGCCCGAGTTGAAGGTCATGCCAGCTCCGGCGCTCGCCTGGCCGAAGCGCGCTGGATTGCTCGCGTAACTGATCCCATCGGCGTCCACGACGTTGATCTCCAGGCTGATCTCGGCATCAAACGGAGCAACCGGCGTGCCGCGGGAGTACTGGAACCCGGAGCCGGAGCTAAAGGTCAGTTTTCCGGTTCCGTTGCCCGTCGCGGAAATCGAGGGATCGGTGCCGGGCGCACCGCTGATATCAAGCGTGCCGCTCGCAGTCGTGTACGCTTTTCCGGTGAGACTCGAGTTGGTGATTCGCCACCAGCTGTTTTGGTACAAGCTCGTTGTGTTGTTCGAGTAGCCCTTTGCCGTCACCGTAATCTCGGGTGCGGTCGAATAGTTGAATTTCTGCCCCAGATAGGTGAAAGCGCCGCAACCGGCAGCGAATGCGGGCGAGTTGTATGCGATGGTAAAGTGATTGGGCACGAAACGGCCGAAATCCATCGTTGCGCTGCACACGTACCGGCCGTATGCGCTGCAATCGCCGACCGTGTCGTTGGCGTCCACGTTGGCGAAATTCGAGTCTACGAGTTGCAGCGCAAACGAACCGACCTCATTGTAGGAGGCAATATCGGTGGAGAGCTGTCCCGCCGCGAACGTCGTGGTCAGTGTCAGGGTGCCGAAACTCGGGGTGCAGGCGGATCCCGCGCAAGCCGATACCCACTTGGTCGGCGTGCCCGAGTAATTCGTGGTCACCGAAGTGCCGTTCGCATTGACCGCACTCGCACGCGCGCTCAGTGGCCGGCCGGCCTTGTGCGTAATGGCTCCGAAGCTCGCGCTGGTGAGCGCGCGAGTCGCCCCTGCCGTCTCCCAGTCAACATCGCTCAGCGCAAAATTGGCGAGCGCGCTGGGCCGGATCGCAAAATTGTCGTTCGAGCAGCCGATCAGGCTGGGCGAGGACGTGGGGTACGAAACGCGTATCCGCACGTTGGGATACGAATTGGCCTCCGTGAAACTGATGGTCTTGCGCCCGTTATTGCCCCCATAGAAAGTGGGATTCGACAGCGTCTGAATCACGGTCCAGCTCGAGCGGCAGCCGTCGCCATCGAGCGCGCCGCTGTTGTTGCTCGCGTCGAGCACCTCCACGCGCACCGTCCCGGTGAAGGACGAGTCGATCGCAACGCGCGACGAATCGAGGGCGGCAATGTCCAGGCTCACGCTGTTCCCCGCGATCTTGGTGCGGATCACTCCCGTCGCCGCCCCGGTTACCGTGGTCGGCTCGAACGCGTTGAAACGGCCCGGCGCCTGGGGCCCATCGCCGGTCCCGCTCCCCAGTGGCTTGATCGAGACACCGATGGCAGCCCACGGATGCGTGTTGTCGAGGTCGTTCCACGTGCCCAGCGTGGTCGACCCCGGCGTCGCAACCGTCTCCTCCCACATGTGACCGCGCATCCGGTCCCCACTCGTGCCGCAATCGGCGCTCGACTGCTTGATGATCGTTTCGCCCGAATCCGGCGTGAGCGTCGCCGACCCCCGGTGCCCGCCCCAGGCGAGGGCCATGGCGTTTGCCGTTAACGTTGTCACCGTAACTCTCATGTCGTTGTTGTCGGCGCTCGAGTCGGGGCCCGGACTCGATGCGGTAGCGATCGCTTCGATGCCCTGGTTGACGGAGGTATCGACGCCAGACAATCGCACGGCGACGGCATAGACCGGATCAGCGTTGCCGGGAAGGCTGATCGTGATCGCGCCCGATGTTGGCGAACTACCGGACGCCCGGAACAAGGTAACGCCCATCTGGCCCCGATCGTTGTCCTTGTCTGCGACTTGAGTCCAGGTGAGCCCGTTGCCGGATACCGTGGGTACAACTGACTCGTCACGCAACGCGACACCCACCAGCAGCAATTCGTCTGATTGCGGCGTCCAGGAAGGCAGCGTGAGACTGGTCATTGACGTGGTCCCGGGCTTGACCGAGACGCCGGCGGTGGCCCAGTGATCATCACTGTGACTCCAGTTGAAATTGACGCTCGTGCTCGCGCCATCCTGGTGGGCCGTTGCCAGCCGGTGATTTCCACCACCACCCGATAGGTCTGTATCCTCGACTGCCGGTAATGCAACCGTGCTCGAGCCAATCGTCTCGCCCGCCACACCTGCGAGCACCAATTCACCCGAGGCGGAGGGAACGGTCACGCTCGAACTGCTGGAGGTGTTGTTGTTGCTAGCCGCCGTGCCAAACGCGGCCGAGGTATCCACACCGGATAACGGGTAGACAACAACGTTGCTGGCCCGGCCTGAGGCCAATGCGGTGTTGAAATAAACCCGAACCGTAAAGGTACCCTGCGGCGGGTTGACCAGCCCGAAGACGTAGATCCGGGCGTCGTCTGATTCATTAGCCGTCGCCAAGGCCGCGCCCATGCTGGTCTGATTGGCGCCGCCAGGGTCGATGACAACCGAATCGACAGTCTCATAGTTGTCGTTGTTGTAGCCGACCAAGACGACGACGGCGTTTGCCCCGCTCAGGTTCACGTTTGAAACACTGAGCGTGGAGTTTCCACCTCCGTCTGAGGCTGAGGCGACCGTGCCGATCGTCACAACACCACTGCCGCCCGGGGCTACGCACGCGCTAACGGACTCTTCAGGGATCACTGCCGCTGGAGCGGTCTTGATCGTGATGGTCTTGTCGTCGATAGCCGCCGTCGCGCCTCCTGACCCCGCCACCACAAGCTGGAGATTGCCCGCCGAGGCTGAACCGAAATTTGTGAACTTCAGTCCCGAAATGGTCAGCTGGTCGCCGCCTGAGAAGTCTGACCAGACATTGATCCTGACGGTCTTGTTGCTGTCTTCATAGGTAACCGTCGAGCTTACCTTTCCGGAGGCCGAGCCGCCCCGCGTGATGGTCGTCACCGACGAGTCCCACGTCATGTCCAATGCCGCCGGGATCCGAATGCGGATCTCCTGCGAGGATGTGATCGTAGGCGTCGAGCTGTCGGTCACCGTGATCGTGCTCGCCGTCGTCGAGGCCTGCCCCACGTTGAAAGTTTGGTTCGACGCCGAGGAGAGCATGCTGACGGAAATGATGCTGATCGTCTTGTCATCGGTTGCCGCGGTCGCGCCGCTGGCGCCGGCCACTACCAATTCGAGACGATTGGCCGACGAGGTCGCCGTGAAATTCGTGAACCTGAGCCCCGAAATGGTCAGCTGGTCGCTGCCGGCAAAGTTCGAAGAGACATCGAGCACCACCGTCTTGTTGCTGTCCTCATAGGTAACGCCGGTTGCACTGACCTTGCCCGATGCTGTGCCACCCAGGGTTGCCGTTGTTACCGAGGAATCCCACGTCATGTTCAACGCCGCCGGAATCCGGATGCGAAGATTCTGAGCGGCCGATATCGTCGCGACCGAGCTGTCCGTCACCGTCAGCGTGATCGCCGCCGTCGACGTCTGTCCCACTATGAACGTCTGGTTCGCGGCCGAGGAAAGGGTCGCGGGTGTTACGGGCGGGCCCGCGTACGGCTTGATCGAGACCCCGATGATGGCCCACGGCGCTGCAGTGCTGAGACTGTTATCCTGGCCCAGCTCGGTTGGTCCCGGCGTGGGGACGGTTTCGTCCCACATGTGACCGCGCATCCGGTCCCCGCCTGAGCCGCAATCGGCGCTCGACTGGTCGATGAGGGTCTCGCCTGACGGCAAGGTGAGGGTCGCCGAACCTTGCTGGCCGCCCCACGCGAGGGCCATGGCATACGCCGTCACCGTGGTTACGGTGACCTTCATGTTCGCATCATCGGTCCCCGCCGGGCCTGATGCCGTGGCAACGGCTTCTATCCCGTCATTGACGGAGGTATCGACGTTCGACAACCGCACCGCAACCGCGTAGGCCGGCTTCGTGTTGCCCGGCAGGCTGATGGTAATAGCGCCAGAGGTCGGGAACGATCCGGAGGCCCGGAACAGATTGACACCCATCTGTCCGCGATCGTTATCGCGGTCTGCAACCTGTGTCCAGGTGAGGCCGTTGCCGGATACGGTGGGCACGACCGTCTCGTCGCGTAGCGCGACACCGACCAGCAGGAGCTCGCCCGATTGCGGTGTCCAGGAAGGCAGCGTGAGACTCGTCGTCGGTCCGGCCGCCGGCTTGAGCGCCAGGATATGTGCTGCCCCGGGGTCGGAATTGCTGCCATTGGCGGTCGCCGTCTTGGTGCCGGTCGCCCCCGCTGCCGCCTGAACGACGTAGTTCACTTCGACGGATTGTCCATAGTCGACCGTGGGCGTGTTGCTCGATACATCGACCGCTTCGCTCATGCCGGACGGCGGTGTCCACGTATAGGAGCTCGGAGTGGTGTGCGAAGTCACCAGCATTGCGTTGGCCACCGTGGTCGTGACGCTCGGCGTGGCGTGGGTGAGTGCGTCCGGCGTCGCCTGCCCACTCTCCACGTCGATGGGGTTCGAGGTATCCACGCCGGAGAAGCTTGCGATGCCGCCCACGGCGCCGCTATTCGACGAAAGCGTCCAGGTATAACTCGACGGCTCGCTCGCCCCCGCCACCTTCTGGTAGGTGGCAAGAGAATGGTTGGTGCCGCTCGTGCTATCCGTGCGCCGCACGAGCGTCCAGCCGCTCGGTGGCGTGATAGTCACATCAGGACGCACCGCGACCGAGGCGATCATCACCTCGTTCTGCGCCGTGCCCGCGGGCTTGTTGATCGTGAGATCGCTGCTCCCGCCCGCCGCCGGCTTGAGCGCCAGGATGTGCGTGTTCCCGCCGTCGGCCGCGTCGGGCCCCAGGTCGTGCGCCGTCTTGGTGCCCGTCGCGCCCGGAGTTGCCTGGACCTCGTAGTTGATCTGGAGCATTTCGCCGCCGCCGGTCGCTTGCACACCCTGCGTCATGCCGGACGGTGGCGGGTTCTCCCACGTGTTGCTGTTGGAGATGGAATACGAGGCGATCAGCATCGTGTTGGCGACCGTCGTGGTGATGCTCGGTGCCTGCGGATAGTAGGTCGCGAACCCAGTCGCATAGCCTTCCCCGTCAAGGCCCGACGTATCCACGCCAGAGAAGGCAAGAATGCCGCCGGCCGCGCCGGTATGCCCCGAGTCGAGCGTCCAGGTGTAACTTCCCGGCTCGCTGGACCCCGCCACCTTTCCGTAAATAACAAGCGAGTTGCTGGTTCCGCTCGTACTATTGATCCGTCGCACAAGGCCCCAGCCAGCCGGGGGCGTAACGGTCGCTGAGTTCGGTCGGATGGCGATGGAGGCATACATCACGTCGTTCTGTACCAACCCGCTCGGCTTGTTGACCGTAAGGCTCGTAACGCCCGATCCCACCCCGGCCGAGGCCCCAGCTCGGAACGAGATCGTGCCGGACCCCGCTCCCGCCACCGCCTGGGTGGCTCCGACAAACGTGATCGGCGCGCCCGCAGAACCCGTGCAGGCGCTGATCGACTCCTGCGTGGTGATTACGGCCGCCGGCACGATGGTGATGGTCTTGTCGTCGGTTGCCGCCGTTGGACCACCAGATCCGGACACCACCAGTTCCAGGCTGCTCGCGGAGGAAACCGCCGTGAAATTTGCGAACTTGAGCCCTGCAATCGTCACCTGGTCGCCGCCGGCAAAGTTCGACGTCACGTTGAGGACGACCGTCTTGTTGCTTTCCTCGTAGGTAATGCCGCTCGAGCTCACCTTGCCGGCCGCGCTACCGCCCAGTGTGGCCGTCGTCACCGAGGGATCCCAGGTCATGTTCAACGCCGCCGGGATCCGGATGCGAAGGTCCTGCGAAGCCGTGATCGTCGCCGCCGAGCTGTCGGTTACCGTTATGGTGCTCGCCGTTGCGGCGGCCTGCCCGACCGCGAATGTCTGGTTCACGGCCGAGGAAATCGCGCTGACCGTGATGATCGTTATGGTCTTGTCGTCGGTGGCTGCCGTCGCGCCGCCCGACCCGGACACCACCAGCTCCAGATTGTCTGCCGCCGAAGCCGCCGTGAAATTCGTGAACTTGAGGCCCCCGATCGTGACCTGGTCACCAGCAGAGAAATTCGACGTGACGTTCAATCGCACCGTCTTGTTGCTGTCCTCGTAGGTGACGCCGCTCGTGCTCACCTTGCCCGCCGCGCCGCCGCCCACCGTAACGCTCGTCGCCGACGTGTCCCACGTCATGTTCAGCGCCGCCGGGATCCGGATGCGAATGTCCTGCGCGGCCGTGATCGTCGCGTTCGTGCCGTCGGTCACCGTCAGCGCACTCGCCGTCGCCGCAGCCTGTCCCACCGTGAACGACTGGTTCGACGCCGAGGAAAGGCTGGTAACCGTAACGATGATCTTCGTCTTGCTGTCGGTTGCCGCGGTAGCGCCGCCTGAGCCAGCCACCACCAGCTGCAAGCTGGCCGCTGAGGAGACGGCGGTGAAATTCGTGAACTTGAGCCCGTCGATGGTTACCTGGTCGCTGCCGGTGAAGTTCGACGTCACGTTGAGGACAGCCGTCTTGCCGCTGTCCTCGTAGGTCACGCCGCCCGAACTCACCTTGCCCGCTGCCGTGCCGCCGAGCGTGACCGAAGTCACCGAAGTGTCCCACGTCATGTTCAACGTCGCCGGGATCCGGATACGCACGTCCTGCGCGGCCGTGATCGTCGGTGTCGAACTATCCGTCACCGTGATCGTGCTCGCCGTCGTCGAGGCCTGCCCCACCGAGAACGTCTGGTTCGCCGCCGACGCGAGCGTCGAAGCCGTCGGCGCGCCGCTCGAGGGTTTGATTGAAACCCCGATGACGGTCCATGGAACCGCGGTGCTAAGACTGCCGTCCTGTCCCAGCTCCGTGGGTCCCGGCGTAGCCACGGTCTCCTGCCACATGTGACCGCGCATCCGGTCCCCGCCCGAACCGCAGTCCGCGCTTGACTGAATGATGACCGTCTCGCCCGAAGGAAGGGTAAGCGTCGCGGATCCGCGCTGCCCGCCCCACGCGAGCGCCAAAGCGTTTGGCGTCACCGTCGTCACGGTGACCTTCATGTTCGCGTCGTCCGCGCCGGCCGGCCCCGACGCGGTGGCGCTCGCTTCGATGCCCTGATTGACGGTGGTATCGACGCCCGACAATCGCACCGCGGCGGCATAGACCGGCAACGTGTTTCCGGGCAGGCTGATCGTGATCGGGCCGGCTGTGGGTGATGTCCCGGAGGCCCGATAGAGAGCGCTCCCTATCGCCGCGACCCGGTCGTTGTCGCGTTCTGCGATCAGCGTCCAGGTCAGGCCGTTGCCGCTGATGGTGCGCGCGACCTTGTCCCGCCAGGTGACACCGAGCAACAGGAGCTCGCCCGATTGCGGCGTCCAGGAGGGCAGGGTCAGACTGGTTGGTGACCCCGCCGCAGGCTTTAGCGCAAGAATGTGCGCCGCCCCGCTGTCCGTGCCATCGCCGCCCTGGTCGGTGGCCGTCTTCGTGCCAGTCGAGCCCGCGGACGCCTGGAGCGCATAGTTGACCTGGGTCATCTCGCCGCTGTTGGTTACCTGGAAGGCCTGCGTCATGCCCGATGGCGGCGGATTGGCCCACGAGCCGTTGTTAGCGATGGAGTACGAAGCAACCAGCATCGCGTTAGCCACCGTCGTGGTGACGCTCGGTGTCGCAGGATTGCGGGTCGTAGTACTGGTCGCGGCCCCGTTCTCCACGTCAATGGGACTTGCGGTATCCACGCCGGAGAAGGTCGCGATGCCGGCCGCAACATAGGTGTAGGACGCCAGGGTCCACGTGTAGCTGGACGGCTCGCTCGCTCCCGCCACTTTTATGTAAACCGCGAGCGAGCTGTAGGTTCCGACGCTGGTCTGGTTGATGCGGCGCACAAGCGACCAGCCGGACGGCGGGGTGATTGTTGCGCTGTTTGAACGGATGCTGAAGGACGCGATCATTACGTCGTCCTGAGCGGTGCCCGTCGGCTTGCTGATGATCAGGTTTCCGGACGTTGCTGCGGCAGATGCGGCTGCGACGAACGAAATAGCCCCGCCTCCCGAGGCCGTGCAAGCGCTGATCGATTCCTCGGCGGTGACTACGCCCGCGCTGGTGATCGTGATGGTCTTGTCGTCGGTTGCCGCGGTGGCGCCGCCTGAACCCGCCACCACCAGCTGCAGGCTCGTCGCCGATGATGCAGCGGTGAAATTCGTGAACTTGAGCCCCGCGATCGTCATCTGGTCGCCGCCGGCGAAATTCGACGAAACGTTGAGCACGGCCGTCTTGTTGCTGTCCTCGTAGGTGATGCCGGTCGCATTTACCTTGCCTGACGCCGCGCCGCCCAGGGTGACGCTCGTCACCGAGGTATCCCAGATCATGTTGAGCGCCGCCGGAATCCGGATGCGAAGGTCCTGCGCGGCCGTGATGGTCGGCGTCGCGGCATCGGTCACCGTCATCGTGCTCGCCACCGCAGCCGCCTGCCCGACCGTAAAGGTCTGGTTCACCGCCGAGGAAAGCGTGCTGGTGCTGGGCGCCGAGATCGTGATGGTCTTGTCATCAGTTGCCGCCGTCGCACCTCCGGACCCGGCCACCACCAGTTCCAGATTGTCGGCCGAGGAGGCCGCCGTGAAATTCGTGAACTTGAGCCCGGCGATCGTCAGCACGTCGCTGGCGGCAAAGTTGGTCGTTACGTTGATGACCGCCGTCCGGTTGCTGTCCTCGAAGGTGACGCCGCTCGAGTTCACCTTGCCGGCTGCGCCGCCGCCCGCAGTGAAGCTCGTCACCGACGTGTCCCACGTCATGTTGAGCGCCGCCGGAATCCGGATGCGAAGGTCCTGCGCCGCCGTGATCGTCGCCGTCGAGCCATCGGTCACCGTCATCGTGCTCGCCACCGCCGCCGCCTGCCCCACGGTAAACGTCTGGTTCGCCGCCGAGGACAGCGTGCCCGGGGAGGTGCACGCCTTGATCGGGATTGCCGCCAGCGCCTTATCGGTAGGGTTGCCGGGAGTCCAGCTCATCGTCACCGTTCCCGAACCGGTTGCTGTTCCCGTCTCGTGATAGGTAACGCCACCGTTTGTGTTCAGGCTCGTCCTCTCGGTCACGCCCGCGCCCGGTGTCGGGTTCGTCGAGCTGACGCCCGTATAAAGAATGGCCACGCCCATGTCGCCGCTTGCCAGCGTGATATCCACGCTGGCGGGACTACCGCCATATGGAACGCTTGCGAGGGTACCCGTAGAGCTGGTCTGGGCCACGCCTGTAAACGACAGGGACCCGCCGCCAAGCTCCGAATATGAAGCCGGGATATTCGAAACCTGAACCGTATTGGTTCCCGATGCAGGGTTCGCCAGCCCGTAAAGAACAACGGTATTTGTGTTAGCCGATTGGATCCCCCCCAGATTGGTCATTGGAACGCCGGCGTACGTTACCGTCACGCCTGACAACCCACTGCTGAAATCCCAACCGGAAAGTCCTACTACGAGATATCGGTTCGAGCCGCTTGTCGTGTGGCTCCAGTTGGCGCTCGTGAGATTCGCCATGTCTGGCGACACGGTTGCCGTATCAAAGGCGACGGTACACGCGGCTGCTATGATCGTGACGGTCTTGTCATCGGTGGCCGCCGTCGCGCCCCCAGACCCGGCCACTACCAGTTCCAGATTGCTTGCCGCCGAGGCCGCCGTGAAATTCGTGAACTTGAGCCCCGCGATCGTCAGCACATCGCTGGCTGCGAAGTTCGTCGTCACGTTGATGACCGCCGTCTTGTTGCCGTCCTCGTAGTAGACACCGGTCGCGGCCACCTTGCCCGACGCCCCGCCGCCCGGCGTGATGCTGGTTACCGTCGTATCCCACGTCATGTTGAGCGCCGCGGGGATGCGGATGCGGATGTCGTTTAAAGTCGTGATCGTCGGCGTCGAGGCGTCGGTCACGGTCAGCGTGCTCGCCGCCGACGCCGCCTGCCCCACGGTAAACGTCTGGTTGGCCGCCGAGGAGAGGGTGGCTGTGCCGCCGCACGCTCCACTCGGTATCAGAACGATGCGGCCGGGGTTGCCGTTGCCACCGTTTGCAGCGCCGCCCTGTCCGGCAGCGCCCGCATAGTCCGAGTCGCCGTTGTTGCCTGCACTTGTGCCGGAGCCGGCGGTTTGTGTCGTGTTGGTACCGGTAACGAGTGACGATCCGCCGCCGCCGCCGCCAGCGCCGGAGCTTTCGCTCGAAGCAGCCCCGCCACCCCCACCGCCGTAACGGCCGGCGCCGCCACCGCCGCCACCGCCATATGCGTTTCCAGAATTGGCTTTGCCATTGCCGCCGGTGTTCGCAGTTCCTCCTGAACCTCCGCTCCCGCTCGAGGAGCCGACAGCACCCCCGGCCGAACTAGTTCCGGCGCCGCCGCCTTGGCCACTCGCGTTGCCCCCTGCAACGCCGCTCGAGCCGCCACCGGCGCCACCCGCGCCCGAGCTGCCCGTCTTCCCGGCGCCGCCGCCACCGCCACCCCCGCCTGCCTGGATGAGGAAGGTCGCGCCGCGCTTGACCGCCGAATATCCACCCCCGCCGCCGCCGCTGCCGGCATCGTTGTCACCGGGTGCGCCGCCGGTGCCGCCGCCGGCTGACGTAACGCCGCTGCCACCGCCGCCGCTGCCACCAGGTCGTGACCCGCCACCGCCGTTCCCGCCACCGCCGAGCACGATGGTGAGGGACTCGCCAGGCGTGACGGTTATATCGCCCCTGGCAAAACCGCCACCGCCGCCAGTGCCGCCCGCGCCACCGCTTTGTCCATTTCCACCACCACCACCACCGGCGCCCCATGCTTTCACGGTCAGGGTCGTAGCACCTGTTGGGACGACGTACGTAGTCGCATTTTGCGCGGTTGAATAGACAGTCGTAGTGCATGTCCCGCCGCTCGACGAAATGGTAATGGTCTTGTCATCGGTTGCCGCTGTCGCGCCTCCGGACCCGGCCACCACCAGTTCCAGATTGTCGGCCGAGGAGGCCGCCGTGAAATTCGTGAACTTGAGACCGGCGATCGTCAGCACGTCGCTGGCGGCAAAGTTCGAGGTGACGTTGAGCACCGCGGTCTTGTTGCTGTCCTCGTAGGTGACGCCGCTCGAGTTCACCTTGCCGGCTGCGGCGCCGCCCGCGGTGAAGCTCGTAACCGACGTGTCCCACGTCATGTTGAGCGCCGCGGGAATCCGGAGCCGGAGGTCCTGCGCCGCCGTGATCGATGGCGTCGAGGCGTCCGTCACCGTCATCGTGCTCGCAGTGGCCGCCGCCTGCCCTACCGTGAACGTCTGGTTCGCCGCCGAGGAGAGGGCGAGGGCGGCGGGGGTGTAGGTGTATTCAATGTGGAGCGCCGCGGGTTGTCCCCAGGTGGCCTCAATCGATGTGGATTCCCACTGGTTTGAATCGGCACCCCACACCAGGATTGCCAGATGATTCCCGCTCACCCATCCTGACCGATCGACGATTTCCTGGATGACACTGCTGATGTCCGGAGACGTAAAAGGTGCAGTACCTCCCGTCGTAAGATTCGGCCAAAGCACATGTGCCGATGTTCTGGTTCTGCTACTAATGTCATTGGCTGTGTTCGTAAATGTCGCTGGATCATCTGCGGCCTGACCATAGATATCGAGGGTCGTGGTGGCGCTGCCCCAGTTGCGATATACCGTTAGGGTCGCGTTCGTAATGGTGGCACTCTGGGGAACGGACACGCCGCCGAATCGATAACCGCCCTTACGGTTGCTCCCCATTACGATGATGTTGCCCGTAACATACATGGTGCCGTTTGATTCTTCCCATGCATCATCGGAACCGGCGCTCACGCTGACATCGGTCGAGCCGGAAGCTACGGCAATGGTGATCGTCTTGTCGTCGGTTGCCGCCGTCGCGCCGCCCGATCCGGCCACCATCAGTTCCAGATTGCCTGCCGCGGAGGCCGCCGTGAAATTCGTGAACTTGAGCCCGGCGATGGTCAGCACGTCGCTCGCGGCGAAGTTGGTCGTGACGTTGATGACCGCCGTCTTGTTGCTGTCCTCGTAGTAGACGCCGGTCCCGGCCACCTTGCCCGACGCAGCGCCGCCCGGCGTGATCGTGGTCACCGACGTGTCCCAGACCATGTTCAGCGCCGCGGGGATGCGGATGCGGATGTCGTTTAAAGTCGTGATCGTGGGTGTCGAGCTATCGGTCACTGTCAGCGTGCTCGCCACCGCCGCCGCCTGACCGACGGTGAAGCTCTGGTCTGCTGCCGACGATAAAGTAGCGCTTCCCGGCGCACTCCCTCCGCCCTCGTCAGCTCCGATATCCCACCCGGCGCCAACGGGCCTGGTCTGGCCGTCAATGTCTGTCGTCAGGATGGCGCTCAGGTCCGCGCCGCCGTCTACTGCCTTGTTGGTATAGGTCGTGGAGATGAGATGGAGATCGGGCGGCGTGCCCAGGCTCTGGAAACCAACGCATCCGTCGACATCGCCGCAGGTGGTGGAGCTGGCAGTCGCACTCAGGTTGACAAGCCCGGCCGATCCGCTGGCGTCGCTCGAGATGTTGTTGCTGCTTGTGCTGAAGGTGCCGGAGTAGCAGGTGCTACCGCAGGCGAGCGCGATGTTGTTGCGCACGGTGCTCGTGCCGCCGCTGACGCCGGCGACACGGATGCCCTCAGTCGCGGTGTTGTACACCGTGTTATTGAGGAATCGCATCGTGCCGGTCAAACCGGTATTGTTGAAGTTGATGCCCCGGTCCGTGGTGTTGTAGACGATATTGTTGTAGACGTCCGCGCTGGCGCCGTTGTTGGTAATGCGGATTCCCTCGTCATCGACGTCGTGGACGATGTTGTTCCTGATGACGAGCGTCGCGGTCGACGAAAATTCCATGCCGTGCGCGCCGCTGGCGCTTCCCGTTATCTCCAGCCACTCCAGGGTCAGGTGGAGCGCCTGGTCCGACGTGATCGCCGCGCCGGTGCTGGTGGTGTTATTGAGCACGGCGCCGGTGCCCGCGACGCCGGCGTGCCGGTTGCCTGCGGCAACGGTCAGGGTGATGTCATGGGTGGCGTCGGTGGTGACGCCGGTAAAATCAAATGCGTTGAAGGATCCGTCGTTGTACGCAACGCCGACCTCGCTGCGGTCATCGCTCACGAGGCTCGAGCTCGAGCTTGCGAAATACTCCGGCCCACTGCCCGGAGTTCGGCTGCAGGGGAAAGATCCCGACCCCGTATTGCGTTGGACGCAATTTGCCCATCCCTGGAGCGTCGTGAACTGCCGGGCGATGGTGTAGGTCGATCCTGCGTAAGTGGTGAGCGCGGTCGACGTAAGAGTGAGCTGGTTCTCGGAGTCGACGCTCGAGATCACGTAGTCGTTGCCGTCGACCGTAAGGCGATCGCCTTGCCCGCGGTTTGCCGTCTGCCAACCCGTGCCGCCGCTCTTGGTGACGGTCGTCGAGCCCGAGGTGATGCTGATCGTGCCGGAGTTGACGAGGTCCGCGGCGACGCCAATCGAGCGGTAGTTGGTCCCCGTGCCACCGCAGTCTGTCGGGGGCGAGGCTCCCAGCGCCGCGATCTCGCCCGTGCTCAACGCATAGTTATAGACGCGAACGTCGTCAATTGATCCCTTGAACGGGTCCGCAACCCAATTGGCTCTCAGGTATCCAATCGAGGCCGTGTTGTGGTTGAGCGTTCCCGCATTCTGAGTATCGGTTCCCTGAGACACACCGTCGACATACAGCTCCCGGTCGGTTTTCGACCGCTGCACCATGACGACACGGTGCCACTGATTATCCTCGACATTTGTAGAGCCAATAACCTGAGCGTAATTGCTGCCGTTATCGGAATAGAATCTGACGTGGTTATTGGAGTCATCCACATACAGGAAGAGATACCCTCCTGCCGAAGTATTACCCTCGCTGTAAATGGTGCGCTGATCGGCCGTATCCGCGCCCATTTTGATCCAGGCAGCGATCGTCCAGGCAGCAGCGTCACCGATGATCTGATTGGGAAGCTTGACCTCGTCATTGCTCCCATCGAAGTTCAGGGCATAACCGCCGCCGACGCATTCCCAGGTCGGATCACCGGTGTCCGCCCCGGTGCTGGTGCCGAGCATCCCGTTGTTGCCGTTGCCCGAAGAGTCAGCCGCGCTCTGGCCGCTGCCTTCGTTAAACGTCCAGTGGCCCAGAAGTATCCCGCCCGACTCGCTGCCAACGGTGTAAAAACCGGCGCTGCCGATATCGCCGGGTGCGTTCTGGTTGTTGTACTCGGTCTTGACCCAGTGAGCTGAGCGGGCGCTCCGGGAATATCTGAACTCATCGATGTAATTGGGACTTCCGGGATCACCAAGCTCGAACACTGGCCAGGTAGTATTTGCATTCAGAGCTTGACCTGTGTAACCGGTACTTTGGCTTGCCAATCCTCCGTTGATGTACAACCGAAGCGCAGCGCCATCGTAGTTAATAACAAAGTGGTTCCACTGCGCTCTGAGCAAATTGCCCGCATCATTGAGGTAATTGGTTCCGGAGGAGAGACGAACGTCCGCCTGTATCCATCCGGTACCCGCGGGGTCATAACTGCGTCTTGCAATTCTCCAACCCCAAATGGAGTCAGAAGTAAAAAACCAGCGCTCACCGTCACTCTGCCATGCGCTATCGGATGCGTAGTTCGGATATCCCCAGAAAGACAGCGTAAAGGCCGTATCCCCGCCCAGAAGCGTATTGCCGTTATCCATGTCGATAACGCCGCCCTGCTGGCCGCCCGCAATCTTGGCATTTGCCAGGAAGCTCGAACCGCTTGGATCTCCGTGGTAGGCGTTTTGCTTGCTGTTGAGCAGATAACTCCCGGTGCCACTGCTTTCCTTCAGATGCCAGATGCCCACGAAGTTGCTGTCCCAGACGCCCGTTGCGTTTTCCTGCGAGGTGACGACCGAGGAGTCACCGTAATAGATCGTGATGACCGTGTTCGAGCCGCTGGTCTGCGTGTTGAGCGTCGGAACGCGCACCCAAGCGACAAGCTCTCCCGTCGTGGGAACGTATTTTTCGATCTCATGGTCGAGCGTGGTCCCGCCCGAGTCCTTGAAGATGATGTCGAAGCCGCTGGCGCTCGTGACGTGCCCGCCGTTCGCCGTGGTCCGCAGATCGGGGTCCGTGACCTTGTAGAGCATCGGAAAGCTGGAGAGCGTTGCGGGTGCGCCAGCGTTGCCGACCTTGGTGTGGTCGATTGTGATCGACTTGGAGTAGGAGTAAGCCGCGTCGACATCGCGCACCGGGCCGACAAAAGCAAGCAGCCCGAGCAACGCGGCGGCGGCGATGCCAGCACCTCTGCTCATGAACCGCGGATGACCAGGATGACTACGGAATCGACGCCGGAGCAGGACAACCGGGGATCGCTCCTGTTTTCCGACGGGCATGACGGTACGACCGGGCCATCGCCAACAGGCGCGCACGAACGCGCGCGCCCGGCGCCACAGCGATTCTCCCTGTGTGATTCGCCTTAGAATCATTACGTTCTGATGCTCCCACACCCTGCGCGCGCAGGCGCGCAAGAAATACACGCAAAATCCATGCGAGGGCGCCAGCGGCGGCAATGACCCGACGGACGGCACGTAGCGTGAATTGCTTCACGCTTCCACTGATATCTGGCCCCGGGATCAAAATGCGGATGCCGATCGCTCATCCGCACGAATACTTCGGCCCGCTCGCCGTTGGGTCCTTGCACTTGGACAGGACCGCCTGAACCTGGCGCTCCAGGTATCCGCCCGACGGTGTGGCGTTGGGACAGCTGCCGCCCGAGGGCTGGTTACACGCGGTGGAGATGATGAGATAGGTGCCGACGTTGCGGTTGCCTTCCGTTGTAGCCATCGCGCTGCACGTCACCGTCACCGTGAAGGAGGACAGCGTGCCGGCAGGCGTGAGGTTGGTCGGCGAGGCCGGACACGTCGGCAGCGCGGCTGAGCCAATAGCGTCGTTGGGATCGAGCACCTGCCATGCGCCCCATTCCACGCCCGCTCGCGCCGCTTCATACGCGCGCACGCCCTGCACGTCGAGCACCGAGCTCGATTGCTGGAGGCTGGTCATCGACACCATGAAGGCGCCGAGCATCGCGAGCACCACCATCAGAAATATGGCGGTGACAAGGCTCAGCCCGCGTTGCCGCGCCCGCGCGCCGCAGCGATTCAAATGTGAACTAAGGCACATTGTTGACATGAGCCTGTTGGAACATCCTTACAGTTTCGCCGCTCTCGGAAACCTGCAAATTCAGCGCCAAGATGCCTGTACGGGCGGTAGCACCGCTCACCGTATAGATGAAACTACAGCCGGTAATATTGGTGGCCAACAGCGCGTTGCTTCCGCCCGAGGGGGGCGTCGGCTGCGGGTCCACAATGCCGTAGGTCCAATAGCGGCGCAGCTCACCCGCGCCGCCCGGCAGGGGATCGCAGGCGTAAGTAACGGCGCCCTCGACGACCTGGAATCGTTTCCCGGGCGATTCATAGGGAAACTTTTTTGCCGGCGAGAGCGTAACCGCGCTTGCGGTGTTGCTCGAGTACGCACCCCGGTTGTCACCGGCATAGGCATTCGCCGTGCTTCCGGTAGGGCTCAGGTTATAGATGACAATCGAATTTCCAGCTGCGAGCGGCGGCATGGGGCCGATGACATCAAATGTGGAGTCGGCAGTCGCGAAATCGAGCGTGTCGCCTGCGCCGCCGCTATCTGGTGCCGCGCGGTAGCGCCCGCCGCCGTTCGTCTGCAAATATTCCAGATAAGTGACGTTTCCCGCGCTCGTGATGCGGATGCTGTTGGGAAGCGCCGTGCGCAGGTCGCGCGTGATCCGGCGCAATGCCGTATCGGCGATGTCGCTCAGCTCGCCGCGCCGCGCCACGTCCACGTAAGCCTCCACCGGCCGGCGGATGAAAACCGCGACCGACGCCGCGAGAATGCCGGTGATCATGATGACGACGATCATCTCGACCAGCGTAAAGCCTCGCGCTTTACGCAGTTTCGAGTTCCGAGTTTCGAGTTTCGAGTTGCGGCAGCAAGCGATACCGCTCCCGTCGGTTAACTGGAGACTGGAAACTGGAAACTGGAAACTTTCGTTAGGGCAGGGCATTGGGGGCATAGCGCGTGCGGTAGCCGCTCAGCGTGACCGTCGTGTTGCCCGGCCCGGTCACGGTGACGGTGATAAGCAGGCTTTGCGGATTTCCGCTGGCATCGTTCCCGATGCCGCCAAACGGCTGTGCAGCGACGCTCACCGTGACGCGGTAGCTCTCGAGACCGGCAATCAATGTGCCATCGAGATTCCTGATACCGGACGGCGCCGCGGTATTCGAGTCGAAGCCGTGGTAGTCGTTGACGTGGTCGAACGGGTTGGAGAGGCTATATCGCGTTTCCCCGGTCTCCGGCCCCATGTTTTCCACGCAACCACCGGGCTTGACGGAGATGCCGGCTGTAGCCCAATGATCGCCGGAGCTTCCACCAGTCCAGTTGAACGTGACATTCGGGCTCGCGCCATCCTGATGGGCCGTTGCCAGACTGTCGCCGCCATCCACCAGGTCCCGGTCCTCGACGGCGGGTCCGGTTACCGTGCTCGCGCCTTTGTATTCGGCAGCCATGCCCGCGAAGACCAGTTCACCCGACGCGGAAGGCACCGTGACATACGCCGCCACGCCATCTTGCTCGTCGGTGCCTGGCGTGCCAAATGGGGAGGCCGTGTCGACCCCGGATAGCGGGTAGACAACGATGTGGCTGGCGGCACCTGAGTCTAATGCCGTATTGAAGTTGGCCCTGACCGTCAAAGTCCCCTGCGGCGGGTTCGCCATGCCGTAGACATAAATCCGGGCGTCGTTGCCGCCCGATTGCAGATTATTGCTGTCCGCCAGATACGGGACAGTCACATTGGCGCCGCCGGGGTCGATGATGACCGAAGAGACAAATTGATCCGAATTGTTGTTTATGCTGACGAACACGATGACCGCGTTTTGGCCGCTAAGGTTGACGCCTGTCGCACTGAGTGTGGAATTGCCGCCACTCGCCGACGCGGATGCAATCGAGCCGATCGTTAAGCTGCCGGATGGCGCAGCCCCCCCCGTCATTTCATCCGCATCGCACAAGGTGAACGGCTGCAGCCGTACTTCCTCCAGCATGGCTTCGGCGATCGACAGCGCCTGCTTGCGGATCAACGGGTCGGCGCTGCTCTGCGTGGCCATGGCGATCATGCCGATGATGCCAGCGACCGCGGCGCCGACGATCACGATGAACATGACCAATTCGATCAGCGAAAGTCCTCTCGACTTTCGCCGTTTCAAGTTTAAAGTTTCAAGTCTCAGGTTAGACGGCGAGCGCCTACGGTTTTTCAACCTGAAACCTGAAACCTTAGACCTGAAACTGAGTTTAGGGGTGGACATACCCCGTCCCCGCCTCGACCACGATCTGGCGCGCGGGATCGCCGGCAATTCCGCTCGTGAAGGCGATCGTGACCTGCGCGTCCGGATTGGGACGCCCGCCGCCGTCGAAACTGAAGCTCGCCGGCGCCAGCGTCACGCCGGACGGCGCAGTAGCCGTGAGCGGGTCTCCGGTCGCCGGATGAGTCACTAGCGAGCTGCAATCGGATACCGTTCCCGCGCTAACAGTGGTCACGGTAATGCACACGTAAACCGGCCTGCGCCACGCGATGGCCGTCTTGTGTGCGTAGCGCACCACGGCGTGTGCTTCGTCGTAGAACGCGCGGGAAGCGAACGCGTTGTTCCCGATAAACCGTGGCATGACGATCGCCGCCAGGATGCCGATGATGACAATGGACGTGACCAGCTCGGCCATCGTGAAACCACGTTCCGAGTTTCCAGTTTCGAGTTTCGATGTTCGAGTTCCGTGTTCCCGAATGCCAGTTTCGAGTTCCCGGTTCCAAACCTTGAACCCTGAACTTCGAACTTCGAACTTCGAACTTCGAACTTTGAACTTTGAACCGGCTGTATGGCGAGTCATAGCGCGCTCGCAAGAAAAAGGGGTGAACCGGCTGCGGTTCACCCCCGTGTCCATCGGCAGGGGCTAACCTGCCTCAAAGACTGTTTGCTTCTAGCAGCCTGTCGTAACGGCCGTGACGGAACCGCTCGTCGCGTCGTACCGTGCCTCGCACGACCCGTTTCCGCCGGACGGTTGGAAGGTCGAGGGTCCGCCAAAGGATGCCGTAGCTCCCTGACATGCCCCGGCGCCGGTCGTACAGTCGGTCATCGCGTTGCCGATTCCATTTTGAGTACCAAGCGGATAGCCGGTGGTGGATCCCACGTCAACAGTAACGCTACCAGCCATGTTTACCTGGCTCACGCCGCTGCCGCCCTGAACCTGCCATTTTGCCTGCACCAGACCAACGGCACCGCGCAGCCCACCCGCAAGCCCCTGCACGGAGGCTACCTTGGCGTCTGTCTGTAGGTTGACGAACCGCGGCAGCGCGGTCGCGGCAAGGATGCCGAGAATCACGATCACCACGACCAGCTCGATCAGCGTAAAGCCCTGTTGCTGTTTAGCCATTGACATTGAAATTCCCGTCCCTTCTGGTTT
>Ga0111154_1055_pt1 | contig 20203 bp, 22 predicted proteins | sample DeeMarSeWOR28_12_FD_80252 | JGI IMG/M metagenome (GOLD analysis project Ga0111154, IMG submission 80252) | Gammaproteobacteria bacterium SG8_47 | reverse complement strand
CAGCGCGACAACCTCGAGCTGCACGACCTGCCGATCCCAGATGACATGCAGTACTGATAGGTGAGCCGTGAGAGCAGCGGGTACTGGTTAGTCAACGAGAACGGTTGACTAGGGAAGTAGGCAGGTCAGCAAGTGGTTGACTGAGAGCGCAATTGGCTGGGGCAATGAGATGAGGAAGGGTTAGAGGTCGAGGGGCATGAGGCGCTAACGACGCTTCGCGGCGTAGCATCCGCAAACAGTTAGCCCTTAGTCCTCACAGCTCGTTCGTTTAAGTACTGAATCGGGAAGACAACAATGGCAGAGCAAGCAATCGCACAACCTGGACTGGGAGCAATGGCGCGGCAGGTGGTGCGCAATGGTCTGGGTGCGCCCGCGCTACTTCTGGTTATGATCGCAATGATCGTGGTCCCGCTGCCGCCGCTGCTGCTGGACACCTTCTTCACGTTCAATATCTCGTTGTCCTTGGTCGTACTTCTCGCCGTGATCTACACGCTGCGGCCGCTGGACATGGGCATCTTCCCCACCATACTGCTCATCTCCACGTTGCTGCGCCTCGCCTTGAATGTTGCGTCGACGCGCGTCGTGCTGCTGGAGGGTCACACCGGTACGGGCGCTGCTGGTCACGTCATCGAGGCCTTCGGCGAGTTCGTGATTGGTGGCAACTACACCGTCGGTATCGTCGTGTTCCTGATATTGGTCATCATCAATTTCGTGGTTGTAACCAAGGGTGCCACCCGCATATCCGAAGTGACCGCACGGTTTACGTTGGATGCAATGCCGGGCAAGCAGATGGCTATTGATGCCGATCTCAATGCCGGTCTCATCGATCAGGAGGAGGCCCGCACCCGGCGTGAGGAGATTCACCGCGAAGCAGAGTTCTACGGCTCCATGGATGGTGCCAGCAAGTTCGTGCGTGGAGATGCCGTGGCCGGCATCTTGATTCTGCTGATCAACATTATTGGCGGTCTCGCCATCGGTATTGCGCAACACGACCTGAGCATTGCGGAGGCAGCGCGCAACTATACGTTGTTGACCATCGGCGACGGCCTGGTCGCGCAGATTCCGTCCATTCTGTTGTCCACGGCGGCCGGCATCATGGTTACCCGAGTGTCCACCGCCGAGGACATGGGTGAGCAGGTCGTTGGACAGTTGTTCAGCAGCCCGCGCGCGCTGGCGGTAACCGCCGGCATCCTGGGCGTCATGGGCGTTATTCCTGGCATGCCCAATGTGGCCTTCCTGGTGTTCGCGGCCCTTACGGGTGCGGTCGCGTACTTCATGCGCCAGCGTGCCCTTGAGCCGGAAGTCGAGTCCGTGCCTGAGCCGGTGACGACGGAGACATCTCCGGAGCTGCGAGAGCTCAGTTGGGACGACGTAACCCCGGTGGATGCCGTCGGCTTGGAAGTGGGCTATCGCCTCATTCCCTTGGTGGACAAGGCGCAGGGTGGGCAGCTCATGGCGCGCATCAAGGGCGTGCGCAAGAAACTATCGCAAGAGCTGGGGTTCCTCATTCCGGCGGTACACATCCGCGACAACCTGGACCTGGGCCCCAACGCCTATCGAATCACCCTACTTGGCGCCACCGTTGGCGAAGCCGAGATTCACCCTGACCGGGAACTGGCCATCAATCCGGGCCAGGTCTTCGGCACCCTCAAGGGTGTGGCGACCAAGGATCCCGCCTTCGGTCTGGATGCCGTGTGGATCGATGCCAAGCTGCGTGACCAGGCGCAGACCATGGGCTACACCGTTGTCGACCCAAACACTGTCGTGGCGACGCACCTGAGTCAGATCATGCAGGGCCATGCCCATGAGCTGCTCGGCCATGAAGAGGTACAGCATCTACTCGATATGCTGGCCAAGCACTCGCCCAAGCTGGTCGAGAACCTGGTCCCCGATGCGTTGCCGATCAGTCGCCTAGTCAAGATCTTGCAGAACTTGCTGCGCGAAGGCGTACCGATCCGTGATCTACGCACCATTGCCGAGACGTTGGCGGAGCATGCGCCCAGGAGTCAAGACGCCGACGTCTTGACGGAGACCGCGCGCGGGGCCTTGAGTCGGGCAATTGTGCAGCAAATCAACGGCCTGGGGACCGAACTTCCAGTCGTAGCCCTGGATCCGGACCTGGAACGCATATTGCATCAGGCAGTGCAGGTCGCGGGCGAAGGTCAGCCGGCCGTCGAACCGGGGCTTGCCGAACGTCTGCACAGCTCACTTAGGGAGACCGCGCAGCAACAAGAGCGGGCAGGACAACCGGCGGTTTTACTGGTGTCAGCAGTGTTGCGACCCATGTTGGCAAGGTTTGTAAAGGCATCGATACCGACAATGAGCGTTCTGTCGTACAACGAAATCCCGGATAACAAGCAGATCAGAATCGTGGCAACGGTTGGTCAGGCCCCGGGAGTTGGCGAGGCTCGCACAGGGCGCGCAGCCAAGTAGCTGCGGCGCAGGGCGAACGTAATGCAGATAAAGCGATTCTTTGCTCCCGACATGCGTCAGGCCATTCGCCTGGTTCGCGAAGAGATTGGCCCGGACGCAGTTATTCTCTCCAATGAACGTGTCGCCGGTGGCGTGGAAATTGTTGCCGCCACTGACTATGACGAAGCGCAGCTGGCCGCCCCGGAGTCTGCCGCGCAAGAGCAGACGCCGCCGCCGGCGGTTGCGGCACAGCCGCCATCGACTCCCACCCCCGGCGCCAACCTCAAGAATATCTGGTCACAAGAGCCGACCTTGGTGGAGATGCGTGATGAGTTGCGCACCTTGCGTGGCTTGTTGGTCGATCAACTCAGTGGTTTGGCGTGGGGTGAGTTGGCCCGCCACCGCCCTGTCTATGCGCGCTTGCTGCGTCGGTTGCTGGCGTTGGGGCTTGCTCCCGAACTTGCCGGCCAGCTGGCCAGCACCGCCCAGGAACAACGCGACTACGATCACAGCTGGCGTCTGGCGCTGGGCGGCTTGGCACATCGGTTGCCGGTGGCCGGTGATGATCTGATGCAGCGGGGCGGGGTCGTGGCCCTGGTTGGTCCCACCGGCGTGGGTAAGACCACCACCGCGGCCAAGTTGGCCGCCCGCTTCGTGCTGCGCAACGGCGCCAACCGTGTCGCTTTTGTGACCACCGACTGTTACCGCGTTGGCGCCCAGGACCAGCTGCGCAGCTACGCCCGCATCCTCGGTGTGCCCATGCACGTGGCCCAGGACTCGGCCGGGCTTCATGACACCCTGGCCAATTTGTACGACAAGGATCTCGTCATCGTTGACACCGCTGGTATGAGTCAACGTGACATGCGTCTCACCGAGCAACTCGGCATGCTCGATCGCGAACACGACACCGTCCACACCTATTTGGTTCTGGCCACCAATATGCAGCGCAGCGTGGTCTATGAAACCGTCAAGTCGTTCACTGCGGTGCCCTTGGCCGGCTGCATGCTGACCAAGATCGATGAAGCCGTCAGTCTGGGCGCCGCACTGTCGGCGCTGATCGAATATCAACTGCCTGTTGCTTATGTCAGCGACGGCCAGCGTGTACCGGAGGACCTGCATATCGCACGCCAACACAGCCTGGTGGCGCGCAGCGTATCGATCATGCAGCAACCGGGTGTGACCAACGAGTTCGACGAACTGGCTGCCGTGGCCATGGGTGAGATGGTGGCACATGCTCATGGCTGAAACACAACTCGTGGATCAGGCGGCCGGTCTGCGTCGAATCAGACGGCCCAAGCCGGTCAGGGTGATCGCCGTTGCCAGCGGCAAGGGCGGCGTGGGTAAGACCAATGTATCGGTCAATCTGTCGATGGCGTTGGCTGCCTCGGGCAAGAAAGTCATGCTCATGGATGCCGACCTCGGGCTGGCCAACGTCGACGTGATGCTCGGGCTTCATCCGCGCTTTAACTTGTCCCATGTCATCAGCGGTGAGCGCACGCTCGAGGAGTGCATCGTCGAGGGTCCCAGCGGCCTGAAGATCATTCCCGCGACCTCGGGTGTCCAGCAGATGGCGATGCTGAGCCCGGCCGAGCATGCCGGTTTGATACGCGCATTCAGTGAGCTTAGCGACGACGTTGACGTCCTGGTCGTTGATACGGCCGCCGGTATATCGGATGGGGTGGTGAGTTTCACCCGCGCTGCTCAGGAACTCGTGGTCGTGGCCTGTGACGAGCCAGCATCGATAACTGATGCCTACGCCCTGATCAAGCTGCTCAGTCGCGAGTTCGGTCTGCATCGCTTCCACATCCTCGCCAACATGGTGGCTGGACCGCAGGAAGGGCGAGAGGTCTACCAAAAACTGGCACGCGTCACCGATCGATTTCTCGACGTCGCGCTCAACTATTTGGGGCATGTGCCCCGTGACGACTACCTGATCAAAGCGGTGCAGAAACAGCGTGCCGTCGTGGAAGCTTTTCCTCGAAGTAAGTCAGCCACAGCGTTTCGTACCCTGGCTGAGCGAACCGAGAAGTGGCCGATGTCGGCAAGTGCCGCCGGACACCTGGAATTTTTTGTCGAACGTTTGATCCACGCAACCTTGCATGATGCGGAGGTAATGCCATGAACGGCCTGGCCATCTATATGTCAACGCAGGCGGAGTCCCAGGATGATGTGGTGGCGCGGCACGCACCGCTGGTGAAGCGAATCGCCTATCACCTGATGAGCCGACTGCCATCCAGCATCCAGATCGAGGATCTGATTCAGGCCGGCATGATCGGGCTGCTTGAGGCTTCCCGAAACTATGACGAGACCCAAGGCGCCAGCTTTGAGACTTACGCTGGAATTCGAATCCGCGGCGCCATGCTCGATGAGATCCGCAAGAACGACTGGGCGCCACGCTCAGTGCACCGCAAGGCGCGGATGGTTGCCGAGGCGGTGCGGGAAATTGAACACGCGCACGGCCGGGATGCTCGTGACCATGAGATTGCCGAGTCGCTGGGCATGGGTCTCGAGGAGTACTACACCATCTTGCAGGAAGCCAATGGTCACCGAGTGCTGAGCATGGAGGACATCGGCACCGGCGAAGAGTCGTTCATAGAGAACGTCTCCGACAACGCTCCTGGCATTTTGGACGGTCTGCAGAAAGCCGACATGCAGCGCATCCTGGGTGATGCCATCTCCAGCCTGCCCGAGCGCGAGCGCTTGGTCATGGCGCTGTACTACGACGAAGAACTCAATTTGCGCGAGATCGGTGCCGTGATGGCGGTCAGCGAGTCGCGTGTGAGTCAGATCCACAGTCAGGCCATTATCCGCCTCCAGGCACGACTGGCGGGCCACCGCGACTAGGGGGCTTGAGCGGGCAGCCCGAGCGCTCATGGCTGCCGGCGGGAACCCGAGTGAAGCCGCGTCCGTTTACCCTGGCGCGGTCCGTTTTCCGACTGAAGAAATTTGGCGTTTTGCCGATAGAACGACAGCGGATCAGGCACATCGGCGGGCCGCGACCCGCGTTCAGCTCAGCATGGATTGGTACTAGTCTCGTTAGGGAGAAGGGCTTTGGACAAGAACATGAAGATACTCATTGTGGATGATTTTTCCACAATGCGTCGAATCATCAAAAACCTGCTGCGCGACCTCGGATTCAACAATACGACGGAAGCCGACGACGGCACGACGGCGCTACCGATGTTGCAGGCGGGGGACTTCGACCTGCTCGTTACTGACTGGAACATGCCCGGTATGCAGGGCATTGATTTGCTCAAGCAGGTCCGCAGTGATCCCAAACTCGCCGCGTTGCCCGTGCTGATGGTTACGGCAGAGCAGAAGCGCGAGCAGATCGTGGAAGCCGCGCAGGCTGGCGTCAATGGTTACATCGTCAAGCCCTTCACCGCGCAAACGCTCAAGGAGAAGCTAGACAAGATCTTCGAGCGTCTGGCAAGTACTGGCTAAGGGAGTGGCGGCAATGGCGGATGGGACACCGGTTTCGGATTCAACCCTCGAGCAAATGCGGCATCTCGCCCAGCTCATCGAAACGGGCAATGAGGAGCAAGTCAAAGACGCGGTCGACGAACTGACGCGGCTGCGCGAACGCGATCTGTACCAGGATCTGGGCCGACTCACGCGCCAGCTCCATGATGCGCTCAACAGTTTTCAACTCGACGCGCGCCTCGCCAACATGGCCGAGCAAGATATCCCTGATGCGCGCGAACGGCTGCGCCACGTCATCAAGATGACGGATGACTCCGCCAATCGCACCCTGTCGGCCGTCGAAGCATCCATGCCGCTGTGCGAGAAGCTGGAAGACGAAAGCTCCCAGCTACACGAAGAGTGGCAGCGCTTCACCCAGCGCCAGCTGAGCGCCGAGGAGTTTCGCGACTTGAGCAAACGCGTTGGCGATTTCCTCGGCCGTGGCAAGGACCAGGCAGGGCAGATTCGCGGCAACCTCAACGATGTCCTGATGGCCCAAGACTTCCAGGATCTGACCGGTCAGATCATCAAGCGAGTGATCTCGCTGGTCGAAGAGCTCGAGCTGGGCATGGTGAATTTGATCAAGTTGTCCGGCACGCGGCTGACCGACCGCCCGTGCCAGGCGTGTCCGATACAGGGGTGGTGTCCGGGCAGGACGAAGTTGATGACCTGCTCTCGAGCCTAGGCTTCTAAAGGAATAGGTGTGCCATGGGATTGAACGTTGACGACGAGATTCTTTCCGATTTCCTCGTTGAGGCCAGCGAGATCCTCGAGCAACTTGGTGAGCAACTCGTTGACCTCGAGCAGCGTCCGCAAGACATGGACCCACACCATCAAGGGCGGCGCAGGATTCCTGAACCTCGAGCCGCTGGTAGCGGTGTGCCACCGCGCCGAGGACGTGTTCAATCTGCTGCGCAATGGCGAACGCCAAGTTGATGCGCAACTCATGGACGTCATTCTGCCCGTGGTCGACGTTCTCAATGTGATGTTCGGTAATCTGCGTGCGGGCGACGAGCCCGAACCCGCCGACCCGACATTGCTCGCCAATCTCGAAGCGCTGCTAAGTGCTGAACCCGCCCCGGCAGCTGCAGTGCAGCCGCCAGCGTCGGCGCCTGAGCCGGTCGAGGAGGCGGTTACCGCCAACGCCGGCGACCCTGCCGATGAGGGCGACATTACAGACGATGAGTTCGAGGCGCTGTTGGACGCCTTGCAGTCAGAAAAGACGGGGGCGGCCGCCCCCGCCGCAGCTGCGCCCGCTACACCGTCGCAGCCCGCGCCCAGTGCGGGCGACGACATTACCGACGACGAGTTCGAGGCGCTGCTCGACAACTTGCACGGCAAAGGTCAGTTTGGCGCTGCGCCCTCGGCAGCGGGCGGCGCGCAAGCCACCCCGGCTCCGGCCACGCCGCCGCCCGCCGCGGCAGTTGAAGCGGCCAAAAGCGGCGGTGATGAGATCACCGAGGAGGAGTTCGAGGCGCTCCTCGATGAACTGCACGGTGCCGGTACCTTCAAGGGCGCGTCCCAATCAGGCGCCAGCGAGCAACCGATGCAGCCGGCTAAACCCGCCGCCAAGGTCGCGCCAGTTGCGCAATCTGCGGCAGCAAAGCCTGCGGCTCCGGCAGCTAAGGACAAGAAAGCGGAAGCCCCAGCGGCCCAGGCCGAGACGACTGTGCGCGTGGACACCAAACGGCTCGACGACATCATGAATATGGTCGGCGAGTTGGTGCTGGCGCGTAACCGGCTGGCGCGTATCGAGGCGTCCATGGCCAACGAAGAGATGGCCAAGGCCGTTGCCAACCTCGATCTGGTTACCACCGACCTGCAAATGGCGGTCATGAAGACGCGTATGCAGCCGATCAAGAAGGTCTTTGGTCGCTTCCCGCGCGTGGTGCGCGATCTGGCGCGCAGCCTGAAGAAAGAAATCAAGCTGGAGCTACAGGGCGAAGAGACTGACCTGGACAAGAACCTGGTCGAAGCCCTGGCCGATCCCCTGGTGCATCTGGTACGCAACGCCGTCGACCATGGCATCGAGGCGCCCGAGGTGCGTGAGGCGGCGGGCAAGCCGCGCGCTGGCACTGTCATGCTGGCTGCCGAGCAGGAAGGTGATCACATCCTGCTGACCATCGAAGACGACGGCGGCGGTATGGATGCCGATGTACTGCGGCGCAAGGCTGTGGAGAAGGGACTGTACGATACGGACGCCGCCGCGCGCCTGGACGACAACGAATGCTTCAACCTGATCTTCATGCCGGGCTTTTCGACCAAGAGCGAGATCTCTGACATCTCCGGTCGCGGCGTCGGCATGGACGTGGTCAAGACCCGAATCAGCCAGCTCAACGGCACCATCAATATCGACTCGGTGCTGGGCAAAGGCACGCGCCTGACCATAAAGGTGCCGTTGACGTTGGCCATCATGCCCACGCTGATGGTCAAACTGGGTGAGCAGATGTTCGCCTTACCCTTGGTCAATGTGAGCGAGATTTTCCATCTCGATTTGACCAGGACCAATACTGTCGACGGCCAGCTTGCCGTGATGGTGCGTGAACATGCGCTACCGGTCTTCTATCTGACCCGGTGGTTGGTGAAGGGTAATGGCGGCGCAACGCTGCCCACCACCGGCCACGTGGTCGTCGTCCATGTCGGAACCCAGCGCGTCGGTTTCGTGGTTGATGGATTGATTGGCCAGGAGGAAGTGGTGATTAAGCCGTTGGGGGCGTTCCTGCATGGCCTGCGTGGCCTGGCTGGGGCAACCATCACGGGCGACGGAGGGATCGCAATCATCCTGGATGTGCCGGGATTGATGAAGGCTTATGCACGACGTGTTTGAGCCAGCGCTCAGAGTAGTTACTTTCTGCGTTGCTTCGGGCGCGCACAGGGATCGGCTTGGCTCGGTGGTAGCCGAGGGGGCGCACTGATGGCCATCCGTGTTCTTGTCGTTGACGACTCGCGGTTCTTTCGCCGGCGTGTGACGGAAATCTTGGCAGCAGATCCACTGATCGAAGTCATCGGCGACGCTGAAAACGGTGCCCAGGCGATCGAGCAGGCCACCAGGCTCAAGCCCGACGTCATCACCATGGACATCGAAATGCCCGTGATGGACGGGATCAGCGCAGTACGACGCATCATGGCGCGCCAGCCTGTTCCGATCCTGATGTTTTCATCGCTAACCACTGACGGTGCGCAGGCAACGCTTGATGCGCTCGACGCCGGCGCCGTGGATTTTCTCCCCAAACGTTTTGAAGATATCTCGCGCGATCGCGACGAGGCGAATCGGCTGCTGTGTCAGCGTGTTCGCGCCATCGCCCGGCGCGGCGTGGCCACCACCCGTCACGCGGTGAACGCGGTGGCAAGTGGTGCGGCTAGGGCGACACGCCCGGCGCTTGCTCCGCGCCCACCCGTGCACGCCTCGGGTAGCGCCCACAACGGGCCGATCCGGATCGTGGCAATCGGTACCTCCACAGGCGGTCCGCTGGCATTGCAGGAAGTACTGACCAGGTTGCCAGCCAGTTTCCCGGTTCCGGTACTGTTGATCCAACACATGCCGTCGACCTTCACGCCGACGTTCGCCCAGCGGCTGAACAACGTATGCGCAATCAACGTCAAGGAGGCCGAGGACGGCGAGGAACTGCGCGCTGGCACGGCTTACTTGGCACCCGGTGGTCGCCAAATGATGCTCGACGGCAGGGTTGCGCATCCGGTGCTGCGAGTCAAAGACAGCGAACCGAATCAAACGTACAAACCTTCCGTTGACGTGACCTTTGCCTCGGTCGCGCGGTTCTTTCCGCGCGAGACCCTGGCCGTGGTGTTGACGGGTATGGGTGCAGACGGGCGCAGCGGAGCGGACGTGCTCAAGCGCAGTGGTTCCATCGTCTGGGCTCAGGATGAACAGTCCAGTGTCGTCTACGGCATGCCGGCTGCTGTTGCCGAGGCGGGCTTGGCCGACCAGATACTGAGTCTGAAGGACATTGGACCCAGCCTGGTACAGCGAGTGTGATGCATGGATTCACTCAGTTTGATAGGCCTGTTGCTCGGTGTCAGCGCCATACTCGTTGGTCAGTATCTCGAGGGCGGCCATATTGGCACCCTGGTCAATGGTCCGGCCGCATTGATCGTCATCGGGGGCACGTTCGGCGCAGTGATGCTGCAGTCACCTTTGCCGGTGTTCCTGCGCGGCATGCAGGCTGTGCGATACATATTCGCTCCGCCGAAGCTCGCGCCGCAGGCTGCCATCGACAAGATCGTCCGTTGGAGCAACATTGCGCGCAAGGAAGGCCTGCTCGGCCTTGAGAATATCGAAGCAGGTGAGCAAGACCCCTTCATCCGCAAGGGCCTGCAGCTGCTAGTTGATGGCAGTGAGCCAGAGAGCATCCGCTCCATCCTCGAAGTGGATGTCTATAACAAAGAACATTTCGACATGCAGGCCGCGAAGGTCTTCGAAGGCATGGGTGGCTTCAGTCCGACCATAGGGATCATTGGTGCAGTGATGGGGCTTATCCACGTCATGGGCAATCTGTCTGATCCAGGCAAGCTGGGCAGCGGCATTGCTGTCGCGTTTGTCGCCACGATCTACGGCGTTGGCGCGGCCAACCTGCTGTTCATCCCGGCTGCCAACAAACTCAAGCAAATCTTTCGTTCACAGGCGCAGTACCGCGAGATGATTGTCGAGGGCATGGTATCCATCGCCGAAGGTGAAAATCCGCGCAACATCGAGACCAAGTTGCTTGGTTACCTGCACTGATTGGGGCGGATGCGGTCGTGGCTAAGCGCAGGGCGCATGAGGAGGAACATCAGAATCTGGAACGCTGGTTGGTCTCCTATGCCGATTTCATCACTTTGCTGTTCGCCTTCTTTGTAGTGATGTACTCCATTTCATCGATTAATGAGGGCAAGTACCGCGTGCTATCAGACTCACTGGTGGCGGCGTTTCAGACACCGCCCAAGACGCTGGATCCAATCCAAGTCGGCAATCCCACCAAGTCCGTACTGGCCAAGGAGAGCCTTGCCGGTCGGGCCCAGGATGTGATCCCTGCGCCGACGCCACCGATAAGCTCGCCTGCGGTGATGGAGCAGATTGCCCAAGACGTGAAACAGGCGATGCAACCGCTCATCGACCAGGGCCTCATCACGGTTCACCAGGACAAGTTGTGGGTCGAGGTCGAGATGAACACCAGCATTCTGTTCCCGAGCGGCAGTGCCGAGCTCGAGGACGAGGCCGTACCGGCGCTGCGAGCGCTGGCAGATGTGCTCGAGCCGATCCCCAATCCCGTCCATGTCGAGGGCTACACCGACAACGTTCCGATCTACAACGAGGTGTATCCGTCCAACTGGGAACTCTCCGCCGCGCGCGCTGCGAGCGTCGTGCACTTGTTGGTGGACAATGCTGTCGACCCAGGGCGCTTGGCAGCGATTGGCTACGGCGAGCACCGCCCAATCGATGCCAACGATACGCTCGAGGGCCGGCGCCGCAACCGGCGCGTCGTCGTCGTGATCCTGTCGGATCCCGATGCGCAGCGCGTTCTGGAAATCGAACGCAAGCGACGCCTGGGCCGCGCTGGTGAAAGTGCTTCCGGTGCAGCGGCGGGCGGGGTGTGAGGCCAGGGTGATGCAGGTATGGGCGGTAGCCAATCAGAAAGGCGGCGTCGGCAAGACGACCACCGCCGTCAGCCTTGCGGGGTTGTTGGCTCAGCGCGGGCGCCGGACGCTGTTGGTTGATTTGGATCCGCACGGCTCGTTGACGGCGTATTTTGGCCACGACCCAGACAGCATCACCGACAGCGTCTACGAGTTGTTCCGCGACGACGCCCCGGCAGTGGGTGCGCTGTTGCGTGACAGCGATGTGCCCGAGCTCGCCGTGCTACCGGCATCGACGGCCATGGTGACGCTGGATCGTCAGCTCGGCGCGCAGGCCGGCAAGGGCCTGGTCATCAAACGCGCCCTCGACAGTGTTCGCCACGACTTCGACCATGTGATCATCGACTGTCCGCCCGTGTTGGGCATCTTGATGGTCAACGCGCTGGCGGCCTGTGAGCAACTCATCATCCCGGTGCAGACGGAATTTCTGGCGATCAAGGGGCTCGAACGCATCTTGCATACACTGCAGATGATCGGCCGCTCGCGCGGGGACGGTTTGCGCCACGTCATCGTGCCTACCATGTTTGATCGACGCACACGCGCCTCGATCGATGCGCTGCGCAGCCTGCGTCGCGACTATGGGTCCCAGGTCTGGGAGGCCGTGGTGCCCGTCGATACCCAATTCCGCGATGCCAGCCGTCAGCACTTGCCGCTGTCGGTGCTCAATCCTCGCGCCCGCGGCGCCGCGGCCTATGCGGCGTTGCTCAACAGCCTGTTGGCACAGGGTGAAGTGCCTAAATTGAGAGTGATCCACGGTCATGGCTGAGAATTCCACCAAGACGCTGCTCGACGAAGGTATCGCCCTGTCGATGTTTCTCGACACGCTGTTGCGCGAGCCGCAGCCTGAGCCTCGCGAAGCGCCGCCGGCGGCTCAGGCCCCGGTCCTCGAAGTGGTGCCGACCGTCACACCCGCTGCGCCGCCGGTCGAGGTGGCGCACCCGGCGGCCGAAGTCGAGGCGGCCGCCGAGGCCAGCGTGGATAACGACCGCCCGGCCTGGGCTCAGGAGACATTCCAAGCGCTATTGTTCAAGGCGGGGGGCTTGCGCCTGGCGGTGCCACTGGCTGAGCTGCACGGCATCGTTGAGTGGCACGACGACATCACACCCATGCCAGGGCACGCCGATTTCTATTTAGGTCTATTGCAGCATCAGGACAAGACCGTGCCCGTCATCGATACGGCGCGCTTCGTCCTGCCGGCCGACCGGCTTGCCAAACTGGCCCCGGACGTCGCAGAGCGCATCACCCGGATCGTCCTCATTGATGAGGCGCGCTGGGGGCTAGCCTGCGACGAGGTGGAACGGGTTGTGAATCTCGAGCCCGATCAGGTGCGCTGGCGCTCCGCCCAGACCTCGCGCCGCTGGCTAGCCGGAACCGTGGTCGAGCACATGTGCGCCCTATTGGATGGCGCCGCCTTCGCGCAGCTGCTGGCGCGAGGACGCGACTGAAGCCAGTCGATGGCACAGAAAATGCATCAACCCTATCGTCAACAACGTGCCGACAAAGCTTTGACGTCGCCGCCAACGACGTCGGCCACAGTCCGCACCGCGGGAGAAGCACCATGAGCCAAGTTTTGGAGAGCGCCAACGATCCCATCATTCAATGGGTGACATTCCGCCTCGACAACGAGAAATACGGGATCAACGTGATGCAGGTGCAGGAAGTCCTGCGCATGACGGAGATTGCGCCAGTCCCGGGTGCGCCGGACTACGTGCTGGGCATCATCAATCTGCGTGGCAATGTCGTCACGGTTATCGATACGCGCCGGCGCTTCGGTCTGCCCGAAGCCGCGGCCGACGATCAGACTCGCATTGTCATCGTGGAAGCAGGTAACCAGGTCATTGGCATCCTGGTCGACGGCGTGGCCGAGGTCATGGACGTGCGTGCCTCGCATATCGAGACGGCACCCAATGTTGGCAATGACGAGAGTTCGAAATACATCCAGGGCGTTTCCAGCCAGAATGGGGAACTGCTGATCCTGGTCGATGTGAACAAACTGCTGTCCGAGCAGGAATGGGAGGAGGTCGCCTCATTGTAGCGACGAGGTGAGCAACGTTGACCAATGGCCGAAATCCACGACGTCAACCCTCTGCCGCCAGTGTGGCCCACGCAGCCCAAGGAATCTATACGCGATCGCGACCGGCGCCCACCACGGCGCCGCCCCGAGGAGAACCGGGACGATTCAACCCAGGACAAAGAGGACAAGGACCGTCCACATATTGACGAGTACGCTTGAGTGAGTGAGCTAAACAGGATCGCAAAATGAGTGACAGCCTCTTGAGCGTATTGCCTTCGCTAGCCCTCGTACTCGGCGCTATTGCCGTGTCGAGTTGTGTCTGGGTCATGATCTGGGTGCGCCGCGCGCTGCGCGCTGCGCAAAAGGAGATTGAGGGCTTGCAGCGCGAGCTGCGTGCGTTCGAACTGGCAGCCGTTGGTGTTGGCGACCAAGTCGGCAAGTTGGCGCAACGCCAACGCCAGCTGGCCGCGCATCAGGAGCAGCAAACCTATCAGGACCCGAACAGCCAGCCGTATCAGCATGCAATCCGCCTGGCGCATCGCGGCGCCAGCACCGAAGAGTTAATGCAGGTGTGCGGTTTGAACAGGGGGGAAGCGGAACTGCTGTCCCTGGTGCACCATCTGAAGAAAGCCGGTTAATGGTGGGCGTAGGGCGCGGGGCCCTGCTCGAGCAGCACGGATGCTGCTGAAGTCGAACAGACCTTCGCCCTACGCTTCATCATCTTTCGCCTCGGGTCGGGGAACCTTATTCTTGAGCAAGTAGGCGAAAGCCAACACGTGCGCCACGGCGACATAGAGTGCGCGCGGGATCTCCTCGCCGAGCTCAATCTGAGACAGAAGCCCCACCAGTTCAACATCCTCGTGCAGTGGCACATCGTTGTCCTGGGCCAGCGCGATGATTCGCTCGGCGATATGCCCCTGACCTTTGGCCGTCACCCGCGGGGCGCCGTCGCCGTCGTAGCGCAGTGCCACGGCACGGGGTCGTTGCGGGCTGCGCTCTTCACTCATGCTTTCACATCCAATACGCCCGTTGACGGCATTGCCGTGTGCAGTGGCGGCAGGCCATGGTGGACAACCAGACTGACGACGTGCAGGCCGTCTTCGGCGAGCCAGGTTGCCAGCCGGTCCAAATGCGTTTCGATGAGCGGCACGAGCGCATCCTCTTGCGCCCATAAAGCGATCGACACATCTTGCTCGATCAGGGTGAGCTGCCCCTGGAATGCACCCAGCGCCTCGATATCCAGCGCGAGATGGACTGTCCACACGTCGCGCTCGGGTGTTTCCCTGCCGGCCTGTTTGCGCAGACGGACGTTAACCGAACGCAACTGCTCGCCGTCGCGATAGGGGACCTCCAACGACCAGCCCCAGCCCTGAGCTTGCTGTTCCAACAGGCTCGAGATCTGATTGACGCGCACCCTTGCCACGACGGCTTCGACCAAGCCGAGCAATGACGCGCCTTCCTCATCCTCGTCAAGGTCGTCGACCCCCTCGTCTTGGGGGTAACCGCTGCGCCCGCGCTCCAGTCGTCCGCGGGGCGTGGTGCTGCGGCTGTCCGCGGGACCTGGCGGCGGCGCTGAGACCGGCGCCGCACCCGCGCGCAGCGCGCTCAGCAGACGCAGGGCTTGCACCAACAGATCGGTGTCCCAGCTCCCGGGCGCCGCGCCACGCAGCGCCGCGGCGAGCTTGGCCTCCAGGAACATGCCGCTATCGGCGAGCGCACGACGCAATCCCAGCCAGCGCGTGAGTTGGTCGGCGTCGACGATGCGGGCCAGTAAGCCATGAAGGAGCCCGCTCAGGCTCGCGCTGCCCGGGGCGGAGCCAGACTGCGCGGACTGGGAGACTAACAGCGACAGCAGCGACTGGAGTGAATCCTGTCGCGGCAGCGCCCAGCGCAGTGCTTTGTGCAGACTGTCTTCGCCCGCTTCCGCACTGACGACGCGGAGCAGGGGCGGCTGGCCCACAGATTCGACCTTGAGCAGCAGTTCCTGGCCAGGTCGAAGGCTAGCGCCGCCGGCGACGCTGTAGGGTTGCCCGCCGATAATGAGCTGCGGACTGCCAGCGGCGTTGAGGTTTACGCTCGCGCGCAGCAACTGGCCGAGCATCCAGGAGGTATCACCGCTAGCGCGGGCACTCGGTGCGGATGCCACTGAGAGGGCGGCGTGAGGGTCAATCTTCATCGCAGTGCTGCGAGCATGGGGATGGTTGGCAACCTCGGGGGGGTCCACTAAGATGCAGTATAGGGTAACCGCCGACCATGGTGCGCACGAACACTTGAGTTATCCACTGCTGGGTTTGTGTCGCATGATTCAAGCGGGCGTTATCTATGGCCAACACTAATCTTTGGTATGTTCGCCGTGCCGATCGTGTGACCGGTCCTTTCCCCGCTGGTTTGATCTCCCGTTTCATTCTCCTGGGTCGCATCCACGCAGACGATGAACTGAGCCAGGACCGCGATGAGTGGCGCAAGGCGAGCGACTGTGACGAGCTGGTGCCCGAGGTGATGAAAGCTGATCTGAGCGACGCCTTGGCACGCGAGCGGCTCGAAGCGGCGCGGCGCTGGGCGGATGAACGTGGCCCGGAGCCGGTGAGCGAAGAGGTGGCGGAGCGCCGCTCGCAACCCGCTAGCAGCCGACCGGCGCATCCCCCCTCCAGCGCGAGTCTCCCAGCGACGGGTAGCGGATCCCGCTACGGTTGGCAACTCGCCGCTGTGTTGATTCTCCTGGGCGCAATCGTTGCCTTGGCGCTGCGGTACACACCATCTCAGGTGGTGAGCTTTGCCCAGTGCGATGCTGCCCCCGCCCCGGGCGTGAATTGGAGCAACTGCACCTTGCAGGGCATTCAACTGCTTAGCCACGACATGAGCCGGGCAAAGCTCTACAGCACTGATTTTAGCGGGGCGAGCTTGTATGGCAGCACTCTGGCCGGTGCCGAGCTCAACTATGCGAACCTCAGTCTTACTGATTTACGCAATGTTTCATTCGCCGGGGCCTCCCTCGTTGGCGCGAACTTGCGCCGTTCGCGGCTTGCCAATGCTGATTTCAGCGAGGCAGACCTGTCGTACGCGGATTTCAGTGATGCGCAACTCGATGGGGTGCGACTCGATGGAGCCAAGTTGGACAACGCCATCTGGACGAATCGCGCAGTATGTCTGCCGGAGTCGATCGGGCGCTGTCGATTGCCCGGATCGTAAGTTTGGCGATCGAGCTCAGGTGACGTCCTCAACGGTGTAGCGTGATACCTGCACTGAATCGGACCAATAGTTCGCCGGCAATCCAGCCTTGAGCTTCAGGTGGCGCAGGAACTCGTCCGGCTGCGGCAGCGATTCCCACACCGAGGGTAGAAACGTGCCCCGGTGACGCCCCTCTTCCAGGATCAGGCCGTCGACCCCGGGGCGTAGTTGTGCGATGAGGTGGTCCTCCGAGCTGAAGGCGAGGGGTTCGGACTCGTTCAGAATTGACACGTGTATGTCGAGTTGATTGACCTCCTGTTGTGATACCGGCGCGAAGCGCGGGTCACGAAACGCGGCGGCATAGGCGTTTTCGCTCACGTCCGCGATCAGCGGCCGGAGCGCTTCGAGCATGCCGATGCAGCCGCGCAACTCACCGCCCAAGGTCAAGGTGACAAAGGTTGCTCGCTTCTCGCGCAGTGCCGGCGGGTAGTCGGCGATGTTGACCGGCAACGCCCGACCGTGCTCCAGTGCAAAGCGAATCGAATCGGCCGCGGTGTCCAGGACCAGGCGTCTTTCTTCGGCGCTCAACATGGCATTTCAGTGAAACACGTAGGCGCCGTAGCCGACCACCTGATCACGCGGGCCCGCGGTGTCGCCGGAGTTGCGTAGATCAATGGTGTGGGCGTGCAGCCCCAGCTTCTTGGCCAGATGCAGCAGCCCGTTGACCGGATTGCGCCCGCAGGCATCCTCATAGTCTATGGCTTCCGGTTCCAGGCGCTCGATGGCACGCGAGGTTGCCTCGTCCATGCGCTGGGCGCTGGCATAGTCGTGGTAATGGCTGAGATCGGAGCTGACGACGATGAGCGTTTCCGGGCCGCCCCACAAGCGCTCGAGGACCTCATCCACCTCGTCGGGACTGGCGTCGCCGACAACAAGCGGCACGAGTGAGAAGTGCTCCAGCGTCTCCTGCAAGAACGGCAGGTGCACCTCCAGGCTGTGTTCCAACGCGTGCGCTTGGTCGAGGCGTACCACCTGGGGCAGGTCACTGATGCTGTCCAGCGCTTCGGTGTCGACCGGCACATTGCCCAAGGGTGTGGCGAAGTACTCTGCCGAGGGTGCGGCCAAACCGGCGAATGCGACCCGGTGCGACGGTCCCAGCAGCACGACGCGCTCGATAGCACTGCGGGCCCCCTGCAAGCGCGCGTAGGCGCTCGCCGCCACGGGACCGGAGTAAATGTAGCCCGCATGCGGCGCAATAATTGCCTTGGGCGCGGGTCCCTCGGGATGCGCCTCGCTGAGATACCCCCGTACCATGCGGCGCAGTTCTTGCGCCTGCGCCGGGTAGAACATGCCGGCAACCGCCGGTGCGCGAATGTTGGGTGCCGCCATGTCATGGCCTCCGCTAAGCTCAGTCTCGGTCGCACTAACATTAAGTATAGCGCTGCCACGCCCGGCTCAATCTCAGGGTGCGGTGAGCTATGCTTTTGAATGAGGCAGCCCCCTGGCGATTCAGTGTTGAGGACAGCGATGTCGACCCCGGTAACGGAAATCCAATCGGTGCGGCCCGTCGGCTACTGGCACAAGCTGGAAGACGGTCGCATTCAGTGCGATCTGTGCCCGCGTTTCTGCAAGCTGCACGACGGGCAGCAGGGACTTTGTTTCGTCCGCGCGCGCCAGGGTGAGACGATGGTGTTGACCACCTATGGGCGTTCCAGCGGATTCTGCGTCGATCCCATCGAAAAGAAGCCGCTCAATCACTTCTTGCCCGGCACACCGGTGCTGTCGTTTGGCACGGCTGGCTGTAACCTTGCCTGCAAATTTTGTCAGAACTGGGATATCAGCAAATCGCGTGAGATCGATACGCTCGCCGATGCGGCAGCGCCCGAGACTATCGCTCGGGCCGCCGCTGACCTGGGCTGCCAGAGCGTTGCCTATACGTACAACGACCCGGTCATTTTCCACGAGTACGCCATTGATGTGGCTAAGGCGTGTCGTGCACGCGGCATTAAGTCGGTTGCCGTGACGGCCGGTTACGTGTGTCCGGAGCCGCGGGCCGAGTTTTATCAATACATGGACGCTGCCAACGTTGATCTAAAGGCCTTCACCGAGCGCTTCTACTACAAGTTGACGGGCGGTCACCTGCAGCCGGTACTCGAGACCCTCGAGTACCTCAAGCGTGAAACGAAGGTGTGGGTGGAGTTGACCACACTGCTGATTCCAGGCGAGAACGACTCGGACGCCGAGATCGAGCAAATGTGCCAGTGGGTCCTGGACAAGCTCGGCCCGGATGTGCCGATGCATTTCACCGCCTTTCATCCAGACTGGAAGATGATGGACTATCCGCCCACACCATCGAGCACCCTGACACGTGCGCGCACAATCGCCATGCGCGCGGGAGTGCGCTACGCCTATACCGGCAACGTCCACGATCCGCAAGGTGACACCACCTACTGCCACAACTGCGGTCATCCGCTTATTGGCCGCGACTGGTACGTACTCACATCATGGCATCTCGATGAGCACGGCTGTTGCACGAACTGCGGCACGCGCTGCGCCGGTGTCTTTGCCGACAGACCCGGCACGTGGGGTGCCAAGCGTGTGCCCGTGCGTCTCGCCGACTACGCCGCGGCCTGAAACTCGCGGGGAAACGGCCCGGGTTCTTGCCATTGGTCTTATCGTGTAGACTTATTGCTGCGGCCCCGCTGGGGCCGTTTCTGTATCTGGATATGCCCGTGGTGTGCGGGCGGAGTTCGGGCGGATGACGCAACAACGAGTACGTATCGGCATCGTGACGGTGTCCGACCGCGCCAGCCGCGGTGAGTATCAGGATGAGGGCGGGCCTGCGATCCAGGCATGGCTCGCTGCCGCGCTGGTCACACCTTGGGAAGCCGTTCCGCGCTTGGTGGCCGATGATCGAGGCGTCGTGGAGGCCGCGTTGTGTGAGCTGTGTGACGAGGAGGATTGTTGTCTTGTTGTCACCACCGGCGGGACCGGACCGGCGCCGCGCGACATCACACCCGAGGCGACCGAAGCCGTGTGCGACAAAGTCCTGGATGGCTTCGGTGAGCAGATGCGTGCGGTATCGCTCAAGTTCGTCCCCACGGCAATTCTTTCGCGCCAGATTGCCGGCATCCGCGGGCGGTCGTTGATCATCAACCTGCCAGGAAAGCCCTCCGCCATAGCCGACTGTCTCGAGGCGGTGTTTCCAGCGGTACCCTATTGCGTCGATCTGATAGAAGGGCCTTATCTTGAGACGGACCAAAATGTTGTCACTGCGTTCAGACCCAAGCATGCGCAGCGCCGCAACGACTGACCGGCACGCGGCCCCATGAGTACGTTGGCCGACACAGAGGGTTTGCACACCGTGCGCGACTTCATTCGCTGGGGTGCGAGTCGGTTCACCGAGGCGGGACTGGTGTTTGGTCACGGCACCAGTAGCGCGCTTGATGAAGCGGCCTATCTGGTCTCGCACGCACTGCATCTGCCACCTGATTTCCCACCTACCTATCTCGATGC
>Ga0111154_1025_pt1 | contig 22250 bp, 19 predicted proteins | sample DeeMarSeWOR28_12_FD_80252 | JGI IMG/M metagenome (GOLD analysis project Ga0111154, IMG submission 80252) | Gammaproteobacteria bacterium SG8_47 | reverse complement strand
CGCTTTACGACAAACTATGGGACGCCCACGTGGTGCGCAGCGAAGAGGACGGCAGCGCGTTGTTGTACATCGATCGTCATCTGGTGCATGAAGTGACCTCGCCGCAGGCCTTCGAAGGGCTGCGCCTCGCCGGGCGGCGGCCGTGGCGGGTCAGCTCGATCTCGGCCACACCCGATCACAACGTGCCGACAACCAATCGCGCGCAAGGCATCAGCGATCCCATCTCGCGCCTGCAAGTCGAGACATTGGATCGAAACTGTGCCGAGTTCGGCATCACCGAATTCAAGATGGATGACATTCGCCAGGGTATTGTTCACGTCATTGGTCCAGAGGAGGGCATGACGTTGCCGGGAATGACGGTGGTCTGCGGCGATTCGCATACCTCGACCCATGGTGCCTTCGGTGCGCTGGCCTTTGGCATCGGCACCTCAGAGGTCGAGCACGTGCTCGCCACCCAATGTTTGGTACAGAAGAAGTCCAAGAACATGCTCGTCAGCGTCGACGGCAAGATTGGTTTCGGTGTGACCGCCAAGGACATCGTGTTGGCAATCATCGGGCGCATTGGTACTGCGGGCGGTACCGGCCATGCCATCGAGTTTGGTGGCGACGTCATTCGTGCGCTGTCGGTCGAAGGCCGGATGACTGTCTGCAACATGGCGATTGAAGCAGGCGCGCGCGCAGGCATGGTGGCGGTCGATGATAAGACGATCGCGTACGTCGCTGACCGGCCCTTGGCGCCGCGCGGTGAGCTGTGGGAGCAAGCGGTAAAAGCCTGGCGTGCACTGCACAGTGATCCCGACGCGCACTTCGACAAGGTGGTACGCATCGACGCGGCGAGCATCGTGCCACAAGTTACCTGGGGTACATCGCCGGAGATGGTGGTGGGAGTGGATGCGCAGGTGCCCGACCCGAGTGCGGAGGTCGACCCGGTGCGGCGCGAGGCGATGACGGCCGCGCTGACTTATATGGGGTTGGAGCCGAAAACGCCGATTGAACAGATTCCGGTCGACAAGGTGTTCATCGGCTCGTGTACCAATTCGCGCATCGAGGACCTGCGGGCCGCAGCCGTGGTAGCCAAAGGCAACAAGATTGCACGGAACGTCAAGCTGGCGATGATTGTGCCCGGTTCCGGGTTGGTCAAGCACCAAGCCGAAAAAGAAGGACTGCATGAGATCTTTCGGGCCGCGGGTTTTGAGTGGCGAGAGCCCGGCTGCTCAATGTGTCTGGCCATGAATGCCGATAGGCTCGAGGCCGGTGAGCGTTGTGCTTCGACGTCCAACCGCAACTTCGAAGGCCGTCAAGGCCAGGGCGGACGCACCCACCTGGTGAGCCCGGCCATGGCGGCGGCGGCGGCGATCGCCGGACATTTTACCGACGTTCGCGAATTTGGCGCGCCGAAGGCTGTTTGACGCTAGCGCGCGGGGAGATACAACAATGGATAAATTTGAAGTCGTCTCGGGTATTGTTGCGCCCCTGGATCGCGCCAATGTCGATACCGATCAGATCATTCCCAAGCAGTTTCTCAAGAGCATTAAGCGCAGTGGCTTCGGCCCCAATCTATTTGACGATTGGCGCTACCTCGATCATGGCGAGCCGGGTATGGACAACAGCAAGCGTCCGCTCAATCCCGACTTCGTGCTGAACCAAACACGCTACCGCGACGCCACAATCATGCTGGCACGCGACAATTTTGGTTGTGGCTCTAGCCGCGAGCACGCACCGTGGGCGCTGCTGGACTACGGTTTTCGCGTGATCATTGCGCCCAGTTTCGCCGACATTTTCTACAACAACTGCTTCAAGAACGGTATCTTGCCGGTGGTCTTGGCGCGGGAAGCCGTCGATGTGCTCTTCGCAGAGGTCGCCGCGCAGGACGGCTACACACTGCGCATCGATCTGCCCGCGCAGGTGGTTGTCAAACCCGACGGTACCCGCCTTGAATTCGAAGTCGATGCCTATCGCAAGCACCGCCTGCTCAATGGTCTGGATGACATCGGGTTGACCTTGCAGCATGCCGATGAGATCCGCGCTTACGAGCAACGTCGTGCCGCCGAGGCGCCGTGGTTGTTCCAGGGCGGTGAACGCTAAGGAGTGATGCGTAGGTGGAGGGCCGCACGCAGTATGTGTAGCCTGGACGCAGTACCAGCGGAGTCCGGTGATTCTACCCGGCGACGGCATTGGCCCCGAGATCGTTGCCGAGGCCGTTAAGGTTCTCGAACGCGTGCAGGCCGATTTCGGGCTGGCGCTCGAATGGGAGCAAGCATTGGTTGGCGGTGCGGCCTATGAGGCCAGCGGCCATCCGCTCCCCGAGCAGACACTCAGTCGAGCCAAGGCTGCCGACGCGGTGTTGCTGGGAGCCGTGGGCGGGCCGCAGTGGGAGTCGTTAGACATCTCGGTGCGCCCCGAGAAAGGCCTGCTCGGGCTTCGTGCTGGCCTGGGCTTATTTGCCAACCTGCGTCCGGCATTGCTGTATCCAGAACTGGTCGGGGCCTCGACGCTGAAACCCGAGGTAGTATCGGGACTCGACATCATGATCGTGCGCGAGCTCACTGGCGGTATTTACTTCGGTCAGCCGCGCGGCGTGCGCACCCGCGATGACGGACAGCGCGAAGGCTTCAATACGCTGGTCTACAGCGAATCGGAGATCGAGCGCATTGGTCGGGTTGCCTTTGAGATTGCACGCAAGCGCCAGAATCGTGTTTGTTCTGTGGACAAAGCCAACGTGTTGGAAGCCACCGAATTATGGCGCGAAGTCATGATCCGACTGGCCAAGGATTATCCCGACGTTGAGCTCTCGCACATGTATGTGGACAACGCGGCCATGCAGCTCGTGCGCGCGCCGAAGCAATTCGATGTCATGGTCACGACGAACATGTTCGGCGATATTCTGTCGGACTGCGCCGCCATGTTGACCGGTTCTATTGGCATGCTGCCCTCAGCCTCGCTCAATGAACGTCAACAAGGGATGTACGAACCGATCCACGGCTCTGCTCCGGACATCGCGGGTCAGGGCATTGCCAATCCTTTGGCGACGATACTTTCGGTTGCGATGATGCTGCGCTATTCGCTCGAGCAACCCGAGGCTGCGGACAGAATAGAAGGCGCGGTGAAGCGGGTTCTGGAGCAGGGGCTGCGCACACCGGACATACACACCGCTGGGACGACGCGTGTGAGTACGGCGCAGATGGGGGATGCAGTTGTGGCCGCGCTGGCACAGTAGCGGGCCGCAGTGCACACAGAAGTTCTTATTCACTCAAACAGGACAAAGCGATGAAGCGCGTAGGTTTGGTTGGCTGGCGGGGTATGGTCGGTTCAGTACTCATGCAGCGTATGCATGAGGAACGTGATTTCGATGTCATCGAACCGGTGTTCTTTACCACTTCGCAGGTTGGTGAACCGGGACCGGATGTGGGCACAGCCGTGCCGGCCCTGAAAGATGCCCGTGCTATCGATGAGCTCAAGGCCATGGACGTCATCATCTCCTGCCAGGGCGGCTCTTACACCAAGGAGGTATACGGGCCGTTGCGTGAGGCCGGCTGGAACGGATACTGGATCGACGCCGCCTCGACATTGCGCATGAACGACGACAGCGTCATTGTCCTGGATCCGGTGAACCGAAGCGTCATCGACAGCGCGTTGAGTCGTGGTACGAACACCTTTGTCGGCGGCAACTGCACCGTGAGCTTGATGCTCATGGCATTGGGTGGGCTATTCCGCCAGGGTGTGGTGGAGTGGATGAGCGCCATGACGTATCAAGCTGCCTCGGGCGCTGGCGCGCAGAACATGCGCGAGCTGCTAAAGCAAATGGGTGCGCTGCATGATTCAGTCAGAGACTTGTTGGCCGATCCGAGCACCGCAATTTTGCAGATTGACCGCAGTGTTGCCGAGACAATGAGGTCGGCCGATTTCCCGGCCGCAAACTTCGGGGTACCCCTGGCAGGTAGCCTGATCCCCTGGATCGACACCCAACTCGAGAGCGGCCAAAGTCGTGAGGAGTGGAAAGGCCAGGCGGAAACCAACAAGATTCTCGGTCGCCGCGACAACCCGATTCCGATCGACGGCATCTGCGTGCGCATTGGCGCGATGCGCTCGCACAGCCAGGCACTGACTATTAAGTTGACGCGTGATATTCCTCTCGATGAGATCCATGACATGCTTGCCGGCGCCAACGACTGGGTCAGGGTCATACCCAATGAGCGTGACGTAAGCATGCGCGAGCTGACGCCGGCCAAGGTCACGGGCACACTGAGCGTGCCGGTCGGGCGACTGCGTAAGCTGGCGATGGGGGGTCAATACCTTACGGCTTTCACGGTTGGCGATCAGCTGCTGTGGGGTGCAGCAGAGCCGCTGCGGCGCATGCTGCGCATCGTGCTCGAGCGCTGAGCCTCGGGATCCGGCGCCTCGGGTTGAGTACGCGTCTCGGTCGGTAGGGTCGACTGGCCGCCGAGACGCGGGTCGCAGTCGGGCGCGCCGTCGGGTCCCACAAAATCTCCCGCCATCGTTTAGAGCTCATCGTTTCGGCCGATAAAGGTGGCCATAAGCGGCTTTATGCCCAGTATCCAAGCGGGCCAAATTTTGGTAAAAGACCCTCACTACGCTATAGTTAGTTGATTCTTATAAAGGGTATTCGAGCTTTGGCAGCTCAACTATGTGACTAAAAAGCCAAATTTGGCGGCCGATAATACCTCTAGGGACAATCATCGGAGACTTGAGGGAATGAGGACATTGCGGAGAATCACGCTCGCGCTTGCCGCGATTTTTTTGTTTGTGCCATTGATGGCGCACGGCCTGGGCTTTGGGTCAATTAAGGTCAAATCCGCCCTCAACGAACCACTCAACGCCGAAGTTGAAGTGCTGGCTGCAAGTCCGCAGGACCTGACGAGCCTAACGGTGAACCTCGCCTCGCAAGACGCCTACCGGCGCGCCGGCATCGACCGGGCAGCGAATCTGCTCCTGCTGAAGTTCGCGGTCAAACAACACAGCGATGGCAGTGCCTATATTGCGGTGACGTCTCGTGAGCCGATGCGCGAGCCGTTTCTGAATTTCCTGCTGGAAATGAACTGGCCCAACGGGCGGATGTTGCGTGAGTATACGGTGCTGCTCGACCCGCCCAGTCTGATGGCCACCCAGCAACCAGCGGTGGTACAGACGCCGGTGACGATGCCGGCGCCGACAATCGAACGCGCACCCGAGCCACCGGCCGAGGTCGCGCGTGCCGTGGAGCCCCCACCTGTGGCCGAGGCCCCCGCCGTTTGGGGAGCACCTGAGCGCGCAGCAGCACCCGCACCCGCGGCACCGCCGCCAGCCGCTGCCGAGCAGGCGGAGACGTTCCCACGCACCGCGACGGACGAGCAAGGCGCGCGTGCGGCGGTTGAACCGTCGCCGGTCGCGGCCCCGAGCGCCGCCATGGCGCCGAGTGGGGACGAGTTGCAGGTGACACACCTTACTGAGCGGGGCGACACGCTCTGGTCAATCGCCAACAAGATGCGCCCCAGCGATGATGTGACCGTGCATCAGGTAATGATGGCTTTGCTGCGCAGTAACCCGGAAGCGTTCCAGCAGGGCAATGTCAATGGTCTCAAAGCGGGTTACGTGCTGCGCTTGGATGATCCACGCGTGGTGAGTGCCCAGGAGGCCTTACGCGAATATCGCGCCCAGACTGAAGCTTGGCAGGATTATCGCCAGCAGGTCGCGGGGGCAACGCCGCCCAGCGTGGCGGCCGCCGAGGAAATGGCTCCGGGTGAAGGCGCGCCAGCCGCGCCGACCAGTGACGAGCCCGAGCTCAAGCTGGTAAGCCCTGAGGGCGAAACGCAGCGCGCGGGCGCTGGAACCGATCAGCCCAGTGAAGCGGCCGCCGCGCTTGAAGCAGACATCGGCGGCCTGCGTCGTCAGCTCAGCCTTGCCGTGGAGGAGGCTGAAAGCGAGCGGCGCATGAACACCGAGCTCAGCCAGCGTCTGCAGGAGCTCGAAGAACAGATTGCTTCCATGCAGCGCTTGATCGCGCTGAAGGACGATGAGCTGGCCGGTCTGCAACAGCAGCTCGGTCAGCAAGCCGCTGAGGCCGAGGTGGCTCCGAGCGAACCCGAGGCGGTGCCCGCTGCCGAGGCACCGGCCGAGGAAGCGGTGACCGAACCGACCGTCGTTGCCGAGGCTGAGGCGCCGGTCGCGGCCGCCGAGCCAGAGGCGGAAGTCGCCGTTGCGCCGGTGGAGGAAGTCGCCCCCGAGGCTGCGGCACAGCCCGCCGTGGAACCAGAACCTGCGGCCAAGCCCGCGCCGGCGCCAAAACCCCAGCCTGCCCCGGAACCCGAGCCCTGGTGGGCCGGTGTACTCAATACCGTCACGGGTGCCACGGGTGGGCTGATATCCAGCCCGACGACGTTGATTGGCGGTGCAGTGGGCTTGGTCGTGCTGCTGCTACTCGTATTCATGCTGGTTCGCCGCCGCCAGGCGGGGGCTGGTTTCGAAGAGAGCATTCTCACCGGGGGTGCTGAGGTAGGCGCCGAGCACGCCGGCGGCGCGGCGGCACAAGGCTCCGAGGAGTCATCGTTCCTGAGCGACTTCGCGATCAGCGGTGCGAATGCCATTACCGCCGAGGACAGCGAAGTTGACCCGCTTACCGAAGCGGACGTGTACATGGCCTACGGTCGCTACCAGCAGGCGGAAGAACTGCTGGGTGATGCGATTAAGCACGGTCCAGAGCGCATCGAGCTGAAGCTCAAGCTGCTGGAGGTCTACCACGGGGCCAAGAACAAAGACGGGTTCGAGGCCGTGGCCGCCGAGGTCTATGCGGCTATGGAGAACGCAGAGGAAGACGCCGCCTGGTCGCGGGTCGCCGCGATGGGCGCTGAGCTGGCACCCGAGAATCCGTTGTTCACCCGGGGGGCGTCGACGGCAAGCCGTGCAGCGCCAGCCGCTGCTGCCGTAGCCATCGGCGGCGCCGCGGCGGAGGTCACGGACATCGGTTTGGACTCGGGTGTCTTCGATCTGGCCGACTTGCAGGGCGCCGGCGCGCGGGAGGCCGGCGAGGCAGCGGGGCTGGATTTCGATCTCGACCTGGAAGGCGGTGCGAAGACTGAGGAGGCCGCTGAGGAGGAGCCCCGGGCGCTGGATTTCGATCTCGATCTGGGGGACCTGGGCCAGCAGGCGGGTACGGAGCCCGCCGCCGAAGCCGCGGCGCCAGAATCGCCCGCTGGTGAATTGGCTGGTCTGGACTTCGACCTGGATTTGGACGAGGCCGAATTCGAACGGGGTACCGAGCCCACCGCTGGCGGGGCGCTCGATTTCGACCTCGACCTGGGCGAGAGCAAGGCAGCCGCGCCTGGGCCCACCGAGAGCACAACCTTCAGCCTGGATTTGGCCGAAGGCGACGAGGCCAAGGCGGAAGAGGCCGCGGCGCCACTGGAGTTCGCCACTGAGGGCGCCGAAGAGTTGGCGGCTGAGGCGACGGGAGCCTCTGCACTGGACTCCGAAGTCCTGCGTGGTGTCGACCTGGATCTGGACCTCGGCACCGGGCTGGGCGGCGCCACCGCCGCCGAGGAACCGACCGCGGCAGAGGAGCCTGAAGCGGTCTCGGAGCCCGAACCCATGCGCTCGGCTGAGATGAGCATGGAGTTGGATATCGGCGACCTCGAGGTCGGGCCGGAAATGGATGAGGTGGGCACCAAGCTCGACCTCGCTCGCGCCTATATCGATATGGGCGATCGCGACGGCGCCAAGAGCATCCTCGACGAGGTGCTCGAGGAAGGCAACGACGACCAGAAGAACGAGGCTCAGTCGCTGATCGCCCAAATCGGCTAGCGCCTGCGGGGTGTGTATGCACCCTGTCCCGCGGCTTGGCACGTTCCTCGTATTCGCCGTCTGTCTGTCCTGGACGAGTCCTCTCGGCCTGGGATTGGCAGGCGGCGTCCTGCTCATCGTAGCGCTGATCACAGGCGGTGCCGGCTTGGCGGCTTCGCTGCGCATGATCCTGCGTTTGCGTTGGCTGTTCCTCTCCATTCTGATCATTTATCTGTGGTTCACGCCCGGGCAACCTCTGTTTGGCTCGAACGCTTCGCGCTGGGTGCCCTCGTGGGAAGGCGTCAGTGCGGGCACGCTGCGCGTTGCCGTGCTAGTCATGCTCGTGCTGGCGGCAAACGTCTTGCTTGCGATCACGCCGCGCCAGCAACTGGTGGGTGCACTGGTATGGTGGTGCGGGCCGTTGCGCGCGATGGGGGCGAGCCCCGAGCGTCTGGCGTTGCGTCTCAGTCTCAGTCTCGAGGCGCTGGAGGCGCTGCAGGGCCAGCTGGGCCATAGTTGGCAGCGTCGTGCCGGTGAGGGACGTCTGGGCCTGTTGGGTCGTGCCGCTGGCGAAATGTTTCGCTATGCTGCCGAACGCGCGGATGCTCCCTCGTGCCAGACCCGACAAGTTGCGCTGTTGAGCTCACCACCTTGGCGGGACTGGGTCTATCCGGCTGGATTGGGCGTGTTGTTCGCCGCGGTCGCGCCACTGTGAGCCATCGCCATCGACTAGTTCTCTGAGATTGATATGCGTATCGCGCTAGGTCTCGAATATGACGGCTCGGTGTTCTGTGGCTGGCAAACTCAGCCCCACGCTCCCAGTGTCCAGGATGCTCTCGAGCAGGCGCTGTCGAACGTGGCGGACCACCGTGTGGGCGTCGTGTGTGCCGGGCGTACCGATACCGGCGTGCACGCGGCCGGTCAGGTTGTTCATTTCGACAGCGCCAGCCCGCGCAGTGAACGCTCGTGGGTGTTCGGCGCCAACGCCAATTTGCCCAAATCAGTATGCGTGTTGTGGGCGCGGCCGGTGGCTGATGATTTCCACGCCCGATTCTGCGCGGTGCGCCGCCGCTACCGCTACGTCATTTTCAATCGCCACGTGCGACCGACTTATCTGCAGCGTCGCGTCACCTGGGACCATCGGCCACTGGATGTGGCGCCTATGGCAGAGGCAGCGCGCTATCTGCTCGGGGAACATGATTTCACCGCCTACCGCGCCGTCGCCTGCCAAGCCAAGTCGCCGATCCGCACACTGTACCGACTCGACATCCACCGTCAGGGCCAGTTTGTGTTTCTGGATCTCGAGGCCAACGCGTTTTTGCATCACATGGTGCGAAACATCGCCGGCGTGTTGATGACCATTGGCGCGGGCGAACAAGCCCCTATATGGGCCAAGCAAGTGCTTGAGCAGCGCGACCGCACGCAAGGTGGTGTGACTGCGCCACCCTATGGTCTTTATCTTGCTGGCGTGATCTACCCGGAACAGTATGGAATTCCGCCAGTTTCACCGTCTGAGCAGGTCTGGTAATCTGCCGGTTTGGTTGCGCCGACAGGCTCTCATGCGTACTCGCGTCAAGTTCTGCGGTATCACCCGGCCCGAGGACGCACTTGCCGCGGCCCAGGTTGGGGCCGATGCGATTGGACTCGTGTTCTATGCGCCCAGTCCACGCGCCGTTTCGGTTGAGGCGGCCCGCCAGGTGGTGGCGGTGTTGCCACCATTTGTCAGCGTCGTGGGGTTGTTCGTGAACGCCGCCGAGCAAACTGTGTCAGACGTATTGAAGCAGGTGCGCATCGACGTGCTGCAGTTCCACGGTGATGAGCCCGTAGCGGACTGTCAGCGTTACGAGCGGCCTTTTATCAAGGCGTGTCGTGTGGGTGAGCACACTGATATCGATGCGGTGGCTCGTGAGTACGCCAGTGCGGCGGCCTTGTTATTGGATACGTATGATGCTGCGGCTCCCGGTGGTACCGGCAGGATGTTCAATTGGGACAAGATCCCCGCCCGGTTGCCGTTGCCGGTTATTCTGGCCGGCGGCCTGAATGCGGACAATGTCGCGGTTGCGATCCGGCAGGTGCGGCCGTATGCCGTTGATGTCAGCGGTGGCATTGAGGCCGCCAAGGGCGTAAAGGACGCGCAACGCATGAACCGCTTCATGGATGCTGTGGCAAGCGTTCACAGCTAACGCGCCGGCTGAGCGCGACTGAATCTGAGGTACTGACATGCTCAACCGAGCCAAACAAGAACCACCTCGCGAGCACTATGACCAGCCCGACGCGCGAGGGCACTTTGGCCCCTACGGTGGGGTATTCGTCGCCGAGACACTGATGGAGCCCCTGGAGGAGTTGCGTGCCGCCTACACGCGCTATCTGCAGGACCCGGAGTTCGTCGCAGAGATGGACAACGATTTGCGCCACTATGTCGGCCGCCCCTCGCCGTTGTACTACGCCCAACGCTGGAGTGAGCAGCTCGGTGGCGCGCGCATCTACCTCAAGCGCGAGGATCTGAACCACACCGGTGCGCACAAGGTGAACAACACTGTCGGCCAGGCGCTGTTGGCCAAGCGCATGGGTAAGACCCGTGTCATTGCCGAGACCGGTGCCGGTCAGCATGGCGTTGCAACGGCGACGGTCGCAGCGCGCCTGGGCCTGGAATGCGTGGTTTACATGGGGGTCGAGGACATCAAGCGTCAGGCGATCAACGTGTTTCGGATGAAGCTGTTGGGCGCGACCGTGGTTGGGGTCGATTCCGGCTCGCGTACCTTGAAAGACGCGCTCAACGAAGCCATGCGTGATTGGGTGACCAATGTCGACAACACGTTCTACATTATCGGCACGGTCGCCGGCCCCCATCCCTACCCGGCGATGGTTCGTGATTTCCAAGCGGTCATTGGCCGCGAAACACGCGAGCAGATTTTGACGCTCGAAGGGCGCATGCCCGATGCTCTGGTCGCGTGTGTGGGCGGCGGATCCAATGCGATGGGTTTGTTCTATCCGTTCCTCGACGATCGCAGCGTCCACTTGTACGGTGTCGAGGCTGCCGGTGAAGGCCTGGCCAGCGGCCACCACGCGGCGCCTCTGTGCGCTGGGCGACCAGGTGTGCTGCACGGCAATCGCACGTACCTGATGGAGGACGCAGACGGCCAGATCACACACACGCACTCGGTGTCGGCCGGCCTGGACTATCCGGGCGTTGGTCCCGAGCATGCCTGGTTGAAAGATTCGGGTCGCGCCAGTTACGCCGCTGTGACCGATGCAGAAGCCTTGGCGGCGTTCCATGCCTTGACCCGTACCGAGGGCATCATGCCGGCACTGGAATCCAGTCACGCGTTGGCCTACGCGGCAAAACTGGCGCCGGAGATGGGGCGTGAGCAGATCATCGTTATCAATCTGTCCGGACGTGGCGACAAAGATATCCACACGGTTGCCGCACTCGAGGGCATCGAGGTCTAGTACGGGTGCGATACCGGATATCCGCGGGCGCGGCGAATTGAAGAAAGCCTGACACATGAGTCGAATCGAACATAGATTCGCGCAGTTGCGCGAGCAAGCGCGTACAGCGCTCATTCCTTACGTTACCGCCGGCGATCCCGAACCGGCGGTGACCGTTCCGCTCATGCACGCCATGGTACGCGTTGGTGCAGATCTCATCGAACTCGGTGTGCCGTTTTCGGACCCCATGGCAGACGGCCCGGTCATTCAGCGTGCCTCGGAGCGGGCGCTCGCCCACCATACCAGCCTGCGCCATGTGCTCGATATGGTGCGGCGGTTTCGCGAGGATGACGCCGATACGCCGGTGGTCTTGATGGGCTATCTGAACCCGGTAGAGGTGATGGGCTACGAGCAGTTCGCGGCGGCAGCGGCCCGGGCTGGTGTTGATGGTGTGTTAACAGTGGATTTGCCACCCGAGGAGGCGCAGGATCTGGTCACCGCGCTGCGAGCGCAGGATCTGGATCCGATATTTCTGTTGGCGCCGACGACTGGCGTGGAGCGTGTGCGCCTGATTAGCGAGGCGGCGAGCGGATTCATCTACTATGTCTCGCTCAAGGGTGTGACCGGTGCGGCGAATCTGGATGTCGCGCAGGTGGCCGAGCGTTTGGCGCGAATTCGCGAGGTCAGTGATCTGCCGGTAGGCGTGGGCTTTGGTATTCGCGACGCCGAATCCGCCGCGAGTATTGGCCGGATTGCCGACGCTGTTGTCGTGGGCAGCGCGGTGGTCAAGCGTATCGAGGATTCGCAAGGAAATGTCGAGAACATGATTGCGGCCGTTTGCGGACTGTTGAGCGAGATGCGTGCGGCGTTGGATCGTACCCACGCCGCGGCGGTTGCCTCGGGCAGCGATTCCGCGACAGGAGGTTAGCTCAGTGAGCTGGATTACCAAGTTGCTGCCCTCACGGATCCGAACCGAAGGTGGAACCAAGAAGGCGGTGCCCGAAGGGCTATGGACCAAATGTCCGGCCTGCCAGGCGGTGTTGTATCGCGCTGAGTTGGAGCGCAATCTCGATGTGTGTCCCAAGTGCGATCATCACATGCGCATTGGTGCGCGCCGCCGCCTGGACAGTTTTCTCGACGAAGAACCGCGGGCGGAACTCGGCGCTGACCTTCAACCGGTCGACATGTTGAAGTTCAAGGACAGCAAGCGCTATCGCGACCGCCTGGCTCAAGCGCAGAAGGCCACCGATGAGAACGATGCGCTCGTGGTCATGACCGGGCAGGTGTGGGGTGTGCCGCTGGTGGCGGCTGCGTTCGAGTTTCGTTTTATGGGTGGTTCCATGGGCTCGGTGGTTGGCGAGCGTTTCGTGCGCGCAGTGAATGCCTCATTGGACAACGAAATTCCCTTGGTGTGTTTTTCCGCCAGCGGCGGTGCCCGCATGCAGGAGGCACTGTTTTCCTTGATGCAAATGGCTAAGACCAGTGCCGCGCTGGCGCGCTTGAGCCGACGCGGTATTCCATTCATTTCCGTGCTCACCGACCCCACGATGGGCGGCGTTTCGGCCAGTCTGGCGATGCTGGGCGACGTCAATATCGCCGAGCCCAATGCTCTGGTGGGTTTTGCGGGGCCGCGGGTCATCGAACAGACGGTGCGCGAGACCTTGCCCGAGGGCTTTCAGCGCAGCGAGTTTCTGCTTGCTCACGGTGCAATTGACCTGATCGTTGACCGGCGCCAGATGCGCGAGCGCATCGCGCGGGTGCTGGCCATGTTGAGCAGACGGCCGACACCAAGCGTAGCTTGAAGTCCACAACCAATGAGCGGCCAGGCCCAGTGTTCGGCTGGGGTTGTCGTGTGACCGTGACCTAGTCCTGGCCGATTCCATGCGTTTCAACACTCTCGCTGACTGGCTCAGCTGGCAGGAGACGCTCCATCCACGAGAGATCGATCTCGGTCTGGACCGGGTCGGGCGCGTCTATCGAGCATTGCGCGGCGAATCGCTGGCGTGTCCCGTTGTCACCGTTGCCGGAACCAACGGCAAGGGTTCCAGCGTTGCGTTGCTCGAGGCTATTTACCACGCGGCGGGCTATCGGGTCGGGGCGTACACCTCACCTCATCTGCTGCGCTACAACGAACGCATTCGCATCGACGGCACACCAGTCGATGATGGCGCGCTACTGCAAGCATTTACACGGGTGGACGACGCACGCGAGGCTACATCGCTGAGTTATTTCGAGTTCGGTACGCTGGCCGCGTTGGAGCTGTTCCACGAGGCTGCATTGGACGCGGCGGTGCTCGAAGTGGGGCTGGGCGGGCGTCTCGATGCCGTGAATATTGTCGATGCGGACGTGGCTTTGATCACCGCGATTGGCATCGATCACGTTGAATGGCTCGGCAGCGATCGCGACAGCATTGGGCGGGAGAAGGCCGGTATCATGCGCAAGGGTCGGCCGGTGGTGTGCAGCGATCCGTCCCCGCCGCACAGCATCGCGGAGCGGGCCAGTGAAATCGGTGCCACCCTGTATCAGCTGGGTCGCGAGTTTGATTTCCGGCTCGCGGATGACACCTGGTCATGGCGCGCCGGCTCTCAGCATCGCACTGCGCTACCTCTGCCGGCGCTGCGCGGAGAGCATCAGCTTCGCAACGCTGCCGGCGCGTTGATGGTCGTTGAGCTATTGGCGCAGCGCCTGCCCGTGGCCCAGCAGGCGCGGCGGGCGGGGTTGTTGTCGTTGCAGTTGCCGGGGCGATTCCAGGTCGTGCCCGGCAACGTGACGCGCATCTTCGATGTGGCGCACAATGCTGACAGCGTGTGCGCGCTGGCGCAGAACCTGGCGCGGCACGCGTGCACCGGGCGCACTCATGCCGTAGTCGGCATGCTGGCAGACAAGGACGCCGAGGCTGCCTTGACGGGCATCGCTTCACAGATTGATGTGTGGCACGTGGCTGATTTGCCCGGCAACCGCGGTGGCGCAGGCCAGCGCCTCAGCACGGTAGTCACGCGCTGCGCTGCGCGGGCGCCATGCACTGTTTATGCGAATGTCGGGGCGGCCTACCGCAGTGCACTTGGGCAAGCGATGAGCGGAGATCGCGTCGTGGTATTCGGCTCGTTTCGCACCGTAGAGGCCGCGTTGAACGACAGCCTATAATTGACATGGTTGCATGAACACCAGGTCAGGTTGAGGATTTTTACGTGCAGGAAAGCAGTCACAAAGAGAGACTCGTCGGCGCCATCGTTCTCGTAGCGCTGGTTGTCTTGTTTGTGCCCATGGTTCTGGATAACGGCCCACCCGAATCGCCGGGCACGCCGCAGGACGTGCCGAGCAACATTCCGCCCCGCGTCCAGGCTGAGCGGGAGGTGCGTGTCATTGAGCTCAGACCCCCGTCGAGCCCTGAGCCGCCGGCTGATTCGCGTGCGCTCGTTGACCACGACATCAAAGATCCCACCCCCGCCAAAGCGGTGCAGGCGCCAGCAGCCCCGCCATCGACTGCGACCACGCCCGCGGCGAGCGCACCGGCCGCGCCAGCTCCAGAGCAGGCAGGATCGGCACCAACGGTCAAGGCCTGGGTCGCTCAAGTTGGCAGTTTCAGCAAGGAGGCCAACGCTCTGGCTATGCGCGATAAGCTGCGCAAACAGGGCTACACCGCCTTTGTCGATGCCGTGACTGTCGACAATGCCCGCAGCTACCGCGTTCGGGTCGGTCCTGTTGTCACGCGCGAGGAGGCCGAATCGCTCAAGGCGCGCCTGGACAAGCTACTCGCTACCAAGACGGTGGTGATGAGCCATCCCTGATCCCGGCGCCGGGTCGTCCGGCCCATCTGCTACAATGACCGCCCTATCCCTGCCGCGCAGGTGAGGCTAGGCAGCGTGTACAACGTGCGCGACACCGTCTACTCGACACACGAGAGCGAATTGGGCTTGAGATGAATTGGGTTGATTACGCCATACTCGGCGTTGTGTTGATCTCGGCGGTAGTGAGCCTGTTACGCGGCTTCGTCAAGGAGGCCCTGTCCCTCGCCGGTTGGATCGTCGCCATTTGGGTAGCATTGGCGTTCGCCAGCCGTCTTTCGGAACTGCTGGCATCACTGATCACCAGTCCGTCGCTGCGCATTGTGGTCGCCTTCGCAATCCTGTTTGTGATCACGCTCGTGCTCGCGGCATTGGTCAACTTCTTCGCCAGTCAGTTGGTCAAGCGCACCGGCTTGACGGGAACCGACCGGGTTCTGGGCATGTTCTTCGGCATCTTGCGTGGCGCTGTGATCGTCTCCATTTTGGTATTGCTCGCCGGTTTAAGCACGCTGCCGCAGGAGCCTTGGTGGCGCGGCTCGCTGTTGATACCGCATTTTCAAGGACTTGCGGTTTTCTTGCGTGATCTGCTACCGGCGGATGTCGCGCGCCACTTTGTCTACTAAACTATGGGCCTCGTTGTGCTGAGCCCGAGGTGAAGGGTCCATGTGTGGGATCATTGGAATTGTCGCCACCACTGCGGTGAATCAGGCCATCTATGATGGCCTCACGGTGATACAACACCGTGGTCAGGATGCCGCGGGCATGGTGACCCTGGACCGCAACCGCATGTACCTGCGCAAGGACAACGGTTTGGTGCGTGACGTGTTTCATACACGCCACATGCTGCGCCTACAGGGCAATGCTGGTATCGGGCATGTGCGCTACCCGACCGCGGGGTGTTCATCTGCCTCGGAAGCACAGCCTTTCTATGTCAATTCCCCCTATGGCATTGCCCTGGCGCACAACGGTAACTTGACCAATGCCGGTGAGCTCAAACGCGACCTGTTTATCGAGGACCGGCGCCACATCAACACCGATTCGGATTCTGAGATTCTGCTCAATGTGCTGGCGCATGAGATTTCGAACACGGCCAAGTTGCGACTGGAGCCCGATGATATTTTTGATGCCGTGGCCGCGGTGCATCGTCGCTGCCGTGGCGCTTATGCCGCGATTGCTCTCGTCAACGGCTATGGCATTGTTGGATTCCGCGATCCGTTCGGTATTCGACCAGCCGTGTTTGGCAAGAAGGTGACCGAGCAGGGTACCGAGTACGCGATCGCTTCTGAGAGCGTTGCGTTGGATGCGCTGGGGTTCAAGCTGGAGCGCGACATTATGCCCGGCGAGGCTGTGTTCATTGATCTGGACGGCAATCTGCACACGCGCCAATGCGCCAGCAATCCAGTCTACTCGCCGTGCATCTTCGAGCATGTCTATTTCGCCCGCCCGGATTCGATTATTGACGGGATCTCGGTTTACAAGGCGCGCCTGCGCATGGGCGAGTATCTAGCCGACAAGATTCTGCGCGATATGCCAAACCACGATATCGATGTCGTCATTCCTATCCCTGACACGAGTCGCACAGCCGCTTTGCAGCTGTCCTACAAGCTTGGCGTCAAATATCGTGAGGGCTTCATCAAGAACCGCTACATCGGCCGCACCTTCATCATGCCGGGGCAGACGCAGCGCTCCAAGTCGGTGCGTCAGAAGCTCAATGCCATCGAGCTCGAGTTCAAGGGTAAGAATGTGTTGTTGGTGGATGACTCGATCGTACGTGGCACCACCTCGAGGCAGATTATTCAAATGGCCCGCGAAGCCGGCGCGCGCAAAGTCTATTTTGCCTCTGCGGCGCCGCCGGTGCGCTTTCCCAATGTCTATGGCATCGACATGCCCAGCGCGAAGGAGTTGATTGGTCATGGCCGGGATGACCAGGGGATCGCCGCCGAGATCGGCGCGGACTGGTTGGTGTACCAGGATCTCACGGCCCTGGTGGAGGCAGCGCGCCGCGGCAATCCGCGGATTACCCGGTTCGATTCGTCCGTGTTCGACGGTCAATACATCACCGGGGATGTGACGCACGACTACCTTCAACATCTGGAGGATTTCCGCAGCGATTCAGCCAAGGAAAGGCAACGTCGCGAGGATGAAGTCATCGAGTTACACAACACAGCTTGAGCAATTGCCCGCGCGAGTGTTGACACCGCTCGCGGCGATGGTCTAGCCTTTGTCGTACGCGCCGATTTGAATCACAGCTTGCGGGCGCGCTAGAAATGCAGCTAAAGCGGGATTCCGACAGACCTGCTTTGGCGTTTGCTGAGCAGGTTTTTTTGTACCTGCTCGGTGTGACGATCTGTCGCGATAGTGGAGCAGGACATGGCAGACGACAGTCTCAACGATACCGGTGGTGGGCTGCGTTTTGACAGTTTGGCGGTGCGCGCCGGTCAGCAACGTAGCAATGAGGGCGAGCAAGGCGAGCCCATCTTTACCACCTCGAGCTACGTATTTTCCTCCGCCGCTCAGGCCGCAGCCCGGTTCTCCGGCGAAGAGCCTGGCAACATCTATTCGCGGTTCACCAACCCGACGGTAAGGACCTTCGAACGGCGCCTGGCGGCGCTTGAAGGTGGTGAGGCGTGCGTGGGCACCGCCTCGGGTATGGCCGCTATTCTCAGCACCTGCATGGCGCTGCTGAAGGCAGGCGATCATATCGTTTCATCACGCGCCATCTTTGGTACAACCACTGTGCTTTTCAGCACGTACCTGGAGCGGTTCGGCGTCGAAGTGAGCTACGTGCCACTGACCGACCTCGATGCCTGGCGGGCGGCGATCAGAGACAACACGCGGTTGTTGTTTGTCGAAACGCCGTCAAATCCATTGACGGAGGTTGCCGACATTCGGGCACTGGCCGAGATTGCCCACGCCCGCGATTGCGTGCTGGTGGTGGACAACTGCTTCTGTACACCCGCCTTGCAGCAACCGCTGAAACTCGGTGCCGACATCGTGATTCACTCGGCCACCAAGTATCTCGATGGTCAGGGGCGATGCATCGGCGGTGCGGTGGTTGGCGACGCCCAGCGCGTGGGTACCGACGTCTATGGATTCATTCGCACCGCCGGTCCCAGCATGAGTCCGTTCAATGCCTGGGTCTTTCTGAAGGGGCTGGAAACGTTGCGTTTGCGGATGATGGCCCACAGCGCCAACGCGCTGGCCTTAGCGACGTGGCTCGAGGGCCAGTCCGCGGTGGAGTGCGTGCACTACTGCGGCTTGGCCTCGCATCCCCAGCATGGGCTGGCCGCAGCCCAGCAACGCGCGTTCGGTGGCGTGTTGTCGTTCGAAGTGCGCGGCGGCAAAGAGGCCGCCTGGCGCGTCGTCGACGCGACGCGGCTGCTGTCGATCACGGCCAACCTCGGTGATGCCAAGACCACCATCACCCACCCGGCGACGACCACCCACGGGCGCCTGAGCCCGGAGCAGCGCGACGCGGCGGGTATCAGCGACGGCTTGGTGCGTGTCGCGGTGGGACTGGAGGATGTCGAGGACATCAAAGTGGATCTGGCACGGGGGTTGGGTGCCGGCTGATCGGTCGATGTGAGGTGGACGCAGTACCCGCAGGGTACGAAGTCCAGGGAACGGCTGTCGCGTAGATTGAGCTGCGCACATCGATTCAGTGCAGTCGAAAGTGGGCGAGCTGGCAGGCCTGGACGGCTTCAGCGTTCGTCGACCGACCACATCTCCCCCCTCAACAAATCGACTCACTCTACCGACGCGACTCAATCGAGCTTCTTGCCGAAGCCATACACTTCTCGCAACAACTGCCGCGTTGTCGCGTTGACCGGCAGAGTCGCGAGCTCTTGCTCGCGTACCCAGCGCGCTGCGGCGGCATCATCGCCGGCGCGCGGTTCACCACCGAGGTAATGGGCCGCCAGATCAATGATCACATAATGCGTCTGGCACTCCCCGGTGCTGTCCTGCTCTAGGAGCTCGAAGCTGAACACGACCTCGTTGGCGCGCGCCCGTACGTTGGTTTCTTCCAGCAACTCGCGTTCAGCCGCCTGCTGCAGGGTCTCGCCCCAGCGCACCTTACCGCCGGGAATAGCCCACTCACCCTGCGCGGGCGGGCGGCTGCGCTTGACCAGCAATACAGCGTTGTCTTTGAACACAACGGCGCCGACGCCAAGGCGCGGGGCGCGCGGCTCAGAACTTGGGGTGGTCTTGGGCGTCATGATGTCAGCGTGGCACTGCGTTGCCAGGGTGCTACCCACAGCATAGAGTGGGCACAACGATACAAGCTACGTCTAGTTTGCCACCATTTATGAGCCCCGGACCACGCCAGGATCTGTTGGGAATGTTCAGCGCCGGGCTGCGGGCGGTCGATGGTTACACCGTTGTGCGCGAAGCCTTGTTGGGCGCCCCGCTGAGCGATGCGCCCGTTGCCGTGTTCGCTATCGGCAAAGCCGCAGCCGCCATGGCAGAAGGTGCGCACAGTGTGCTCGGCGCGCAAATCGCCGATGGACTGGTGATCACCAAGCCTGGTCACTGCCGCGACACGTTGGGCTGGCCTTGTCTGGAGACGGGACACCCGCAGCCCAACGAGCTCAGCCTCGCAGCTGGCGAGCGTGTGTGTGAGCAACTGCAGAGTCTGTCTGCTGATACCCAGCTCTTGTTCCTCATCTCGGGTGGTGCGTCGGCACTCGTCGAGGTGTTGGCCGACGGGATCGACCTCCCACAATGGGTCCGCGTCAACGAGTGGCTGCTCGGCTCAGGCTTGGCCATTGATCAAGTCAATGCCGTGCGCATCGCGCTGTCGCGTATCAAGGGCGGCGGCTTGCTGAATTGGGTGGGACAACGCCCAGTCACGCAGTTGCTGATCTCGGATGTACCCGGCGATCGTCCCGAAGTCATCGGTTCGGGCCTGCTGCTGCCCTGGCCGGCGCACACCGGCGTGCCGGCCGCGTTGCCCGCCTGGCTCGAGGCGCTGTTGCGCCGCTCCTCAGCCCCTACGGTCGCCGACCCACGCCCCGTAACCACACGGTTGGTGGCAACCAATGCGCACGCGCGGGTGGCAGCCGCCGCGCAGGCCGAGCGTCTGGGTTACCCGGTCTGGCGCCACGACTCACCTCTGAGTGGGGACGCCGCCCAGTGTGGGCAGAAGCTGGTGGCCGCGCTGCGCGCGGGTGACATCGGCGTGCACGTCTGGGGCGGGGAAACGACGGTGCGGCTGCCCGAACGGCCTGGGCGCGGGGGTCGCAACCAGCACCTGGCGCTCGCCGCAGCACTTGAGTTGGACGGCGTGGCGCGAGCGTGGCTGCTGGCGTGTGGCACCGACGGCAGCGACGGTAACACGGATGACGCCGGAGCCCTGGTTGACGGGGACAGTGTTGCACGCATGCGCCAGGTGGATTGTGATCCTGTGGCGGCGCTTGCCGCCGCTGACGCCGGCAGCGCGTTGGCCCATAGCGGTGACCTGATTCACACCGGCCCGACCGGGACTAATGTCATGGACCTGTGTATTGGTTTGAGGCAGGCCTGACACAAGCCGACGACGGGCCACGGCTGCGAATCTGGTACCATGGCGCAATGCACCGGGAAAACCTGTTTGACGTTGCCTACGAATGTCTCATGGCGGCGGATCCCGACACCAAGATCGCCCTCACCAACGCCTGTGCCCAACGCTGGTCTGCGGGCGAACTGCGCGCTGCGCCCAACGCTGAAGCGCAGACGATCAGCGACCCGGGTCGTCCCGCGCGCCCGCGGCTGGTTCGCCCCCGCGATTTAGCGCGGCGCAAGTTGACGACCCGTGCCGGGCAGGGTGCGTTGCTGCACGCCTTGTGTCACATCGAGTTCAACGCCATTAATCTGGCTTGGGATGCCGTCTACCGCTTTCGCGATTTGCCCGCTGAGTTTTACGCTGACTGGATACGTGTGGCCGTGGAAGAGGCCTACCATTTTGGTTTACTGCGCGAGCACCTGCGCGAGCTCGGTTACGACTACGGTGATTTCGACGCGCACAACGGGCTGTGGGAAATGGCCGTCGAGACCGCCCACGATCCGCTGGTGCGCATGGCCCTAGTGCCGCGCGTGTTGGAGGCACGCGGCCTGGACGTTGCCCCGGGCATCAGCGACAAGCTTGCGGCGTGCGGTGATGAGCGGGCCGTCGAGATCCTGGCAATTATTCAGCGCGACGAGGTCGGCCATGTAGCGATCGGTTCGCGCTGGTTCAACCATCTATGCGCCGAGCGCGGAGTGGAACCTGGACCGATGTTTGCGGGTCTAGTGACGCAATACATGCGGGGGCGGGTCAAGGGCCCCTTCGATCATGAGGCTCGCCGTGCGGCGGGTTTTTCGGCGGATGAGCTGCGATATCTGGAAACTATGGGTTGAGACGATGAGCGTATTCAAGATTGCCGGGCTGGTTGTTGCGTTGATGCTGGTATTGGCGTGCAGCAAACAGGAGGAGTCAACGACCACGGCACCCGGCTATGAGAAAGCCTTGTTGCTCAATTACGTTGAGCAAGAGCCCGGTATTGAGCCATATCCGACGCGCCTGATCGTGACCAAAGACTATGCACGATTCGACGACGGCCAGGGTTCGATCGACTATGTTCTGTTCGAGCGTGCCAGCAAGACCATCTACAGTGTCAGCGCCAGCGACCAGCGTGTGTTGGTTATCCCGCCGCGTGAGGTGGACATCGAGCCCCCGTTTGCCCTTGAAGTGACCGAGAACGACCTCGGCGTTATGGGGGAGGCTCCAACGGTGCAAGGTCAGAGGCCGCGTCACTACCAGATCGTGGTCAATGGTGAAGTTTGCTACGAAGTCGTGACCATTGCAGGACTGCTGGAGGAAGCCCTGGCGGCAACCCGCGAATACCGCCAAGCGCTGGCCGGCGATAGTGCGGCGACGTTCAATTCGATTCCGGCTGACATGCACGATCCCTGTGCCATGGCGCTCAATACCTTCGCGCCCAACCATCACCTGAGCCACGGTTTGCCGATTCAGGAGTGGAGTGCTTCAGGCTACAGTCGATCCTTGCTCGATTTCGACGTGGACTTCTTGGCGGCCAAGGCGCTGCTCGAGGTCCCATCGGAGTTTCCTCAAATCAGTGTCGAGCAACTCAGAGGCGGCTGAATCGCCCGCTTGGGCGCCTCATGCGGGCAGCGGCAGCGTTTCCAGCTCACAGCCCCGCTCATCACAAACGAGCACGCTGCCGGCACGGTACCAGTCGCCCAGCACGATGCGCCGAGCGGGTTTGCCATCGATGCTCATGGGAT
>Ga0111154_1046_pt1 | contig 22515 bp, 16 predicted proteins | sample DeeMarSeWOR28_12_FD_80252 | JGI IMG/M metagenome (GOLD analysis project Ga0111154, IMG submission 80252) | Gammaproteobacteria bacterium SG8_47 | reverse complement strand
CAGCCCCGCTCATCACAAACGAGCACGCTGCCGGCACGGTACCAGTCGCCCAGCACGATGCGCCGAGCGGGTTTGCCATCGATGCTCATGGGATGCACGGCCGGTCGATGCGTGTGGCCATGGATGAGTTGTCGGATCTTGTGCTCGCGCATGACCTGCTCAACGGCCGCGGCGTTCACGTCCATGATCTCCGGCGCCTTTCCCTTGGTTTCCTGGACACTGAGCTCGCGAAAGCGCTTTGCGACCAGGATCCGATCGGCGGGTGAGCGTGCCAGAAAGTTATCTTGCCACTGGGGGTCACGCACCATGGTCCGAAACTGCTGATAGTCGATGTCATCCGTGCACAGGGTGTCACCGTGCATTAGCAGCGTACGCTGGCCGTACAGATCGATGAGTGTCGGGTCCTCGATTAGGCGGCAGCCGGTCGCGCGCTCGAATCCTTTGCCCAGCAGAAAATCGCGGTTGCCATGCATCACATTCACAGGCACGCCGCCCTGGGTGACGGCGCGCAGGCCCTCGAAGATGGGTTCTACGCCGGGTTGGACCGCGTCATCACCGAGCCAAGCTTCGAAAAGATCGCCAAGGATATATAGCGCCTCGGCAGAGGCGGCGCGTGTGTGCAGAAACTCGAGTAGCAGCGCGGTGATCGCCGGGCGTTCGGCACACAGATGCAGATCAGAGATGAACAGCGTCGTCATCGGTATCGCTCGCGTGGGCTAATCGACGACTTCTGCCTGCTCGATGATTACATCCTCGACCGGCACGTCTTGGTGAAACCCCTGGCTGCCGGTGGCCACACCCTTGATCTTGTCGACTACATCCATGCCATCCACGACACGCCCGAACACGCAGTAGCCCCAGCCGTCCGGTGTGGCCGAGCGAAAATTCAGGAACGCGTTGTCCTTGACGTTGATGAAGAACTGCGCTGACGCCGAGTGAGGATCCGGTGTGCGCGCCATGGCGATGGTGCCGCGCTCGTTGGTCAAGCCGTTGTCGGCTTCATTCTTGATTGCGGCGCGGGTCTGTTTCTCTTTCATGCCCGGTTCCATGCCGCCGCCTTGAATCATGAAGCCGTCAATGACCCGATGAAAGATGGTGCCGTCGTAGAAGCCATCACGAACGTATTGCTCGAAATTCGCGGCTGTCTGCGGCGCCTTGTTGTGATCCAGTTCCAATACGATGGTGCCGTGGTTCGTATGCAGCTTGATCATTGCGTGGCCTCCTTGCTTGGCTTGGCGTCGCCGACGCGTGCGGCTTGTTCGATGAAGGCTTGTTGCTGGGGGACGTCGCTTGGGAACTGCCCGGCAGGGCCGGTGCGCAGCTTGCGGATGGTGTCGACGACGTCCATGCCGCTGACGACCTTGCCGAATACGGCGTAGCCCCAGCCATTCGGCGTCGGTGCGGTGTGATTGAGGGAATCGTTGTTGGTCACGTTGATGAAGAACTGGGATGTGGCCGAGTGTGGTTCGTAGGTGCGAGCCATTGCGATGGTGCCGCGCTCGTTCTTCAGGCCGTTGTTGGCTTCATTCGGAATCGGCGCGTGCGTTGGTTTGCGCTTGTATTCTTTACTGTAGCCACCGCCCTGAATCATGAAACCGTCGATGACACGATGAAACGCGGTATCTGTGTAGAAACCTTCGTCGACATAGGTGAGGAAGTTTTTCACCGACTGGGGTGCCTTGTCCGGATACAGCTCCAGGACGATTTCGCCGAAGTTAGTTTTCAGCACTACCTGGGGATTGTCTTGGGCCCCTGCGCTGCCTAGGCCCAGCAGAAAAACTAACGCTATTGCGCCGAGTCGTGTCATTTCCGTGTCCTCCTCGATGAATCGTGGGCATGATAAAGCCTCTGGTGCCGCGGTGAAAGCAATCCCGCTGCCCGCGCGGATGCGCAGCCAGCCTTTGTCGCCGCGAGTGGATTTGGCTACCATGCGGGCACGGTGGCATTTGGCCAGCGTGTGCGCACCCGGCCGCGGCCGGGGGCCGGAGTTTGATTCTTGACACGGGTTGGGGGCAGGGCACCTTCCATGCCATCTGGCCGGACAACAATATGCTGAGCATTTACAACAGCCTGACGGGCAAACACGAGCCGTTTCAACCAATCGATCCCGAGAATGTGCGCATGTATGTGTGCGGCATGACGGTATACGACTACTGTCACATCGGCCATGCCCGCGTGATGGTGGTATTTGACGTGGTATATCGGTACTTGTGTGAGGTGTTTGGCAAGGAACACGTCACCTACGTGCGCAACATCACCGACGTGGACGACAAGATCATTGCGCGTGCCAACGAGAACCACGAGAACATCGAGGCGCTCACGGCGCGCTATATCGCTGCAATGAATGAGGATGCCGCGGCACTCGGGGTGCTGCACCCGGTCATCGAGCCGAAGGCAACCGAGCACATGGCCGAAATTGTCGCGATGATTGCCAAGCTTGTCGACAATGGCCATGCCTATGTTGCCGGCAATGGTGATGTCTACTATGACGTCAGCGGCTTTGCCGACTATGGCGCGCTGTCGAAGAAGAACCTCGAAGATCTGCGCGCTGGTGCCAGAGTCGAGATCGGAGAGGCCAAACACGATCCGCTGGACTTCGCCTTGTGGAAAGCGGCCAAGTCAGGTGAGCCCAGCTGGGATTCGCCATGGGGGCCGGGTCGGCCTGGCTGGCACATTGAGTGCTCTGCGATGTCGACCGCGTGCCTGGGGCCACATTTCGACATACACGGCGGTGGGATGGATCTGCAGTTCCCGCATCACGAGAACGAAATCGCGCAGTCGGAGGCTGCCACCGGCGAGCCCTTCGTCAACCTGTGGATGCACAACGGCTTCGTCCGGGTCGACGACGAGAAGATGTCCAAATCACTGGGCAATTTCTTCACGATTCGCGAAGTGCTCAAAAGCTACGATCCGGAGGTGGTGCGCTACTTCATCCTGACCAGCCACTATCGCAGCCCACTGAACTACTCTGACCAGCACCTGGATCAGGCCAAGGCCGCATTGACCACACTGTATACGGCGCTGCGCGGCATCGATGTCGGCGCAGCCGAGGAGGAGACCGAGTTCGGGGCGCGCTTTCGTGCCGCCATGGACGATGACTTCAACACGCCGGTGGCGCTGTCGGTGCTCTTTGATCTGGCGCGCGAGGCCAATCGCCAGCGCGAGTCGGCGCCGGAGCGCGCCACGGCCGCAGCCGCTTCGCTGCGCCGCTGGGGAGGGCTGCTTGGGCTGCTGCAGCGCGATCCAGAGGAGTTTCTGCGTGGGGGCTCGCAGCCCAGCGATCTAAGTGATGCGGACATCGAAGCACTGATCGCTGCGCGTACTGCAGCCAAACAACGCAAGGACTATGCGCAAGCCGACCGAATTCGGGATGATCTGATGGCCAAGGGCATTGTTCTGGAAGACGGCGCTGCCGGCACCACATGGCGGCGCCGGTGATCGGGCGGAACCTCTAACAAAACCGGCAGTCCGGATTTTTCGTATAGCCTGATAATTAAGACAACCAAATCGGGAGGAGTGTTATGTCTGGCAGCCTGCGATCAGCAATAGCGACCGGCATTCTGGTTGCCGTGTTTCCGCTCGCGCCGGCGCTGGCTCAGGGCGAGCCTAGCGCCATGAAAGAGGACAATGTCCACGTGCGGACCTGGAACCAATTCGCCAACGACATCCTCGAGCTGCATCGATCCCACGTCGGGGCTCAACCCACCGAGAAGAAAACGCGCATCGGCGGCTATATGGACATGCCGCAGTTCTATCGCGAGGAATCCCACTATGATGCGGAAACAGGCAGGTTGCTCAGCCGCGTGCAATGGGAACGCGAAGACCCGGAGGCGATGCACAGCATAGAGCTGTTCATCTATGACGATCAGGGGCGCCTCAAACGCGAGTATTCTGCCGCTTATCTGCCCACCTATCGTAATGCGCCAACGCAGACGTTGATCACCTTTTACAATCATGCCGGTGAGCTGCACGGGCTGCGCAGCTTCGACGCCTCCGGCTATCGCATCTTCGAGCGTTGTGAGGGCGAGTATGCGGGGGAGGATGTGTATTTCATGCTCGATGAGGGCGAGATCCACGAGGCGAAGCGCGACAAGAGCAGCATCATGTATGGCGACGTGTACAAGACCTGCTTCGCTGGCCTGCCTGAGACCGCCGAGGGACAGTTGAGTCCGACGCTCGATTGAATCGCCAGATTCCGCTCAGGCGGGCAGGGGTTCATCGCGCGCCGCGCCGCGGGCGCCGTAGGCACCGTGATAGCGCTCGGCCGCTTCAACGGTGTTCTGCAATAGTGTGGCCACGGTCATCGGGCCCACGCCACCGGGGACGGGCGTAATCCATGCGGCCCGCGCGGCGGCGGCATCGAACTCGACGTCACCGACCAAAGCACCGCTTTCGAGCCGGTTCATGCCCACGTCGATGACGATCGAGGCAGGCCGTATCCACTGACCGGGAATCAGGCTGGGTTTGCCCACCGCGACCACCAGGATCTCAGCCCGGGCAACGTGTGTGGCCAGCTCGCGGGTGAAGCGATGGCAAACGGTCACGGTGCAACCGGCCAGCAGCAGCTCCAGCGCCATGGGTCGGCCAACGATGTTGGAGGCGCCCACAATGACGGCTTCTTTGCCGCGCAGGGGTTCGCCGGTGCTCTCCAGCAGCGTGACGACGCCGCGCGGCGTGCACGGGCGCAACACCGGGACACGCAGGGCCAGGCGCCCGACGTTGTAAGGGTGAAAGCCGTCCACGTCTTTGTCGGGGCGGATGCGTTCGATCACGGTCTCGGCGTTGATGTCGCCCGGCAGGGGCAGCTGAACCAGGATGCCATCGACGCGCTCGTCAGCATTGAGCTCATCGATGAGCCCCAAGAGCTCGCGCTGGCTCGTGGTGGCAGGCAGGTCGTAGGCGAATGATGCGATGCCAACATCCTCACAGGCGCGGCGCTTGTTGCGCACATAGACCTCAGAGGCCGCATCGTTGCCCACCAGCACGACGGCCAAGCCCGGCGCACGCAGCCCGCCCGCGGTGCGCGCGCTCACGCGGCTGCGCAGCGCGCCGCGCAGGTTGGCCGCGATTTGTTTGCCATCGATGAGTTGAGCAGTCATGGACCCAGTGGGGAACGGTTGCCACTTCAGCCCGGTATCATCGCACGCTGTACCGGCCGAGGCCAGCTCGTGGCGTTGACGCCGGTGGTGCCGGACGCGTATCATCGCCGCCCTTGCTCGATCGCTGGCGACATGCTAAAGCGACGCGGTATGATTGCCAGTTTCGGGGTATAGCGCAGTCTGGTAGCGCGCCTGCTTTGGGAGCAGGATGTCGGGGGTTCGAATCCCTCTACCCCGACCAAGCGGCTGGCTGTCAGACGAGCATGTTGGGTAGGACCAACGACCCAGGCTGATAGCCACTCGGCAAAGCGCCTGTAGCTCATCCGGATAGAGCATCGGCCTTCTAAGCCGAGGGTAGTAGGTTCGAGTCCTACCAGGCGCGCCATATTCGCGGTTCAATGGTGGACGTAGCTCAGTCGGTAGAGCACAGGATTGTGGCTCCTGTGGTCGTGGGTTCGATCCCCATCGTCCACCCCATTTCACCGTTGTCGGCCGGCCCCCCAGGGCCTCGCCTTGCCAAGCCGCGACGGGCTGTGATTCACTATGCGCCCCCGGGCCGTTAGCTCAATTGGCAGAGCAGTGGACTCTTAATCCATTGGTTGTAGGTTCGATTCCTACACGGCCCACCAAACTCAATCCCGCTGAATTGCCCCCTTGCCGCCACCAAAAGTTGTTATAATGCCGGGCTTTATTGCAGGCGAAAGTGGCGGAATTGGTAGACGCGCTGGATTTAGGTTCCAGTGGGGTAACCCGTGAGAGTTCGAGTCTCTCCTTTCGCACCACTTTCCATACCATTAGGCAACACAACAGCCCGCGGCGTGAGCGGATCGGACGCGACGGCGTGCCCAGGGCGTCAGTCTCAGTGAGGAGCATGATGCAAGTCTCGGTAGAATCAATTGGCGACCTGGAGCGGCGCATGAGCGTGGCCGTGCCCGAGGACCAGGTCGAGCAGGCCGTCGAGTCCCGTCTCAAGAACCTGATGCAAAGTGTCCGCATCAAGGGTTTTCGTCCGGGCAAGGTGCCCTACTCGGTGGTTAAACGCCAGTACGGTGGACAGGTGCGCCGCGAGGTGCTGGGCGAGTTGGTGCAGCGCAGTTTCTACGAGGCGGTGCAGCAGGAGAAGCTGCGCCCCGCGGGTGCGCCGAGCATCGAGACGCGCCCTGCCGAGGGGGGCAGCGGGCTGGAATTCACCGCGACATTCGAAGTTTATCCGGAACTGGAGCTGGCGCCGCTGACCGAGGTGTCCGTGGAGCGCCCCGCAACGGAAATCGCTGAGGCGGATATCGACGCCATGGTCGAGACCATCCGCAAGCAGCACCGCGGCTGGGAGGCGGTGGAGCGGCCGGCGCAGGACGGTGACCGCGTGCGGGTCAATTTCACCGGGACGATTGGCGGGGAGCCTTTTGATGGCAACGAGGGCAAGGACGTGCCCATCGAGCTGGGCAGCGGGCGCCTGATCGAGGGTTTCGAGGCGGGTTTGGTCGGGGCGCAAGCGGGCACGGAGCTGACCCTCGATCTGACCTTCCCCGAGGACTACCACGTCAAGGCGGTCGCCGGAAAGCCGGTCCAGTTTGCCGTCAGCGTGCTGAGTGTCGAGCAGGCGAAGTTGCCCGAGGTCGATGAGGAATTCGCGCGCAAATTGGGTGTCGAATCAGGCAGCGTCGAGGCATTTCGCGATGAGGTCAAAGGCAACATGCAGCGGGAGCTCGACGAGGCCATCAAGGGCAAGGTCAAGCAGCAGGTCATGGATCAGCTGCTGGCGCTGAATCCCATCTCAGTGCCCAAGGCGCTGGTGGACGAGGAGAGTATGAACATGGTGCGTCAGATGAGCAGCGCGGGACAGGGTGGCGGACGCCAACTGGATCCGGGCATGTTCCGCGGCCAAGCCGAGGCGAACCTGAGCGTCGGGCCGGAGCGGCTGCGCCAAGCCGTTGAAGCCATTGCAGCGCCTTACGAGCATCCCGAGGAAGTGGTCAAGTGGTACTATTCGGACCAGCATCGACTCTCTGAAGTGGAATCGCTCGTCCTCGAGGAGCAGGTTGTTGAGTGGATCCTGTCCCAGGCGAAAATCGCCGAAACACCCACCAGCTTCCAGGAGCTTATCTACCCCGAGAAGCAAAGCTAAGCCATTGACTTATCTGAGACTTGCCTGTCTAAAGGAATCAGCGCTGTGACCGACAAGATGCGTATGAATGGAGCGCAAGACACCGTGGGCGTGGGCACCATCCCCATCGTCATCGAACAGACATCGCGCGGTGAGCGTGCCTACGACATTTATTCTCGCCTGCTCAAGGAGCGTGTAGTCTTCTGTGTGGGACAGGTCGAGGACTACATGGCCAACCTGCTGGTAGCCCAACTGCTGTTCCTGGAGTCCGAGAATCCCGATAAGGACATCCATTTCTATATCAATTCACCGGGTGGTTCGGTGACAGCCGGTCTGTCGATTTACGACACCATGCAGTTCATCAAACCCGACGTCAGCACCATGGTTATTGGTCAGGCGGCCAGCATGGGGGCCTTGCTGTTGTCTGGCGGTGCCAAGGGCAAGCGCTACGCGCTGCCGCATTCGCGCACCATGATTCACCAGCCGCTGGGGGGGTTCCAGGGCCAGGCCTCGGACATCGAGATTCACGCCCGCGAGATCTTGTTGATCCGTGAGCGGCTCAACGACATTTTGGTGCGCCACACCGGTCAGCCGTTGGAGCGGATCCAGGCCGACACCGACCGCGACTTCTTCATGGGGGCCGAGGAGTCGGTTGAATACGGACTGGTCGACCAGGTTCTGAGCCATCGCGGCGCCGCCGCGGGTGGCGGCAAATAGGCCCACCGTTGGCATGTGAATGGTCTGGGTGTCGTAGCCGGCTCGCGGCCCCAGTGCTTGAAAATTTCGCCAGAACTATGCATGGTGTTACCAGGGTTGACCCGAACACTCGCGACTGAGGTAAGAGTATGAGCGACGAGAAGACCACGGGTGAGGGCGGCAAGCTCCTCTACTGCTCATTTTGCGGCAAGAGTCAGCATGAAGTACGCAAGCTGATCGCTGGGCCGTCGGTCTTCATATGCGACGAATGCGTCGAGCTGTGCAACGACATCATTCGCGAAGAAGTTCAGGAACAGGCCGCAACGGTGACGGGCAACAAGCTCCCGACGCCGCACGAAATCAAGAACATTCTCGACGAGTACGTCATCGGTCAGCACCCCGCTAAGAAGGTGCTGTCAGTTGCCGTCTACAACCACTACAAGCGCCTCGAGGCCGGCTACAAGAAAGACGACGTCGAGCTGGCCAAGAGCAACATCCTGCTGGTGGGTCCAACCGGCAGCGGCAAGACGCTGTTGGCCGAGACCTTGGCGCGCTTGCTCAACGTGCCGTTCACCATCGCTGATGCCACCACGCTCACCGAGGCGGGCTACGTCGGCGAGGATGTGGAGAACATCATCCAGAAGCTGTTGCAGAAATGCGATTACGACGTTGAGAAGGCCCAGACGGGTATCGTCTATATCGATGAGATCGACAAGATTTCGCGCAAGTCGGACAACCCGTCCATTACGCGCGATGTGTCGGGCGAGGGCGTGCAACAGGCCCTGCTCAAGCTCATCGAAGGTACGATTGCGTCGGTGCCCCCACAGGGTGGTCGCAAGCATCCGCAGCAGGAGTTTCTTCAGGTTGATACGTCCAATATCCTGTTCATTTGCGGTGGCGCGTTTGCCGGGCTGGATCGGATCATTCGCGACCGCTCGGAGAAGGGCGGCATTGGGTTCTCTGCCGAGGTTAAAGGCAAGGCTGATCGCCTGAGCATCACGGAGATCCTCTATAGCGTCGAGCCGGAGGACCTGGTCAAGTACGGTCTCATCCCCGAATTTGTTGGTCGACTGCCAGTCGTCGCCACGCTTGAAGAACTCGATGAAAACGCGCTGGTGCAGATCCTGACGGAGCCCAAGAACGCACTGACCAAACAGTATGCCAAGCTCTTTGAAATGGAAGGGGCTGAGCTTGAGTTTCGCGAGGATGCGTTGCGTGCCGTGGCCCGCAAGGCGATGGAACGCAAGACGGGAGCGCGCGGCTTGCGCTCCATTTTGGAACACGTTCTGCTCGATACTATGTACGAGCTTCCGGACATGGATGGTGCGCGTAAGGTCGTCATTGACGAGGCCGTCATTGCCGATCAGGGTGAGCCCCTGGTGATGTACGAGGGCAACGACCACCAGCGTACTGCGTCGGCCGAAGAACGCTAGTCTCGCCGGGCACTTGCGTGTGGTCCAGGGGGCCGCGTAGGTGTCCTTTACGCCGCACCGACTGCGGACTCCTCAAGGTTGCTTGTTGAAACCTGACGTAGTGATCCCCATTTCTGAGCATGGCGCGGGGATAAATACGCAGGTCGGTGCCCCGTGCCTATACTTACTTCAATTCCGGGCATAACGATGCCCGGCATCACATGAGGTACTCTGCGATGGAGCAGAAGGACAAGACTTCCGAAGTGGTCGACGATCAGATGTTCGCCGTACCCGTTTTGCCATTGCGCGACGTGGTGGTCTATCCGCACATGGTGATCCCGTTGTTCGTCGGGCGCGAGAAGTCGATCAAAGCGCTCGAAGCGGCAATGGAAAGCAACAAACAGATCCTGCTTGTCGCCCAGAAGAGTGCCGCACAGGACGATCCGAGCGCCGACGACATGCATCGCATCGGCGCCGTGTCGAGCATTTTGCAGTTGCTCAAGCTGCCCGACGGTACGGTAAAGGTCCTGGTCGAAGGCAATGAGCGTGCGCGCATCGTCCATTTCCTCAGTACCGAAGAGTATTTCCAGGTTCAGGCAGTCACCTACGCCACTGATGAGATCACGGATCGCGAGTCGGAGGTTCTGGCGCGCTCGTTGCTGAATCAGTTCGACCAATACGTCAAACTGAACAAGAAGGTTCCGCCCGAGATCCTGACCTCTCTGTCGGGGATCGATGATGCGGGCCGTCTGGTCGACACCGTTGCCGCTCACATGTCATTGAAGATTGAGGAGAAGCAGAAGATCCTCGAGATCATTGATGTGCGCGAGCGCTTCGAACACGTCATGGCAATGCTCGAGTCCGAAATCGACTTGCTCCAGATCGAGAAGCGCATCCGTGGTCGCGTCAAGCGACAAATGGAGAAGAGCCAGCGCGAGTACTACTTGAATGAGCAGATGAAAGCCATTCAGAAAGAACTCGGTGATATGGAAGAAACGCCGAACGAAATCGAGGAACTCGAGCAGAAGATTGAAAAGGCTGGCATGTCAACTGAGGCCAAGACTAAGGCCAAGGGCGAGCTCAACAAACTCAAGATGATGTCGCCGATGTCGGCTGAGGCGACAGTGGTGCGCAACTATCTGGATTGGCTGGTCAACGTTCCGTGGAAGAAGCGCTCGAAGGTCAAGCACGACCTCAGTCAGGCAGAGGAAGTGCTCGAGGCGGATCACTATGGTCTGGAGAAGGTCAAAGAACGCATCCTCGAGTACCTTGCCGTGCAACAGCGTGTCAAGAAGATGAAGGGCCCGATCTTGTGCTTGGTTGGTCCTCCTGGTGTCGGCAAGACCTCCTTGGGCAAGTCGATCGCGCGGGCGACGAACCGCAAGTTCATCAGGATGTCGCTGGGTGGGGTGCGGGACGAAGCTGAGATTCGTGGCCATCGGCGCACCTACATTGGTTCGATGCCGGGCAAGATTGTGCAGAATCTGTCCAAGGTTGGCACGCGCAATCCTTTGTTCTTGCTCGATGAGATCGACAAGATGGCGATGGATTTTCGCGGTGATCCAGCCTCGGCGCTGCTCGAGGTGCTCGACCCGGAACAGAACCACACCTTTAACGACCACTATCTGGAGGTGGACTACGATCTGTCCGAGGTCATGTTCGTCTGTACGTCGAACAGCCTGAATATCCCCGGTCCGTTGTTGGATCGTATGGAGGTTATTCGCATCGCGGGTTACACCGAAGATGAGAAGGTCAACATTGCGACCCGCTATTTGGTGCCCAAACAGATTGCCGCCAACGGCCTGAAAGAAAACGAGCTGAAGATCGGCGAGAGTGCGTTGCGCGACATCATTCGCTACTACACGCGCGAGGCAGGTGTGCGTAACCTCGAACGTGAAATCTCGAAGATCTCCCGCAAAGTCGTTAAAGATATCGTGCTGGATACCCGTGGCAACGCAGTAACGGTGACCTCGCGCAACCTGGAAAAGTACCTTGGCGTACGTCGTTATCGCTACGGCTTGGCCGAGGAAAAGGACCAGGTGGGTCAAGTCACCGGCTTGGCTTGGACCGAGGTCGGTGGCGATCTGCTGACAATCGAAACAGTGGTCGTGCCCGGCAAAGGCAAGCATACGCTGACTGGCCAATTGGGCGAAGTGATGAAGGAATCCATCCAGGCTGCGATGAGTGTGGTGCGCAGCCGCGCTGAGACGCTTGGGGTTGAGCAGGATTTCTACGAGAAATACGACATCCACGTCCACGTGCCCGAAGGCGCGATTCCCAAGGACGGTCCCAGCGCCGGCATCGGCATGTGTACGGCCTTGGTGTCGGCGCTCACGCAGGCTCCTGTCCGCGCTGACGTGGCGATGACTGGTGAAATCACCCTACGCGGTGAGGTACTGCCGATCGGTGGTCTGAAGGAGAAGCTGTTGGCGGCCCACCGAGGGGGTATCAAGACGGTGTTGATCCCAGAGGAGAATGAACGCGATTTGGCCGATATTCCGAAGAATATCAAGCAGGACCTCGACATTCGGCCGGTGAAATGGATCGACCAGGTGCTGGAGGTTGCGTTGGCGCATATGCCGCAGCCGCTCAGCGCCAAAGTCGAGAAAGAAGAACCGGAGGCCGTCGACGAGCAGGCCAAGCAGAGCAAGTCCAAGAAACGTCAACAGATTCGCACGCACTAGTTGTGCGCGTGCAAATTTAGGCAGTCGTTGTCAAGGCGCGCAGGCAATATGCGCGCCTTGGCTATTTAGAAGTTTACAAAAATCCAATGTTCAGATGCCTAGGCTTCCTTGATTTACGCGGGGGCCATTGGTATAAGGACGAAGGCCCTGCCGCCCGCTCGGGCGGTGTTTTTTTATATCAAGAATTAAGAGAGGGGAGTGCTCGTGAACAAAGCTGAATTAGTTGATGCTGTCGCCGAGGGTGCAGATCTGTCGAAGGCCGCTGCCGGACGTGCGGTGGACTCGTTGCTCGATGCCATTAGCGATGCCCTCAAGAAGGGGGACCAGGTTTCGATCGTTGGATTCGGCACGTTCAACGTGCGCGATCGTGCCGCTCGTACGGGTCGCAATCCGCAGACCGGCCAGCCCATTGATATTCCTGCCGCCAAAATCCCCGCATTCAAAGCTGGCAAAGCGCTCAAGGATGCCGTAAACTAGCGCGCCTTCCCGGGTGCTTAGCTCAGCTGGGAGAGCATCGCCCTTACAAGGCGAGGGTCGGGGGTTCGATCCCCTCAGCACCCACCAGGGGTTAGCACGGAGTGGTAGTTCAGCTGGTTAGAATACCGGCCTGTCACGCCGGGGGTCGCGGGTTCGAGTCCCGTCCACTCCGCCATCTGCAACCGAACAAAGGGCGCGTCTGTAAAGCAGTGCGCCCTTTTGTTTTGTTGGCTTCGCCGTGCACTTTACATGAGTTGGGGTAGAACACCGCCATGATGCAGACAATTCGCGAGCATGCGCAGGGCATCATTGCTTGGACCATTGTTGGTCTGATCATCATTTCCTTTGCGCTGTTCGGTCTGGAAAGCTATCTCTCCGGAACGTCCCGGGTAGACGTCGCGACCGTCGACGGTGTCGAGATCAGCGAACGCTCCTTCATCGAAGAGTATCAGCGTCAGCAGGAACGTCTACAGACCATGCTCGGTGCCAACTACCGCCCGGAGCTGATCGACGAGGCCGCCATGAAGCGGCGCGTGCTCGATGGCATGATCGATCGGACCTTGTTGAGCATCGTGCTCGAGGACGAGGGTTTTCGCGCGGCGCCCCAGCAAGTCGCTGCGGTGGTGCGTTCCATGGAGGTCTTTCGCGGCGAAGACGGCCAATTTTCGCGCGAGCGCTACGAGCAGATGCTCGGCTATCGTGGCTACAATCCCGAAACGTTCGAAAAGGACGTCGGTCGTGACGTCACTGCGGGCCAGCTGGTCGATGGAATCGCGCTAAGCGGGTTCGTAACGCCAGCCGAGCTGAACAGGCGTCGTGAATTGCTGCAGCAAGAGCGCGACGTCGGTATTGTGCGTGTGCCGGTTGCCAGTTACCTGAAAGATGTTCAGGTCAGCGATCAGGAGATCAAAGACTACTTTGATCAGAACCAAGCACAGTTCACCACGCCCGAACGTGTCAGCGTGCGTTACATCGAGCTCGACATAAATGAGGTCGCCGGCCAGATCGAGATCTCCGACGACGAGATCGCGCACTACTATGAGACGAACATCGCCAAGTTCACCGAAGGGCGTGAGGAGCGCCGTGTCCGCCACATCCTGATCACCATTGATGAGCAGACGGACGCTGAGCAGGCAAAGCAGCAGGCAACGCAGCTGCTCGAACGCGTGCGCGCTGGCGAGTCCTTTAGCGAACTGGCCAAGGCCTATTCCAAAGATCCCGGCTCGGCCGCCAACGGTGGTGACCTGGATTATTTCACGCGTGGCGTCATGGATAAGGCCTTCGAGGATGCGGCGTTCTCATTGGCCGCAGGAGAAGTCAGCGAACCCGTACGCACGCACTTTGGCTATCACTTGCTCAAGGTTGAAGACATTCGTCCCGCCAAAATCAAAGCGCTGGATGAGGTTCGCGAGCAAGTCAAACACGACGCGCAGTTGCAGAAGGCCGAATTGCGCTTCTACGAACAAGCCAATCGCATGACCACGCTGGCCTACGAGAATTCCGGTTCGTTGGACGTCGTGGCGCAGGACCTCGGGCTCGAAATCAAGGAGAGTGAGCTGTTCACGCGCGCCGGCGGCGTTGGCGTGGCGAGCAGTGCTGACGTGCGCGGCGCAGCGTTCAGCGACGATGTATTGACGCACGGCTTGAATTCAGATCCCATCGAGCTGGAGACCAACCACTATGTGGTCGTGCGTCTCAACGAACATCGACCAGCCGAGCCGCAGCAGCTGGACCAAGTGCAGGATCGCATCCGGCACGAGCTGAGTCAGACCAAGGCGCGCGAACTGGCCCGCCAGGCCGCCGACGAGCTGGTAGCGCGTGTGCGCGAAGGTGGGGATCCCGAGGCACTGGCCAGGGACAATGATCGCCTCAACTGGCAACGCCCGGGATTCGTCGGGCGCACCCCGACGCCAGAAGCCGGGCTGAGCGCCCCCGTGCTCAGGACCGCCTTCAGGCTGCCCAGGCCGCAGGGTACGCAACCCAGTGTCGATGTGCAGATGCAGCCCAACGGCGACGCTGCCGTCGTGGTGGTCTACGCCGTGCGCAGTCCTGAGTCGGGTAGCGAGTCGGCGACGACACCGGAGGCGGCCCGCAGCGTTGGCCAGAGTGAATACGCCGCGTTCGTGGCGGAGACACGGCGCAATGCCGACGTCAATATCTACTTGAGTACGCAAGACACGCCATAAGACGCAACCCGCTTTGGCAGTTACGTTCGGGTCGCAGGGCGAACCATCGACGTAGAATGCGCCAACAACGGAGGGGTACTTGGCGATGCCCAAACTAGCGCTACATTGGCAGATACTCATCGCGCTGGGTCTGGCCGTCGTCGCCGGACTGCTCAGTGGTGAGACAGCCGGCCTGTTCGGCATCACCTTCTACCAGGCTTACGCGTTCATCGGCACGCTGTTTCTCAACGCGTTGAAGATGATCATCGTGCCCCTCATCGTCTCCTCCATCATCGTTGGCGTGGCTGGCGTCGGCGGCACGCACGGGCTGGGACGCCTGGGTGGCAAGACGCTGCTCTACTACCTCACCACCAGCCTGCTCGCCATCCTGGTCGGCCTTGCGTTGGTCAACCTGCTGGCTCCCGGAATCATTGACGGTGAACCTGCCAAGGCCGTTCTCGGTTTGAGCGAGGACAAGGCCGCCGAGGCGGCCGCCAAAGTCGAGGGTCGGGGCGCGGGGGATCTCGCAGGCGTGTTCCTGAGCATGCTGCCACCCAATATCGTTGCCGCTGCGGCCAACGGCCAGATGCTCGGACTGATCGTTTTCTCGATACTGGTGGGCTTCTTCGTCAGCCGCGTTGAAGAGGCTTACGCCGAGGCGCAATACAATTTCTGGCAGGGGCTGTATCAGGTGATGATGCGCATCACCGAGTTGGTGATGCGCTTCGCACCGCTTGGAGTATTTGCTCTGGTCGCCAAGGTTGTTGCTGGTCTTGAGGCCGAAGGCCTGGATGAGGCGGCCCGCTCTCTAGGCACCTTTGCGCTGAGCGTGCTACTCGCCCTGGCCGCTCATACCTTTATTACCCTGCCACTGTTGTTGTACTTCATCGGCCGGGTGAAACCGCAGCGTCAGTATCAAGCCATGGCACCGGCCATGCTGACAGCGTTTTCCACCGCCTCGTCATCGGCCACCTTGCCGCTGACGCTGGAGTGCGTGGAAAAGAACGCCAAGGTCTCGAATCGAACCGCAAGCTTCGTGTTACCCCTGGGCGCTACCGTGAATATGGATGGCACCGCGCTATATGAGTGTGTCGCCGCGATGTTCATCGCGCAGGCGTACGGGATCGAATTGGGATTCGCAACCCAGTTCACCATTGTGGTGGTGGCGCTGCTGACCTCCATCGGGGTCGCGGGTGTGCCGGCAGCCAGTCTGGTTGCCATTACCATCATTCTCGCCACCATCGGTTTGCCGGCGGAAGCCTTGGGCTTGATCTTAGCGGTTGACCGCATCCTGGATATGTTCCGGACCTCGGTGAATGTATTTAGCGATTCGTGCGGCGCGGTGATCATTGCGCGCACCGAAGGCGAGGAGGGCGTCTTGGGCGAAGAACGGGCCTGGGCGAACTAGTCGACGAGGCGAGCGGGGAAGTCGGGACTATTCAATGTAGCCCGGACGAAGCGGCAGCGCCGTAGCCGGCGTCGATATACCGCACATTAGCGGTGATGCCGTTCGATGTAGCCCGTACCAAGCGGCAGCGCCGTCCGGGGAAGTCGGCAAGCCGCCGATTGGAGAGATTGCGGTCGCGCGTCTGCGCCCAGTCAGCCAATTAGCCAATCAACTAATCAACCGCTCACCTCTCCCCAAGGGGTTTTATACCAATTCTGCCGTAGCCGGCGTCGACATGGAGCACTTCACCGATGATGCCAGTCAATGTAGCCCGGACGAAGCGGCAGCGCAGTCCGGGGAAGTCGGCAAGTCGTCGACTGGAGAGATTACGGTCGCGCGTCGGCGCCCAATCAACCACTCAACTCTCCCCGAGCGGCCCCATCCCGATGGTGTTGTAACCGGCGTCAACATAAAGCACTTCACCGGTGATGCCAGCGGCCAGGTCAGAGCACAGAAACGCCGCGGCGTTGCCAACGTCGGCAATGGTGATGTTGCGCCTCAGCGGCGCATTGTTCTCGACATGGTCGAGCATCTTGCGGAAGTTACTGATTCCGGCCGCGGCCAGTGTCTTGATCGGACCCGCCGAAATGGCGTTGACACGGATCCCATCCGGCCCGAGGCTTTGTGCCATGTAGCGTACGTTTGCCTCGAGACTGGCCTTTGCCAACCCCATGACGTTGTAGTTGGGCATGGCGCGTTCGGCGCCCAGATAGCTCAGTGTCAGCATTGCCCCGTCGCGACCTTCCATCATGTTGCGCCCTGCCTTGGCTAATGCGGCAAAGCTGTATGAGCTGATCTCGTGCGCGATGCGGAATCCTTCGCGGGTGACGCTGTCGAGGTAGTCGCCCTCCAACTCATTGCGCGGCGCGAAGGCGACCGAGTGAACGATGATGTCGACGTGGTCCCAGTAGTCGTCCAGGCGATCAAATACCGCTTCGATTTCCTCGTCACTGGACACGTCGCAGGGCACGGTGATTTCGGAGCCGCACTCGGAAGCAAGCTTCTCGACCCGGTCACGCAGTTTGTCGTTCTGATAGGTGAATGCCAGTTGAGCGCCTTCACGGGCCATGGCCTGCGCGATGCCCCAGGCGATTGACCGGTTGCTCGCCAGACCGACGATCAGCGCCTGTTTGCCGTCCAAGAAACCCATATCGCGTCCCCTTGAAATCGTTGCCGTCGTTGCGCCTTTCAGCGCTTCCGCCCGCTACGATAACGAAAAACACCCCTCGCGAAAAGTAGCGTATGCGCTGCTGGTCCCGCGGGCAGGTTGAGCGCGGCAGCTTTGACCGGTCGCGGCTTTTGCGTACACTGCCCGGTGCGCCAACGCCGCATTCGGCGTGCCCGCTTCGTTGCACCGGGGAGTCACCATGGAACAGCGTTTTACTGTCAAAGATTTCTTCCTGTTCGCCGCATTGGCGGCGTTGTTCATCGTCTTGCTGCTGGCGATGTACATGGTCGACCGGCAATGGCTGAGAATGACCCAGATGCAGAGCGTCATGCAGGAGCAGGCCGACGACCTGCGCGATCTGCGTACCTCGGTGCGCGCTCTGGATCAGCGGCTGCAGAGCGGCGCTTTCAGCGTAGCGGGGACCTCACCCGCGGCCGCAGCAGTGCCACCGGCCTTCCAACGTGCTTTCAGCGCCAGCCAGCAGCCCGACTTTGAGGCGGGCGATTGGCTGGTGACGGCCTTTGGCATCAGTCTCAAGACCATTACGCCGCTGATCTCCACCGATGCGTATGCCTCTGAGGTACAGAACTACGTTCTCGAGTCGCTGTTGACTCGCGATCCACAAACGCTGGAGTGGGCGGGCCTGATCGCGAAAGACTGGCAGGTCAGCGACGATGGCCTGACGTTCACGTTCCAGTTGCGGCCGGATGTGAAATTTTCCGACGGAAAACCGCTGACCGCGCACGATGTTGCCTTTACTTTCGAATTTATCATGAACGAGGCGATTGCCGCCCCGCGCGATCGAGCCTACTACGAGAAGCTTGCCAGCGTTAAAGCGACCGGCGAGTACGAAGTCGTGTTCCAATTCAAGGAGCCGTATTTCAACAGCCTGGCGCTGGCCGGGGGCATGGCGATTCTCGCCAAGCACTTCTACGAGCCCTATCTCGCTGATCCACAATCCTTCAATGAATCCAAAGGCTTGCTACTGGGATCGGGACCGTATCGCCTCAAGGACCCGAAGGGCTGGACCCCGGATCAGGGCATGGTCGAGATCGAGCGCAACCCGCGCTACTGGGGTCCGGTGCTGCCGCCGTTTTCCCGCATACTCTGGAAAGTGATCGAGAACGACAGCGCCCGGTTGACCACGTTTCGCAATGGCGATATTGATGTCTACGGCGCCCGGCCACTGGAGTACAAGCGCCTGCTGGCCGACCAGGAGTTAGTGAGTCGTACCCAGCAATTCGAATACATGAGCCCGACTGCCGGCTATTACTACATCGGTTGGAATCAAGTCCGTGGCGGCAAAGCCACGCGCTTCGCCGACAAGCGTGTGCGCCAGGCAATGACCCATCTGACCGACCGGGCCCGGGTGATCGAGGAGATATTTCTGGGCTATGGCGAGGTCGCGGTCAGCCCGTTCAATCCGCGCAGCCCCCAGCACGATGCGGCTCTGGAGCCAAGGCGCTTCGACTTGAACGAGGCCAAACGCCTGCTTGCCGAGGCCGGTTATGCCGATCGCGACGGCGACAGCATTCTCGAGGACAGTGCGGGCAAGCCCTTCGAGTTCGAACTGGTTTACTTCCAGGACAACGAAGACACCAAGCGCATGGTGCTGTTCCTGAAGGACCTCTACGCCAGGGCCGGGATTCTACTCAAGCCGAAGCCCTCCGAGTGGTCGGTCATGTTGGACCTGATCAACAACCAGGATTTCGATGCCATTACCCTGGGTTGGACCAGCGGCGTCGAGACCGATATCTATCAGATTTTCCACAGTGCTCAGGCCATCGCTGGCGGCGACAATTTCACCAGTTACAATAATCCCGAGCTCGACGAACTCATCGAACAGGCGCGTGCCACCGTCGATGAGAACGAGCGTATGCCGCTGTGGCAGGCGTGCGAGCGGGTATTGTTCGAGGACCAGCCCTATACCTTCCTTATGCGGCGCGAATCGCTAGTATTCATCGATCAGCGCATCAAGAATCTGGAAGTCACGCGCCTGGGACTCAACCTCAACTCGGTGCCTGTTGAAGTCTACGTGCCCGCTGGCATGCACAAGTACAGCGACTAGCCGCGCGGCGCCGCGCTCTCGCCATGCACACCTACATCATCAGACGACTGCTCTTGATGGTCCCCACGCTGTTGGGTATCACCTTGGTGGTGTTCGTGGTTATGGCGGCCTCACCCGGTGGCATCAGTGCCCAAAGTCTGATCGAAGGCATGAACCTCGAGCCGCAGGCAAAGAAGGCGCTGCAGGATTACTACAACCGTCGCTACGGTTTGGACCTGCCGGCGCCGATGCAGTATCTGCGCTGGCTCAACAACGTCTCGCCCATCGGATTCGAGCTCGACGAAAACAATGAACTCAGCGGCTTCTCCTTCACCAAGGGTTCCGACCTAGGGATGAGTTTCCGCTATGGTCGCCCGGTGAGCGATCTCGTTGCCGAGCGAGTGCCCATCACAATTTTATTGAACGTGCTATCGATTCCACTGATCTACCTCGTGGCAATCAGCATCGGCGTGCATGCGGCGACACAGCGCGGCAAGGGCTTCGATGTCGGCTCCAGCGCTGTAATGCTGGCGCTATGGTCGGTGCCGACGATGTTGGCGGGCGTTGTGTTGATCGGGTTTTTCGCCAGCGATCAGTACTGGCGTTGGTTTCCAACGGCAGGTTTGAATCGACGCGAAGCCTTGGATATGCCGTTTCTACCGCATTGGAGCACGATGTCCGATCTGGCCCTGCTTTTTGTCCTGACCATGGCGGGCACAGCGGCAGCGCTATGGCTGAGTACCTGGCGCAGTGATCGTTTGCGCACAGCTGTTATGGTCGCCGCGGGCGTGGGATTGGCCATGATAATGGCGAGCAAGCTACCGGGAGGTGCGGGGTTGGGGGTGCAGGTCTTCCTGGTGCTGTGCCTGGCCCTCATCTTCGGCGTGGCGGCCTATATGGACTATCCTGCTCTGCGTGCCGCGTTCATGGGGATGACCGGCATGGGGTTGGGTCTTGGCGCGGCCGTGCATTTCGCCCAGGGCGAATTCGTGTCAGGGTTTCTGCTTGATCGCCTCTGGCACTTGGTGTTGCCCGTCGTGTGTCTGTCCTACGGTGGTTTTGCATTTCTATCCAAGCTGGCACGCACGTCGGTGCTGGAGAACCTGCTTGCCGATTATGCCCGCACTGCACGGGCCAAGGGCGTCACCGAGAAAGATGTGCTGTGGCGCCACGTGTTTCGTAACAGTTTGCTGCCGTTGATTACTGTCTCGGCCACGTTGTTGCCCGGGCTGTTGGGTGGGTCGGTGATCGTCGAGTCCATCTTCAGCATCGACGGCATGGGCAAACTGGCCGTGGAAGCGGTCAAGGGCCGCGATCGAGAACTGGTCTTGTCGGTCACGCTAATCAGCGGTCTGCTGACGCTGGTGGGCTACCTGTTGGCCGATCTGTGCTACGCGATCGCCGATCCGCGGGTGAGCTATGACTGAAGCTCAGCTGGCACAACCAAGCCACCGCGACCCCTCGCACGCCACCTCAAGCGGCTATGCGGCGCAGGTGCTGCGTGAGGCGTTTAGTCGTTGGGGACCGCGTTTCGGCTTGAGCTGGATCATCGTGTTGGTTATTTGTGCGGTGTTCGCGCCGTTTCTCGCCAGCAGTCATCCGCTGCTGCTCAGCGTGGCCGGCGAGTTGCGCAGCCCCGCGTTGGAGCACTTGACTCCCGGCGACGTCACGTTGCTGGTGTTGTTCTTGGCGGCGGCGATCGTCCTGCCGCTGAGGGTGCGCTTTCGTTACAAGGTCATCGCGCTGACCGGTGTTGCGCTCGTTGCAGGGGCAGTGGCACACCTGAGCGTGACGCCGCCGCAACTGACGATCTACGAGCAGTACCGCGAAGACCTGGTGGCGGGGCGCTATGAGTGGGTCGTCTTCGCACCGATTCCTTACTCACCGAAGGACTACCAGCGCGACCAGGGTGACACCGGGCTGGAGGCACCGTTTGCGGATGCAGAGCGTACGCACATGTTCGGCACCGAGGAGAACGGCGCAGATGTGTTGAGCCGCATGGTTCATGCCTCTCGCATCGCCCTGGGGATTGGCTTCGTTGCGACGGGCATAGCGCTGCTCATCGGGATCATCATCGGTGGATTGATGGGTTACTTCTCCGGCGTCGTCGATATGATCGGCATGCGCCTGGTGGAGATTTTCGAGGCGGTGCCGACGTTGTTTCTGCTGCTGACGTTCGTCGCCTTTTTCGGGCGCAGCCTGTACATCATGATGATCATCATTGGCATTACCAGCTGGCCTGGCTATGCACGCTATATCCGCGCCGAGTTTCTCAAACTGCGCCAGCAGGAATTCGTCCAAGCCGCCACAGCCTGCGGTCTGCCGCTGTATTCAGTGCTGTTTCGGCACATGCTGCCCAATGGTGTGGCGCCGGTACTGGTGGGAGCGAGCTTTGGTGTGGCCTCGGCGATACTGGCCGAGGCCGTGCTCAGTTTCCTCGGGCTCGGGCTGGTCGATGATCCGTCGTGGGGTCAGATGCTCAATCAGGCAGTGCGCTCTTCCACCTTCAACTGGTGGATGGCGGCCTATCCGGGTGGTGCGATATTTCTTACCGTCTTTGCCTACAACCTCATTGGCGAAGCCTTACGCGATGCCATCGACCCGTATCTGAAGAAGTCACGCTAGAGACCGAGATGCTGCTGCGCGTCGACAACCTTCGTACCTATCTGCGCACTGGCGACGAGATCGTCAAGGCGGTCGACGATGTCAGCTTCGAGATCGACAAAGGCGAGACATTCTGCCTGGTTGGCGAGTCAGGCAGCGGTAAGTCGATCACGGCACTGTCAGTGATTCAACTCCTGCCACCGGATATCACCACCCACCCGAGCGGCAGCATATTGTTCGACTACCGTCATGACGATGGCCAGGTCGAATCAGTAGACATGCTCGAGTTGCCGAGCTCACGCGCCCGCGAGATCCGCGGCTCGCGCATTGCCATGATCTTTCAGGAACCGATGACCTCACTCAATCCGGTGTTCACGGTTGGCGATCAGATCATCGAAGCCTTGACCTTACACCGCCCTGGCATGAGTGAGGCGCAAGCGCGTGAGCGCGCGATTGAAGCGCTGGCTCAAGTACAAATCCCCAATCCGGGCGAACGTGTCGATGAGTACCCGCACCGTCTCTCAGGCGGTCAGCGCCAGCGCGTCATGATCGCCATGGCCATGGCATGTGAACCCGACCTATTGATCGCGGACGAACCCACCACTGCGCTCG
>Ga0111154_1020_pt1 | contig 23700 bp, 20 predicted proteins | sample DeeMarSeWOR28_12_FD_80252 | JGI IMG/M metagenome (GOLD analysis project Ga0111154, IMG submission 80252) | Gammaproteobacteria bacterium SG8_47 | reverse complement strand
GCCGCTACACCTGGGATCTGTACGCCGAGCGCATGATGACGCTGTCGCGGATCTACGGGTTCTGGAAGTACGTGACTAATCTGGAGCGCGAAGAAACCCGGCGCTACCTGGAGATGTTCTACAGTCTTCAGTACCGCGCGCTTGCTGAGGCGGTTCCCCACTGAGCGGGCGCCTCCGCTGCCGAGCCGGGCAGGTTATCCACAATCTGCACGGCGGCGCTCACGGGGCATTTTGTGCGCCAGGGCGCATCAGCATTTTTTGATATTCTTAATGTTTTGATTTAAATGAGTTTTTGCTCAGCGCCCGGCGGGGATCGCTACGCCCCTGATCCCGGGTGCGCACGCCAGCGTGCAGCGCCTCAGTTCTTCCACAATGTTATCCACAGGCACGCGCGGCCCAGACTCACCACTGGAACAAGATCCACTGATTGATTGGGGGGTTATCGAATTCGCGGCGGCGGGTTTCCAGGCTGCCGTCACCGTCCATATCGATGAGGTAGTAGGGCGGTGCGTTCTCGGGGATGATCTTCACATAACGCAGCTGGCCATTGATTCGGTACTCCTCGATGACCTGGCCCTTGCGCTGAATGATGGTGACCTCCGGCTCCAACCTCTGCTCCTCTGTGGCCTGCGAATCGGTGGGCGGCGGAGGTGGTGGTGGGGGCGCATCATCGGCAGCGAGCGCCAACGTGAACGTGACCAGGGCGCAGGCGACGAGGACACCGATGGCTGTCAGGCTTCTCAACATGGCTGAATCTAAGGTTAGCTCGCGCCACAGGTTCGACGCGCTTGGTCAATTCTGAGCTGCCGGTAGCGGCCCCGCAGCGGGCCGCGCTGAATGTAGCATCCACCACATCTGATAGCTTGTCCAGATGCGGGAGGCGCCGCGCGACGCTCCGGTCCGTTGTGATCGGTGCCGTGTCGGATTCGGTGGCGACGGCGACCACCAATCGCGATATTCTCTCACCACCGCTCGGTTCGAGCTACCGAAACCGCCTCAGCAACAGCCCGTTAGACGATGAGTAAACAAAAACCGCTGGTCCTCGTGGACGGTTCGTCCTATCTGTATAGAGCCTTTCACGCTCTGCCCTCCTTGACCAATTCGAAGGGACAACCGACAGGTGCCGTCTATGGGGTGGTCAACATGCTGCGCCGCCTGTTGGCCGACTATGACCCCGACCACATCGCGGTCGTGTTCGATGCCAAGGGCAAGACGTTTCGCGATGAGATCTTTGATCAATACAAGGCCAACCGACCGCCGATGCCCGATGAACTCGCTGCTCAGATAGATCCCCTGCGGGCGATCATCGAAGCTATGGGTTTGCCGGTTCTGGTCGTGCCCGGGGTTGAAGCCGATGATGTGATTGGCACGCTGGCGCTCGAGGCCGCGGCGCAGAATATGGACACAGTGATTTCCACTGGTGATAAGGATATGGCGCAGCTGGTGAACGAGCACGTCATGGTGGTCAACACCATGAATGACAGCGTGCTCGATCCCGCCGGGGTGGAAGAGAAATTCGGAGTACCTGCAGAGCAGATCGTCGACCTGCTCGCCCTCGTTGGTGATAGCGTCGACAACGTTCCCGGCGTGCCCAAAGTCGGGCCCAAGACGGCGGTGAAGTGGCTGTCGAAATATGGGTCTCTGGACGACATCATCGCCCAGGCCGATGACATTGGCGGCAAAGTCGGTGAATCATTGCGGGCCAGCCTGGAGCAGTTGCCGTTGTCGCGTGAGCTGGTCACGATCAAATGTGATGTTGACTTGCCGCGACACTTGTCCGACCTCGAGCGTGCCCCCGCCAACAGGGATGCCTTGCGCGAACTGTTTGGCGAAATGGAGTTCAAGACCTGGCTATCCGAGCTGCTTGGTGGCGATGCCGGTGACGGCGGCGTGGTACGCCAGGCGCACTATGAATGCATCCTCGACGAGCAGACCTTCGACGCCTGGCTCGCCAAGCTGGTTGAGGCCGAGGTGTTTGCCTTGGATACCGAGACCACCAGCCTCGACTACATGCAGGCTGAACTCGTCGGACTCTCCTTCGCCACCCGGGCTGGTGAGGCGGCCTATCTGCCGGTGGGTCATGATTATCCTGGCGCGCCAACGCAGTTGGCGCGCGACACTGTTCTGGCAAAGCTTAAGCCGCTTTTGGAAGACGGTGCGCGGCCCAAACTTGGACACAACTTGAAATACGACATGAGCGTCTTGGCGCGCTGTGGCATCCACCTCGACGGCGTGCGCTACGACTCCATGCTGGAGTCCTATGTACTCGACAGCACGGCCAATCGCCACGATATGGACACGCTCGCCCTCAAGTACCTTGGGCACAAGACCATTCACTACGAGGAGGTTGCCGGTAAGGGCGCTGCTCAGATTGGTTTCAATGAAGTCGGTATCGACGAGGCTACACCCTACGCCGCCGAGGACGCTGATATCACCCTGCAGTTGCATCAACACCTGTGGCCGAAGCTCCAGAGTGAACCCAAGTTGCGCCAAGTGTTTGAGCAGATCGAGATGCCGTTGCTGCCGGTGCTCTCGCGCATGGAGCGCAACGGGGTTTTGATCAATGTGGAGATGTTGCGGGCGCAAAGCGATGAGCTTGGGCGGCGCATGCTAACGATCGAGCGGCAAGCCTACGAGGAGGCAGGCGGCAAGTTCAATTTGGGTTCGCCAAAACAGATCCAGACGATCCTTTTCGAGCAGCTCGGACTGCCGGTGATCACCAAGACGCCCAAAGGCCAACCATCGACGGCCGAGGCCGTGCTGCAGGAGCTGGCACTCGACTATTCGTTGCCACGGATGATTCTCGACTACCGCAGCTTGAGTAAGCTCAAATCCACATATACCGACAAACTTCCCAATCAGGTCAACCCGCAAACCGGTCGCGTGCACACCTCCTACCACCAGGCCGTTGCCGCAACCGGGCGCTTGTCATCATCGGATCCAAACTTGCAAAACATCCCCATACGCAGCGACGAGGGTCGGCGCATCCGCCAGGCCTTCATCGCAGCACCTGGCTATAAGTTGGTTGCTGCCGATTACTCGCAGATCGAGTTGCGCATCATGGCTCACCTGTCCGGTGATGAAGGACTGTTGGCCGCATTCGCCAGCGGCACCGATGTGCATCGTGCCACCGCCGCGGAAGTCTTCGGCGTCGAGCTGGAGGCGGTCACCGCCGACCAGCGTCGCTCGGCCAAGGCGATCAATTTCGGGCTCATCTATGGCATGTCGGCGTTTGGTCTTGCGCGGCAACTGGGTATCGACCGTGGCGAGGCTCAGGCTTATGTCGAACTGTACTTCAAACGTTATCCCGGCGTGCGCAACTACATGGACGAAACGCGCGAGCGTGCACGCGCGCAAGGCTATGTCGAGACGGTGTTCGGTCGGCGCCTGTATGTGCCCGACATCAAGGCGCAGAATCTGCAGCGGCGCCAATATGCGGAGCGCACCGCAATCAACGCGCCGATGCAGGGCACTGCAGCCGATATCATCAAGCGTGCCATGATTGCCTTAGATGGTGCTATCGCAGCAAGCAGTGTGGACGCACGCATGATCATGCAAGTGCACGACGAGCTCGTGTTCGAGGTGAGCGCCGAGGCAGTAGTCCCGATCAAGGGCCTCATTGTCAGCGCGATGGGCGGGGCTGCCGAACTTCGAGTACCACTGGTGGTCGACACGGGTGTGGGCGACAACTGGGATGAGGCGCACTAGGCAGTTCGATACGTCATGCTGCGGGACAACAAAGTTTACAAACGCCTGGAACCAAAACCCAGTTCGCTGGTCTAGAATGTTAACTGAACAGCTTAGCTATCTTTCCCGCGTGCTCTCCCTGGCGGGAATCTAGTTGCCCGGTACCCCCAAGCCGGGCAAGTGTTAGCCCCGGAGTCTCCCCCCATCCTAGACCGGGGCTTTTTTTTGCCCAGCGTCCGCGTCGATCCCCAACCAACTGTTCAACACCGCGTTGAGCTCTTCCACTCCCGCTCGCTTGAGCGCTGAGAACAGCTGTACGCTGGCCGTTGGCATGTCCATCGATACCAGTACCTGGCTCACGCCCAGCAGTGCGGTGTGAGCCGGGCCGCGGGCGAGCTTGTCGGACTTGTTGAGCAGCACGTGGACGCGCATGCTGGCCTGGGTACACCACTGCAGCATCTGGCGATCGAACGGTGTCAGGGGATGGCGGATGTCCATGACCAGCACTAGACCTTGCAGCGACTGGCGTCGGTTCAGATAGTTGGCCATCGTCTGTTGCCAGCGGCGTTTCACGGCTTCGGGGACTTTGGCGTAGCCGTAGCCCGGCAGGTCGACCAGCCGGTGGTGCGCGTCGAGCTGGAAGAAGTTGAGCGCCTGCGTGCGCCCGGGTGTCTTGCTGGTGCGCGCCAGGGCTTTTTGCCGCGTCAACGCATTGATAACACTCGATTTGCCCGCGTTCGACCGACCCGCGAACGCCACCTCCCGACCGCTGTCGGGTGGGCATTGCTTCAGGCTTGGCGCACTCAGCAGGTACTCGGCCCTGGCGTAAAAGCTGCTCACGTCGTCGTTTCGTTCAGCGCTATGTGGGATGCGTTCAGGCCCGGTTCAGGATTCGCGTGTTGAACTGGGCACGGATTGGTCGGCTGCTGCCTTGACCGGCGCACAGCGCCTTGGTATACAGGGGCCCCATTTTTTGCCGTCTCGGGCCAGCCAAGGGCGCCGATTGTACCATGGCAGCGTTGTGGCCAGGCCGAGATGAAGCGTTGGACGGATTTCATACACATGTCGAGGAGTCTAGCAATGAAGAAGATCGTGATTGCGCTGAGTGCTACGGTGTTGCTGGGATCGGTGAGCGCGGCACAGGCCGCCGACGGCGAAGCGGTGTACAAGCAGGCGTGCCTGGCCTGTCACATGACTGGCGCCGCCAACGCGCCCAAGACAGGTGACAAGGATGCCTGGAAAGACCGCATCGGCCAGGGCAATGACGTGCTCTACGAGCACGCTATCAAGGGTTTCCAGGGCGCCAAGGGCTTCATGCCGGCCAAGGGTGGTCGCGCTAATCTGAGCGACGACGAGGTCAAAGCCGCTGTCGACTACATGGTTGGTTTGTCGAAGTAGCAGTGCTCAATCGGGCATCGAACCCAGCTTAGAGATCCCTGACACGCGAAGGTAGAGTTCAATGAGTTATCGAACAGCGATCATCGCTGCAGCCTTGATGGCCGTGGCTTCGGGTGCCCACGCCGGTGGTGACCCGACCAAGGGTGAAGCACTCATGAAGAAGCATGAGTGTTTCAGCTGCCACGCCAACGACGGCAATAGCAAGAACCCCAAGTATCCGAAGATTGCCGGTCAGCATGAGAATTACATTATCAAGCAGCTGACCGAATACAAGGCGGGGGTGCGCAAGAACGACCAGATGGCGCAGGTCGCGGCCGAGCTGAGCGAACAGGATATGGTCGACTTGGCGGCCTATTTCTCTCAGCAAACGCCTGGTAGCGGCATTGCCGATGAGACCCAGGTTGCGTTGGGTGAAAAAATCTACCGGGGTGGCACCGCCAGCGGTGTGTCGTCGTGTATCGGCTGCCACGGCCCCAACGGCGCCGGTAACCCACTGGCCAAGTTCCCGCGCATCGGTGGACAGCATGCCTCCTACACGGGCGTTCAGCTGCGCGCGTTTCGCACCGGGGCGCGGGCAAACGACGCCGGCCAGATGATGCGTAACATCGCATCGCGTATGAGCGACGCGGAGATGGAGGCCTTGGCTCAGTATATTGCCGGTTTGCAATAGAGGTCGGCTCCAAAGGCTGGAACAAGGAAGGGGTGGCCGATGGTCACCCCTTTCTTATTTCTTGGGGCGGGCGTTGGGTCCATACAGGTACTGGCCAAAAGTGGCCACGTCGCCACTCAAGCGCCGAAATAGGTGATCCAGGCTGATTATCGCGTGCTCGAGGAGATTGACAGCGATGTAGGGATGCTCGATGCGCAGCCGCTGGTAGAGTGGGCGCGAGAGCTTGAGCAATCGGGTGTCCGTGCGCAGAGCCCGCATTCGAGCCATGCGGGGCACCCGGTCGAAGAATGACATCTCGCCCATCAACTCGCCCTCCTGCATGCGGCCCATTTCGAACTCCTCGCCCGCGGTCTCGAACAACAGTGCGGTTTCCCCCTTGACGACAAAGTACAGTGCCTCCCCGACCTCGCCGATATCAGCAATGAGCTCATTTCTATTGAAGGACACCAGCTCAGTGTACTCGAGCAGAATTTTGACCTCCTTTATGGTCAGCGACTCGCACAGATATTGCTGGTTTAGGAAGTCGGCGAGGTCAATCCTGTGTGGGCTCATGGCGCTTACTCCGAATCGATGTGCCATTATAGAATATTGGCATTCTTGCCGGGGCGGATCCGCGGAACTGCCGGACCAGCTATCTGTCCCAATCTAACGAGTTTCGAACACCGGTGCACACGGGAGCTATACCAATGCGACGATTCTTGGCGGTTGTCTTGATGCTGGTGGGTGCGGGCCTGGCAATGCCGGCTCTCAGCGGCATTGATGAAGGCGTACAGTACCAGAAGGTCATTCCCCCCCAGCCGACCTCGACGGCCGACAAAGTCGAGGTTGTCGAGCTGTTCTGGTACGGTTGTCCGCATTGTTTTCAGTTCGAGCCCGAACTGAGGAAATGGCTGGAGACCAAGCCTGCCAATGTCGAGCTGGTTCGAATGCCAGCCGTATTCAATCCCCGTTGGCGCTTGCACGCTCAGGCGTTCTACGCCGCCGAGGTGCTCGGCGCCATGGACAAGATGCATGACGCGCTGTTCGAAGCGCTGCACGTCAAGAAGCGTCGCCTGAACGATGAGGCCCAGCTGCAGGAGTTTTTTGTCGAGCACGGTGTGAGTGCTGAGGACTTCAAGAACGCCTTCAACTCCTTCGCCGTTTACAGCAAGGTACGCCGCGCCGAAGACTTGACCCGCCGCTACGGCATATCGGGCGTGCCGGCAATGGTGGTCAACGGCAAGTATCGCACCGATGGTCCGATGGCCAACGGGCATACGGGCATGCTGCGGGTTGTGGACTATCTCATTGACCGGGAAACCGGAGCGGCCCGCACGGCAGCGAGCCAATAACCAACTTCGGCATCCGCCAGGGTACGTCAAGCCTGTCGCCGCAGGTGCCGACAGCACTGGCCGGACAAGGAGGGTGACCATGAAGGCGGCGGAGCTGTTTGTCAGGTGTCTCGAAAACGAAGATGTCGAGTACATCTTCGGCGTCCCGGGCGAGGAGAACCTCGACATCATGGACGCCTTGTTGGATTCACCCATCAAGTTCATTACTACGCGCCACGAGCAGGGTGCCGCTTTCATGGCTGATGTCTATGGCCGGCTCACCGGCAAGGCTGCGGTCTGCCTCGCCACGCTCGGTCCAGGGGCGACCAACCTCATCACTGGCGTCGCTGATGCCAACCTCGATCATGCTCCGCTGGTATCGATTGCCGGTCAGGCCAGTACCCACCGACTGCACAAAGAGTCTCACCAGGTGCTCGACCTGGAGGAGATTTTTCGTCCGATCACCAAGTACTCGGCGCGAGTTCTGACTCCCAACATCATTACCGAGGTGGTGCGCAAAGCATTCAAGGTTGCCGTGGCTGAGAAATCTGGCGCCACGTTTATAGAATTGCCCGAAAACATCGCCGAGATGGAGATTGATGACAAGCCGCTGCGCGTCAAGCATCCCACTCTGCCGGAGCCGCCCGTCGAACGGGTGGCGCGCGCCGCGGAGCTGATCTCCAATGCTCGCAACCCCATCATCCTAGCGGGCAACGGTGTGGTACGCGCCAAGGCCTGGCGCCAGCTCGCCGAATTTGCCGAGAAGCTAAATATTCCCGTCGCCAACACCTTCATGGCCAAGGGTGTCGTGCCGTTCAAACACCCCATGACACTGGGTAGCGCCGGGCTGCAGTCTAAGGATTACGTTAGTTGCGGTTTCGATCGCGCCGACGTCATCATCTGTGTGGGCTACGATCTGGTCGAATATCACCCGTACCTGTGGCACCCGACCCAGGACCGCGCCATTATCCACGTCGATGTCTCGCCGGCGGAAGTCGATGCCTACTACCCGGTTGAGGTCGGCGTAGTGGGTGACATCAAACACAGCTTGATTCGCATCATGGAATTGGCCACGCCGCATACGGGCTACACCATGCGCGCCTTGCGCCGCGCCCTGATCGAGGACATGGATCAGCACAAGGACGACCACAACGTTCCGGTGAAGCCGCAAAAAGTGATTTTCGACTTGCGCACGGCAATGGAGGACGAGGACATCGTCATCTGCGACGTAGGCGCGCACAAGATGTGGATGGCGCGCATGTTTCGCTGTGAGCTGCCCAACACCTGCATTATCTCCAATGGCTTTGCCAGCATGGGTATTGCGGTGCCGGGCGCGATTGCCGCGAAACTCGTGCACCCCGATCGGGGCGTGGTTGCAGTCACCGGCGACGCCGGCTTCATGATGAACTCGCAGGAGCTGGAGACGGCGATGCGCATTGGCACGCCGATCGTTGTGCTGATCTGGAACGACAACGGATACGGCTTGATTGAGTGGAAGCAGATGGTCCACTTTGGCAGACCGTCGAATGTAAGATTCACTAATCCCGATTTCGTCAAGTACGCCGAATCGTTCGGAGCCAAAGGCTACCGCATCGAACGAGGCGAAGATCTTTTGCCAACTCTGAAGAAGGCTCTAGCCGACAAGACGGTCAGCGTTATTGACTGTCCGATCGACTACAGTGAGAACATGAAGCTCACCAACAAGCTTGGTGAGATGGTCTGTCCGATTTAGCGACGTGGAATCTTCTCGTTTGACGCAATCAACGCAGCCTGAACGCAGTGACGATCCGGACACTGCGGCGGGTCGTGTGCTCAAGGTTCTGAGCTACAACATTCAGGTTGGCATTGCTACAGCTAAGCCGCACCACTACCTCACCCACAGTTGGAAGCACGTGCTGCCCCATTCGGAGCGACTGACGAACCTCGACAGTATCGCTCACCTCATCAGCAACTTTGACCTCGTCGGGCTGCAGGAGGTTGACGCAGGCAGTTTGCGTAGCGGATTCATCAACCTGACCGAATACCTCGCGCATCGCGCGCAATTCCCGTTTTGGCATCACCGGGTCAACCGCCGCATCGGTCGGTTTGCCCAGAATGCCAGCGGTTTGCTCAGTCGTTTGCGTCCAACCGAGGTCATGGAGCACAAGCTGCCTGGGTTGATACCGGGCCGGGGACTGACGCTGGCGCGGTTCGGCTCCCAGGACGAGTCGCTGGCGGTCATCAATCTGCATCTATCGTTGAGTCGGCGCGCCCGCATGTTGCAGCTTGGCTTCGTCGCAGAGCTGGCCAGCGAGCATCCCCACGTCATCCTGATGGGGGATCTGAACTGTCAGCCCAACAGCGCTGAAATGCGCTACTTGTTCAGAACGTCGTCGCTGCGGGAGCCGACTGAGGAGTTCCATACGTTTCCCAGTTGGCAGCCGATGCGTAATATCGACCACATTCTGGTGACCCCTTCCTTGCAGGTACGTGCTGCGCACGTACTGAGCCACTCTTATTCCGACCACCTGCCCATCGCCATGGAGCTGGTTCTCCCCGAAACCCTGCGCCTGCCCTGAGGCGCGCCGCCTCAAGCTGACGCCGCCTCAGGTCGATTTATAGACCTAGGGATGGGATTGGGTCACCAACGCACGGGACTGGAACCATGAGCGACGCCGAGGCGCAATGGAAGCAGCGCTACTACGATAGCCTCGAGGATCTCGAGCGCCAGGAGAAGAAGTGGGCTCAGGTCGAGAACGTGCTGCGCTCAGCAGTCTCCCGTTTGACGTTGCTCGCCGAACCAGAGCATGAGGCCCTCAATCGCCAGCTCGAGGATCTGCGCGGCGCCATTCGCCGAGGTCAGGACAGCCTCGAGCTGCGCGGGTTGCTCGACCGTATCTCCGATGCCATCGTCGAGCTCGACAAACGCCGCGCGGCCGCGCGGCGCAACGCCTTGCCCGCCAGTGAAGTGCTGCTGCAGCTGCTGGATGCGGTGGATGTGCCACGTGGGGTGGGTCGGCGGGCCAAAGCGCTGCGCAAGGACCTGGTCAAGGCGGATGTGAAGGGCGATCCGCGGCCGCTGATTAGCGAGTTCTCGCAGCTGCTAAAGGAAACCTTCGATTTTCTCAGCCAACCACCCGCCGAGGTGGATGAAACCCGGCGCAGCGGCCTGCTCACGACATTGTTCTCCGGGCGCGGCAGGGACGACGATCCAGCCGCAGAGTCTGAACCCGCGGCGGTACAGCCCACAGGGCGCGACCAACCGGCGCCGTCCGCGCTCCTGCTCCAACTGATTGACGGATTGGTCGTGCCCGAGGCGCTCAACTTCGACGGCGAAGGATTCGCCGCGCGGGCCCGCACCGCGGCTCGTGGCGAGCAAGTGGTTGCCTTGGTCAACGACCTGTCGGCCAGCATATCCGATCTCATCGGTGGTGCGGCCCCGGCCGCCGCGCTCGACCACAGTGCGGCCGTTGGCGAAGCACTGATTCAGCTTATCGAGCGGCTCGCGCTGCCGGAGGCGTTTGAGGACAAAGTCGGTGCTATCAAAGAAGAGCTGAGCGCTCAGCCGGGCGAGCAGACAATCGGCCGCAGCATCGTGCAAGTAGCCAACGTCATTGCCGAGATGCGTGTCCGCATGGAGAGCGAAAAGCGCGAGCTGGAGGAATTCCTCAAGGAATTGACGCTCAATCTTGACGAGATCGACGGGCACCTGCAGGACAGCAGCGCGCGCCAGCAGGCGTCGCTGGAAGACGGACGCCAGCTCAACGACGCTGTCGAGGCCGAGATGCAAGGCATCGAAGAATCCGTCAACTCGGCGACCGAGCTGTCGTCCCTGAAGGCTCAAATCGAGGGTCGCCTAGTCGCGATAAAAGAGCACATGACGACGTTCCGCGAAGCCGAGGACAGTCGATTCGAGCACGCCAGCGATGAGGTGCAGCGTTTGCAGGGCACGATCACGCAGATGGAGCGTGAGACAACCGAGTTGCGTGAGCGCATCAAGCAGGCCCGACGCGATGCGCTGCTCGACGTGTTGACGGGACTGCCGAATCGCTTGGCCTACGAGGAGCGCCTCGCGCAGGAACTGGCCCGAACACAGCGTTATGGCAATCCCCTCAGTCTTCTCGTGCTCGATGTCGATCATTTCAAGCGCATCAATGACACCTATGGTCACTCCGCCGGCGACAAGGTATTGAAGGTCATTGGCGAAGTACTGGCCAAGAATGTGCGCGCCACCGATTTCATCGCGCGCTACGGCGGCGAGGAATTCGTCGTGCTCGCGCCTGAGACCGATACTCAAGCCGGTCTGGCTGCTGCGGACAAGCTCCGTCAGGCGGTGAGTGCCTGTGAGTTTCACTATCGGGGTGAACGCGTCGGGATAACGTTGTCGTGCGGGATCGCCCAATGCGCCCCAGACGAGGGTGCGCAGAGTCTGTTCGAACGCGCGGACCGGGCGCTGTATCGGGCTAAGTCCGCAGGGCGAAATCGTTGCGCCGTGGCAGAGGCGCACTGAGTCGCGCGCCCCGAGGCTGTGCTGAAGGGCCGGAAATCCCGAAAGCTGCAAAACACACGAAGACAGTGGCGCGCCTGAAGGGAGTGACTCGGGCCATCCTTGACCCTCGCCCCGCGGGCGGTGCACACAGCACGCCGTCCAAATCGGCCGACCTGCCGATTCGTCGAACCCGCTGCTTGGTCGGTCATGGGTTCGAATTGGCGCCAGTATGAACACACACAAAAGCCCGCACTAGGACGGGCTTTTGTGTGTGTTGTGGCGCGCCTGAAGGGATTCGAACCCCTGACCTCTGCCTCCGGAGGGCAGCGCTCTATCCAGCTGAGCTACAGGCGCTAGGTTTTGACATCGCTCGTCAGCGGTGACCCTGACGCGAGGGGTGCTAGCTTAGCCTGCTGCAGTGCGCTCGTCCATGGCGCCTGGACCACGCCGGCGAGTCTTCCAACAATCGCGCCAACAGTCAGCGCCCATCCGCCCCGTTGCAGTCCTGTGTCCCGGCTGTGCGCAGTCCAGCGCGAACGGTTCGCTCGGTATCTTCCAGGGCGGCCCGTAAGGCCGGGGCAATGTCGTCGCGGGTCAGCGCGGGGGCAAGCAGCTCCAGCGCTTCCCGGTAACAGCCGCGCTCACTGAGCAGCGTCGCCAGGTTGTTGCGGGTGGCAACGTGGTCCGGCGCCCGACGCAACAACCGACGATAAGCTTGTTCGGCCGCCTCTGCGTTGCCTGTGGCGTAGAGGGTGTTGGCTGCGCCGAATTGGGCCGTCACATCCTCTGGCCAGCGCTCCAGCCCCGCCGCATAGGCGGCGAGAACCGCCTCCGGGCTGGCGACCCCCTCCATCGCCGCGACACTCGCCGCGTAACGGCCACGATCCGCGTACGCTGGAAGCTCACCCGGGCGCAGCGCCACCATGGCCCAGCCTGATGCGCGTGCCCAGGTGCCCAGGAAACGACGTGCGCTCACGACCTGTCGCGCCTCGGTCCCCGAGCGCAACACCACCGTGTCATCGTCCATCGAGTAGCCGACCAGGACGGCATAGTGCCAGACAGGATCTGCGGCGCTTGCCAGGTTCTGCATCACCAGGACGGGGCGTCCCGCCGCCAGCTCGGCGAAGGCGGCTGCCAAGGTGGGCTCGATGACGTACGGCACCCGGTCATAGCGCCGTGCCGCGGCGACGATTTCGGCCTGTAGGCTGCCCCGACGTTCGGGCAGATAGACGGCTTCAACCAGCGCGTCTGCGGTCACCGCCACGCCGCTCGTGCTCAGCAGCGTGGCGAGCGCGGCCGGGCCGCAATCGTAAGCTTCCTGAGGGAAAAACGGTGTGTCAGCGAGCTCCACGCGCGCCGGTAAATCCGCATCACCCAGGTTCGGGGCCAGGACCGGCCCGGCGCAGCCGGTCAATGCCGCGAGCGCAGCCAATGGCACCCCCCACAGCCACCAGCCGCGGCGCGCGCCCGTTGGTTGGGTCGGCCCCCGCGGGAACTCGTCAGGTTTCATCTGGTTGGGCTTTCCCGCTATACTCTACGGCCCTCGGCGGTTGGCACCTGATGGGTCGATACAGTGCCTCGTCGGCGAGATATGCACGGCGGCTGACGCCGCCTTCGGATTGTGTAGGAGTGACGAGCGTGAGTGGGTCCGACAGCAGCTTTACCAAGAGTTTCATCACCGTTCTCGTTGTGCTCGGTTTGGTCTTCGTGTTGCTCGTTGTCTTGTCCCGTCTCGTGACGATGAAGACAGCCGACGTTTCGGCGGACCCCATGGTGCGTACCGCCGTGCTGGAACGTATCAAGCCCATGGGTCAGGTCAAGTCGGGTAATCTCGCCGAGCTATTCCGCGAGCGCAGCGGCGCCGAGATTTATGGCAACGTCTGCGCCAGCTGTCATGATACCGGTTCGCGCGGTTCACCCAAGAAGGGCGACAACGCTGAATGGCAGAAGCGCATGGCCCAGGGCCAGGAGCTCATGCTCCAGCACGCGCTGCAGGGCTACAATAAGATGCCCGCGCGCGGTGGTGATGATTCGCTCAGCGATGATGATGTCAAGAAGGCCATCAATCACCTGCTCGAGTCGGTCGGCGTAAAGGACTACTTCGTGCTGCCCAAGAAGGAGGGCGAAGGCGAACAGACGGCAGCCAAGTGATCCAATTGCTGCCGGACAGTGAAGGGGCTGCCAAGGCAGCCCTTTTTCGTTGCTCGGCGCTCAGGTACCGGCCAGGATGCCGCGCAAATTGGCCAGGTGCGCCTGTCCCGTTTCGCGTCGCTCTCCCTCATCCTGCTGGCTGCCTTCCCAATTCAGATCATCCTCGGGTAGTTCGCTGATAAAACGACTGGGCGTGCAGTCCAGCTCAGCACCGCGGCGGCGGCGCTTGGCTGCAAAGCTCAAGGTTAGGGTGCGCTGGGCGCGGGTAATGCCAACGTAGGCCAGTCGCCGCTCTTCTTCGACATTGTCCTCATCGATGCTGCTCTGATGCGGCAGCATGCCTTCCTCGAAGCCGACCAGGAAGACGTGCGGGAACTCCAGGCCTTTGGCGGCGTGCAAAGTCATCAGTTGCACCGCATCGCTGACGTCCTCTTCGCGTTGGCGGTCGAGCATGTCGAGCAATGCTACCTTCGACACCAACTCGGCCAGTGTGGGTTCCTTGAGACCCTGTTGGCTCAAGCGCTGCAGCCAGGCGACGAGCTCGCGTACGTTCTCCATGCGCCGCATCGCAGTTGGCTCGTCCTTGCAGGTGTCAAGCAGCCATTGTTCGTAGCGGATATCGCTGACCAGATCGTGCACCGCCGCCAGCGTATCGCTGCGCTGGCCGCGATCACCCAGGTCCACGAGCCACTCGACGAACTCACGCAGCCGTCGCGAGGCGCGTTCGTTGAGCTCCTGCTGCAGCCCGAGCTCGAACGAGGCCGCAAACAGGCTCAGACCGCGGCGATTGGCGTAGCTACCGAGTTTCTCCAAGGTCGCCGCGCCGATCTCGCGCCGCGGCGTATTCACGATACGCAGAAAAGCCGCGTCGTCGTCCGGGTTAACGAGCAGGCGCAGATAGCTGAGGATGTCCTTCACCTCGGTGAGGTTGAAAAAGGACGTGCTGCCGCTGAGCTGATAGGGAATATTGTGCTCGCGCAAGACGCGCTCGAATATCCGTGACTGATGATTGCCGCGATAGAGGATCGCATAGTCGCGATGACGAGTGCCGTTAGTGAACTTGTGGTGCAACAGCCGCGTGATGACTTTCTCGGCTTCATGCTCATCGTCCTGGGCGCGCATCACCCGAATCGGGTCGCCGTAGCCCAGCTCGCTCCATAGAGACTTGTCGAACACATGGGCATTGTTGGCGATGAGCTGATTGGCAGCCTTGAGAATACGCCCCATGGAACGGTAGTTCTGTTCCAGCTTGATGACTTTGAGCGTCGGAAAGTCGTTTTTCAGCAGCGCCAGGTTTTCCGGCTGCGCGCCGCGCCAGGCATAGATTGACTGATCGTCGTCACCGACCACGGTGAGCCCCGAGCGCTCGCCGACCAACAGCTTCACCAATTCGTACTGGGTCGCATTGGTGTCCTGATACTCATCCACCAGCAGATAGCGAATGCGCTCGCGCCAAGCTCCCAGCGCGTCGGGATGCTCGTAGAACAGCCTTACCGGCACCATGATCAAATCGTCGAAATCGAACGCGTTGTAGGCCTTGAGATGGTGCTGGTAGCGCTCGTACAGCGCGGCCGCCATGACCGCACGCGGCTCGGTGCCGGCACTGGCCTGGGCCTGCTCGGGCGTGACAAACGCGTTCTTCCAGCGCGAGATCTGCCAGCGCATGGGGTCTTCCTGATCGCCGGAGGCGCCCAAGCCCTTGCGCATCAACTCGCGCACCAGCGTCGTCGTGTCCTGGGTGTCAAATATCGAGAAGCCGGGTTTGAAGCCCAGCCGTTTGATTTCGCGCCGAATGATGTCCAGGCCGAGGGTGTGGAAGGTGGATACCCGCAGGCCCTCGCTCGCCGTGCCCTTGAGAAGCTTCGCGGCGCGCGCCTTCATTTCCCGTGCCGCTTTGTTGGTGAACGTCACCGCCGCGATGTGTCGCGGCGCTACATCGCACTTACCGATCAGGTGCGCGATCTTGTGGGTAATGACCCGGGTTTTGCCGCTGCCCGCCCCGGCCAGGACCAGCAGAGGGCTGGCGACGTGATTGACGGCTGCCCGCTGGCGTGGGTTGAGGCCGTCAGCCACGGTGGGTCGAGGTGTGGTGTAGCGCCATGGCCGGGCATTCTAGCGGAGGCGGGCGAGGGGCGACAGCGTTTCTGCTCGCACTCGAGGATGTGGCGAAACCGGCCAATTTTCATGCGCTTAGCGCGCGTAAGGCGGTCTGCTTCGTTGAAATGTTGGGTCTCAAATGATATTGTGCAAAACCATTTCCAAAGCCCGCCACTTCCATGTACTCAGCCCAGAATCGCCACAGGGGTGACGCAATGCGCGCCCAACGCCGGGACTTTTGCTGCGTAGCCCGCCGTCGCTACGCCCTGGCGTGGGTACTGCTCGTGGCGGCAGTCGCGCTGAACTCTGCGGCGCCGAACGCTGCGGCGGCGCTGCTGGAATCCAATACCGAGCTGGCGACCGCTGGCTTCTACCGGCTGAGCTGGGCGGCGGCGGAACAGGTCGATGCCCAGGCCGAGGCCCAGTTCGAGCTCCAGGAGGCGAGCGATCCGAGCTTCGCTGACGCGCGCAGCCTCTACCGTGGCCCCGATTTGGCCACGGTGCTGAGCGGTCGCGCCGATGGGCAATACTTCTATCGAGTGCGAACGACGGGCGCTGCGGGTGCCCAGCAATGGAGTGAGATCGTGCGGGTCAACGTCGCGCACCACCCCCTGGGGCGAGCGTTCGCCTTCTTCGCGGCCGGCGCCATCGTGTTCCTCGCCACACTGGGACTGATCATCGTAGGCGCCCGCCAATCTCGTGGAGGGCATGACTGATGGGCCGTGAAGCGCTGCGGATCAATTTCGAACGCCTGCAGGAAGATATCGAGACGCTGGGCAATATCGGGCGCCGCGCTGATCACGGCCTGTATCGGATGGCCTTCTCCGAAGGCGATCTGGCGGCACGCCAGTGGCTCAAGGAGCGCATCGAAGCAGCGGGACTCGAGCACCAAGTCGATGGCGCGGCCAATGTCATCGCCCGTCTCGACGGCGGTCAGGAAAGCGCTTGCGTGATGACCGGCTCGCACATGGACACGGTGCCCGGTGCTGGTCATCTCGACGGTGCATTGGGCGTGCTCGTGGCCTTGGAGTCACTGCGCCGCATTAAGGAACTCGGGTTGCCGCTGCGCCGGCCGCTAGAGGCTGTTGCCTTTACCGACGAAGAAGGTCGTTTCGGTGGCATGGTGGGATCGCAGGCGATCAGTGGTCAGCTCAACCCCCATGACATCTACAGCGCTCGCGATCTGGACGGTGTTTCGCTGGTCGAGGCGATGGAAAGCTGCGGCTTCAACCCGATGGACATCCTGCGCGCGCGGCGCACACCCGACAGCGTGCACGCGTTTCTCGAGTTGCACATCGAGCAGGGGCCGGTGCTCGATCGCAGTCAAGTCGCCATTGGCGTCGTTGAAGGTATCGCCGGGTTGTTCAAATGGGACGTCAGACTCATTGGCGCGGCCAATCATGCCGGTACCACCCCTATGGACATGCGCAACGATGCGTTTCAGGGCCTGGCTGAGCTGTCCGGCGAAATCCCTCGCATTCTCGAGGAAGATGGCAGTCCGCGCAGCGTTGCCACAATTGGTCGTGTTGAGCTGTTTCCCGGCGCCGCGAACGTGGTCCCCGGCAAGGCGGAGTTTTCACTGGAAGTCAGAGACACCGATCCACGCGTGCTCGATGAGCTCGCCAATGCCTTTCGCAAGGCCCTGTCTGCCATCGGCCGGCGACGCGACTTGATGTTCGAGTTCGAGGTGTTATCCGAGCTCAAGCCGGTGAGTTGTGACCCCGGCATCATGGAAATCATCGAGTCGGTCAGCCGCGACTTGAATGCATCGAGCGTGGTCATGCCCAGCGGGGCAGCACACGACACCCAAATGATGGCCACCTTGACTCGAGCAGGCATGATCTTCGTGCCCAGCAAAGGTGGACGCAGTCACTCACCGGCTGAGTGGACCGACTGGGAAGACATCGAGACCGGTGCCAACGTGGCACTCAATACCCTGTATCGCTTGGCGACCCAGTAACAAGCCCTACTACCAACAACCGAGAAGACCCTAGCGATGAGTGAACGCGACCAACCCACTGGACCCCTGAATCCGGACTACTTGAATGTTGATCCGTTGCGCGAGACCTATCGCGAAGCGATCGTCAGCACCCGCCGCACCGTCGAAGCACTGCAGGAACACCATGCGGCCCTGTTGTGCATTGACTTGCAGTACCTCGATGCTGCGCCCGGCTACGGTGTGTTCGCCGATGCTGCCGCCTCCGGCGTGCCGCTGGAAGCTCAAGAGTACTATTTCCATCGACTGCAAAATGTGGTCTTGCCCAATGTGCGCCGACTGCAGGATGCATTTCGCGGCAACGGCCTGGAGGTTATCCACACCCGCATCCAATCGCTGACCCAGGACGGCCGTGACCGCGGACCGGGACACAAGCGCCTGGGTTTGCACGCGGCGCCGGGCTCCAAAGACGCGGAGTTCTTGGAGGAGGTTGCCCCGCAGGGTGACGAGATTGTTATCAACAAGACGGCTAGTGGCGTCTTCAACTCGACCAACATCGAGTATGTGTTGCGCAACCTAGGTATCACCGGACTCTTCGTTACCGGCGTCTACAGCAACGAATGTGTGTCGACGGCCATTCGCGATGCCTGTGATCTCGGCTTCTACGTCACTTTGATTCAAGACGGTTGCGCGACGGTCACGCCTGAATTGCAGAGCGCCACTATCCAAACCATGAAAGATCGCTATGCGCGCGTGATGACCGCGGATGAGGCGATCAAGGAACTGGACCGCGCAGTCGCCGCATGAATGCCGTCAACAGCGCCATTCTCGACCCCGCTGTCGGTTGGATGATCCTCGCGGCATTCAGCGCGTTCTGGATTTGGCTCGGTTGGTATCTGGGCCGGCGCGCGGTGGGTCTGGAAGGCTTCATGCTAGCCGGGCGCAAGGTCGGACTGGCGCTGGGTACGGCGACCGCGATGGCCACCTGGGTCACCAGCAATACGACCATGGCGGCGCCCCAGCTGGCCTTTCAGATGGGCATCTGGGGCATGCTGGGCTATTCGCTGGGTTCGGTAGGCCTGCTGTTGTTTGCGCCCCTGGCGCAGCGCATCCGAACGCTGATGCCGCAGGCCTTCACCAGCGGTGATTTCGTGCGCCTGCGCTATGGCACCTGGGTGTGGCGGATCTTCTTAGTCATTTCCTTTGCCTACGCGCTGGGCTGGCTGGTCAGCCTCGGTATGGCCGGTGGTGTATTGATTCACGCGCTGACCGGTATTGAATACCAAGTCGGTATGTCGGTGATCCTGGCCATCTGCGTGGCCTACACCATGCTCGGCGGTTTGCGTGCAGTCATTGGAACGGATTTCGTGCAGACCCTGCTGATTCTGGTCGGCATCATCATTCTCGCCTGGTTAGCCATCGATAAGGTTGGCTTTGAGCCCATGCACACCGCAGTGCTGAAGCAACGGCCCGAGTTGCTCAACCTGTTGATGCCCGCAGCCATCATGTTCCTTTTCAACAACCTCCTGTTCGGCGTCGGAGAAATTTTCCACTCTAACGTTTGGTGGAGCCGAGCCTACGCCTACCGAGAGGGCGTCGGTTTCAAGGCTTACTTCATTGCCGGACTGTTTTGGACGCCGATACCGGTGGTCGCTGGCTTCATCGCGCTCGCGGCACCGGCGCTCGACCTGAACGTGCCCGCCGCTGACATGGTGGGACCGATGGTGGCGGCCAATCTGTTGGGTGCGGGCGGTGCGATCTTGGTGTTCATCATCGTCTTCGCAGCGCTGGCCTCAAGCCTCGATTCGCTATTGGCGGCGACCAGCGACCTCTTGTTGCAGGACATCTACCGCGGCCATCTACGTCCTCGAGCCAGCGAAGAAGAACTGCGCAAGGCAGCCCGTTGGGTCGTGCTCGGACTCGGTATTGTGGCGTGGGTACTGTGTCTTTCGCGCGAGACCACCGGCGCGACACTTGCCCAACTTCTGCATCTAACTGGCGCCTTTGTCGCCAGCACTATCTGGCCCATCGCCGCAGGGCTGTACTGGCGCCGGACTAACCGCATGGGCGCGGGGCTAGCCATGGTGTTGGGTACGACCATCGGCTTGATTGCTTTCAACACCATCGGCTTTTACGTCGCGGCGCTGGTTTCCGCCGTCGTGTCCATGACTACCGTTTTAATCACGACGTTGCTGTGGCCTGGTGAGTACGACTGGCAGCGGCTCAACGAGGCCGCGGGAGGTGTCCGCACATGACCATATCCGCAGGCATGCTGGCGTTCGTGGTGAGCGTTGCGCTGGTAGTCACTATCGTTGCACCAATTGTTCTCGTGGTGCTGTGGATCAAGGACGTGCGCAAGGGAGAGCTGTGGTGAAAAAGCTGAGTCCGCTACTGAAAGAGCCCGTACAACCCAAGGCGGCTACGGACGGCATCGAGCGTCCGATCGGCTTGATCGACTCGATTACCGAGAATCCCGATCCGCTCGTCGACCTGGCCAGCCGCCACATTGTCTCGGCACGCCAATTCGACTGTGCCAAGCTGATGCAACTCTGTCGTCTGGCAGCCGTGTATGAAACCACCCCCGCATTAGTTCAGGCACCCTTGCGCGGCAAGATCCTGATCAGCGCCTTTTACGAGCCGAGCACACGCACGCGGCTGTCGTTCGAAAGTGCCTGGCATCGTTTGGGCGGCGACATCATGTCCATCACTGATCCTGCCAGCACCGGTATAGCCAAAGGCGAATCGCTGCAGGATGTGGCCGAGATGTTTAACAACTATGGTGACATGGTTGTAATCCGTGACTCGAATGAGCACGCGATTTACGACATGTTGGAGGCATCACGCATCCCGATTATCAACGCGGGCAACGGTACCGACGAGCATCCGACGCAGGCGCTGGCTGACATGTATGCCATTTTTAAGTGGCGTCCCGAGCTCATGACTGACAAGGTTCCAGCCGCACGCCGAGTGCGCGTGGGCATCGTCGGCGTCCCGGCCCGTATGCGCACCGTGCGCAGCCTGCTGTTGCTGATGGCGCTGTTCCCGCAGGCCTTCGAAGAGGTTGTCATCATCAGTGACAACGATGACCTCTTCAGCGAAGGGCAGCGCAAGGAACTCGAGGGTGCGGGTTTGAAAATCAGGGAAAGTACAAGCCTCGACTCAGCGCTCCCTGATCTAGATGTCGTCTACATCAACTCCATCGCCTGGGTGGGCGACACGTATGAAGAACTCGGTGCCAATCTGCAGCTGTCGACTGGGTCACCCCTGAAACCGGGTTCGATCATCTTGCACCCACTCGCCCGCGGGGCGGAGCTGTCGACAGATCTGGATGACACCGAGCACAACTGGTACTTCGCCCAGGCCCGCGGTGCTGTATTCATCCGGATGGCGTTGTTGACGTCAATCACGCAGCGTATTCATCAGGTGATGGATACCCCTGAAAACCCGTAGCGAGGAACGAGTTACTAGGTACTAGGGAAGTACAAGTAGGAATATGCGAGGAAGTCATCTCGGGAGATTTTCGTTTTTCCTAGCCCCTCGCTCCTAGTCCCTAGAACCTGGCATCTGCAGACTCACAACTCGAACATACCCGCGAGGTTAGATTACATCCCCATGTGCGGAATCGCAGGCTACATACACGCTGACCCGCAGCGTCCCGTTGATCCAGACACCCTCGTCGCGATGGCGGCGATCCAGTATCACCGCGGCCCCGATGGGTTCGGCTACAAGGTGGTGCCGGAGCGCGGTGTGGGTTTCAGTCACGCCCGCTTATCGATTATCGACCTGGATGAGAACCGTGCGCGCCAGCCGTTTACCTCTGCTGACGGTGAGCTACTGCTTGCGCACAATGGCGAGTTCTATGACTACAAGCGGTTGCGTACCGAACTCACCTTGTCCGGGGCGCGCTTCCAAACCAAGAGTGACTCCGAGCTGATTCTGCATTTGTACCCACGCCTGGGCCTTGAGGACATGATGCCGCATTTGCGCGGCGAGTTTGCCTTTGCTCTGTATGACAAGAAACATGATCGGCTGACGTTGGTGCGCGACCGCTTCGGCATCAAGCCGCTGTACTGGACCGAGGTCAACGGCACGTTGGTGTTCGGCTCCGAGCTGAAGGTGCTGTTCGCGCATCCCGAGGTGCCACGGGCATTCAGCGCCGACGGCGTCTATCACCAATTGATGCAAACCATCGTCCCGGGCAGCACGCCATTCGCGGGCATCCATCAGGTCAAGCCTGGCCATGCCCTAGTCATCGAGCGTCTGCACGGCCGTTTCCAGATTCGGGATCTCAAATATTGGGATATGGATTTTCCGCTCGCCGCGGAGCGTCATGACAGCAGGGACGAGAACTATTACATCGAGGAAGTACGCGAGCGCCTGATGCAGGCGGTGCATCTGCGTCTGGAGGCAGATGTGCCGGTGGCGTGCTATCTCTCGGGCGGCATCGACTCGTGCTCGATCCTGGGTTTGTCAGCCGCCGCTCAGCAATCCCCGGTCAAGGCGTTCACCATCGGCTTCGACGATGCTCAATATGATGAAACCGCCATCGCGCGCGAGATGGCGGAGTCGGTTGGCGCCGATCAGGACATCATGATGCTGGAGGCTGATCACCTCTACGACAATTTCGTCGAAACCGTTTGGCATGCCGAGCGCACTATCTACAACACCCTTGGCGTAGCCAAGTTGCTGATGAGTCGACACGTCAACCAGGCCGGTTACAAGGTTGTGGTGACAGGCGAGGGTTCGGATGAGCTGTTTGCGGGCTACCCCGCGTTTCGCCGTGACATGTTCATGCACGGTCTCGATACCTTGCCGGACTCCGAGCGGGCTGCCTGGGAGCAGATGCTCGCGGAGAGCAACAAGCTGTTCAAGGGCGCCATGCTGGCCGAGAATGAGCACCATGATCCGGCACTCGATGCTCTGGTGGGTTTCACGCCCTCATGTTTGCAGCCGTGGCTCGCCAGTGCGGAGCATGTTCCCGGCCTGTTGAGCGCTGATCTTGCCCACACACTGCGTGATTATGAACCGGGTCGCGCCATCGCCACCGTCTTAGATGGCGATATGCTCGATGGGCGGCACCCGTTGGACAAGGCCCAGTACGTGTGGATCAAGACGCAGTTGGAAGGGCAGATCCTGACTTGGGGCGGAGACCGGGTTGATATGGCCAATTCGATGGAGGCGCGGCCAGCGTTTCTCGATCACCACTTGGCCGAGTTTGCGACCCAGGTCCCACCGACTCTGCGCATAAAGGGGCGTACTGAGAAGTACGTGCTGCGTGAGGCGATGAAGGGCGTGCTGCCGAAAGTGCTCTACGAGCGCGAGAAATTCGCCTTCATGGCCCCGCCTGCGCACACCGACCCGAAGAAGTGGGCGGCCATGAAGGCTCTGGCGGACGAGTATCTGTCGGAGCAGGCGGTCAGCGCAGCCGGCTTGCTCGATCCGCAAGGTGTAAGCCGGTTGTTCGAGCTGCATGAGGACGCTGACACCAGCACATCGACCCAGGTTCAGCTCGACGCGGTGATCAACCATATGCTCGGTGTACAGATCATGCATCGCCACTTCGTCGCCCAGGACGTCCCGGCCCTGGCGCGTCGCCGCGCCCAGGAGCTTGGCTGGGCGGCCTAGCCGGCCGCGTCTGGAGCGTAACCCACCGTTTTATATATCCTTTACTGCCAGCGCCCCAAGATGGGGCGTTGCGGTCTTTGGGTTGCAATGGTATTGTGCAAAACCTTTTTGCACCCTTAGGTGGCAATGAAACAATCGAACACCAGCGTTGAATCACCCTCGCGACGAGCGGCCCACGATGCAAGCCGCGAGGGCAATCGTGCTGAGCGGGTGAATCGCATCGTGCAGGATCTACGCGTTGTGTTTCGCACCGTCCAGGCGCATTCGCGCTGGGTAGAAAAACAGTGCGGCGTCAGCGGCGCTCAACTCTGGGCGATGTGGGAATTGTTCGCGTCGCCGGGGCTGAAAGTCTCGGAAC
>Ga0111154_1017_pt1 | contig 25481 bp, 18 predicted proteins | sample DeeMarSeWOR28_12_FD_80252 | JGI IMG/M metagenome (GOLD analysis project Ga0111154, IMG submission 80252) | Gammaproteobacteria bacterium SG8_47 | reverse complement strand
ATCAGATCCCATTTACGCAACGGCAGATACACCGTATCGGACTCGGGTGTACGATTGGCGGGAAACTGGTAGACCTCATCGCGCAACCAATCCAGGTGAGCTTCGGCAATGACCCGGCTTTGCAGATCGGGATATGACACTCCGCCATCCTTGCCGCCGCCGCAGCCGGCCAATGCCGTGGTGGCAGCAAACGCTACCGCGGCAAGCAGACGATGGAGTGCGTAAGGCTCTTGAGCCATGGTTACAGCAGCTCCCCACTTCTGCGCACACCCGATCGCAGCAGCGAAGGGGCGTGGCGTCAATGGCCATCAGGCCGGGTTCTTACGGCGCTGGGCACAACGTAGGTTCGAACGGGAACCCAGTCAACAAATTCGTGTTCTTGGCGAAGCACTCGCCCGCGTCGATTGTGATCGATACGGCGAAGTATACCGTACCGCTGGTCATGAACGGTCCACCGCTCGTGACCTTGAGCAAATGCATGCATTCGCCTTCCGTTACCGGAATGATTTCAAAGGTTGTACCCGCCGTCACCGTCGCCACCGCCACTGCCGATCACCGTGATGACACCAACTACCAGCAGGACAGCAAACGCAGGGACTAGGAAGGATTTGGTTCGCAATTGCGTCTTCATGATTTAGCCTCCTGCCAACGCGACACGCTACTTACGACCTGGGAGGACACGGCAAGCACACCGCCCAGGCGGTGTTGCGAGCCCACCTCCTTGTGTGTTGCTCGTTGCATGTGCCAGGGGATACTGAAAAGAATAGTGTGCTAGGCGAAGAGGCCTATGCGTACTTGTACGTATTCAAGACGCGGGCAAAGCTCCGGTCTCTGCGAATATCCGGAAGTGATTACCTGAGCAGGATGCAAAGGAATTGCCCGCAGCCCTCGCGCGCTTCACCAGCGCCACACGGCGGAGTGGCGCACTCGAACGGTGGGGCGCGTGTCGGCGGTGAAGGTATGACATCGGGGAATTGAGTAGGTAGCCGGCTTACTGCTCCCAATCAAAGCGCGGCAGGCGGTTGAAGGCCCGTTTGAGGCCTTCGTTCCAGCGTTTTTGCAGCGTCTTGTAGAACGGCGAGGCCAGCTTGAGCGATATGCGCCGCCCGAGTTCGAAGCTATCCCGATCGTAGATGGACAGCTCCAAGGGTGGTCCCACCGAAACGTTGGCGCGCATGGTCGAGTCCAGGGACACCAGTGCGCAGCGGCTGGCATCCTCCAGGCTGGTATTAGGTGAAATGATGCGGTCCAGGATCGGTTTGCCGTATTTGTTCTCGCCGATCTGAAGGTACGGTTTGTCCTCGGAGGCCGTGATGTAGTTGCCCTCCGGGTAGATGAGAAAGATGTCCGGGTCGCCACCCATGATTTGGCCCCCCAGGATAAATGTCGCTTCCGGTTTGCCGCCGCCGCTTTTCTCGAACATCTCTGCATGCTGGGTCTGCACCCGCGCATTCAGTGCGCCAACGTAGTGGGCGGCGTCGAACAGGTAGTTGACGGTGCTCAGACTCTCGCGCGCGGCGACATCCTCCAGATCGCGGCGGATCAGGTTCACTACCGCCTGGCTGGTCGCCAGGTTGCCGGCAGTAAGCAAGACAAACATCCGTTCGCCCGGCGTGCAAAATGCATGCATTTTGCTGTAGACGCTGACATAGTCGACACCGGCATTGGTTCGCGAATCAGAGGCGAACACCAGGCCATCATTGACCTTGATTGCAACGCAATAGCTCATCTCGTCTTGTCCTGAATCGTGCTGCACACGCCGGTCCGACGGCTCATAACAGTTCTTTCCGCACCCACTTGGTGCGCCATGTTGGCGCCATTCACCAGGTCGGGGCGTCGGCACATCGTAGCGTACCCGTTGTTCCGGTCAAGAGAAGTCTTGTTTGGATCAATTAGCATATTGTTGTGCAAACGCTATATTATTCTGCAGTAGCAGCTGCGCGCAGGAGGCAAGGCAGGTTAACCATGGCAATACGTTGGCGTGACTACCAGGTTAAGGGCTACCACGACGAACTCATCAAAGGCGGTGGACGAGCGCGTGACGGCGCCCGCGGGTTGTGCACCTATCTGCGCAAGCTCAGTGATACCGATATTCAGGAGCGCAAGGCGGCGGCCGACCTGGCAATCCATGTCATGGGGGTCACGTTCACCGTCTACTCCCAGGAAGGTGGTTCCATCGATCGGGCCTGGCCCTTCGACATCGTGCCGCGCGTGATCACCAAACATGAATGGGACCGCATTGAGGCCGGCCTGCGTCAGCGGGTCAAAGCCCTCAACCTGTTCATCAACGACATCTATCACAAGCAGCAGATCGTCAAGGACAGGGTCTTCCCGGCGGAGGTGTTGGCCGACTCGCGCAATTTCCGCGAGCAGTGCGTCGGGGTCAAGCCACCCCTGGGGATCTGGGCCCACATCTGCGGCTCCGACCTGGTCCGTGACAAGGACGGCACCGTCTATGTCCTGGAGGACAATTTGCGCGTCCCCTCGGGTGTGTCCTACATGCTCGAGAACCGGCTGGTGATGAAGCGTGTCTTTCCCGAGCTGTTCGAGGACTACAGCATTCTGCCGGTGGACGATTACCCTTCTCAGCTCTACGACACCCTCGCTGCCTTGTCGCCGCGCCAGCGCAAACGCCCCGAGGTCGTGGTACTGACGCCGGGCATCTACAACTCAGCGTACTTCGAACATGCCTATCTGGCCCAGCAGATGGGTGCCGAGTTGGTCGAAGGGCGTGACCTGGTGGTGGACGACGACGATTGCGTCTACATGCGCACCGTCGAGGGTCTGTCGCGCGTGGACGTGATCTACCGCCGCATCGATGATCTGTTCCTCGATCCAGAGGCCTTCGATCCGAACTCCATGCTGGGGGTACCGGGGCTGTTGCGGGCCTGGAAGAGCGGCAAGGTTGCGCTGGCCAATGCACCTGGCGCTGGCGTCGCCGACGACAAGGTTGTCTATGCCTACGTCCCGGCTATGATCAAATACTACCTCGGCGAGGACGCGATCATCCCGAACGTGCCCACTTACGTGTGCATGGACAAGCAGCAGCGCGACCACGTCATTGCCAACCTGGATAAACTGATCGTCAAGCCAGCCAATGAATCCGGTGGCTACGGCATGCTGGTGGGCCCGCAAGCCACCCAGCGGGAGCGCGAGAAGTTTGCGCGCTTGATTCGCCGCGACCCGCGCAACTACATCGCCCAGCCTCTGCTGACGTTGTCTACCGCGCCCACCCTGGTGGACAGCCACGTGGAACCGCGTCATCTGGATCTACGCCCCTTCATCCTGTCGGGACAACAGACGTACGTGACCACGGGTGGCCTGACCCGGGTGGCGCTGCGCAAGGGTTCTACAGTGGTGAATTCCTCCCAGGGTGGTGGCAGCAAAGACACCTGGATTGTCGATACGGAGGCGAGCTGAGCATGCTCTCACGCGTAGCCGAGAATATCTATTGGATGGCGCGCTATATCGAGCGCGCCGAGGATGTTGCCCGCCTCATCAACGTCAACATGAACCTGCAGCTGGACTTACCCAAGAAAGTGCGTACAGGCTGGCAGCCGCTCATCGATATAACCGGCAGCACGAAATTATTCGCCGAGCTGCACGATAACAGCGACGAGCGCACCGTGGTGCGCTTTCTGATGGGTGAGCAGCAAAACCCCGGTTCGATCATCAGTGCACTCATACAGGCCCGGGAGAACGCCCGTACCATTCGCGATATCATTCCGCGCGAGGCCTGGGAGCAGGTCAATGACCTTTATCTGAAGGCCAAGAACGATGTGCAGAGTGGATTGTCTCAGCGTGGCCGTTACGACTATCTGCGCTCCATTATTCTTGGTGCGCAGACCATTACCGGTCAGCTAGCCGGCACCATGACCCACGATCACGGCTATGACTTCCTGCGCATCGGCCGTAACCTGGAACGCGCCGACATGACGACGCGCATTATTGATGTGCGCACCGCCACGCTCCTGCCTGAACGCCTTGGCGACCTGGCGCCCTTTGAAAACATTCAATGGATGAGCGTGCTCAAGTCATTGACGGGCTATCAGATGTATCGACGTCAGATGCAGGTGCGTGTCAATCGGGCCGACGTGCTCGAGTTTCTGTTCAAAGACGCACAGTTTCCCCGGACCTTGAGGCATTGCGTTGGCGAGGTCGAGGATTGCCTGCGTCACCTGCCGCGCTCTGATGAGCTGCGCAAGACGACCGCGCAAATCCAAGAGACGTTAGAGAGTCTCGATACATCGAAGTTCGACGAGACGAAGTTGCACAAGATGCTGGACAAATTCCAGCTCACCTTGGGCGATCTGCACAACCAGATCAGCACCACCTATTTCTCGTTGGAGCGCAAGCCGCCCGCCAAGGCCAAATCGGCCGAGTCTGGATCCGGAAAGGCCAAGAAGAGCGCCTGAGCTCAGCGCACCACGACCGTGCGGCGTAGGGCGCCAAGACACCATGACGGTGCATTTTCGTGCATCCTAACCCAGCCACTGCCCCACATGGTGCTCGTACGACGAACGACCGCAGGCTCGGTCTGACGTTGCTATACTGATTGTTTTTACCACTCGTCATTTGAGGGTTGCAGATCATGACCGGCTCACTCGATTTTGCGCGCCAGGGTGATAAGCAGAATTCGGTGTTTTTCGAAGAGTACTTGATTCGTCTGCTCGAAGAGCGCGACCAGGTTGGTCTCACCGATCTCATCGCCGAGATCGACAGTCTGATGTTGACGGTCGATCCAGGACATTCCATCGACTACGTCGCCGAGCTGGCGCTGATGACGCCGTACCATTACCTGGTGACCTTGGAGAGCGAGTCGCATTGGACGCACGTCCTGCGTATTGATATGAACTCGCCCGACATCCTGGTGCGGGAGGTCAAAGATCCGGCGACACGCGGTATATTTCGCAGTCTCAACGAGGTGTACCCCATCGGCGCGCGCAAGCCCAACTGCCGCTACATGGGCGAGATACTTCGAGTCACCAATCTGCACGAAGTGGTTCGTCTTCAGAGCGAGCGCGAGTTTCGTTTCTTCAGCCAGGACGACGTGCGCAAGCTCGAGCTACCGGGGAATATTGCGCTCACCAAACCGTCACCCTACACGCACAACATCGTGGGCTATTTGGAGCGCCCCCTCGATCAGCTGCGCGTTTACGCTTTGGGTATCAGCAGTATCCGCGCCGACGTGCAGGAAGTTTATGAGGCGGCCAAGGCTCTACAAGACAAGCTCGCCATCGCCGAATTGCTACAGCCATGCGACCATCTCGCTACCCGCGTCTACAGTCAGAATCGGGAGGTCGCCATCCTCGAGTATCTGTCGCTGTCCAGTTATTACTACTGGGGCTCATACGATATCAAGGACCAGAACTCCTCGACCAACGTCACCAAGAGCGTGCACTTCGGCAACGAGTTTCGGAGTCCAGCCAAGGTCTTTACGGCCAATAACACGCCGTACTTCGTCAATCATCTGGAGCAGCTTCCGTCGCCCACCGAGAATTTCGTGCGCAACTATGGGCCGCGTCTGCACCACATGGCATTCGCAGTACGCGACGGCGAGACCGATGGTCAGACCAACATCGACTACGTGGTCGATGCGATACAGCAGCAAGGGAAAGAGTTTCTGCTCGAGGTGATTGGCTCGCAGGAGGAGGGGTTAAAACAGATCTTCTCCAGCGCCTCGGAGCACTCCTCGCTCATCATCGAGTACGTGCAACGCTTCGGCGACTTTCAGGGATTCTTCACCAAGCAGAATGTAGCCGAACTCACGCGCGCTGCGGGCGTGGAAGAAGAACTGTTGGAGCTACAGGCGGCGGCGCGGGTGCGTGACATCGAGCTCTAGCACGCCGGTTACGGCAGCGGCTGCGTTAGGCAGCTTGCGGTGCCACGTCTACCGACACCACCAACTCATGTTCGCCGCCGCCAAACAACACGCCCTTGAGCGGGCTGACGTCGGCGAAGTCACGGCCCCAGGCGACAGTCACGTGTCGGTCCATCGGCATTTGATTGTTGGTGGGGTCAAAATCCAGCCAGCCGCGCTCGGGCAAGTAGACCGAGAACCAGGCATGGGAGGCGTCGGCACCGATTAGGCGCTCCTGGCCCGGCGGCGGCACCGTCTCCACGTAGCCGCTTACGTAGCGAGCCGGAATGCCCTGGCTGCGCAGGCAGGCAATAGCCAAATGGGCGAAGTCTTGGCAGACGCCGCGACGATGTTCGAACACGTCAGACAATGGCGTACTGATGGTGGTGAAGCCGGGGTCGTACGTGAAGTCGTGATGGATACGCTCCATCAAGTCGTGCACCGCTGCTAACAGTGACTGACCCTCGCCAAATGATGTGCGGGCGTAGTCGCCCAAGGCCGGTGTCGTGACAACCAGCGGTGAATCCAGCACGTACTGCCGGGCTTCGAGGTCGTCACGGCTGCCTTCGTGATAGAGCCGCTCGCGCGCACTTTCCCAGGGCATGTCATCGGCGAACGCCAATTGCGGTCGCTCCGCTTCCACCTCAATCTCGCTGGTCGCCGTCACGACCAGTTGCTCGTGGGGCTGATGAATCGCGAAGTGGGAGATCCGGTTACCGAAGAAATCGACGCGCTCCCGATAATCGCTCGGCGCTGGTTCCACCGACAACTGGCTGCTCATGCAGACTTGACGGGAGAACTCACGCGGCAGCAGGCGCGCCTCGTTGTAGCAAGCGCTCACGGGTCGCTCGTAGCGGTACTCGGTGCGGTGAACGATGCGGTATTTCATCGTCAAGCCTCGCCGCGCATCGGCCGCTCCAGCGGCTGTGGAGCTTCCACGTGGCTGAAGAAGCTGTCGGTGATGGCCATCGATGCCGCTTTGAGTTGATCGGCCAAGCCCGCGAGCAAAGCATCCAGCGCCACGAACACGCCCTCGTCCTCGCCGGCACGCGATAGCTGCTCCAAATCGGCTAGTCGCAGTCGTGTGCTCGCGTCAATGACCAGCCGTTCCTCGGCGCTGAGCTGGTGGCCGCTTCGCTCGCGTGGCAGCTCGCCGACGTGCTGTTGCAGGCAAGCCAGTTGGTGAGCCAGTGAGCGGGGGTTGTGCTCGTCGAAGAGCAACAGATCCAAGACGTTGTTCCGCTGCAAATAGGAGCGGTAACGACGCCGATAGGTGACAAGGCTTTCATTGGCAGCGAGCACGTCCTCGAACAACAGCCCCTCGGCGGGCGCATCAAGGCGTAGCGCCAATGTCGCGCGTAGCAACGAGCTGAGTAACAGTGCCCGCTCGAGACGCCGACCGCTATCGAGGAAGCGCCAGCCGTGGTCGCGAATCATGCTCTCCATTGCCAGGCCACTGAATGCCGCCAACGCACTCAACAGCTCGTCGAGCCGATCCTGGATATCGTTCAGGTTCACACTGGAGAGACCGCGCAGCGCTCCCCATTCTTCGCTGAGGTCGTCGATGACGCGCCAACTGTCGGTCGACCAGCGATCGCGTACCGTGTAGGCGGCGCGTGCCAATGCCGTCAGCGATTCGGCGATGCTGCCGGGCACTTGCGCGTCGAGCGCAAGCTTGGTCAACTCGTCGCGCGGATCGGCTAACCGCTGTTGAGCACCGGCAGCAACGAAACCCGGATAGGTAGAAGTAACGTGCGTCAGCCCGCGCAGCAACGCTGTGAGGCATTGACCGCTCGCCGGGTCGTGAAACTCTCCGCTTTCGGTCATGCGCCGGAGCACTGTGCGCAGCAATCGCACACTGCCCTCAGCGCGCTCGGCGTAGCGTCCGACCCAGAACAAGTTGTCAGCGGCACGGCTGGGCAGCGCGCCGTTACCCACTATGGCGGTTACGGCAGCGGCGGGTGGACGTACCAGCGACACCTCTTTCTCCGGCTCCGACGCCAACACCCAAATGTCCTTGCTGATGCCGCCGGCTTGGTTTGACACCACGAAGTCACCCCGCTGTGGGGCACTGCGCGCCAGACCGCCGGGCATGACCACGTAGCCGTCGTCGCGTGCTGCCAGAAAGCTGCGCAGCACCGTGCGACGCGGTACCAGTTGGCCGTCCAGCAGTGCGGGGGCGGTGGAGAAACCAACCTGTTCCTGGGCCACGAAACGATGGGGGTGCGCCTTGATCCGATCACGCCAGGCGTTCAACGCCTTCCTGGTGAGTTGCGCGCCGAATACTGCCCGCTCACCCGGGTGGCGGTAGATTGACTTGATGACCAGCTTGTTGAGGTTGTCCAGCACGTAGCGGCATTCTTTGGGCTGGCCACACCACCAGGTGGCCACTGAGGGCAGCCGTAGCTCCTGGCCCAAGAAGTGTTTGGCAATTGCGGGCAGGAAAGCCGACAGCGCAGGATTCTCCAGCACGCCACTACCCAGCGGATTGGCGATAGCGACGTTGCCACGGCGTGCCACTTCGAGCAGCCCAGGTACGCCCAGTTGTGAATCGGCGCGCAACTCCACCGGATCGCAGAAGGTATCGTCGACGCGGCGCACGATTACGTCAACCGGCTGCAGCCCGCCGACCGATTTCATCCACACTTGACCGTTTTGCACCATCAGGTTGTCACCCTGCACGAGGGTGTAGCCCAGGTAGCTGGCCAGGTAGGCATGCTCAAAATAGGTCTCGTTGTGTGGTCCGGGCGTGAGCACCACAACACGTGGGTCGTCCCTGTGACGCGGCGCTACGCCCGCCAACGCAGCGCGCAGCGCCTGGAAGAACAACGCCAGACGGTGTACCTGAGAATCGCGAAACAGGCTAGGCACAATGCGCGAAATAACCGTGCGATTCTCCAGCGCGTAGCCAGCACCGGAGGGTGCCTGGGTGCGGTCACCGAGCACCCACATGCGGCCGTCAGGACCGCGCGCCAGATCGGCCGCGTAGACAATGAGCTGGTGGGCGCCGACGGGGCGCAACTTGTCACAGGGTCGCAAGAACCCTTCGTGGGCGTAAATGACCTCGAGCGGCAACAGACCCTTTTTGATCAGCTCGCGAGGGCCATAGATGTCGTTGAGGATCAGATTGAGGAGTTCGGCACGTTGGGTCAGACCCGACTCGATTCCGGCCCACTCTTCGGAGCCGATCAGTAACGGGATCGGATCGAGCTCCCAGGGCCGATGAAGGCCAAAGGGATCGCCGTAGATGTTGTAGGTGACACCATTTTCGCGCAGCAGCCGCCGCGCTTCACGCTGGCGCTGCTGCAACTCCCCGAGGCCAAGGCCCTGCAGCGCCCGCATGAAGTAGCTCCAATGCGGATACACCGAGCCATCAGCGGCGCGCATCTCGTCATACGCGCCTGGTTCGATGCCGTACCAATCGACATCAACAGCCGCTGCCGTTTGCTCGGGCGGATTCATGCCTCGGGCCTTCTCCTTATCGCGTGACCTGGGATCGCCCGGCCTAGATCGAACCGTGGCGTCGCAAGTCCAGGGTATAAGGATACTCCTTATTGATTTCTTCGCGAGGGGGTGCCATGGGTCCGGGTGGATGCCCTTCTGGGAAGAAATGTCCTAACTGACTGATTTCTGGAGGGACCTCCAACGTCCCGGGGGTATGGCCGTAGCCCCAGAAGCGGCTGATGCGCCGTGACTCGGCTTCGTAGGCGTTGACGGGAAACACGTCGTAGTTGCGCCCGCCGGGATGGGATACGTGGTAGGTGCAGCCCCCGATGGCGTGGCCATTCCAGGTGTCGATGAGATCGAAGACCAGCGGCGCGTGCACACCGATGGTTGGATGCAGGGCCGAGGGCGGTTGCCAGGCGCGAAAGCGTACCCCGGCCACATACTCGCCCTGGGTGCCGGTGCCGTGCAACGGGATGCGCCGGCCGTTGCAAGCGACGACGTAACGCCCGGGGGTCAGGCCGGAGACTTTGATTTGGACTCGTTCAACCGAGGAGTCGACGAAGCGCGCGGTGCCGATATTGCTGACTTCCTCACCCAGCACATGCCAGGGTTCGACCGCAGCGCGCAGTTCCAGCTCGATGTCGCCGATACGCACGGAACCATGGTGTGGGAAGCGGAACTCCTGAAACGGTGCCAGCCAGTCCAATTGAAAGGGATAGCCTGCGCGCTGCAAGTCTCTGACGACGTCTTCGAGATCGCTCCATACATAGTGGGGCAACATAAAGCGATCGTGCAGCTCAGTGCCCCAGCGTACCAACGGATAACGGTAAGGGTTCGTCCAGAAGCGCGCGATCAACGTGCGCAGCAACAACATCTGCACCAGGCTCATGCGCGCATGCGGTGGCATCTCAAAGGCACGGAACTCGACCAGCCCCAGACGCCCGGTGGCGCTGTCCGGCGAGTAGAGCTTGTCGATGCAGAACTCGGCGCGGTGGGTGTTGCCGGTGAGATCGACGAGCAAATGGCGCAGCAGCCGGTCCACCAGCCATGGGCGCGGTTCCTCGCCCTCCGGCATTTGTTGGAAGGCGATCTCCAGTTCATACAACGCTTCATGGCGCGCCTCGTCGACGCGTGGCGACTGGCTGGTTGGCCCGATAAACAATCCCGAGAACAAGTAGGAGAGTCCAGGGTGATGCTGCCAGTAGGTCACCAGGCTGCGCAACAGATCCGGTCGGCGCAGCACTGGGCTGTCGGCGGGCGTGGCGCCACCGATGGTGACATGGTTGCCGCCCCCCGTGCCGCTGTGGCGCCCGTCGAGCATGAATTTCTCAGTGCCGAGTCGAGCCAGATGGGCTTCCTCATAGAGCACCGAGGTGATTGCGACCATTTCATCCCAGGACTTTGCCGGTTGCACATTTACCTCGATGACGCCGGGGTCCGGGGTCACCGCAAGGCTGTTGATGCGATAGTCGCGCGGCGGCTCGTAGCCTTCCAGGCGCACCGGTAACTCGAGTTCGGCCGCGGTTTCTTCGACGGCGGCAACGAGATCCAGATAATGCTCGAGGTGGCTCAGTGGTGGCAGAAACACATGCAGACAACCGCCGCGTGCCTGGACGCACAGCGCCGTGTGCGGCACTGGAACGTCCTGCACCTCGGCGGCCTCATCAGCGGGACGCTGCTCGTGGATTGGGCTCGGCGTGGGCGCCTCTTCGACGAACGTGCTGTAGCGCCGTGTGACCTCGCCGTAGTAGTCGCCCAGCGGTGGCAGGGGCTCGAACAGGCTGCGTTCATGTTGTGGTTCCCGCTGTTCCGGCGCCACCCACGGCAGATTCTCCAACGGCAGTCGCAAGCCCATTGGCGAATCGCCGGGGGTGAGAAACATGTGGCCACGGCGAAACGTCCACGCGGCGCTGCGCCAGCGGCGATCAGCATCACTCCACTTGAGCGGTACCGCATAGCCCGCCGGCGTATTGAGCCCTTGGTTGAGCAATTTCGCCAGACGCCGCCTGGACTGGGCGTCTTTCAAATTCGCCTTGAGTGGATCGATGTTGGTTGGCAGATTGCCCTCTTGCCACAGGTAATACCAAGTGTCCTCATAGCCGGGCACGACATAGCGCTCGCTGACACCGAGCCGTCTGACCAATTGCCGGGCGAAACCTGCCGCGTGTTTGTGGTCGCAACCATAGTCCGCGCCGTCGACCGCGAGCAGCCCGGCGTTGCGCCAGATCGGCTGGCCATCCAAACGCCATACGCAGCGCAACGCCCAGCGCGGCAGTGGTTCGCCGGGATACCACTTGCCCTGGCCATAGAGCAACATGCCGTCCGGGGCGAAGCGCTGTTGCAGGCGGCGCAACAGATCGCCGGCCAGGATGCGCTTGTGTTCGCCCAGTGCCGCCATGTTCCACTGCGCCGACTCCATGTCGTCAATGGAGACGAAGGTTGGTTCACCACCCATGGTGAGGCGCACATCGTGCGCTTCGAGTTCTGCATCCACCGCGCGTCCCAGCGCATCGATGGTCGCCCACTGCTCGTCGGTATAGGGTTTGGTTACGCGCGGGTCCTCGTGGATGCGCTGAACTGTATTGCGGTAGCTGAATTCCACCTCGCACTTGTCGCTGTGGCCGGTCACCGGCGCGGCACTCACCGGGTCCGGCGTGCACGCCAGCGGTATATGCCCTTCGCCGGCGAACAGCCCCGAGGTGGGATCCAGACCTAACCAGCCCGCACCGGGCACATAGACTTCGGCCCAGGCATGCAGGTCGGTGAAATCCGCCTCGGGACCGGACGGACCGTCGAGCGATTTCACGTCGGCCGTTAGTTGCACCAGATAGCCGGAGACGAAGCGGGCCGCCAGGCCGAGGTGACGCAGGATCTGCACCAGCAGCCAGCCCGTGTCGCGGCACGAGCCGATCTTCTTGGTAAGCGTTTCTTCGCAGCTTTGCACGCCGGCTTCCAGGCGGATGCTATAGCCAATGTGCTGTTGCAGGTCGCGGTTGAGATCGACCAGGAAGTCGACGATATGCTGTTTGCTGCGATCGACACGGCCCAACCAATCCCTCAGCAAAGGGCCGGATTCCTTGAGCTCGAGGTAGGGTACGAGCTCTTTGCGCAGCTGGTCGTCGTAGTTGAACGGATAATGCTCGGCATATTCTTCGACGAAGAAGTCGAACGGATTGATAACCGTCATATCGGCAATCACTTCGACATCGATCGAGAGCTCGCGCGTCTTTTCGGGGAAAACCACCCGTGCCAGGTAATTGCCGAAGGGGTCCTGCTGCCAGTTGATGAAGTGCGTCTCCGGGTGCAGGTTAAACGAGTAGCCTTGAATGGGTGTGCGGCTGTGTACCGCAGGTCGCAGCCGAAACACATGTGGCGACAACGACACGTGCCGATCAAAGCGGTACGTGGTTTGGTGGTGAATTGCGACACGGATTGTCATTGGCTCTCTCCCGACACCGTCGTCAAGTAGCTCAAGCAGCATTCGTGCCGCCCACCAAGCGCAGCGCTATTATGCCACCGAATCATATTGGGTCAGGGCGAAACGCCCCACTGGCATTGACTTGGCGAATTCCGGGAAAGCTGTCGTGGCGTGATTCCCCGAGCCCGGCACAAGCGATACCGCAAGCATGCTCCACTGGGGCAGCTCATCGCAACCCGGATCGTCGCAGGGACGCGACGCGAGTAGTGCGGCCCGCTCGGGGCAGGATTCAACGCTGCGGTGCGACGACTGGTGGGTCGCTAGGCCCGGCGTAGTCGGTCGATACCCAGGCGCTTGATGCGCGATGCCAGCGTGGTCGGCTTGACGCCCAACAAGTCCGCGGCGCCGCCGGGTCCGAATACCTTCCCCCCCGATTGATCCAACGCATGAATGATCATTTCCCGGTCACGCGCGCGCCGTTGTTGCTCGGTAATCAATGAGGACGTGGGCACAGAGGTCTTCCCTGTCGCCAACGAGCCTGGCCGGGCGGGCCCTGACACCGGTACGTCCAATCTCAATTTGCCATTGCGCGAGACGATGACGGCGCGCTCAATGATGTTCTCCAACTCCCGGACGTTGCCCGGCCAGTGATATCCCTGCAAGCGCTGCATATCGGCGTGGGTCAGGCGCAGCTCATCGACGCCGAAACGACGACAGGCACGTGCCAAGAAATGGGAAGCGAGCAGGGGTATATCCTCGGGTCGGTCACGTAGCGCGGCCGATTCGATCGGAAACACATTGATGCGGTAATAAAGATCCTCGCGAAAGCGGCCGGCCGCCACCTCCTCGGATAGGACTCGGTTTGTGGCAGCGATGACTCTCACGTCGACGCTTCGGGTGCGCTCATCGCCAACGCGCTCAAATTGGCCCTCCTGAATCACCCGCAGCAGCTTGCTTTGTAGCTCCAGTGGCAACTCGCCCACTTCGTCGAGAAAAATGGTTCCCTTGTCCGCGAGCTCAAAACGACCGGCACGCTCCTTGACTGCACCGGTGAAGGCCCCCTTGGCGTGACCAAAGAACTCGCTCTCGAACAAATCACGCGGAATGGCCGCGCAGTTCACGCGAATAAAGGCCCGCTCACCGCGCGTGCTGCTGTCATGTATGGCTCTGGCAATAAGCTCCTTGCCGGTTCCCGACTCACCGGTAATCAGAACGCTGGCATCGGTCGGAGCGACGAGCTCGATTTGGCGGATTGTCTGACGTACCGCGTTGCTGCGCCCGACGATTTCGCGGTAGTTGTGCTCGGCACGAATTTCCTCTTGCAGGTACGCGTTTTCCAGTTCGAGACGCTGTTTGAGTTGTTCAACCTCGGCTAGCGCATTGCGTAGTTGCGCCTCGGCTTGTTTGCGATCGCTGATGTCTCGAAAGACGATCACCGCGCCGACGAGCTGACCGTTGTCGCGAATGGGTGTGCTGGTGTATTCAACCGCGAAAGCAGTGCCGTTCTTGCGCCAAAATACCTCGTCGTCGACCTTGTGCACGACACCGTCGCGGAAGGCGGCAAGTATGGGGCACTCACGTTCTATATAGGGGGCGCCATCAGCGTGCGTATGGTGCACCAGCTGGTGCATGCTCTTGCCGACCATTTCCTCGGCCGTCCAGCCCAACATGCGTTCGGCCGCAGGGTTGACGAATGTGGTTGCTCCACTGGCGTTGACGCCGTATATGCCTTCGCCCGCGGCACGCAGGATCAATTGATTTTCCCGCTCGATGTCCTGGAAGAGCTTTTCCACTCGGCGCCATTCAGACAGTCCTCGGCGCACGAAGTCCTCGGCGTTTGAGCGCTCGCGGCGATGCTGCAACTCTTCCAGCGAGCGAAAGCTCAACACCAAATAGGTGCTGTCGTCGGCAACCAAGGTGCGGGCCGAGTACTCCACCGCAAGTCGTTCGCCACTGCCCGTGTGACAGCTCAGCTCATCTGTCCAGCCATGGCCACGTTCCAGAGTCGCTTGGGTAAAGACGATCAAGCCGGGCAAGTCTTCACCGTGCAGACGACTGGGCGCGATGCTGAGCAGCACCTCGCGCGTATAGCCAAGTCGCTCACAGGCCGCGTGGTTGACTTCAATGAACCGGTCGGCCCGTGGATCGACGACCAGCAATGGGTCCGGATGTTGTTGGAGCAGGGCGCGCTGCAGTGCTGAGGGCGTCGCTGTGTTCATGGCGGCATTCGCATGGTGTCCTGTCCCCAACTATGCAATTTCGTAGCCAAGGCTACGCAACTTCGTAGATTACGAAAATTCGTGGTTGCAGCGGTCTCGTCGCTCGACCGTTTAGTACTCGCCAAATCATATGCTTAGAAGAACGTCGCGAGTTGGCACGATTTGCGCAACGGCTGTAAGCGGGACAGCGCGGGCAGCAGAGCGAGCCGCGTCGCCGTGCACCCAAACGGGGCGCACTGCCCGTTCACCGCACAGCCGTTGCGCACGGCGCGCAGCGGGATTGAAGACAGACATGGGGGAACGACATGCCGTACAAGAGCCTTGGTAATCCCTTCGACGCCGACGCCGATCTGCAACATGGGCCAGCCTGCACGTGTCCCATCTGTGTCTTCGGGCGTGAGCAGGCGCAGACCAACTACGAGTGTTCCGAAACTGAATTGACAGAGCGCTTGGAGCGCGCCGTGTTCGAAGGCACCACGGCCTCCGCGATGCAGGAAAAGGTTGGTGCTGAGCTCGACACCGCCGCCACTGACTGCCGCCCGAGCGCAGGCGCTGATCCAAACGCCCTGGGCTCACCCGAGGACATCATGGACCGTTTGGTCGAAAGCGCTGTGGTGCGCGCGATGTTTGGACACAACGACATGAGTCGACGCTCCTTCATGCGTTTGGTCGGCGGGGGTGCGCTTGCCACTATGCTGGCGTCGGTGTTTCCTCTCGAGGAGGCCAAGGCGGCCATCAAGGACAGCCTTGGCAAACCCGAGAAGACCAAACTCAAAGTCGGCTTCGTCCCCATCACGTGCGCGACCCCGATTATCATGGCGCACCCCATGGGCTTCTACGCCAAGTACGGTTTGGATGTAGAGGTCATCAAAACGGCAGGCTGGGCTGTCGCGCGCGACAAGTCGCTCGCCAAAGAGTACGACGCCTCGCACATGCTCACCCCAATGCCCTTGGCGATCACCATGGGCGCCGGCTCCACTGCAGTGCCGTTTCGGATGCCGGCAGTGGAAAACATCAACGGGCAGGCCATTGTTCTGCACGTCAAGCACAAGGACAAACGTGACCCGAAACAGTGGAAGGGCTTCAAGTTTGGTGTGCCGTTCGACTACTCGATGCACAACTTCCTGTTGCGCTACTACGTCGCCGAGCACGGCATCGATCCCGATCAGGACATCCAAATACGCGTGGTACCACCGCCTGAGATGGTTGCCAACTTGCGCGCCGGTAACCTCGACGGCTACCTCTCGCCCGACCCGTTCAACCAGCGCGCGGTTTGGGAGAAGGTTGGCTTCATTCACATCTTGACCAAGGACATTTGGGCGGGCCATCCGTGCTGTGCTTTCGCGTGCAGTGAGGAGTTTGCCACGACTCTGCCCAATACGTATGCGGCCCTGCTCAAGTCAATTGTGGACGCGACGCATTACTCGTCGAAACAGGAGAACCGCAAAGAAATCGCCAAGGCCATTGCGCCAAAGAACTATCTCAACCAGCCCGTACCGGTCATTGAACAGGTGCTCACCGGGCGCTTCGCTGATGGTCTCGGCAACATACGCGATGAACCCGACCGCATCGACTTCGATCCGTTCCCCTGGCATTCCATGGCCGTGTGGATACTCACCCAGATGAAACGTTGGGGGTACGTCAAGGGGGATGTCGACTACAAGAAGGTCGCCGAGGAAGTCTATCTGGCCTCCGACGCGGGCAGGATGATGAAGGACCTTGGCTATCCAGTGCCCGACAAGACCTACGAGAGCTACGAAATCATGGGCAAGACTTTCGACCCAGCCAAGCCGGAGGACTACGTGCAGAGTTTCGCAATCAAACGCACGTAATGTAGACGACAACGCGGCGGACAGAGTCGGGGATCCCGGCTCTGTCCTCGCCCAACCCAAGGCAGCAATATGACTCAATCTTTAAGCCTACGCGCCGCCCTACTGTCCGTGATCTTCCTGGTCATCGTATTGGGCCTGTGGGAGTTGACTAATCAGGCGCCGGAGACCAGCGAGGCGCTTTCCGAATATGAAATGTTGATGGGAGGGGCCGAGCAGGAAGCGCGCGTACCGCCGCCCTCGGACGTCATCGCGCTCGCGTTTGAGGAGCTTTCGAACCCGTTTTACGACGCCGGACCCAACGACAAGGGCATCGGCATTCAATTGGCCTATTCCATATACCGAGTACTAACCGGATACCTCTTGGCAGCATTAATTGCCATACCGGTTGGCTTTCTCATCGGTATGTCGCCGCTCATGTACAAGGCGCTGAACCCCTTCATTCAGGTATTGCGCCCGATCTCACCGCTGGCGTGGATGCCGCTGGCACTGTTCATTATCAAGGACTCGGAGACGTCCTCAATATTCGTCATTTTCATCTGCTCCATCTGGCCTATGTTGATCAATACCGCCTTCGGCGTGGCGAGTGTGCGCAAAGACTGGATCAACGTTGCACGTACGCACGAGCTTTCCGGGCTGCGCACCGCATTTACCGTGATGTTGCCGGCGGCGGCGCCGACCATTTTGACCGGCATGCGGATCTCGATTGGTATCGCCTGGTTGGTAATTGTCGCAGCAGAGATGCTCGTCGGCGGAACCGGCGTCGGCTACTACGTTTGGAACGAATGGAACAATCTCGATCTGACCAGCGTGATCTTCTCGATTCTCATGATTGGCGTGGTTGGGATGGTGCTTGACATGGCCTTGGCGCAAGCCACCCGGCTGGTTCAATACGCGGAGTGATTCAAGCAATGCAACATTTTCTCAAGATTGAGAACCTGGCGCGCCGCTTTCCTTCTGAGGGAAGTGAGTTGACCGTCTTCGAGAATGTGAACTTCGAGATCGAAAAAGGAGAGTTCGTTTGTATTATCGGCCACTCGGGCTGCGGCAAGTCGACCATCCTCAACATCCTTGCTGGCCTGGACAGTCCCAGCGACGGGGCCATCATCATGGATGGACGGGAGGTAGGGGGACCCAGCCTCGATCGTGGTGTCGTATTTCAAAACTACTCGCTGCTACCTTGGTTATCAGCGCTGAAGAACGTCACCTTTGCTGTTGGTGCACGCTGGCCAAGCTGGTCTAAGCAAAAGGTGCGCGAGCACAGTTACCGCTTTCTGGAAATGGTGGGTCTGACCGGTGGCGCCGAGTTGCGCAAGCCGGCGCAGCTTTCGGGGGGTATGCGCCAGCGCGTGTCCATTGCCCGCGCGTTTGCCATCGAGCCAAAGCTCCTGCTCCTGGATGAGCCGTTCGGTGCGCTCGATGCACTCACACGCGGCAACATACAAGAGGAGCTAATCAAGGTTTGGAGCAAGACGAATCAGACAGTCTTCATGATTACGCATGACGTCGACGAAGCCATTTTGCTTGCCGATCGCATATTGTTGATGACAAACGGTCCCTATGCGCGCGTGGCTGAGTCGGTGAAGGTATCGATTCCCCGCCCGCGTGAGCGCACCAGCATCATCCACGACCCGGGCTATTACCCAGTGCGTAATCACCTGGTGGAGTTTCTCGTCAGACGTTCGAAGGAGTTGGCGGGCGAGGCCATGGCGGAGCAAACCGCGGACGAAGCGGCTCCGTTGGCGCGCCCCGTGGAAGTCGATCCGGCACGGGATGCACAAGGGGAGGGCGTCGTGGAGAAATTTGATCAATACCGTTCCCAGAAGCTCAGCAACGGCCACTAGACGGGAGTGAACGCCATGGCGGTTTGCGCACAAGAGGCGTGTAAGGACGAAATCGAAGAACAGCCAGGTGGCGCCACAGACACCGACGACCGGGTACCGGTTACGGTGCTCACGGGCTTTCTGGGTTCGGGCAAGACGACCTTGTTGAACCGAATTCTGACCGAAGAGCATGGCAAGCGTATTGCCGTGATCGAGAATGAATATGGCGAAATCGGTATCGACCACGAACTCGTGGTGCAATCTGATGAAGAAATCTTCGAGATGAACAACGGTTGCATTTGCTGCACGGTTCGCGGTGATCTGATCCGTATCCTTGGCAGGCTCATGCAACGCAAGCACAAGTTCGATCACATACTCATCGAAACCACCGGTATGGCCGATCCAGCCCCCGTGGCGCAAACCTTCTTCATGGATGATGAGATGAAGGAAAAGCTGCGGCTCGATGCAATCATTACCGTGGTCGATGCCAAACACGTCGAGCAGCACTTCGACAGCAGCGAGTGTCACGCTCAGCTTGCTTTCGGCGACATCATACTGCTCAACAAGACCGACCTGGTCGAGCCTGAGGTGCTGGACACGGTACATGCGCGTATCCGTGGCTTGAATCGCCTGGCTGAGATTCATCACACCAGCAACGCCGACATCCCCATCGATCAGATTCTCGGTGTTGGGGCGTTCGACTTGGAGACCAAAGCGGCCGAAATGCCGGACTTTCTCCAGGAGGAACTGCCCTTTGAGTGGGCGGGTCTATTCGATTTCGAACCGGGGACATTCAAGCTGAGCTTCGCGCCCGGACCCGATCCCAGCATCGATCTCATTCTCAGTGGTCCAGGTATGGACCACGGCCCCAACTTCGACGCTCTGAAGCGCGAGGCCATCGTCAGATATGCCGGCGACCCGGTTGATGCTCAAGCCGCCGACTGGGCTCTGGTGCCCGATGGTTTTCTATTCCGTGTACCGGTGGACGCAACCGAAGGGGCGAGCGTGTCGTTCACCGTCTCTGAGCCGGGTCGCTACGCGCTGTTGACTCAGCACCTGCCCGAGGAATTCGCCATGGCACTCTCGGATGACGGTGAGGCGAGAGTTGCGGCGGCGGAACATCGCTATGCCAGTCCCCATGAACACGATGAAAGCGTCGGATCGGTTGGGCTGCGTCTGGACGGTGATCTCGATCCACAACGCTTCGAAAACTGGGTGGTGCAGCTGCTGCGCTCCCGTGGCACAGACATTTATCGCATGAAGGGTGTGCTGTGTTTGAAAGGCGACGCCAATCGCTTCGTTTTCCAAGGGGTGCATATGCTCTTCGATGGTCAGCCGGGCAAACCCTGGCGAGAAGGTGAGCGGCGCGAGAACCAGCTGGTCTTCATCGGGCGTGACCTCGATAGGGCAGCGTTGACGTCGGGTCTGCGGGCATGCCTGGCCTAGCCGCGGGCAATCACAAACCAGCGCTGCAAGCGCGCTGGGCTGATAGCTTCGATGACGCAGTCACTGATCTGGTGTGGTCAAGCGACAAAGGGCTGGTCGCCGCTAGCGCGAGTGGCTGGATCAAACGTTACACCGCCGACGGTGCGCCAGTGGCTCAGTGGCAGGGCCATCGGGGTGGCGTGGTGTGTCTTCGTCTCCAACCCGAGGGCGAGTTGCTGGCCAGCGCCGGCGAAGACGGCAAGGTCAAGCTCTGGAATCAAAGCGGTGAAGTTGCCGAAGTCCTCGTTGAGGAATCCGGCTGGATCGAACATCTCGAATGGACTCCCGATGGACGCGTGCTCGCTGCTGGCGCCGAGCGCACGATCCACTTGTGGAAAGGGCGCGAGTCACTTGGCGTTTGGTACGACCCGCGCCGGAGACTTCTGGCGATGGCTTGGGCGCCTGACGGTAAGCGCCTGGCGACGGCCTCTAATAAGGGGATTTATGTGTGGCGCCTCGGCGGTGATGCGCCAGTCCAACTCCTGGAGTTCCCTGGTGCACCGTTGTCGGTTGCCTGGTCGCGAAACGGTCGGGCACTGGCGGTCGGCACCCAGGACGGCTTTCTACAGATTTGGCGCCGCGAGCCCAACGGCAAAGCTAAGCAACTCACGATGCGCGGTTACTTGGCTAAGGTCGTGTGCCTGGCGTGGCATCCGCACACACCGCTCATTGCCAGCGCTGGCGGAAAGGATGTGGTTCTGTGGAACCTGATTGCCAACAGTGGTGCCAATCGGGCCACGCCGCTCAAACGTCACACGCGCACGATCACCAAGCTTGCCTATGAGGCGCACGGTCGACTGCTCGCCTCTGGCGACCGCGAGGGCCGTGTCTGCCTGTGGCGTGACTCGGGCGAACTGGAAGAGGAATGGCTCTTGGGCAGCGAAGTAACGGCGCTGCAGTGGTGTGCCGAACAGGCCACGCTGGCCGTTGGTACCAGCGAGGGGCGCGTGCACGTCTACGCGGGCGCCTCGCGTTAAGTTGAACCTGACTGGCGATTCAGATGTGGAGGAACCGATGACCAAAGATGATATGGCAATGGCGATCCTGGAGGCGAAGAAGGCCGCCGGTATTGGTTGGGAGGGCTTGGCCGAGAAGGTTGGTCTCGGTGCTGTTTTTCTCACCTCGGCCTGCATGGGCATGAACAGTCTCAAGCCGGAGCATGCGGACAAGGTGTGCACGGTGCTTGGACTCGGCCCCGAGGTTGCCGAAGCGTTGCAGGATTTTCCGCACAAGAGTTGGGACAAACTGGTGCCTACGGACCCGGTCATATACCGGCTCTACGAGATCGTCGGAGTCTACGGCGACACCATCAAGGCGATCATCCATGAGAAGTTCGGCGACGGCATTATGTCGGCGATCGACTTCTCCATGCATATTGACAAGGAAGAGAACCCGGCTGGCGACCGCGTGGTGGTCACCATGAACGGCAAGTTCCTACCTTACAAGTCATGGTAGGTGCAGCATCGATACACGCTCTGATTTCAAATAGCGACGGGGGTAGACACATGAAACGCGAATTTGGCTTTCTCATTGCAGTGCTCGCCACAGCGCTGGCATTCTCCAATCCGGCCTTTGCGCACCATCCGATGGGCGGAATGACACCGCAGACGTTCGCGCAGGGCTTTCTGTCCGGCGTCGGTCATCCCATCATCGGCGTCGATCACTTTGCATTCCTGCTGGTGATTGCGCTGCTCAGCGTGTCGTTGGGTGGATTCTTGCGTCTTGCGGTCCCGTTGGCCTTCGTCGCAGCCACCGTAGCTGGAACATTCGCCCACATTGCAGCGGCAGACTTTCCATTGAGCGAAGCGATCGTCGCCTCCTCGGCATTGATCGGCGGACTGCTGGTGCTGAGCAAGCGCGACGTACCCGGTTTGCTGCTCACAGTGGGGGTGACAGCTTTTGGTCTGTTCCATGGCTATGCACTGGGCGAATCGATTATTGGAGCAGAACAGACTCCCCTCGTCGCCTACCTCATCGGTTTTGCGGCTATCCAACTGGCCGTTATCGTTGGTGCTGCCTGGGCCTTCAAAGCTCTGGGCAGTCGCTCCACTGTGCTTGGCAGCCGTACCCGTTTGGCTACCGGTGTCCTGGCCACGGTAACGGGCGCGGCTTTTCTCATCAGCAATCTGACTTGATCGGTTGACCTTCCAAATGTGCCCCGGCGCAGGAGGCGCGCCGGGGCATATCCTCCAAGGGCCAAAGCGGGGACAATCGCTGTCCGACCAGCCATTGCCGCCTCTCTTTCTGGCCGAGCTACCTGGGTTCGCCCCGTTCCTCAATGCAATTGACGCAGGCGCCGCTGACAGGCGCCATGACCTGGTACACCGGCGCCGCGGGTCGGAATACCACAGTCGCCGATAGTAAGGATGCCGGGCAGGCGCATCGCGACCCCGATCTCTGTCTCGCCCGGGCCAGGAGTTGTATGTGCACCGGCCCTTGTGGCCTCGGTCTCCTCCCCTTGCTCGGAGTCGCTATCGGGCTGAGTTGGTCTAGCCTTATAAATGCGGAGGATGTGCCGCGAGCCTTGGTTTTCGGAGGCACTCACCATGCGTGCGGCTGTCGTGTTGTTGCTACTAGCTCTGAGTCCGGCGTGGAGTCTGGCTGAGGTCGGGTCCAAACAGGTGGTGGGCTGGGTTGAGCGCGTGCGGCTGTATCCCGGCGAACTCGAGCTCCAGGCCAAGATCGACACGGGGGCCGACTCGTCTTCCTTGCACTGCACCTGCATCACCCCGGTTAAGCGCGATGGTGCCAGCTGGGTTCAGTTCAATGTGGAAAACGAGGATGGCGAGAAAGTGCGCCTGGAACGCAAGGTTCTGCGTACCGTCACCATCAAACGCCACTACGGCGAGGCGCAGGAGCGCATGGTGATCCTGCTCGGGCTTTGCGTGGGCAAGACCTACCGGGAGATTGAAGTCAATCTGGTCGATCGTGGCGGTTTCAAGTATCAGCTTCTGGTTGGTCGCAACTTCCTCGCGGGCGATTTTCTGGTGGATTCCTCGGCCAAGTTCCTCTCTGAGCCCTACTGCGAGGACGCGCCGCTCGAAAATGAGTAATCGCAGTCTCTACACCCTGGTCGCGATCTTGGTTGCCTGCGCACTGCTGATGGTGGGCTACAAGGTCCTGGTGCTGCAGTTTCCGCTGTTGCCGGATACGGAGGTTGACGCGTGGGATATCGAAGTGGGACTGAGTTTTGTGGCTCAAGGTGGTCCGGTCAAGGTCACGCTCTACCAACCACGCCAGGGCTCGCCGTATGCCATTGTCGACGAACGGTTTGTTTCGCAAGGCTTCGGATTCAGCAGCCGGCGTGTCGATGGCAACCGGCAGGTTGTCTGGTCCGCGCGCAACCTACGAGGCGAGCAATTTCTCTACTACCGGGCGACCGCCCGTACGGGGGAGGCGACGGCTGCCGCGATGCGGGCTCCTCCCGAGCGCGATGATCCGGGGTTCACCGGCGCTGAGTTGATCGCCGCGAGTGCCGTACTTGCCGAGGTCCGCGCCCACTCGGCGGATGCCGAGACGCTTGTCGTCGAAGTCATCCGGCGATTGGCCAGCGGGGCTGAGGATGGCAACGTCGGCGTGTTGCTTGGCGCGGTGCCCAGCCGCTTGCGTCGGCAGCAGGTCGCCGCTCGACTGCTGGTGGCCGGCGGTGTCCCGGCGCGTGTCGTGCACGGCGTACGTCTGGAGACGTTGGCCCGCTCCGCCGCCATCGGTCATTGGCTGGAAGCCTACTATGATGACAACTGGCACGCGTTTGATGGCCAGAGCGGTGAGCCCGGCGCGCCCGAGGGCTGGCTGGCCTGGTGGCACGGCACTGCGCCGCTGGTACGGGTAACGGGTGCAGAGCGCGTCCAGACACAGATCTCTGTCGGCATCAATAAGGAATCAGCTTTGGTTGGTGCGACCCGTCGCGAGCAGATGGCAACCCCGGCATTGTTCGACTACTCGTTGTTGTCACTGCCCGTGGATACACAGGCCGTCTACCACGTGTTGCTTACCGTGCCGCTAGGTGTCTTGGTACTGGTCGTGATGCGCAACGTCGTTGGCGTCAAGACCTTCGGCACCTTCATGCCGGTATTGATTGCGCTGGCATTCCGGGAAACGCGCCTGCTCTGGGGAATTGTTCTGTTCAGTCTGGTCGTCGGTCTTGGTTTGTTCATTCGTTTCCATCTCGAACGCATGAAATTGCTGCTGGTGCCGCGTCTCGCGGCGGTGCTTATTGTTGTCATTATCCTCATGGCGTTGATCAGCATCCTCAGTCAACAACTCGGTTTCTATCGGGGGCTGTCGGTGGCGTTGTTCCCCATGGTGATCATGACCATGACCATTGAGCGTATGTCGATTGTGTGGGAAGAACGCGGCCGTGGCGAAGCGCTACAGCAGGGGCTGGGCAGTCTGTTGGTGGCGGCGCTGGCCTACCTGACGATGTCGATACCACTGATGCAGCATGTGATTTTTGTCTTTCCAGAACTGCTGCTACTGCTGCTGGCCGTCGTCCTGCTTCTGGGTCGCTACACCGGTTATCGCTTATCCGAGCTGCTGCGCTTCCGGTCCCTGGGTAAGCCTGCGCAATGATCTGGGATCTCGCCCGGCGTTTGCATGCAGCGGGGGTGCTGGGTATCAATCGGCGCAACGCCGATTACATGTTGGTGTACAACGAACGCCGTCGCTACCCGCTGGTCGACGACAAGGTACAGACCAAGCGTTTGGCGCAATCGGCAGGGATTGCTGTACCCGAACTCTATGGAGTCATCGAGATCGAACGCCAGGTGCGTGATTTCTCAACGCTGATCGGTGATCGATCTGACTTCGTCATCAAACCTGCACGTGGCAGTGGCGGCAACGGTGTGCTCATCGTCAGCGGCCGGCACGACGGCGAGTTCGCGCGCATCAATGGCCAGTCGTTGAGTGTTGCGCAGCTTGAGCACCACCTGTTTAACACCCTGAGCGGTTTGTATAGCCTCGGTGGCAATCCGGATGTCGCAATGGTCGAGTACCGCGTCGATCCGGACCCCGTGTTCGCCGCGATTAGCTATCTTGGCGTGCCGGATGTGCGCATCGTGGTCTTTCTCGGCGTACCAGTTATGGCCATGGTGCGTTTACCTACTCGTGCCTCTGGCGGCAAGGCCAATCTTCACCAAGGGGCCATCGGGGCCGGCATTGACCTGGCCAGCGGCAAGACGCTCACTGCGGTATGGCGTAACGATATCATCGCACAGCACCCCGACACCGGCGGGCCGGCTGGCGGTGTGCAGGTGCCGCGGTGGGATGAGTTGCTGCTGCTGGCGGCACGCTGCACTGACTTGACCGGCTTGGGCTACATCGGTGTTGATGTGGTGCTCGATCGCGAACGTGGCCCCCTCATGCTGGAGATCAATGCCCGACCCAGATTGAACGTCCAGA
>Ga0111154_1015_pt1 | contig 26427 bp, 21 predicted proteins | sample DeeMarSeWOR28_12_FD_80252 | JGI IMG/M metagenome (GOLD analysis project Ga0111154, IMG submission 80252) | Gammaproteobacteria bacterium SG8_47 | reverse complement strand
GAGCGTGTGCTGGAGAATTGCATTCGCGCGCGCGACGAGTTGGACGCGAACATTGTTCTGTTTCCCGAGCTGGCGCTGACCGGTTATCCACCTGAAGATCTGCTGTTGCGCCCCGAGCTGCATATGCGCGTGTTGCGTGCTCTGGAGTATCTGAAGCAGCACATCGAGGGGATCGTCGCCATTATCGGTCATCCGCAGTACGCGGCGGGTGGGTTGTACAATGCCGCGTCGGTGATTGGCAGCGGTCGCACGCTCGCCAGCTATCACAAACAACACCTGCCCAATTACAGCGTGTTCGATGAGAAGCGCTACTTCACGCCGGGCGACCAACCGTGTGTTGTCGAGATCAAGGGTGTAACCATCGGCGTCACTATCTGCGAGGACGTCTGGAGCCCGGGACCGCTGTGCCAGGTTGCCGAGGCCGGCGCTCAGCTGATTGTCAACATCAATGCTTCACCATTTCACCTGAATAAGGGACATGAACGCGAAGAAGTGGTGGCCGAGCGGATCCGTTCGGCCAAGGTTCCTGTGGTGTACGTCAACTTGGTCGGCGGACAGGATGAGCTGGTCTTCGATGGTGAGTCGTTCGTAATGGACGCCGATGGTGTCGTGACACACCGATTTCCGGCATTCGAAGACGGGCTGTATTCAGTCGACGTAAGTGTTGCCGACGACGTGGCGAGACCACAGCCGGCCGCGGCGGTCAGCGCACCGCTGTCGAGCGACGAGAGCGCCTACCGGGCGTTGGTGCTCGGCGTGCGAGACTACGTTAAGAAGAACGGATTCGGTGGCGCGGTGATCGGATTGTCGGGTGGCATTGATTCGGCCTTGACCCTCGCAATCGCTGTGGACGCGCTGGGAGCCGAATGTGTGGAAGCCGTGATGATGCCATCGCGCTATACCTCGGACATGAGTGTCGAGGATGCGGCCCAGCAGGCACGCACGCTCGGCGTCGATCACACCGTCATTTCCATCGAGCCGGCCTATCGGGCTTTTATCAGCTGTCTGACTGATGAGTTTGCTGGTCTGCCTGCCGACACCACCGAGGAGAACATCCAGGCCCGCTGCCGGGGTGTCATCCTCATGGCTATCTCCAATAAGAAGCGCAAAATTGTGCTGACGACCGGCAATAAGAGCGAAATGGCGGTGGGCTACGCTACGCTCTATGGCGACATGGCAGGCGGTTTCGGCGTGCTGAAAGACGTACCGAAGACATTGGTCTATCGCCTTGCCGGGTATCGCAACGCCCGGGCAGCGGTGATTCCGCAGCGGGTCATCGAGCGGCCGCCCTCGGCCGAACTGGCGGCCGATCAAAAGGACACCGACAGTCTGCCGCCCTATGAGGTGCTCGACCCCATCCTCGAGATGTACGTGGAGCTCGACAAGAGTGAGGCGGATATCGTGGCTGCGGGCTTCGATGCGGGGGTAGTGCGTCGCGTGGTGACATTGGTGAATCGCAACGAGTACAAGCGGCGGCAGGCGCCGCCGGGTGTGCGGATTACGCGTCGGGCTTTTGGACGGGATCGACGCTATCCCATTACCGCCGGGTTTGGGCTCACGCAGTGGTGAGCGGGGACGCTGTGTGCGATCTGCGAAAGCGCCTTGAGTTGGGCGCGGTTGGGCAGGTATCTTAGTCAGACGCGACAACCAAGGGTGCGAGAACATGAAGAAAGTCGAAGCGATCATCAAGCCATTCAAGCTCGACGATGTCCGCGAAGCGCTGTCCGAATTGGGGATTACGGGCATGACGGCGACCGAAGTGAAGGGGTTCGGACGCCAGAAGGGTCACACCGAGCTGTATCGCGGTGCCGAGTACGTCGTTGATTTCTTGCCGAAAGTGAAAATCGAGTTGGTGGTTGATGATGGGCAGGTTGACGGTTGCATCGACGCCATCGTCAAGGCGGCGCGTACCGGCAAGATCGGTGACGGTAAGATCTTTGTCAGCGGTGTGGATGACGCTATTCGTATCCGCACGGGCGAGCGGGGCAGCGACGCGGTCTAGGGGTCCGCGCCGGGCTCAACCCCGGTGCTAGCGAAACGAGACGATTTCGTCCAGACGCCGGCGCGGAGTGGCTTCGGGCAGCTCAGCGGGGTAGCCCACCGCGAGCAGCGCGATCGGTACGAGGCGCGCCTCGAGTGACAGTGCGCTGCGCACGCCTTGCTCATCGAACGACCCGACCCAGGTCGAACCCAGTTCCTCGGCAACCACAGCCAGCTGAGCATAGGCGGCAGCAATGGTGGCATCCTGAATCGCGTAGAGGGCGCGCCCGCGTTCGGCGTAGCGCTCGGCGGAACGTTCAGGATCGGCACAGAACACGAGGCATAGCGGCGCCGAAGCCACGAATGCCTGGTCGTGGGCGGCATGGCTGAGCGCTTCGAGATCGGCACGATCCTTGACCACGACGATCTGATAGGCCTGCAGGTCACCTGCCGAGGGCGCGGACATGGCGGCCTCCAGTACAGCATGCAGCTTTTCGGGTTCGACGGGGCGTTCGGGCTGGTAGCGGCGAACTGAGTGACGGAAGCGCACGGTCTCAAAGAAATTCCACATGGCGAGACTCCCCTGGTTGCCTTGGTCCTACCCTAGTCAACAGCTTCGTTATTCTGTGCACCCTGAGCTTGCGGCTGACTCGCCTTGAAGTTTAGCTCCCATACACGCTGAGCATCGGCCGCCAGGTCGTCCAGGCCGAGGCTCTGATAGGCACCTATCATCATCTCGAGGGCGTTCTTGACCGACGGCGTGTTCGGGTAGGTTTCAAGAACATATTTGCCGCGATTGGCGGCAGCCAAATAGGCACCGCGGCGCATGTAATAGTCCGCGACGAACAATTCGTACTCTGCCAGTCGGTTGCGCAGATGGACCATGCGGGCGATGGAGTCGGCGGCATAGCGACTGGTTGGAAAGCGTTCTGCGACTTCTGAGAAATACTGGAAGGACTCGCGCGCTACGCGCGCGTCGCGCTCGTGAATGTTCTGCCTGAAGAATCGAAACAGGAATGAGTCACTTTGATCGAACGTCGCCAAGCCGCGCAGATAATAGGCATAGTCCACGTTGGGATGACGGGGATGGAGTTTGATGAACCGGTCGGCGGCCACGATAGCGGATTCCGGCTCATGATTCTTGTAGTACCCATAGGCCACTTCGAGACGGGCTTGCTCGGCATATGGGCCGTACGGATAGCGCGCCTCGAGCCGCTCGTAGAGGTCGATCGCGGTCGGGTAATCGCCAGTATCGAGCTCCTGTTTGGCGTTTGCGTAGATTTCGCCATCGGTGAGCCCTTCGGTGGGGTCATCCTCCTCGAGGGTCCCAGCACAACCGGCGACGAAGGCTATGGCGAGCAGCAGCGGGAGCAGACGAAGACGCATGGCAGAGTATCGAAGCGAGCTATGTCCAGCAATGGTTGAGGGTTGGGGATGTGAAAGCGTGTCAGTATACCCGCGCCGCGGGCTTCAAGGAACCGCGCGCTCAGCTTATGCTGTGACCCATGACTGAACAGGTTCGCAGGATCGTGAGCGTGCCCCCGGCGCTTGCCGGCCGGCGCCTGGACCAGGCGCTGGCCGAGCTGTTGCCGGAGTACTCGCGCGCGCGGCTGCAGCAGTGGATTCGTTGTGGCGCCGTGACTGTGGGCGAGCACACGGTGCGGGCACGTGACAAGGTGCATGGCGGAGAGGAGATCCAGGTCGAGGCCGAGCTGGAGGCGAACGATCAGTGGAGTGCCGAGCAGATTCCGCTCGCTATCGTCTACGAGGACGATCAGATACTGGTTCTCAACAAGCCGGCCGGCCTGGTCGTACACCCGGCAGCTGGCAATCGCACCGGGACCCTGCTCAATGCCTTGTTGCACCACGCCCCCGAGCTGGCACAAATCCCGCGTGCAGGGATCGTGCATCGACTGGACAAGGAAACCTCCGGACTCATGGTGGTGGCGCGTACGCTTACGGCGCAAAAGCGCCTGGTTGAACAATTGCAGCGACGCAGTGTGAAGCGCGAATACCTGGCATTGGTCTTGGGTGTGCTCACGGCGGGGGGCAGTGTCGAGGCACCGATTGGCCGCCATCCGGTACAGCGCAAGCGCATGGCCGTTGTCGCAGGCGGCAAGCCAGCGCTGACCCACTATCGGGTGCTGGAACGTTACCGCGGTCACACCCTGATCCGAGCTCGGCTCGAAACGGGGCGCACGCATCAGATCCGCGTTCACATGGCTTACATTCGTCATCCGTTGGTTGGCGACCCCGTCTACGGTGGACGTTTGCAGATCCCCTCGGGCTGCTCGGACGCGTTGCGCAGGGCATTGCAGGGTTTCCATCGCCAGGCGTTGCATGCCGAACGTCTCAGCCTCAAGCACCCGGTTTCGGGCGACGAGCTGGCTTGGCGCCAGAGCCCGCCGGCCGACATGCTCGAGCTGATCGGGGTGCTGCGTGAAGACTGCGCGGCCAAGGGACATGCCGGATGAGGGCGGCGAGCGCGCCGTCTGAGCTCGGCCTGATTGAGCCCGACTGGCCGGCGCCGACTGGTGTCCGGGCCTGTGCGACCACACGCGCCGGCGGCATTAGTGCGCCACCTTACGCCGAGCTCAATCTCGCCGCTCATGTCGGCGATGTGCCCGCGGCGGTGGTGGCCAACCGCCAACGTCTGAGGCAGCGCCTGGCCTTGCCCGAAGAGCCGCGCTGGCTCGAGCAGGTGCACGGTGTGCATGTCGTTGACGCCGCCCTGGTGCGGCGTGGTGTGACGGCGGCCGACGGGATGTATGCACGCCAAGCCGGGCAGGTCTGCGTGGTGCTCACCGCCGACTGTGTGCCGGCCCTGATCTGTGATCGCGATGCGAGCGTCGTGGCGGCAGTGCACGCCGGTTGGCGGGGCTTGGCTGCCGGCGTGCTCGAGGCGGCCGTCAGCGCGACAGCTGTACCCGCCACGCGGCTCATAGTCTGGTTGGGGCCGGCTATCGGCCCACAAGCCTTCGAGGTTGGTGACGAGGTGCGGGCCGCGTTTCTGTCAAGCGATCCCGGTGCAGCCAGTGCGTTTGCCGCTGCGGGGCCGGCGCGGTGGCTGGCAGACCTGTACGCGTTGGCGCGCCGGCGCCTGGCGCGCTGTGGCGTAACCCACTGCTATGGCGGGCAGTGGTGCACGTACTCCGATACCAGGCGTTTCTACTCGTATCGTCGCGACGGGACGACGGGTCGCATGGCGACCCTGATCTGGCTCGAAGGCGGCTAGCCGGCTTGTCGAACGGGTTCGCTGCGAGCGCTGGCCTTGCGTTATCATCCCCGCTTTTGCGGCCGCCACGAACATGAATACGTTGTTTCTGATCGTTGTCTTCAGCCTGCTTGGGGGGGTCCTCAGCGTTGTGGCTGCGGCATGGTTTCTGTTGCTCCCCGACCGCTTTCGCGAGCGGGCCATTCCGCACTTCGTCAGCTTTGCCATCGGCGCATTGCTCGGCGCCGCCTTTCTCGCATTGTTGCCGCACGCCATTGGCGGCGCCGGTGCGCCGGAGGTCCACCGCCTGGGCTTGACCGTGTTGCTTGGCGTGCTGACCTTTTTCGTATTGGAAAAGCTGGTGCTGTGGCGCCACTGTCACCACGATACCTGCGAGGCGCATGTTCCCAGTGACCACGACCAACACGCAGCAGCAGCCACCCTAATACTCATTGGCGACGGCATTCACAACCTGGTGGATGGCGTACTGATCGCCGCGGCGTTTCTCACCGACCTGCATCTCGGCGTTATTACCGCGCTTGCCGTTGCTGCCCACGAGATTCCCCAGGAACTGGGTGATTTTGCCGTCTTGCTCCAGGGCGGGCTGAGTCGCGCTCGTGCCTTGGCCTACAACGTGCTGGCCAGTCTCACCACAGTCGTCGGTGGCGTCGTCGCCTACTTCAGCCTGGCTGAGGCATCGCGCTTGCTGCCCTATGTGCTGGCCGTCGCCGCATCGAGCTTCATCTACATTGCGGTGGCCGATTTGATCCCAGGGCTGCACAAGCGCCTGCAGCTCAGTGTCACCTTGCAGCAGCTGTTGCTGATCGGAGCGGGCGTTTGCGTCATCTATCTGGCCCACTCCACGTTACATTAGTACGACCTCTGAACCACAGCGCCCGGGAGGCGCGTTGCCATGAACAAGTGGTACATGCTGACAGTGGTCGGCAAAGACCGACCCGGAATCGTCGCTCATCTAACCGACGCTCTCTATCAAGGCGGCTGCAATCTTGGTGAGGCCTCAATGATGCGCTTGGGCGGTAACTTTACCATCATGCTCATGGTGCACTTCGACGGCACTATCAAGGCGCTCGACGATCTGATCGAACCGGTGGCCGACTCACTCGATTTGCACCGCCATATCGACCATATCGAAGGCCATTTGCACGAGCACGTTGTGCCCGATGTGCGCATTACGGTGTATGGCGCCGATCGAGCGGGAATCGTGGCCAAGGTGACGGGCGCGCTGGCTGAAGCCGGCCTGAACATCCTGGATCTCGAATCTGACGTCGCCGGTACGGCGGACAAGCCGATCTACATCATGCACATCGAGGGTTGTGCACGCGAGGGTGTCGACGCGTTGCGTTCGGCGCTGGATATCGTTGCCAAGGAAGGTGTCAATGTAACGCTGTCGCCGGTGGAGACGATGGTGGGCTGAGGCGGCGATGACAGTCCTGAACATCCTCACTTATCCCGACGAGCGGCTCAAGCGCATCGCCGAGCCTGTTCGGACCATTGACGCCGAGCTGCGCGCCTTCGTGCTCGATTTGGAGGAGACGATGCGTGCCGGGCCGGGCGGCGTCGGGATTGCCGCACCCCAAGTGGGTCGTGCACAACGAATTGTTATCGTCGATGTCTCGAACAAACCCAAGATCGAGAGTCACGGGCGCTTGGTGCTCGTCAATCCGGACATCGTGAAGTGGGAGGGCATGGCAGTGGGGCGCGAGGGCTGCATGTCCGTACCGGACTACACCGGCAACGTCATCCGCGCCGAACACATTGTCGTGCGGGCGCTGGACGAGCAGGGTGAAGAGCGCGAATACACGATGCAGGGCTATGAGGCGCGCGCCGTCCAGCACGAAGTGGATCATCTCGATGGCATGTTGTTCCTGGACCGGCTGGTCAGCCGCCGCAATGATCTGTTTCGACGCAAGGTTTACAAGTAGCGGTTCACGTGTCGGTGCGTGGCAGTGTTGATAGCAACACTCAGCGTTATTCTGATCGTCGCCACGCTGCTCTGGCTCAAGCGCCTCGGCCTGTCCGCCAATGAGACAGATTGGGGGCGTCCCTGGCTGAACGTAGTCGACGGGCTCAATCGCCTGTTCTGCAGGCGCTTCCATCGTTTCGACCATGATCCCGTGCCATTACCGGGTGAGGGTGCGGTGTTGCTGGTTGCCAATCACGTCTCAGGGCTCGATCCGTTGCTGATGATCGCGGCCTGTCGGCGCCCGGTGCGCTTCATGATCGCTGTCGAGCAGTACAACCGTCTGGGACTACGCTGGTTCTTCAAGGCAATTGGCTGCATCCCCGTGGACCGGGACAAGCGGCCCGAGCGCGCCTTTCGCGCCGCACTGCGCGCCCTGGCCGATGGCGAAGTCGTGGCCTTGTTCCCGCAAGGGGCGATCCATCACGGGCATATGCCGCCACGCCGGCTCAAAGGCGGCGTGGCGCGACTCGCCGCTTTGTCTGGTGCGCCGGTGTATCCGGTAAAAGTCTCAGGTATTCGCGGCCAGGGCCACACGTTGTTGGCGGTGCTGTGGCGCAGCCGCGCCCGCCTGGACAGCTTCCCGCCGGTGGACTGCGCTCAGCTCGATGCTGCCGCGTGTTTGGATGCGTTGTCTATGCTTCTGCAAAGCGATGGTGTCGCGTCCGGATGAAGCCAGCGCCTCTTGTGCTTGAATCAAGCGCCAAAGCCCCCATTTATTGAGCAGAAATTCGTGCAGGAGACCTAATCGCGATGCGCATGGACAAGTTGACCAGCAAATTTCAGCTCGCACTGGCTGACGCTCAAAGCCTCGCTGTCGGCCGCGACCACCAGTTCATCGAGCCGTTGCATCTGATGATCGCCTTGCTCGACCAGGAGGGAGGCAGTGTCAGACATTTGCTTACCCAGGCGGACGTCAACGTCAATCTGTTGCGCTCGCAGCTCGGTGAGGCGCTCGAGCGCTTGCCGCAAGTCGAGGGCAGTGCCGGTGAGGTGCACATCTCCAACGAACTGGCGCGTCTGCTCAATGTGACGGACAAACTTGCCCAGCAGCGCAAGGACCAATACATCTCCAGCGAGCTGTTCGTGTTGGCTGCATTGGATGACAAGGGTCAACTCGGCGAGGCCTTGCACGCTGCAGGAGCCAGCAAGTTGGCGATTGAACGTGCCATCGACAATGTCCGCGGTGGCCAGAGCGTCGATGATCCCAATGCCGAGGAACAGCGCCAGGCGTTGGAGAAATACACCGTCGATCTCACCCAGCGTGCCGAGCAGGGCAAGCTGGATCCGGTCATTGGCCGCGACGACGAGATCCGCCGAGCGGTCCAGGTACTGCAGCGGCGCACCAAGAACAATCCGGTGCTGATTGGCGAGCCGGGCGTGGGCAAGACGGCCATCGTCGAAGGCTTGGCCCAGCGCATTGTCAACGGTGAAGTGCCGGAAGGTATCAAGAACAAGCGCGTGTTGTCGCTGGACATGGGTGGGCTGCTTGCTGGTGCCAAGTTCCGTGGTGAATTCGAGGAACGGCTGAAGGCCGTACTCAATGACTTGGCCAAACAGGAGGGCCAGATCATTTTGTTCATTGACGAGTTGCACACCATGGTCGGTGCGGGCAAAGCCGAAGGCGCGATTGATGCCGGCAACATGCTCAAGCCGGCGCTGGCGCGCGGCGAGCTGCACTGCATCGGAGCGACTACCCTCGATGAGTATCGCAAGTACATCGAGAAAGACGCAGCGCTTGAGCGGCGCTTTCAGAAAGTGCTGGTCGACGAGCCCAATGTCGAGGACACCATCGCCATCCTGCGCGGATTGAAGGAGAAATACGAGCTTCACCACGGTGTCGAAATCACCGACCCAGCGATTGTGGCGGCAACGACCCTGTCACATCGTTACATCAGTGACCGCAAGCTCCCGGACAAGGCGATCGACCTGGTCGATGAGGCTGCCAGCCGCATTCGCATGGAAATTGACTCCAAACCGGAGGAGATGGATCGACTCGAACGCCGGCTCATCCAGCTCAAGATCGAACGCGAGGCCATGAACAAGGAAACCGACGAGGCTTCGAAGACGCGGCTGGCCAAGCTCGAAGAGGAGATTGGCAAACTGGAGCGCGACTACAGCGAGCTGGAGGAGATCTGGAAGGCCGAGAAGGCTGCGCTGCAAGGTACCCAGCATATTAAGGAAGAGCTCGATCGCGCCCGCATCGAGCTGGAGACCGCGCGCCGCGCCGGTGATTTGACGCGCATGTCCGAGCTCCAGTATGGACGGATCCCAGAGCTGGAAAAGCAGTTGGACATGGCCGCGCAGGCAGAAATGCATGAGACCAAGCTGTTGCGCAATCGCGTCACCGAGGAAGAGATCGCTGAAATCGTCTCCAAGTGGACCGGTATTCCCGTCGCCAAGATGCTCGAAGGCGAGCGTGACAAGTTGTTGCACATGGAGGAGGCGCTGCACAAACGTGTCGTGGGCCAGGACGAAGCGATCAAGGCCGTTTCCGATGCGATTCGCCGCGCACGCGCGGGCCTGTCCGATCCGAATCGTCCTAGCGGCTCTTTCCTGTTCCTGGGGCCCACGGGCGTGGGCAAGACGGAACTGACCAAAGCATTGGCCTCCTTCCTGTTCGACACCGACGAGGCCATGGTGCGCATCGACATGTCCGAGTTCATGGAGAAACACTCAGTGGCGCGGCTGATTGGTGCACCGCCGGGCTACGTCGGCTACGAAGAAGGCGGCTATTTGACCGAGGCCGTGCGCCGCAAGCCTTATTCGGTGATTCTCCTTGATGAAGTGGAGAAAGCGCACCCGGAAGTATTCAATGTCTTGTTGCAGGTTCTCGATGACGGGCGCCTCACCGATGGCCACGGACGTACCGTCGATTTTCGCAACACCGTCATCGTGATGACGTCGAACCTCGGCTCACAGCGCATTCAGGAACTGGCCGGTGAAGAGCACTATGCCGCGATGAAGGCCGCGGTGATGGAGATTGTCGCGCAGCAGTTTCGGCCGGAATTCATCAACCGCATCGATGAAGTCGTCGTGTTTCACCCGCTCGTCCAAGCCCAGATTCGCGCCATCGCCGACATGCAGATTGATTCCCTGCGGCGGCGCTTGCGCGAGCGGCAGATGGATCTCGAACTCACCGATGCAGCCTTGGACCGCTTGGGCGAGGCGGGCTTCGATCCGGTCTATGGGGCGCGACCGCTCAAACGAGCCATCCAGCAACAGGTGGAGAATCCACTGGCGCAACGGATTCTGGCTGGTGAGTTCCTGCCTGGTGACGTTGTCCAGGTCGATCTGACGGACGGCTCCCTTAGGTTCACGCGGGCAGCGAGGAAGGTCTCCGCAGCCTGAGCGGGCCAGCCGCAGGAGCTCGGTGTGCGTCCTGGGCCGCCGGCCGTGCCCCCATGTGACGCAACGCGCGCGCCAAACTCGTCAGCGGCCTTGCGTCGGCCCTGACGCTCAAACCACATCCATCCCCTATGCTAGGCTTTGATCAGCGCGCATCATTCATGCGCGTGCTTTGCTATCGTCTTGCGTGCGGCAGACACGAAGGTGAGCGGCCATGGCGAGTCCCCATCCGGCAATGTTGACCATCGATGGCAACGAGGCAGCGGCGAGTATCGCGTATCGTCTGAGCGAAGTCTGCGCCATCTACCCGATCACGCCGGCCTCCCCCATGGGTGAGTGGGCCGACGCCTGGTCGGCGGAACAGCGCCCCAACCTGTGGGGTGGCGTGCCACAGGTGGTCGAAATGCAGAGCGAAGCAGGCGCCGCGGGTGCGGTCCACGGGGCACTGCAAACGGGAGCTCTGACCACGACCTTCACCGCATCGCAGGGTCTGCTGCTGATGATTCCCAACATGTACAAGATCGCTGGCGAGCTCAACTGCGCCGTGTTTCACGTCGCGGCGCGCTCGATTGCCACGCACGCCTTATCCATATTCGGTGATCACAGTGATGTGATGGCGGTACGACCGACTGGATTTGGGCTGCTCGCCGCGGGCTCGGTGCAGGAAGTGCTCGACCTCGCCTCGGTTGCGCATGCCGCCAGCTTGGCGGGACGGGTCCCGCTGGTTCACTTCTTTGACGGTTTTCGCACCTCGCACGAGGTCGACAAAATCGAGGCTGTGGCCGACGCCACGCTGCGGGCACTGATCAGCGAACAAGATGTCCACGCACACCGCCAGCGGGCGCTCTCGCCAGAACGCCCGGTCCTGCGTGGTAGCGCTCAGAATCCCGACGTGTTCTTTCAGGCGCGCGAGGCGATCAATCCTTACTACGAAGTGTTCCCGGAGATCGTGCAGAACGTAATGGACCGTTACGCCAGTCTGACGGGTCGCGCGTACAACTTGTTTGACTACGTCGGGGCGCCCGATGCCGAACGTGTCATTGTCGTCATGGGCTCGGCCGCAGAGGCGTGCCATGAGACGGTAGCCCACCTCAATCAACATGGTGAGCGGGTCGGCCTGATCAAGGTCAGACTGTACCGGCCGTTCTGTGCCGCCGCATTAATGGCGGCGCTGCCGGATACTGTGCGTGCCATCGCGGTGCTGGACCGGACCAAAGAGCCAGGCGCAGACGGCGAACCATTGTACAAGGACGTGGTGACGGCCGTTGCCCAGGATACGTTGGGTTCAACTCCGCGCTTGCCGCGACTACCGCGCGTGGTTGGCGGTCGCTACGGCCTGTCCTCGAAGGAGTTTACTCCCGGCATGGTGAAGTCAGTGTTTGACGAACTTGCCGGAGAACGGCCACGCAATCATTTCAGCGTTGGCATCATCGATGATGTGAGCAACGCGAGCCTTGCTTGGGACGAGAGCTTTCGAACCGACGCCAATAGCGAGACGTTCCAGGCGGTGTTCTATGGACTTGGCGCGGACGGCACGGTCAGCGCCAACAAGAATTCGATCAAGATTATCGGCGATGCCACGGACCTGTTTGCCCAAGGCTACTTCGTCTACGACTCGAAAAAATCCGGTGCGGTGACTGTGTCCCATTTGCGCTTCGGCCCGCATCCAATCCGATCCACTTACTTGGTTGGCGATGGCGATGCCCAGTTCGTCGCCTGTCACCAGCCGGTGTTTCTCGAGCGCTATGACATGCTCGACAAAGCGGCCGAGGGTGCGGTGTTTCTGCTCAACTCGCCGACGGCGCCGGCACAGGTGTGGAACACCTTACCGCGTGCCATGCAGCAGCAGATGATTGCCAAGCGCATCCGGCTCTTCACGATTGACGCCTACGCTGTGGCCGAGCAAGCAGGAATGGGCAAGCGCATCAATACCGTAATGCAGACGTGTTTCTTCGCCATATCTGGTGTGTTGCCGCGCGAGCAGGCCATCGCCGCCATCAAGAACGCAGTCGAGAAGACCTACGGCCGCAAAGGGCGGCGCATCGTCGAGTTCAATTTTCGCGCGATCGATGCTGCGCTGGCGAACTTGCACGAAGTGGCTGTGCCTGCGGCGGTGAGCAGTGTCTTCGACAAGCCACCCGCAGTCGGTCACGACGCGCCCGCGTTCGTGCGTGAGTTCACGGCGGCGCTGATTGCCGGGCACGGCGATCGGGTTCCAGTCAGCGCACTGGCGCCCGACGGTACCTTCCCACTGGGTACGGCCGCCTACGAGAAACGTAATCTGGCGCTGCGCATTCCGGTGTGGGAGCCGGACCTGTGTACGCACTGCGGCAAGTGCCCGCTGGTGTGTCCGCACGGCGTGATTCGCAGCAAGGCGTTTCCCGCTGCGGCAGTGGTCAATGCGCCGCCTACGTTCAAGCATGTGCCGATCAAGGGCAAGGATTTCCCCGAGGGCTATCACATCAGCTATCAGGTGGCCCCCGAGGACTGCACCGGTTGCGAGTTGTGCGTCGATATCTGCCCGATCCATGACAAGTCCAACGTCAGCCGCAAGGCACTCAACATGGCGGCGCAGCCGCCGCTGCGCGAGGCCGAGCGTGCCAACTGGGCGTTCTTCCTGTCATTGCCGGAATACGACCGGCGCGAGGTAAAACTCACCACGCTCAAGGGCTCGATGTTGTTGCAGCCGTTGTTTGAGTTCTCGGGCGCGTGCGAGGGTTGTGGTGAAACCCCCTATGTGAAGCTGGCCAGCCAGCTGTTCGGCGATCGTATGGTTGTGGCCAATGCAACCGGTTGCTCATCGATCTATGGCGGGAACCTGCCGACCACGCCCTGGACCACTAATCGCGAGGGCCGTGGGCCGGCGTGGTCGAATTCGTTGTTCGAGGACAATGCCGAGTTTGGTTTTGGCATGCGCGTATCGATTGATCAGCAAGCTCGCCATGCGCGCGAGTTGCTGGCCGAGTTGGCTGAGGAGGTTGGGGCAGACTTGGCCCAAGCAATTCGCGACGCTGACCAGCGCAGCGAAGCGGATATTCACGCCCAACGCGAGCGCGTGGCGCAACTGCGCCAGAAGCTTGCACAGATTGGCAACCGGCGTGCTCGAGCGCTCGAGGCGCTCGCGGAGAATTTGATCCGGAAAAGCGTCTGGATCATTGGCGGGGACGGCTGGGCCTATGACATCGGCTACGGTGGTCTGGACCATGTGCTGGCTTCGGGCGCCGATGTGAATATCTTGGTGCTCGATACCGAAGTCTATTCGAACACTGGCGGGCAGACCTCCAAAGCTACGCCGCGCGGTGCGGTCGCGAAGTTCTCCGCCGGGGGCAAACCGACTGCAAAGAAGGACCTGGCCATGCTGGCGATGGGCTATGAGAACGTCTACGTGGCGCATGTGGCCTATGGCGCCAAGGATGTGCAAACACTGCGGGCGTTTATCGAAGCCGAGGCCCATCCGGGACCTTCGCTCATCATCGCCTACTCGCCCTGTATCGCGCACGGCGTGGATTTGAAGCATAACCATCGTCAGCAGCAACTGGCTGTGGACAGTGGACATTGGCCGTTGTTTCGCTTCGATCCGTCCCGCCCCGCGCAGGGTAAGAATCCTTTGCACCTGGATTCCGCGGCGCCATCGGTGCCCTATCGTGACTTTGTCAACAGTGAAACCCGCTTCAACATGCTGTGGCGTTCGCATCCTGAAGATGCGGAGCGTTTCCTCAAGGCAGCGAGCCACGAGGTGCATGATCGCTATCATCGTTACGCGCAATTGGCGGAGTTGGAGTGGGAGAGCACGGACGAGGACTCAGAACCGACGACTGATGTGGAGAAGCCGTCATGATCGATCTGCGCACGCGCTACCTTGGACTGGAGCTGGACAATCCGCTAGTGCCCTCAGCCTCGCCTCTGTCGCGGGATCTGGACAGTGCGCGGCGCCTCGAGGATGCCGGTGCCGCCGCATTGGTCATGTACTCTCTGTTCGAAGAGGAGCTCCAAGAGGAGGAGCGCCAGCTGGCGCGCTTCCTGTTCGAACAGGGCACCGGTCACGCCGAGGCCGACAGTTTCTTCCCGTTGCCGACCCAATATACCAGCCGTCTCGATTCGTATCTCGAGCAGATCGCCAGCCTGAAGAGCGCACTGGGCATTCCCGTGATCGCCAGTCTGAATGGTGTTTCCGATAGCGGTTGGATCCAGCACGGCAAAGAAATGCAGGAGGCCGGCGCCGATGCTTTGGAGCTCAATGTCTACTACGTGGCCGCGGGCCACGAAGCCAGCGCGCTGGATATTGAACAGCGCTATCTCGATTTGCTGCGCGCCTTGCGCCAGAGCGTGAGTATTCCCATTGCCATGAAGTTGTCGACGCAGTTCACGGCGCTGCCGCACTTTGTGCGGCGCCTCGCCCAGGCCGGCGCTGACGGCGTCGCGCTGTTCAATCGCTTCTACCAGCCGGACATCGACCTGGAGACATTGCGTGTTACACCGCGACTCGAGTTGTCCACTTCCGCCGAAGCGCTACTGCGCATTCGCTGGACGGCCATCCTACGCGGCCAAGTCGACGTGTCGTTGGCAGTCACGGGCGGTTTTCACGACAGCGACTCGGTGCTAAAAGCGTTGCTGGCCGGGGCCGATGTGGTGCATCTGTGCTCGGCCCTGCTGGCGCATGGCGCCCAGCGTCTGGCCGAGATCAAAGAAGACATGACAGCGTGGCTGCAGGCGCGTGAATACAGCTCTGTTGCCCAGCTCAAGGGCAGCGTCAGCCAGCAGCATGCATTGGATCCGGCTGCCTATGAGCGCGCCAACTACGTCCAGGTGATTGACAGCTATACGCCGCCGGCGGGCGTGCTGCGTTAACCGCCACGGCCGTGCGTATTCGCATCAAGGCGGAGATTCGTCATCCCTGGGACGTCACGCCGCGCGAGGCAATGGCCATCCAACAGCAGCTGCGCGCCCATGTCCGCGTCTGTGACGATTACGGCAACGTTCGCCGCGTCGCCGGCGTCGATGTCGGCTTCGAGGACAGCAATCGCATCACCCGAGCCGCGGTCGCGGTGTTGAACTTTCCCGATCTGGCGTTGGTGCAGTCGGCGATCGCACGGCAGCCGACCCGTTTTCCCTATGTGCCAGGTTTGTTGTCGTTTCGCGAGATACCCGCGGTGCTCGATGCATTCGAGCAGTTGAGTGTGCGACCTGATCTGGTGCTGTGTGACGGTCAGGGGCTAGCACATCCGCGCCGGTTCGGACTGGCGTGCCATCTTGGCGTGCTCCTGGATCTACCCACTATTGGTGTCGCCAAGACGCGATTGACGGGTGAGCACGGTCCCGTGGCGGGGGAGCGCGGGGCTTGGACCGCATTGCGTGACGGCGATGAGGTCATCGGCGCCGTGTTGCGCACACGCCGTGGGGTGAAGCCGCTCTATGTCTCGGTGGGCCATCGGATCTCATTGCCCAGCGCCCTGGAATGGGTGATGGGATGCACGACGCGCTATCGCCTGCCGGAGACGACGCGCTGGGCACATCGGCTGGCTTCGCAGAAATAGGCCGTTGTTGGCGGCGCTACGCAGCCTTCAGGCGTACATCCGCAGCGCCCGGGCCTTGGCTCGCTCGTACTCCAGCCCGGGCACGGCACGTGCGGCGGTCAGGCGTTGGAGTTCCTCGAGCTCGATGTTGAGCATATCCTTCTTGTCGATGCGTAGTTGCTGACTGGCACTGAGAATGCGCTGTTTCAGATCCTCGATGAAACTGCTGAACTCGTCTTTGCTCGGATTGTTGAACAGCAAACTGATCAATACCACGCCGCCGTAGCGGCTGCGGAATTCGACGACGTTCGGCGATCGATATAGAAACATCAGGATTGAAGCCAGCGTCAGCAAAACAAACAACACGATGTAGGGCAGGATGCGGCCCACCGTACTCAGTTCTGCGTGGAAATACAGATATAGCCCGAATGCGCTGGCTGAGAACGCAGAGTAGCTGGCGGCCAGCAGCCACCGCCATGCGATTTGGCGCTGGCGCGCGGGCCAGGGCTCCAGCATGCTAAGGTTGAGATGGTAGCTGCGGTTCTCGACCAGGCTCCGGGTCGAGACCTTGATGAACTTGTCGTTGTAGATTTCGAACAGACGTTCCTCGCCCTTGGCCTGGCTGCATTGTACGAGGAGTCGATTGGAGTGCTTCGGCATAGAGGCTGTCCGCCAGCATTGACCCGAATGTCTGATTCTTACTGATCGGCTCAGCGGGCGGCTGGCTTTAGCATTGTTGTGCCGGTGGCGACGCGGACTTCAGCAACTTGGGACACCGATGAGCGACACGACGCAGACCCTGGTCGAGATACGCGAATTAGGGAAGAACTACATGGAGGGTGTCACTCGCCATGAGGTGGTGCGCCAACTGGATCTGTTTCTGCGGCGCGGCGAAGCGGTCGCGTTATTGGGCAAGAGTGGCAGCGGCAAAACCACACTTCTCAACCTGATTAGTGGCATCGACGTGCCGGACAGCGGCCGAATTATCATCGACGGTACCGTTGTCAGCGAATTGCCTGAGCGTGAACGCACCTTGTTTCGGCGCAATCACCTGGGCTTCGTATTTCAGTTTTTCAATCTCATTCCCACGCTGACGGTCATTGAGAATCTGTTGTTGCCGATGGAGTTGCTGCAGGGACGCGTTTCGGCCCCAGCCCGAGAGCGCGCGCAAACGCTGCTCGAGCGGGTGGGGTTGGTGGATCGGGCGTCGACCTATCCGGACCGCCTGTCCGGCGGGGAGCAGCAGCGTATCGCGGTAGCGCGCGCCATCATGCACCGGCCGAAGCTGATTTTGGCCGATGAACCGACCGGCAATCTCGATGAGGAAACGGGTCGCTCCGTGATGCAGTTGCTGCAGGAGATGGTTCAGTCGACTCAAGCCTCGTTGCTCATGGTGACCCACAGCCGCGAGGTCGCCGCTACAGCCGACCGTGTACTGCGCATGCGCGATGGGCAGCTTCACGACGTCAGCAGGCAAGTCCAATCAACCACTGGCACGGAGCAGACCTAATGCTGTTATGGCGCGCAGGCCTGCGCTATCTGCTGCGCCACCAGGCGGTGCTGCTGCTCTCCGTGATTGGCGTTGCCCTGGGCGTGGCGGTCGTGATTGCCATTGATCTGGCCAATGCCAGTGCCCTGCGCGCGTTCTTGCTCAGCAACGAAGCATTGTCAGGGAAAGTGACCCATCAGATTGTGGGTAACGCTCCGGGCGTACCCGAGCAGGTTTACGTCAAGCTCAGACGCAGCCTGGCTGAACGCAATAGTGCTCCTGTGGTGGAGGGAACGCTGCGGGTGCGTCCCGCACATCCAGCGGGCCCCGCGCAGGCGTTCACCCTGTTGGGGCTGGACCTGTTTGCCGAAGCGCCGTTTCGCGACCTGACCCGAGCGCGCCGCGTGGATGGAGATTTGGCGCGGCTGCTCGTCGTGCCTGGGGCCGTCGCGCTGAGCGTCGATGTGGCGCAGCGCCTCGGTGTTCAACTCGGCGACGCATTGCAGGCGCAAGTGGATACGACTCAGGTTGAGTTGCCCGTGGTGGCGCTGCTGTACCCGCAATCCGAACTCGAGCGTCAGGGCTTGGGCCAGACTATCGTCACCGACCTCGCCAGTGCCCAGGAGCTACTGGGGCGCCAGGGTTTTCTCAGCCGGATTGATTTGCGCCTGGCCGATGCCTCGCAGGCGCAACGCGTCAGCGAGCTGTTGCCGCCGGGGCTGCGCGTTGTTGCCGCCCAGCAGCGCAGCTACGCCATGGTGCAAATGACGCAGGCCTTTCGCATCAATCTGACGGCGTTGAGTCTGCTGGCGCTGGTCGTCGGCATGTTCCTCATCTACAACACCATGACGTTTTCGGTCGTGCAGCGGCGTGCACTGCTGGGCACGCTACGCGTGATCGGCGTGACTCGGCGCCAAGTCTACTGGCAGATTCTGGTCGAGTCCTTGGTGCTTGGCGCGCTGGGCACGACCGTGGGTCTTGCGCTGGGTATCGGACTCGGCCAGGGCCTGGTCAGGTTGGTTGCCCGCACCATCAACGATCTCTATTTCACGGTCCAAGTCACTGGATTCACTCTGACGGGGGCGTCGTTGGTCAAAGGTGTCGCGCTCGGTCTAGGGGCCAGCGTGGTGTCGGCGTTGGCCCCCGCGCTCGAAGCCGCACGGACGCCCCCGCGGGTGGTCATGCTTGGCTCGATTCTCGAGGCCAGGGTGAGCCGGGCGATACCTTATGTGAGTGCGCTCGGCGTGGTGTTCCTGGCCGGCGGGACGCTGGTGCTTTGGTTGGGTGGGATCAATCTCGTCGTCGGTTTTGTCGCCTTGTTTGCGTTGATCCTCGGCTTCGCGCTGCTCAGTCCGTTGTTGACGGTCATTTTGGTGCGGCTACTGCAGCCACTGATGGGCGTTATGTTGGGACTGATGGGGCGCATGGCTGTACGCGGTATACGCACTACCCTCAGCCGCACCGGGGTCGCCATCGCGGCCTTGGCGGTGGCGATCGCAGCGACCGTGGGCGTGGCGATCATGGTGCAGAGCTTTCGCCTGGCGGTCGACCAATGGCTCGCCAACTACCTGCGTGCTGACGTTTTCATCTCGCGCTCCGGCGCCGACAGCGACTTCGAGCATCGCACACTCGACCCTCGACTGGCGCAAGCCTTTGCTCATGTAGACGGCGTACGCTTTGTCAGCAGCGGTCGGCGAGTGGACTTGGTTGTGCCACAGGGCATTGTCCAACTGTTTGCACTGAACATACCGCGCGACAGCTTCAGCGCATTTCGACTCAAGGAAGGCGATCCGGCGGCGGTCGAGGCGGCGTTCTATGAGCGCAACGCTGTGATTGTGTCAGAGCCTTTTTCCCAGCGTCACGGCGTTGGCGTCGGCGACCGAATTAGTCTGCCGACCGATGCCGGAGCGCGCGAGTTTGCCGTGGCTGGCGTGTATTTCGATTATGGTTCGGATCAAGGCTATGTGACCATGTATCGACCGACCTATGACCGCTACTGGAACGACCGCGGGGTGACGTCGATGGGGCTATACGCCGACCCTGCTACTGATGCCATGCAGTTGGAGCAGGCAGCGCGTCGCGTTGCGGCGCCCATTCAGGATGTACAGGTCTATTCGAATCGTGCTCTGCGCCAGGAGTCCCTGGCGATATTCGACCGCACTTTCATGGTCACTAATGTGGTCCGCATGTTGGCCATACTGGTCGCCTTTGTCGGCGTACTCAGTGCTCTAATGGCGATTCAAATGGAGCGCGCGCGGGAGATGGCCATGTTGCGCGCCACTGGACTGACACCGCGTCAGCTGTGGGGACTGGTCCTGAGCGAAACAGCGACGATCGGTCTGATCGCCGGCATCATCGCCTTGCCGCTGGGGGTGGCACTGTCGCTGGGTCTGATCTTGGTCATCAATGAACTGTCCTTCGGTTGGAGCATGCCGATTCATGTCGACGCGAGCATCCTGTGGCAGGCGCTTGGGCTGGCGGTGGTTGCCGCGCTGGTGGCGGGCATCTATCCGGCCAAGCGCATGGCGGCCACGTCGCCGGCATTGGCCTTGCGTCAGGACTGATCGGGTGAAGATGGACGGACGGCGCAATCCATGCCACAGCCACAACACGAGGCGAGGGGTTGGCGTGCTGGTGTTCCTGAGCGCTTTGTTCGTGGCGGCGTCGATGGCGCGTGCACAAGAGAGCCCAAGTCTGGAAGCGGTGTTAGGCGGTGACGAGGTTGCTGGCTATGCGCGCGCACAGAGGCCGCATCCGTTCACGTTTCCGCTTGACCATGGTCCACATCCACAGTTCAAGCACGAGTGGTGGTATTTCACTGGCAATGTGTCCGACGGGCACGGGCGCGATTTCGGTTTTCAATTGACTTTCTTCCGCATTGCGCTCAGTCCCAACAAGCCCGTGCGCGACTCGGCCTGGGCCGCTGACCAGGTGTACATGGGCCATTTCGCGCTGTCCGACATCGGGGCGCAACGCTTCTTGCACGTTCAGCGATTCAGCCGGGCCGCCGCGGGCTTGGCCGGGGCTCAGGTCGATGACGATGGTTTTCGGGTTTGGCTGGAGAACTGGCAGGTGCGCCAGGTCGCCCCGGACCTCGACTGCCTGGGCGGCGGCAACGCGACGGACTGCTTGGCGATGCGTTTGGCGGCAATAGAGCCGGATTTCGCCCTGAACCTGTCACTCTCCAGCCTCAAGCCCCTGGTGCTGCAAGGGGAGGCCGGCTTGAGTCGCAAGAGCCCGCAGCCTGGTAATGCCTCGCACTACTATTCGTTCACCCGCCTTGCGGCGCATGGGGAGGTGAGCGTCGCGGGCCAGCGCTCTGACGTGTCGGGGCTGGCGTGGATGGACCGCGAGTGGTCGACCTCGGCGTTGGGTGAAGGGCAGGTGGGTTGGGATTGGTTTGCGCTGCAGTTCGACGATGGCAGTGAGCTGATGTGGTACGACATGCGGCGAGCCGATGGCCGAGTTGATCCCAACAGCCAGGGCGTGCTGGCCGCTGCCGATGGCGCCGTGACCAGGCTGGACGCGGCTGATGTCCAGGTCCAGGTCATCGACTGGTGGCGCAGCCCCCACAGCGGTATCCGCTATCCTGCGCACTGGCGTCTGGTTGCGCCGCAGCACGACCTTTCGATTGAAGTTGTCCCGCGTCAGGCCGATCAAGAACTTCACGAAACCGTGATGAAGTACTGGGAAGGCGCTGTTAGTGTTTCGGGTACTCGCGCAGGCAGGTCGGTCGCCGGCACGGGTTATGTCGAATTGGCCGGCTACCAGCACGACCAAGCCGACGCGGGTCGGCGACCCAATGACTGAACTCGATTGTGCTGCCCGGGTCTCAACCCAAGATGGTCTGTGCGGTACAAGCCGCCAAAGGTGCTGACAGATGCTGATCAAATCTCGAGATTACAGCGAACCGGCAAGCTCCGAGATTACCGACGCAGAGATCTACCGCCAGCGCCGTACGTTCTTGCGTGGTGCCGCCGGTGTCGGACTGCTCGGCCTGGGCGGTGCGGCACTGCTGCCCTCGGTTGCCGCCGCCGGCTACGGCGGCAAGCCGCTGACGTATTCACCCGCAGCTGAATTCTCCACGCAAGAAGATCGCACCCCGTACAAGGACGTCACCACCTATAACAATTTCTATGAGTTCGGTACTGACAAGTATTCGCCAGCCCTGCGCGCGCACACCTTGCGCACCTCGCCATGGTCTGTGAGCGTAGAAGGCGAATGTGCCAGGCCAGGCGTCTACACGCTTGAAGACATCTTGATGCCTCATTCGTTGCAGGAGCGCGTCTACCGACTACGTTGCGTGGAAGGCTGGTCAATGGTCATCCCCTGGGTTGGCATTCCGCTGGCGGATGTGCTCAAGCGCTTTGAGCCAGCGGCCAATGGCAAGTACGTGGAGTTCACGACACTGCTGGATCCCGAGCAGATGCCTGGCCAGCAACGTCAGGTTCTCGAATGGCCCTATCTGGAGGGCTTGCGCATCGATGAGGCGATGCATCCGTTGACGCTGCTTGCGGTCGGTCTTTATGGCGAAGTGTTACCCAACCAGAACGGTGCCCCGCTGCGCCTGGTTGTGCCCTGGAAGTATGGTTTCAAGAGCATCAAGTCGATTGTGAAGATCCGCTTTGTTGAGCAACAACCCGTCAGCACCTGGACGCGTTCAATACCCAGCGAATATGGGTTCTACTCCAACGTGAATCCCGAAGTCGATCATCCGCGCTGGAGCCAGAAGCGCGAAAGACGGATCGGCGAGTTTCTCAAGCGACCAACGCTGATGTTCAATGGCTATGAGGAGCAGGTTGCTCATCTTTATAGTGGTATGGATCTGCGCAAGAACTTCTAGCTCGGGTTGGCGTTATTCCTTGATAGTGAAGTGTTCGGTCTGCCTTCGTGTCGTGCATCTAGCAAGCGATAGCGGACCGCCTGATACGACCCATGTCTGCTAAGCTCACTCGTGCCAACATGATCAAACCGGCGGTATTTGTCGCCTGTCTGATTCCGCTCGCGATGCTGATCTGGCGGTTGCTCAGCGACGATCTCGGTCCCAATCCAATCGAAGAGCTAACTCGCCAGACCGGTGAGTGGACGTTGCGTTTGCTGCTGCTGACGCTGACGATGACGCCGCTGCGTCACCTGGTGGGGCGGCCGTGGCCGCTGCGGTTTCGACGCATGCTCGGGTTGTACGTGTTCTTCTATGCCTGCGTGCATTTGCTGACCTACATCTGGCTGGATCAGTTCTTCTGGTGGGAAGAAATCGGGCGCGATATTGTCAAGCGGCCGTTCATCACCGTCGGCATGACGGCCTTCGCCCTTCTGATCCCGTTGGCGGCAACCTCCACGCAGGCCATGGTGCGGCGCCTGGGGCGGAACTGGAAGCGTTTGCATCGACTTGTCTACGTCGTCGCCGTCTGCGGCGTAGTCCACTTCTATTGGCTGGTGAAAGCCGATACCCGCGAACCCCTCATATACGGCTTGATATTGTTAATCCTGCTCGGCGCGCGCCTGGTGCGCACTGCGATGCAGCGCCGGCGCCGCAGCTCGCCAGTCGCCGCGTGACACGCCGCAATTGCGCCACACGCTGGTGCTCGCGCGGGGGCAAAAGGCATGCAAGCCAGGGCGGCTTTGTATATCATGGTCCGCCATTTATGGCGCCCGCCGCGCCCCATTCAGTTAGGAAGTATTTCGGAATATTCTAATTTTCAAGTTCGTTGTGAGGAGAGGGAATTATGTCAATTAGCCGACGCCAGTTTATTCAGCTCATGGGTATAGCGGGAGCGGGGGGCTTCCTGCCTGGCTGCAACTCCAAGACCGAAACTGCTAAGGCGCCGAGCGACCCGTTTGAGATTCCCAAGTTCGGTAACGTGACGGTGATGCACATCACCGATTCTCACGCCCAGCTCAATCCGATTTATTTCCGCGAGCCGAACGTAAATCTGGGTGTCGCTGGCGCATATGGCCAGGCGCCCCATCTGGTTGGCGAGAAGCTCCTACAGCATTTCGGTGTGCAGGCCAATACCATGGAGGCGCATGCTTTCTCCTATCTGAATTTTGGTGAAGCGGCCCAGAAATACGGCCAGGTTGGTGGCTTCGCGCACCTGCGTACGCTGGTCAAACGCTATCGCGCTGAACACGGCGCGGGCAACACCTTGCTGCTCGACGGCGGTGATACCTGGCAGGGCTCCGGCACGGCGTATTGGACGCGCGGCAAGGACATGGTTGGTGCCTGCAATCTGCTCGGCGTCGACGTCATGACCGGCCATTGGGAGTTCACCTATCTCGATGAGGAAGTAATCAAGAACGTAGCCGAGTTCAAGGGTGATTTCGTTTGTCAGAACGTCAATGTCAAGGAAGACGCTCAATTCGACTATCGCTTCGAAGACTTCGAGGGCTTCAACCCTGAAAACGGTCGCGCATTCAAGCCGTACACGATCAAGCAAGTCGGTGGTGCGCGCATCGCCGTGATCGGTCAGGCGTTCCCCTACACACCAATCGCCAACCCGCAGCGTTTCATCCCGGATTGGACCTTCGGCATCAAGGACGCCGAAATGCAGGCCGTGGTCGATCAGGTACGTGCCACCGAGAAAGTTGACGCCGTAATCGTTGTTTCGCATAACGGCATGGACGTTGACCTGAAGATGGCCTCGCGGGTGACAGGTATCGACGCCATCTTTGGCGGCCACACGCACGACGGCATGCCAGCGCCGACGATCGTCGAAAATCCCGGTGGCAAGACGCTGGTTACCAATGCGGGGTCCAACGGCAAGTTCCTGGGCGTAATGCAACTCGACATCCGCAACGGTAAAGTGCAGGATTTCCGTTATCGCCTGGTGCCGGTGTTCTCCAATCTCATCGAGCCGGACAAGGAGATGCAAGCCTATATCGATCAGGTGCGGGCGCCGTATCTGGACCAGCTCAACGAACAATTGGCTGTCGCGGACACGGTGATGTATCGCCGCGGTAACTTCAACGGAACCTTCGACCAAATTATCTGTGATGCGCAGCGCGTCGTCGGCGACGCACAGATTTCACTGTCGCCGGGTTTCCGCTGGGGCACGACTGTTCTCGCCGGTCAGCCCATCACCATGGAAAACGTGCTCGACCAAACCTGTCTGACGTATCCCGAAACCTATGTCCGCGAGATGAGCGGCGCCGACATCAAGCTCATTCTCGAGGACGTCGCAGACAACCTGTTCAACGCCGATCCCTACTACCAGCAGGGCGGCGACATGGTGCGTGTTGGGGGTCTGGACTACACGATTGACCCACTGGCCGAAATCGGCCAGCGTATTACCGACATGCGCCTGGACGATGGTACGGCCGTCGAGGCGAATAAGAACTACAAGGTGGCCGGTTGGGCGGTGGTGGGTTCGCAGGCACCGGGTCGACCCATCTGGGACGTTGTGGCCGATTACCTGCGTGATCAAAAGGTCGCCAAGATCGAGAAGATGAATACGCCGAAGATCCTGAACGTCAAGGACAACCCGGGCATATCATCGTATCTGGGCGAACTGGGTTAAGCCTGGGGCGCGGCAGCGCCAACCCGATGTGAGCAAAGGGGGCGCCTCGGCCCCCTTTCTTATTGCGGCCGGCGCAGCGCTCGCTCGGCAGGCCACGGGCTCAGACAGGTCTGAGTGAGCAGGTCCCCATCATCGGCAACAAGTCTTGTCGGCTGTAACGCCGCATCGACAAGCGGCCATGGGGTGTGACCCTCGCAGTAGCGTTCGAGCTGATGTTGTAGCGCGCGGCGCTTGTTGGCGGACAAGCAGGGCGCCAGGCGGTTGAAGATTTCGCGACTGACGCGCAAGCGCCTGCGCCGGGTGACCTGGAATCTCACGACTGTCATCAAAACGTGTGCGTAGTCATCGAGATGCGCCATGTCGAAGTTCGCGTTGACCTGCCGCGCGCTGTCCTCCAGCGCGGCGAGCTGGCGTCGACCGTGTGCCAGCACGGCCAGTCGCTGGCTTGCGTGAAAGTGGCGAAATTTGGCGACAGTTGGTCGTTGGCGGCGGAATGCCTGCCAGCGCGCGTAGACGAAGACGCACTCGAGAAAGGCGTCCCTGCGCTGGGGCTCGTCCAAATGATGGTCTTCGATCACCGGCATCAGCGGGTATGCCTGTGTCACGGCGGCGGCGAAGATGCCCGCGCCGAGCCGCCGCCGTTGCCCGGGCGCCTTAATCGGCGTCGTGGCAATACCGCAGCTAGGGGAACGACTCTTGAAAATGTAGCCGCTGACGTCGGCCAGAGTGCCACGCTTCTGCTGCGCGTAGCGTTGCAGCGCGTCGGTAACGTCGCGTCGCGGCTCGGCAACGCCGACGGCGCGCGGTGCATTGGCGTTGCCGATCAGATGTATCGGCGCACGCGGGACGCCCATGCCAACGCCCACCTCGGGGCAGATAGGCACGAGATCCACGTGGCGCGCCAACACATCGGTGACGAAACGATTGCGCTGGTCGCCGCCGTCATAGCGCACCCGTTGACCGAGCAGACAGCTACTGACTGCGAGGCGTATGCGGCTCGGCCGGGCGCGGCTATGCTCAGCGGCTCGCGCCATGGGCCAGGGCGCGCTCACGGCTGCGATTGGCATCCGCCTGCACGCTGCGCTCGTCCCAGGACTCACTCGTTTCGGGCCACCCCTGACAATGCTTGCCAATGAGTTCGGTCAGCGTGGCGATGTGGGCCGGCGAGTCATTCAAGGCGGGTATGTAGCGATATGCTTCGCCACCGGCATGCAGGAATACGTCGCGGTTTTGTTCGGCCATTTCCTCGAGCGTTTCCAGACAGTCTGCCGAGAAACCCGGACAGATGACATCCACGCTAGTGATACCCTCTTTGGGCAGTTGGGCGAGGGTGTGATCGGCATAGGGCTTGAGCCATTCCTCCCGACCGAAGCGCGACTGAAATA
>Ga0111154_1013_pt1 | contig 27791 bp, 27 predicted proteins | sample DeeMarSeWOR28_12_FD_80252 | JGI IMG/M metagenome (GOLD analysis project Ga0111154, IMG submission 80252) | Gammaproteobacteria bacterium SG8_47 | reverse complement strand
TGGCCATCCTCCTGACCGGCAGTCGGCACAGTGCTACCGGTTGGCGCGGTCGAGGTAGCCAGCTCCCGAGAGATGCGATTAACTTGAAGTCAGTACGTTAACTCTGAAGCGCTGCACGCTCGCTGGGCATAGAGGAGACGCTGATGATTGCGACGATAGAAACGAAACTCAACGATAGACGCGTGGACAAACTTGTCGACAGCTGGTTCACCCAACGGCCAGCGGTAAGCAGCGAAGACATTGACGCTCTGGAAATCCAACCGGCGGAACAGTCCAGCGAAGCGCCGGCTGAGTTCACGGAGGAACACTCAAGCTGAGGCCCTGGCTGTGCGGGCACAGCAACGGTCCAGCGCGGCGTCTGGCGGCCGATATCTGCTTGGAATTGGGTGCAAAAGCGCCCGTCGCTATCCAGGCCGGAGGAACAAGGAAGGTGGAGTGGTACCACTATGTGTTGATTGTGGTGGGGCTGGCGGCCCTGCTACCTGCACTTGCCTTTGGCGCAGGTCTACGGGTCATTCTTTCTGCTCGAATTGCCCGCGGCGGTGCAACGCTGGCGGAACGCGAACGCGTCCCTGAGCACTTGCGTGTGGTCCACGACGCCGCTGCCCAGACGCTGCTGCCGTTGGGCTTTGAATACTCCCATACCATGCGCATTGAGGAACCCATCGCCGCCTCTGCAAGCGAACGCTGGGTGCCGGTCTATGTCAATTTCGAACAACGCGCCTACTCCGAGATCCTACCCGCCGAAGAAGCCGATAAGCCGCAACAATGGCATATCGAGTTCAATACGATCTTCACTGTGGGCAAGGCCCTGGCGACCGTCGACGGCGTAAAGCACCGCGTGCCGTTCCAGGCACCGTGGTTAGCCTTCCAGGACCGCTACTGCGGCGACCTTGCTCGTCAATGGCAGTCGCACCTCGATGCCGTCGCCAAGTTGCAGCGCAGCGGTTTGCGGTCCCGCTTGCTGGTCCCCGAAGATTATGTGCGAATGACGACGCGTTGCCTCGACGAAGGGATCGATGCATTGCGGTCCGGCGGCCACTTGAAGCGCGGAGCCGATGGCGCAGAACGGTTCACCTTCGCAGCTGGGTTGTCTTACGCGCGCCGCCTGTGGCGCGGCGAGCGGCGCCGCGCTGCAATGCTGAAACGCGGCAAGCCCGTTACGGCGGAGGTACCGGCCATCGACGCTGGAGTGGAAGCGGACGTAGACGCCTATCTGCGGCGCAAGGGTACGACCCCCGAAAGAAAATCGTGGGTGGGCAAGGCAATCCTGTTCGGTATCAGCCTGCTCGCCTTCAGCCTGGCCTTGGGGTTTGACATATCACTGCAGTGGTTAGTGATGATCGCGGGGGTCGTGCTGTTTCACGAGCTCGGCCACATTCTCGGCATGTACCTCTTCAAGTACCGCGATCTTCAGATTCTGTTCATTCCCTTTCTCGGTGCTGCGGCCATCGGTACACAACAAAATCCGAAGGTCTATCAGCGCGTCATAATCGATCTGCTCGGGCCAGTACCCGGCGTCATCGTCGGTCTAGCGTTGCTCGTGCTCGCCGGCCCGACGGCCGATCCGATGTGGGCACAGCTCGGCCTCTTGATGCTGTTCCTCAACTATCTGAACCTGCTCCCCATCATGCCGCTGGACGGGGGGCACGTGATGAATCTCATTTTGTCGGGCTACCATCGCTACTTTCAGATTGGCTTTCAGCTGCTGTCCGTGGCTGTTCTCGCGGTCCTGGCATGGACGGTGGAATCAGTGATCCTTGGTCTGCTCGCGTTGCTGGTGTTGACCGTAATCCCCGTTGAGCGCAAGAAGGACCTGGCATTGCGTCGCCTGCAGACTGCTCTGGCCAAAGAGGGCGCCGGTAGCGACGAACACGGTCTGCTGCAACGAATTTTCACTGTGCTGAGAGAATCGCCGTTCGCGGTAGCCAAGGCAGATGACAGGTACTATCTCGCCCGCTTCCTCGAAGACAATGCCCAAAGCCAGCGGGTCACGGCCACGGCGGCAAGTGTTGTGCTACTGGTGTACGCGGCAGCGCTGGCCCTGCCGGTCGCAGCACCTGCATTGTGGTCATCCGCAATCAGCCCTTTGACCTACCTGACGATGCTCGGCGATTCACCCGACCCGGTCGCCTATGAACCGATGTTCGAAGCGGGCGAGTGGGAACAACTGAGTGACATTGAGCTGCGGCGTCTGCAACAAGACGGCTGGCACGCATACCTTTCTCAACGCGAGCCGGAGTTGCTCAGCGTGGTTTCTGGTGAGACGCGCCAGTACGTGGACTACTATCACGAGCGCAACCCGCCCGCCAAGGAGCACGGCGCCACGGCAGCTCAACTAGCGGAGACGGAGACAAGGCTGGGACAACAGTTGCCCGCCTCGTATCGCGCCTTTCTGCTGGCGCGTGACGGTTGGCTGTCCATCGCCATGACCATGCACCTAGCAAACAGCGGCAACATTCGATGGTTGCGCGATACGCATCCAGACTGGATTGAGACATGGCTGAGCGCTGCGGCTGACCTGCCGCCGATCAGCGACGAGCAATACTATGTTTACGGCACACGGCAGGACGAATATGCGTGGCGGCGCGAATACCTCCGTGACGCGCTGTTGATCAGCGATGACAAGAATGTCGAAGATGCGATCCTGCTCCTGCCGCGCGTGCGCAACGGGCAAGGGGAATGGGAAGCCTGGCAATTCAGCTGGTCCGATGGCGGCGCCCGGCGGTATCCTTCGTTCGCTCACCTGATTGCCGGTCAAATGGTATGGGCTGAACGCCAACTCGCACTTGAATACGCAAGCCTACCGCAGTAGAGAACCGCTACTTCGGCGCGCCGCCCGCATGGGACTCAGTGGGCGCCCGGTGCGGGCAAATCAAACGTAAATACGGTGCCCGCGTTCAGCTGGCTGGTGGCCTTAATCACACTGCCATGCAGCTCCAGTATGCGCCGGGTAATGGCAAGACCCAAGCCAGCACCGCCTTCGCCACGGCCGGCCTGATAAAACCGATCGAAAATGCGCGACAGTTCCTGCTCGGCGATACCGCTGCCCGTATCACTGACGCAGACCGTGACGTGATCGGGTTGCGAAATCAGTGATACCGTAATGTCACCGCCTCTCGGCGTATGGCGCAGGGCGTTGTCGAGCAAGTTGTCGAGCACCCGCTCGATCAGTGCGATGTCGGCGTTGACGAACGGGATGTCGTCGGATTCGAAGCGATAGCTCAAACGGATGTCATCCTGCTCGGCACGCAACTGGAACTTGTGGACCACGTCCTGCACGAGATCCGGCAGCGAGAACGGCTCACAGTGCGGGCGTACCTCATTGGCATCGAGCTTGGCCAGCTCGAATAACTCATCGACTAGACGTCCTAGGCGCCGGCTGTGTTTCAGCGCGGTGTCAATGTAGCGACGTCGATCCTCGGCATCGAGCTGGCTGTCTTTCAACAACAACGTCTCCAGGTAGCCGTGCAACGAGGCCAGCGGCGTGCGCAGGTCGTGCGACACATTGGCGACCAACTCGCGGCGCAGATCGTCGTTGCTCTTGAGCTGCTGCATCTGCTCAGCGATGCGCGCCGACATGTCCTCAAACGCCGCATCGAGCTGATCGATTTCATCGCCGCGCGCCGGTGAGCGCAGCGCAGCGCGGCGTGGCTCCGACTGGCGAAACCGCTGCATCGCAGCGGCCAGTCGGCGCAGTCGCCGGGTCAGCAACATGAACGCGAGCAGGGCGGCGAGCAAGGCAAAGGCCAGGCCAGCGCTCAACACCCCGGTGCTCAGCTTGAGCACGTAGCTGTCCTGGAGCATGTGGGCGATACCCGCATATTGTTCGCTAGCCAGAATCACATAGAGGTAGCCCTGCAGTTGACCGTTGTCCACCACGGGGGCGACCGAGAACGCATTGCGCCGCGTCGCGCCGCGCGGATCGTCGCCGAGAATGGGCAGACCTTCGGCCCCGGCGAGAAAACGCTCAACCGGTCCCATGCTCACCGCCTCGCGCACGACCTTGCCCGGCGGGGCCGAGTAGGCCAGGATGCGCCCGCCCGGGTCGAGCAGGTAGAGCTCGAGCGTCGGGTTGATCACCATCAGCATATGGAAGACGTCGTCGAGCGCACCCCGGTCGATGCTGCCATCACGCAGGAGCAGCCGCTCGGCGACAATGTGCTCGGCCAGGTCACGATTGAGCTTCTGCGCCACCTCCTGCTGGAAGCGTTCACTGACCTGACCCAGCAGCAGTACGAAGAAAATGCCGATCAGTACGAAGGCCGCGGCCAGAGTCAGGGCAAGTTTGGCTGATAGCGTGCGAAACATAGCGGGAGTCGCGCTAACCATTGGCCTCGGCGAACCGATAGCCGACACCCCAGACGGTCTGGATGTAGCGCGGTGCAGCGGGATCCTTCTCAATCTTGGCGCGCAGCCGGTTGATGTGAGAATTCACCGTGTGCTCATAGCCTTCGTAGCCGTGGCCCCACACCTGGTCCAGCAACTGGGCGCGCTTGTAGACCCGCCCGGGATGGCGGGCAAAGTGCACCAGCAGGTCGAACTCACGCGAGGTCAACTCCACCGGCTGGCCCTCGACGCTGACCTTACGCTTGGCGCAGTCGATCGACAGGCCTTCGCGTTCGATAACCCCGAGCCCCGCGGCCTCCGGGGCGGCGGCCAGGGCCTCGACACGGCGAAATATGGCCTTCACCCGCGCCACGAGCTCGGGCAGGCTGAATGGCTTGGTCAGGTAGTCGTCGGCGCCCAACTCCAGGCCCACGACCCGGTCCATTTCGGAGGACTTGGCCGTCAACATCAGGATGGGAGTGTAGCTACCGCTCTCGCGCAATCGGCGGCAGACTTCCAACCCATCGAGTCCAGGCAGCATCAGATCGAGCACGATAAGGTCATAGCGCTGACGCTGGGCGCGCGCCAGCCCGCTGGCGCCATCGGCGGCCACATCCACCTGTGCGGGTAGGTCACTGAGGTGCAGCCGTACCAAGTCGGCGAGATCGCGGTTATCTTCGATTACGAGTATGTGTCGTGACATAGCGGAACCTGCCCTGTTGTCGGGCACCGTTACAATACCCCAGTAATCGTCACAAAAGCCTCACAGCTGCACCCTGGCTTCGGGCGAATATTTCGCTGGCATCGACGAATCCGCTGCAGTATGCTTTGCCGTGCTGCGGCTTGTGGCAGTGACAGTTTTGGTCGTTTCCTACCGGTGTACCTCCTAAACATCCAAATCACAGCCTGTCAGCAACTCACATTAATTTAATTGTCTTACTTGATTTTGCGTTAGCGAAAAAGGGTGCATTAAATGGCTACAGGTACTGTGAAATGGTTTAACGAGTCCAAGGGCTTCGGCTTCATTACCCCGGATGGCGGTGGCAAGGACGTGTTCGTCCACTTCAGCGCTATTCAGGCACAGGGTTTCAAAACTCTCGCCGAAGGCCAGAAGGTCAACTTCGAGGTTCAGGAAGGCCCCAAAGGACCGCAGGCGGTCAACGTTACCGGCGCGTAAGCGTCATTTGACCCGAGCCATTTCGGACCCCGCCACTACGGCGGGGTTCTTTTTTGGGCCGCCGCCAGAGCGCTGAGTTGGCGGTCGTGCAGCGGCCCCACACTCACCAGCGCCAACACCGCGCCCAGCAGCGCCCAGGCCATATCGGACTGGGTATCCCAGACATCGCCTTGGGTGGCCAGAAAGGCCACTGCGGATTCACCCGAGGCCTCCGCTACCCACCATTCGATCAGCTCGTACAGCGCGCTGATCGCCATGCACACGGAAACGACGACCACGAACAGCCAGACGCGTCCGTTGACCACGTCATTGCGCACCAGGATCTCGCGGGCCACGATCGCCGGTATGAAGCCTTGGGCGATGTGGCCGACCTTGTCATAGTTGTTGCGCTGCCAGGCAAAGGCGTCGCGCAGCCAGTCGAACAGCGGCACCTCGGCGTAGGTATAGTGCGCACCGACCATCAAAATGACGGCGTGGACCAGGATCAACTGATAGGTTAGCGGGGTCAGCGGAAAGCGCTTGCGTGTGAGCGCCAGAATCACGAACGCGATCAGCGCCGGCGTGCTCTCGAGCACCCAGGTGAAATAGTCCTTGGGCGCGATCACAGACCAAGTCAGGACCGCGAAAAAGGTGATCAACCAGACCGCAGGACCCATCCCCCCTCCGGTATGCGACGGCCGCGGCGCCGGCTGCAGCCGCGATTCAGACAACCAGCAGGCTCATGAACTCGGACACTGGCGTAGCCTCCAACCGCTTTTGCTCGGCGCAAAGCTTGGCCAAGGCCGCACATTGCTTTGGTGACAGGCGGGTCGCGATGCTGGCCTGAAACTTCTCCACCAGTAGAGGGATACCCTCGGCGCGGCGGCGCCGGTGACCAATCGGGTATTCCACTGCTACCCGCTCGCTGTGCGTACCGTCTTTGAACACAACACGAATCGCGTTGCCGATCGAACGTTTTGCGGGGTCCATGTAGTCCGTACTGAAGTGAGGGTTCTCCGTCACGCTCATCTTATCGCGCAACGTGTCGATGCGCGGATCCTGCGCCACGGCATCCTCGTAGTCATCAGCGGTCAAGCGGCCGAAGATCAGCGGCACGGCGATCATGTATTGCAGACAGTGATCACGGTCGGCCGGATTGTGCAGCGGCCCGGTCTTGTCGATGATGCGCACCCCCGCCTCTTGTGTTTCAACCTCGATCGCGGCGATGTCATCGAGCCGGTCCTTGACTGCCGGGTGTAGCGCCAATGCCGCTTCCACTGCGGTCTGGGCATGGAACTCGGCGGGGAACGAGATCTTGAACAGAATGTTCTCCATGACGTAGGTGCCATAACTCTGCGGGAACGCCAGGCTCTCGCCCTTAAATAGCACATCCTGAAACCCCCAGCGCGGCGCCGTCAATGCCGATGGATAGCCCATCTCGCCGCGCAGCGCCATCAGCGCCAGGCGCACCGCGCGGCTGGTCGCATCCCCCGCCGCCCAGCTCTTGCGCGAGCCGGTGTTGGGCGCGTGCCGATACGTGCGCAGCGCGCCACCATCGAGCCAGGCGTTGGATACTGCATTAATCACCTCGTCGCGCGATCCACCCAACATGGCGGTCGCCACCGCCGTGGAGGCGATACGTACCAACAAGACGTGATCCAGACCGACACGATTGAAGCTGTTGAGCAGCGCTATGACGCCCTGAATCTCGTGCGCCTTGATCATGTTAGTCAGCACATCTCGCATGGTCAGCGGCGCCCGCCCTTCACGTAGCGCTTTGCGGCTCAGATAATCGGCGAGGGCAAGAATGGCGCCGAGATTGTCGGAGGGGTGGCCCCACTCGGCGGCGAGCCAGGTATCGTTGTAATCGAGCCAACGCACCATGGCACCGACGTTGAATGCCGCCTGCACCGGTTCGAGCTCGAATGATGTGCCGGGCACGCGCGCACCACCGTCCATCGTCGCTCCCGGCACCAGCGGCCCCAGCAACTTGGTACAAGCCGGATAGTTCAGCGCCAACAGACCGCAACCCAGCGTGTCCATCAGACAATAGCGCGCGGTCTCCATCGCCTCGCCACTGGTGCTGACGTCATAACCCAGGACGTAGTCGGCAATGTCGACCAGCACCTGATCGGGTTGGGGCCGCTTCGCTGAGCGGAGATCGTGTGCGCTCATACCTTGCTCCGTGTTCGGTTCGCTCGCGCTCAAGCGCGTTGTTCGATGGGCAGCCAGTGGCGCGGCGCGGGACCAATGTAATCGGCACTGGGTCGAATCAGCCGATTGTCGGCGCGCTGCTCCATGATATGCGCCGCCCAACCGGTCAGGCGTGAACACACGAAGACCGGCGTGAATAGTGACGTAGGCACGCCCATGAAGTGATAGCTGGAGGCGCTATAGAAATCCAGGTTGGGAAACAGCTTCTTCTCATTCCACATGAGCTTCTCGATTGTCTCGGAGATGGGATAGAGCTGTTGGGAATCGCCGTTGTCCTCGGCCAAGCGTTGCGACCAACGCTTGATGACGGGGCTACGCGGGTCCGATGTTCGGTACACCGCATGACCAAAGCCCATGATCTTTTCCTTGCGCGCCAACATCGCCCTGACCTCACCCTGGGCGTGACCCGGGCTGTCAAAGCGCTGAATCAAGGCCATCGCTGCCTCATTCGCCCCACCGTGCAAAGGCCCGCGCAGACTGCCAATCGCTGCTGTGACGGCGGAGTAGAAGTCAGCCAAGGTGCCGGCACACACACGCGCGGCAAACGTTGAGGCATTGAACTCGTGTTCGGCGTAGAGAATCAACGATACATCCATGGCGCGCTGATGCAATTCACTGGGTGGGTGTCCTTGCAGCAGATGCAAGAGATGAGCGGCGATCGACTCATCATCGCTGTCGGTGTCGATACGCTTGCCGTGGTGAGAATACTGGTACCAGTACGCCATAATCGAGGGGAACACTGCCAGCAGGCGATCGGAGATATCGTGTTGCTGGCTGAAATCATCTTCGGGTTCCAGCGTACCGAGCATAGAACAACCGGTGCGCATGACATCCATCGGATGCGCATTGGCTGGAATGCGCTCCAGTACTTCCTTCAACGAGTCCGGCAACGCCCGGCTCTGTTTGAGCCGGGACACGTAGCCGTTGAGCTGCGCCTGATTGGGCAACTCTCCGTACATCAATAGATAGGCCACCTCTTCGAATTCGGCGTTCTCGGCCAACTCGAGGATGTCGTAGCCACGGTAGCTGAGACCCTCGTGTTCTTCACCGACTGTGCAAATTGCCGTTTGACCCGCGGAGACACCGCGCAGCCCGGCTGCGGGTTTGGCTGTTGTCATGCGTCCTCTCCTTTGGCGAACAAGGCATCGAGCTTTTGCTCGTAAGCGTGATAGTCGAGCACGTCGTAGAGGTCCACCCGCGTCTGCATGCTGTCGACCGCGGCCTGCTGGGTTCCGTCAGCGCGGATGTGTTGATAGACGTTCAATGCCGCGGCATTCATGGCGCGGAAGGCCGACAGCGGGTAAAGAATCAAGCCAACTCCGGCCTCACCGAGCTCGTCGCGATTGAACAAGGGGGTCTTGCCGAATTCGGTGATGTTGGCGAGTACCGGTACGCTCAGCGTCGCAGTGAAACGGCGATAGTCGTCCAGGCTATGCATCGCCTCGGCGAAAATCATGTCAGCACCAGCATCCACATAGGTAACCGCACGCTCAAGCGCTGCGTCGAGGCCTTCATTGGCATAAGCATCGGTGCGCGCCATCACCACGAACTGCGCATCCGTGCGCGCGTCGACCGCTGCCTTGACCCGATCACACATCTCGGCAGCCGAGACCAATGCTTTGCCGGGGCGGTGGCCACAACGCTTGGCCTGCACCTGGTCCTCGATGTGCATGCCCGCGGCACCGGCCCGGGTCAGCTCGCGCACGGTGCGAGCGATCATCAGCGCTGCGCCCCAACCCGTGTCGGCATCCACCAACAGCGGCAGCGACGTCGCCCCGCTAATGCGCCGCACGTCCTCGCACACATCGTTGAGTGAGGTGAGACCAAGGTCGGGCAACCCAAAGGAGGCGTTGGCCACACCGGCGCCAGACAGATACAGCGCCCGAAAGCCGCTGCGCTGCGCCAGCAAGGCCGCATAGGCGTTGATCGCACCAACGACTTGCAGCGGTTGTTCGGCCTGCACCGCCACGCGCAGTCGCCCGCCGGCAGAGTTTACTTCACTCACGCCTGTCTCCTTTCCTGTTTGCTAATCGGTACTGTGTGGATAACCCAAACTGTTCAGCGACTCACTGATCTCGTCGAGAATAGCGGGATCGTCTATTGTGGCTGGCGGTTTGTAGGACTCCCCATCGGCGATCTGGCGCATGGTCTTACGTAGTATCTTGCCCGAACGCGTTTTCGGCAGACGTTTGACAACAGTCACTTGCTTGAAGGCGGCAACGGGCCCGATCTCAGCGCGCACGCGTTTGACCAGATCGCGACAGATGTCTTCGGGCGTGTGCTCGACACCGGCCTTGAGCACCACGAGCCCAACTGGCAGCTGACCCTTGAGTTGATCGGCAACACCGATCACAGCGCATTCCGCCACATCCGGATGCGAGGCGAGCACTTCTTCCATCGCACCGGTCGACAGGCGGTGGCCGGCAACATTGATGATGTCGTCGATGCGACTCATGATGAACAGGTAACCGTCCTCATCACAGTAGCCGGCATCGCCGGTCAGGTAGTAACCCGGGTAACGACTCAGATAGGAGTCCACGAAACGTTGCTCGCTGTGCCACAGCGTGGGCAGCGTACCCGGGGGCAGCGGCAGGCGAATGGCGATGTTGCCGATATTGCCTGCGGCCACATCGATCCCCTCCTCGTTGAGAAAGTGCACGTCGTAGCCCGGGACCGACTTGGTCGGTGAGCCCGGCTTGACGGGCAGCTGCTCGATGCCGAGACAATTTGCCCCGACCGCCCAACCCGTTTCGGTCTGCCACCAGTGGTCGATGACCGGCACGCCAAGCAGTTCCTGCGCCCACACCAAGGTGTCCGGGTCGCAGCGCTCGCCGGCCAGGAACAGGGCACGAAAGTGCGACAGATCGTACTGCCTCAGATAGTCGCCATGCGGGTCTTCCTTCTTGATTGCCCGGAAGGCCGTCGGCGCGGTGAACATCGTCGCCACCTTGTGCTGACTGACCACGCGCCAGAAGGCGCCGGGATCGGGCGTACCGACCGGTTTGCCTTCATACATCACCGTCGTGCAGCCCTTTAACAACGGGCCGTACACAATGTAGGAGTGTCCCACCACCCAGCCCACATCGGACGCCGCCCAATACACCTCACCGGCATCCACGTTGTAGACGGCTTTCATTGACCACTTTAGGGCCACCGCATGACCGCCGTTGTCACGCACGATGCCTTTGGGCTGACCGGTGGTGCCGGAGGTGTAGAGAATGTACAGCGGGTCGGTGGCCGCAACATTGACACAGTCGGCGGGCTGCGCACCGTCGAGCTGCTCGACCCAGTCGAGGTCGCGGCCCGCGGTCAGCGGCGCGCTCAACTGGGGGCGTTGCAGGATGATGCAATGTTCGGGCTTGTGCCTGGCCAAGCTGATGGCCTCGTCCAGCAGCGGCTTGTAGGCAATCACCCGGTTGGGCTCCAGTCCGCAGGAGGCGCTGAGGATCAACTTAGGTGTAGCGTCATCGATGCGCGTGGCCAGCTCGCGCGCGGCAAAGCCGCCGAATACTACTGAGTGCACTGCGCCAAGCCGGGCGCAGGCCAGCATCGCAACGGCCGCCTCCGCCACCATTGGCATGTAGATGATGACCCGATCGCCGCGTTCGACACCTTGGGCCCGCAGCACGCCCGCAAATAACGCCACCGCATCGCGCAACTGGCGATAGGTGTAAGTGGTGATCTCGTTGGTCATGGCGCTGTCGTGGATTAGCGCCAACTGATCCGCGCGCCCTGAGTCAACATGGACATCGAGGGCGTTGTAGCAGGTGTTCAGTTCAGCGCCGACGAACCAGCGATAAAACGGCTTGTTGCCGTCATCGAGCACGCGCGACCAGGGTGTGCTCCAATGAATATCGTCGGCCGCCTCGGCCCAGAACCCCTCCGGATCGGCTATCGAACGCGCATACAGCGCCTCGTACCCTGAGCTTGCCATTGAACACCTCCCTCCCGGTGGCTGGCGCATTGCCGCCGTGCGACGGTTGGCAGCGCCGACCTGCTCTTGTTATGCGCCCGCGCCGCAGTGCCCTCCGGCGCAAGCCTTTGAAGATTAAAGCATGCCGACCGCGGCTGCACCACGCTGGCGCAGGGGCGAAATGCGGCGAGCCTGATCCGGATCAAGTCCCGAAATCAGGAATTGGCTTCACGGCGCTCGAGCCACACCTCCAGCCCCTGGGCGTTGAGCTGAAGGTCCATATTGAGAACGTCGTCGACTCGGTCATCGCTGAGCGCACAACCGTGGCCAGCCAGACGCTCGCCAAGGTAGCCCCGCAGTGCGGTTCGGATGCGCACCGCGCGGTCCTCGCCGTCGGCACCGCTGGCCTCAGCGATAGCCACAAATGCGTCCAGATCGGCGTGCAGATCAGCGCCTAGGCGCTGCAGCTCGGTCACTTCGCTGAAGTGGGTCAGATAGATCGCGCGCGGCGCCAGACTGAGCAGACGGTCGATAGAGGCGTGCGCCGCCTCCGGGTCGAAGTGAATGGGCGTGGTCGTGGGAAAGATAAACGCCCCCTTGGCCGTATCCAGCTCTCGATAGGAGATCCCAAAGGTGTCGCCGCTGAACACGGCCGCCGCGCTCTCGTCGTAGACGCAGTAGTGGTGATAAGCATGACCGGGTGTGTCCAGGAACCGCAGGGTGCGCTGGCCTAGTTCCAGACCCTCGTTGTCGGCCACGGCATGAACGCGCTGCTGCGGGATGGGCGGGATGTCGCCGTACAAGCGCCGGGTTGTCTCCTCACCGTAGACGGCGATGGTACCGGCCATGAGCTTGCTTGGATCAACCATATGGCGCTCGCCGCGCGGATGGACCACCAAGGTGGCATTGGGCAGATGGCGCATCAACTCACCAGCGCCACCGGCGTGGTCCAGATGCACATGGGTCACGCACACATAACGGACCTGCTCGCGCGCCAGGCCTTTGGTCGCCAGGGCATTGAGCAACACGGGTGCAGAATAGCTGGTCCCGACATCGACGAACGCCGCTTCGCCGCTGTCGACGATGAGATGACTGGCCGCAAGATTTGGCCGCACAAACTCGACGTCAATGGTACTGATACCGTAGTCGTAGTCGATGATCGTCGGGGCCATAAACCTGAGGTTCCTCGCGGTTGGCGCAGTCATGCGTGTTGAGTGCAACGCTTTGAGCCCCTGTTTTACGCGCCTTGGTGCGGTGGAGCAAGCCGGCGAGCTTTGCAGTATGCTGGTCGCAACGTCCGGGCCCGTCACCGCCCTGGCGCGGACTCAAGTCATGACCATCTCCGCTCAGGATCTCTACAACTACACCAAGTGCCACCATCGCGTGTATCTCGACAGCAATGGGGACCCCGCCGAGCGCGGTGAGGTGAGCTCGTTCGTCGAAATGCTGTGGGAGATGGGCCTGCAGACCGAGCGCGACTACCTCGCCGACGGTGAGGCAACAAATGTCGCGGATCTCAGCGACCTCAACATGGAACGGGCCTTGGTCAAGACGCGTGAGCTGATGCACCAAGGACAGGCAGCGATTTACCAGGGCGCCATCGAGGCCGGCGACTGGCGCGGCCGTCCCGACCTGCTGTTCAGGCACGACGAGGCGTCCTCGACACTGGGGCCATTCTACTATGAGGCGGTGGACATCAAAGGCGGACGCGGGTGGGAAGAGCGCCACGGTAAAAAGACGCGCTTTAAGTCCCACTATGCGTTTCAGATACTGTTCTATCGCGAGATCCTCTATCGCCTTCAAGGTTATCGTCCCGGGATAGGCCGCATCGTCAACGTCGATCACGAGTTAGAGGAATTCGACCCGGCTGATTTCGATGATGCGTTCGCGGCCGCGCTCGCCGACGTCACCCGTTTGGTGAACGGCAGTAAGACCTCAGAGCCCGTGCTCGGCAGCGCCTGTCACCAGTGCCACTGGTACCAACGCTGCCGGCGCTGGGTGGAGGGCACCCACGATCCCAGCGGCCTGTTCTTCGTCGGCAAGGTGAAGTTCGACCTCAAGCGGGTCGGCCTGCAGAGCATCGACGATATCGCGCGCATGAACGTGAAGGACTACCTCGAGGGCGCCAGCAAGATTCCGCGCGCCAGTGAGAAAACCCTGCTACGCCTCAAAGAACGCGCCCGCGTACGTCTGGCCAACCAACCGCATCTACGCTCCGGTTACAGCTTTCCCGTGGTTACCAAGGAGATCTACTTTGATATCGAGGACGACCCGACCCAGGACTTCACCTACCTCTACGGCCTGGTCGAACGCCACGCCACGGGCGCATCGGATTTCCGATATTTCCTCGCCCGCCACCCCAACGATGAAGAACAAGCGGTGCGGGAGTTTTGGCAGTATCTGGCGGACAACGATGACGTCGTGTACTACGTGTATTCCGCCAAAGAGCGCTCCAGCCTGCGCAAACTGATGCAGCGCTACGATTTGGAGACGCAGATTTTCGAGCACTACTGTGAGCAGGAATACGACTTGTACACGGATCTGGTGGTGAAGTACTCGGATTGGCCCACCTACTCCTATGGCATCAAGCAAATCGCCCAGATCATTGGCTTTCGCTGGCGCGACGCCGATCCCAGCGGCGCCAATTCCATCGTCTGGCTCAACGACTACCTTGCCGATCCGACGCGCACCGACGTGTTGCAGCGTATCCTCGACTACAACGAAGACGACTGCTACGCCATGGTCGCCGTCAAGGACTACTTCGCTGCGCGCCTGACACAGGAGAAGCCATGACGGCAACACTGAAACCGAACACGATGCCGACTCTGGAACGGCGTGAACCTGTCGTCGACCTCGACGGTCAGGTCTACCTGCTAGAAAGGTTCTATGGTGAGCAGGACGCCCAAGCACTGTTCGACACCTTGCTGCATGAGATGGCGTGGCAATCCGAGGAGATCGTTGTCCTCGGTAAGCATGTACTGGTGCCGCGCCTGGTGTGTTGGCATGGCGAGGCCGGCGCAGTCTACCGCTACTCGGGCGTCGAACATGAACCAAGACCGTGGACGCCGACCTTGCGGACAATTCGCGGGCATGTGACCAAGACCTGTGGCGTTGCGTTCAACACTGTGTTGGGAAATCTGTATCGAGACGGCGCCGACTCCATGGGCTGGCACGCTGACAATGAACCCGAGTTGGGCCCCGAACCAGTCATCGCATCACTGAGCCTGGGCGCAACACGGCTGTTCAAACTGCGTCATAACCGTAGTAAACAGACCATGGATATCCGACTAACCAGTGGTAGTCTCTTGCTAATGTGCGGGCCGTTGCAGTCGTACTGGCGCCACGCCGTCCCCAAGACCAAGCAGGCTGTCGGTCCGCGCATTAACCTGACGTTTCGCCGGATTGTGGCCAGGTCGTGATTCAGTTGTGCAGCGAGCGTATCTGATGGCTGGGCTGCTGAGCGGACACATCGATCCTGGCTACGCTCACTACAGCGGCCGACGAAACTGCGGAACGCGGGGAGGTTGTTTCGATGCGAGGCACACGTTGGTCGTTAACCCTTGGGATTTGCCTAGTGGTTAGCGCATGCGCGATTGTACGCGCACCGACGCGAGACGAACTCGCCGCGCTAGACAATCCGCCAGCGGATGTTGCCGCCAAAGTCGACGGGCTGTTTGCCCGTGCCCTGGCGTGGTACGACGCAATTGAAGCCGAGCTGCTACCGCAAGGACGTCCGCTCACGGATGCCGAGCAGGACAAGGCACGACAACTCGGTGTCATCCAGCCTGAACGTGTTCGCGTGGTGATCCTCGAGCCCTTTCCTCTGCCCGAGGACCCCGAGCTTCTCGAAGCTGCACGGAGCTATGGTCTCGGGAGCCGGCTCGAGGGAGGGCGGACCATCGGCCAGGTCATCATGTTGAAACCGAGATATCGAGACAGCTCAACGATTCTCGCGCATGAGTTGATTCATGTGACTCAACACGACCGCTTGGGACGAGCAGCCTTTCTGCGTCGCTATCTGGTCGAGTTAGAGATGATGGGCTACGCTCGAGCGCCGCTGGAGTTGGAAGCCTACAGTCGGCAAAATGCGGCCGAGTGAGTATCCCCAGTCACGAGCGTCGCAGCTAAAGTAGGTGCGCTGCACCGCATGGACTATTCCCATGACATTGGACCCGACACCCGCCCTGCTCGATAGCCTGTACTGGATCACGCTGGTCGCCGTGATTGTGTCGTCAGGCTCCGGGGTCCTCAAGGCGGGTCTCAAGCAATTCGATCTGTTTGGCGTGATCATAATTGCGGTAGCAACTGGTCTGGGCGGCGGGTCGCTACGCGACATGCTGTTAGACCGGGAAGTGTTCTGGATTCGCGACCAAAGCTTCTTCATCGCATCGCTGGCCAGCGCCATAGTGATCTTCGTGGCAGCGCGACTATTGGTCATTTCTCCACGACTATTCTTGATACCGGATGCCGCCGGGCTGGCCACGTTTGGTATCGCCGGCACGCTGGTTTCACTGATGGTCGGCGCACCTTGGCTCGTTGCCACGTTCATGGGTGTGATGACAGGTACGATGGGTGGCATCTTCCGCGACGTGCTGAGCAACGAGCCGCCGGTGGTCTTCCAGAGCCCGCTTTATGCGACCGTGTGTTGGGGTGGTTCCTTGATGTTCGTCGCGCTACTGCAGTTCGATGTGGACTTCACCTTGGCCGCCAGTATTGCCGGGCTGAGCATCTTCGTCGCCCGCCTGCTGGCAATTCAGTTTGACATCAGCCTGCCTCGGTTTCGCTTCAAGTCGTCGGAAGATCGATGAATGAATATGCGAACAAGCGCATCCGCAGCTACAGCCAGCAGCGACAGGTAAAGGGCGACCACGGTGGGGCGCGGTGAACTGCGCTCGAGTGCTGTCCCATCCGGCAGCCGAACTAGTCGTACCGACCGGTCGCAGCAGCGTTCTTCTCGAATAGCTGGGACAGTGGCAGCATCGTCAAATGCGCTCTGCGGCCGTCGACAAAGGCTCCCGTGTCGATGAACCAGACGTTCTCGACCACGTTGGGGCGACCTGTCACCATCACGGTGTGGCCACATACAACGCGGTCGATACCTTCGACGCCAAAGAGTATGTGACCGGTGGCGCGCTCGCGCCCCCATAGCGCCCACTCGCGCACCTGCTCGTCTCCTTCCTGCAGGGCGTGGATAAATTGCGGCCAAGACAGCCATGACGGTACGTCGGCGTGGACGATGCCGACGCGCCCCTGCGCTGTTTCGACTTCCATTGTCAGGGGCATAGCGCTGAGCGCCTCGAAGTACTGCGCCCGGGCCGTTGTGTCCAGCTCCAACCACCATTCGCCGCCGTTCATCAGTATCCAGCTGAGCATCGCGCTTTCGTGCTGCGGGCTGTTGAGCAGCATTTGTTCGTGGTTGCCAAGGCAGGCGTGAAACCATGGCTGGCGCAGCCAATCCAGTGCCTCGGCGGAATAGGCGCCACGGTCAATCAGATCGCCGACTGAGAATAGACGATCACGATGTTCGTCGAAGCGATATTCCGCCAAGCCAGTGCGCAGGCGATCAAAACGACCGTGGATGTCACCAACCACGAAGTCGCGGCCGTCCACATTGATATCGAACTGTCTAATAACGTCTGGCAAGGACTGTGTTAGTGACATATCTGCTGGACCGGCCCCACACCGGGGCCTCCACCCGTGCACCATCGAACCACATCCTGCCAGGCATGACCAGCATCGCGCCGGGTTTGCACGGCGTCGGACACCCTGCGGAGCGGGCGTGCCTTGGCAAGACGAAGGCAGTGCTCTCCTGGACAAAAAAAGCCGGCCCCAAGTGGGGCCGGCCTCCGGTCGAGCGTGCTCAGCAATGAGTGGGCGGACTACTCCATGACCTGCTCGGCCAGAACCATCGCATCCGCGCGATGGCGACGATGCTCGCGAATACCCCGATACAGGGCGGTCAAGATCATTAGCGCACCGAAGATGAGCGCAAACGCCAGCACGAATTGCCCAACTGCGTTGAGGTTGGCGATGGTGTCCGCGGCAAGGCCACTCCAGCTGCCCAACTTGTTCAAGTAGCCAGGAATGTAGAAGAAACGGCTGACCAGCACCGTGAGCATGATCGTGGCCATGACCAGCTTCACGACATAGTCCTTCACGTAAGTGGTGCCGATGGCACCAATCTGAATGCCAAACAATGAACCGGCGAGAATGATCATCGACAGGCGGATGTCGACAAAGCCATCCATCGCATAGTAGAGGCTGCCGCCCAGGCCCATGACAAAGGCGACGACCAACTCGGTCGCGGTGGCCATGAGTGCGGGCACACCCAGCACGTAGATCAGGGCTGGCACACCGATGAAACCGCCCACGGCTATAGAGGCGGCGAGCAGGCCAGTGGCAAAACCCAGGGGAGCAATGACCAGTACCGATACCCTGGTACCGATGCTGTTGAAGTGCATCATGGTGCCCGGGATGTGCAGACGGTGCACCCGTTTTGCCAGTCGCGTCAGACGCGGCTCGAAGACGTTGCCCGGTCCATTGTGTTTCTCGCGCAGGGCATCACGCAACACGAAGGCGCCCACAACCGCAAGCACCACGACGAAGACCGCTGAAACATACAGGTCAGTGCCCGCCGGCCCATAGGCGGCGCGAATCGAAGTCATGACGTTCTTGCCCACCATGACACCGCCCTCGGCAAAGACACCCATCACCACACCGAGCTTGACGTCGACCTGACCGTAGCGCGCCCGCTTCATTGAACCGACCAGCGCTTTTGGGAACTTGTGGGCCATGTTGCTGGCAACCGCGACCACTGCCGGCACACCCAGACTCATCATTGCGGGAGTGAGAATAAACGCGCCGCCTGAGCCGATGAAGCCGCTGACCATGCCACCGACGAAGCCGACTAGGAACAGGAGCAATACGTTTTCAGCGGTCAGCTGAATGAATTGAATCGCTTCCACCTAGATGCTCCTCAGTGACCGCGCGCTTTCAGGCCCAGCACATCCCAGAAGCGGCCAGTGAAGGCGCCATGTACGAAGGAGAAGATCAGGGCGATCACTATCGGCACCAAGGCGTAGTACTTGGCGCCACTGCGCGCGGCCGCCGACATTGCACTGATTTGATCGGCATAGGCGAACAACAGCGCGTACAACGCCGCGCTCACCGCACCCAGAGCGGCCACTGCCAACACGCGCCGGCGCAGCGACACGCTCTGAACTGGTTTTGGGATACTAGCGACAACAGCCAGCGCCGGAGGCTCGGCTACGGGCCGTCCTACCGTATGTTCGACTTCCTGTGGTAGCTGCTGCTCAGCAAGATTGGATTGAATCGGTGACATACACTGCCTTCCTCGTGATCGGTGTGTTTCGTGCCTGTGACCGCGCGCCTCATGCGGCGCGCAAGTCGTCGGAAACCACCAGCCAGGGCACCTGAACCGACGGACGGGCCGCCACATAACGCTCTGTGAGCGCATCCTGGGCGCTGGTCACGACGAACAAGGTGTTGGCCTGGCGGCGCGCGTGCTCCGTAATCCCGGCCAGCAAATCGGCTCCGACCTGAATCACGTCCCAGCGGAAGGCGCCGCGGCCTAGCTCGCGAGCCATCGCAGCGTTCACTTCCGCCTCCCGGAGGTTGGTGAGTATCTCCAGGTCGGCGTCAAAGCGCGCCGCGGCACCGAGCGCATAGCGCAGCGCGCCAACCCGGATGCGCCCATCAACGGCGAGGGCGATGCGCTTGCGCCGCGCCGGCGGGGGCGCGGGCTGGACTTGCGGCCGCGCCAAACGGCGCGGCTTCGCGCCGGCCAGGATCTTGTCCTTGCTGGAATCAGGCAGCATCTCACCGGCATTGGCGAAAGCGAGCGCATCAAAGGCGCGACGCAGGTCCTGACGCAGTGAATGGGCTTGCTTCTTCATTTCGGGTCACCTTCGAAACTGGTTGGTCTGCTTGACCTACTGCATCCCCCGTGCCAGACTGACTTGCGACGCTAACTCATTGATTTATTTGATCTTCATAAAAAGTGCTCGCTCGGGTCACTGTTGCAGATTGAAACGACTGGAGCCGAGCTAAGCGGGCAAAATCAACGGCGTCGCGCTGGCGTGAGGCCAAGGACCGGTGTTACAGTTACGAAACGCTATGTTTCACATTGCAACAGTCACGGCCACATGAGTAGCCTGCGCCGAAAGATCAATCTCGGTTTCTACGCGCTCGCCGCAACGCTGGCCGTCGTTGCCCTGTTCGCGCTCACCGATCTGGGCTACCTGGAGCAGCGCATCGAGCTGGAAATCACGGCGTCGGACTTTGTCGACAGCGTGCTCGAGCTGCGTCGCTACGAGAAGAACTACCTGCTCTACGGGGCCGATGACGACTTCGGTGAAGTGCGCGCCTACGGCGACCGGGCCAGGCAACTGCTCGCCGAGCAGGGCGAGGCGCTCGTCACGCTGAGTAGTCCAGCCGAGATCGGACGCCTGCAGCGCACCCTCGCCGAGTATCAAAGTCTGTTCGCCGAGCTGCAGGCACTGCATCCGGATGACGCACCCCGACGTGTTGCGTTGGAGCGGGACATTCGCGAGTCCGGACGGGTGTTGTCCGAAGGTGCCGAGGGCATCGCGGAGACCCAACGCGCCGAGATGCTCAGAGCGGTGGGCCGTTCCCAGGTTGCGTTACCGGTGGCCATCACGGTCGTTGGCTTGCTCGGCTTGGTGATTGCTCAGCGCGCCTCGCGCGCCGCCGTAACGCCGTTGGCACAGCTCCAACATGATCTGGAGGATCTCGGTCGCGGTCAGTTCGATCGTGTCGAACCGTCGTCGAAGGACCGCGAGATCGTTTCTGTGGCCGATGCGATCAACTACATGCTCGACGAGATCGATACGCGGCGGCGTCATCTGGTGCAATCGGAGAAGCTTGCCTCCTTGGGCACGCTCGTCGCCGGCGTGGCCCATGAGCTGAACAATCCATTGTCGAACGTGTCCTCTTCCTGCCAGATCCTGCTCGAAGATCTCGACAAAGCCGACCCGGCGCAGCTGCGCGAGTGGCTGCAGCAGATAGACACCGAGACCGAGCGCGCCCGCCACATCGTGCGCACGCTGCTCGAGTTCTCCCGTGAAAGTGCCTTCACCAAACGCGACGTTTCGCTGCGCGCCTTGGTCGACAAGAGCCTGCTGCTGCTCGGCCGCCAGGCCGCCATTCGCGCCCGAGTGCATCTGGACGTACCGACCGACCTCATCGTGCCTCTGGACGAGCAGCGCATGCAGCAAGTGCTGGTCAATCTGATCAAGAACGCGCTCGATGCCGGCGGCGATGCGGTGAACATTCAGGTCAGTGCCGCGCTGATTCCCGCTCAGAAGCTGCAACTGCCCGCCGGCAGCGTGTATGCCCAATCACCGCCGCAATCTTTCTTGCGCCGTGAAGTGGTGCTGCTGAGTGTTTCCGACGATGGGCCGGGCATTCCCGAGGAAGCCTTACGCCGTGTTTTTGATCCCTTCTTTACCACTAAGGATGTGGGGCGCGGCTCGGGACTCGGTCTGTTCGTGACACAGGAAATCGTGCACAAACACGATGGCTACATCGCAGCCTACGCCAAACCGGGAGCTGGATCCGCGTTCTTCATCTGCCTGCCATATACGTCTGAGGAATCCGCGACGTGAGCGAAACAAGCAACGCGGCGCCCGGCGGCCGACTGTTGGTCATCGACGATGAACCCGTCGCCGTCAAGAATCTCGTCTACGTACTGAGCAATGAGGGGCACGACGTCACCTCGGCGGAGAGCGGTCCGGCGGGACTACGCGCCTTGCAGCGGCAGTCCTTCGATGTAGTGCTTACCGACCTGCGCATGGAACGCGTCGACGGCATGGAGATCCTGCGCTACTGCCGTGAGCACCACGACGACACCGCGGTGGTCGTCATTACCGGCTTTGCGACGGTCAGCTCGGCGGTGGATGCCATGAAAGAAGGGGCATTTCACTATGTTGCCAAACCGTTTCGCCTGGACGAAGTGCGCCACGTGGTACGCGAAGCACTGGAGTTGGTGCGGTTGAAGCGAGAGAACCGCGCGTTGCGCGAGATTGTCGATGACCAGATCGGCCGAGTCAGCATGATCACGCAGGATCCACTGATGAAGAAGTTGCTGGAAACGGCCCTGCAGGTGGCACCAACCGACTGCAACGTGGTCCTTACCGGCGAGAGCGGTACGGGCAAAGAGCTCATGGCGCGCTATCTACACGCACATAGCGCACGCCGCGACGAACCGTTCGTCGCAGTGAACTGCGGAGCATTTACAGAAGACTTGCTGGCCAATGAGCTGTTCGGCCATGAGAAGGGTGCCTACACCGGCGCCACTGACACGCGCCAGGGACTCATCGAAGCGGCGTCATCGGGCACGCTGTTTCTTGATGAAGTCACCGAAATGTCGCCCAGCATGCAGGTCAAGCTATTGCGCGTTATTCAGGAAGGCGAGCTACGCCGACTGGGTGGCACCGACCCCATCAGAGTCGATGTGCGCTATATCGCCGCGACCAATCGCGACCTGCGCGAAGCCATCGCAGACGGGCGCTTTCGCCATGATCTCTACTACCGCCTCAACGTCATGAATCTGCACTTGCCGCCCTTGAGCGAGCGGCGCAGCGACATTCCCTTGCTGGCACACTATTTCCTGCGTAAATACGCGGCTGTCGCCAAAAAGACTGTCGCCGACATTGCCCCGGAGGCGATGGCTGTGCTGAGCAGCTACGACTACCCTGGCAACGTGCGCGAGCTGGCAAATTTGATTGAACGCGGTGTTGCCCTGGCCTCAGGGACGGTGCTCGATGAACAGCATCTGCCCGATGATCTGCGCACATTGCAGATACGCGCGTTTCGTCGCTCAACGACACAGTTGCCGACACTCGAAGCGCAGGAGGCTGAATACATCCGCTGGGTTCTGCAACAGACGGAAGGCAATCGTACCCGCGCCGCGGAAATCCTCGGCATCGACCGAGTTTCGCTGTGGCGCAAGCTAAAGAAATACGAGCTCGAGTGAAGCCGGCTCGCGGGTGACAATTCCGGCCAGTTGCCATACCCTCACATAAATCGCCCAATCAAGATTCATTATTCTCTTGCCGAATGGCTATGCATCATGACCGAACACGACCAAAGTGCACCCTCTCGAAAACACATCCAGGAACTTCTGGAGGCGGCAGCGCAAGTTGTCAGCGAGTACGGCAAGGTGGTCCAGGCCACCAGCGATATCGTCTACGGTGTGCCAGAGTCGAGGCTGCCTTATCCCAAAGATGGCATCAAAAAGGCAATCCGGTTCTACCTAATGTGTGTAATCGGCACCGACAAGGAAGACCACGCCCTGGTTGAAGGGCTGAAGTTATCCTACATGCGTCTCGCCGCTTTCGTGCCCGATGCGGTCGCGCACAGCACGCGAGCAGAAGATACAGCAATATCTGGCGCCGGCCGCGAGGAAGTGTTGGAGGCGGCCCACAAAGTTACTGATGCCATGGCCGAGATGGCAAAGGAATTCGACGACTATGTGGCCGACGTTCGCCGCCAGCGCGAGGCGCAATAGAGGCAAGACCTGCATTGCCGAGCACGATTATGCGTCATTTCATTGATCCCAACGGCTAGAGGAGAACCCCAACATGTCCGACCATGTCTACAAACTCATTGAGATTGTCGGTTCATCAACAAAGAGCACGGATGATGCGATTGAAAAGGCCATCGCCAAAGCCGGCGAGAGTCTACACAATCTGGACTGGTTTGAGGTGACCGAAACACGGGGTCACATTGTTGATGGCAAGGTTGGCCACTATCAAGTGAAACTGAAGATTGGTTTCCGACTTGATTGAGCCGCAGCTGAACATAACTCATCACGCGCTGCTGGCGTAGCGCTGACGTTCGTCAGCGATTTAACAACACGTCCTTAGCTTCATTGATCTTTGCCGCCAGGTAGTTGGAGCCGCCGCGGTCAGGATGTACCTTCTGTATGAGCTTGCGGTGCGCGACGATGATGTCCTGTTCACTGGCACCGGGTTCTAGGCCGAGTATTTCGTAGGCTTCCGCCGTGGACATAGTGCCACGCGGCGGGGGCTGTGCCGATCTAGTCTCGCCACCCCCACTATAGCGCTCGCGCCAAGCCTCACCGTGGATGCGATCCAGATATGCCTGCAACAACGCCGCGGATTGTTCGTCCTGATGCAGATAGCCCGTCAATAGCGCCAACAGCTCATCGAGATTGAGCTCGTGCAAGTGCTGACCTTGGTGGGTGCCCTCGAGGATGACACCGTCCATCTCACCACTGTCGTGGTCCAGCGTCATGCGCAGAAAGCGCGTGGTGACCTGTGAGCTATTGCCGGCGGATGGGCCACCAGCCGATTTCTGGCGTTTGTATTGCGCGAATATGCCGGGAAGTGCCGGTAGCATGCGCAACAAAAACGGCGCGAGACGCCTTGCAAATGGCGCCATGGCGCCGAGTGCCGAACCGATCACTGCGAATAACCAATGGAGCCGGCCGGTCGCAGCCAGCAACACCAAGAGGCCGATACCGCCCCACAGCAAGGCCCAGCGCAGCGTCCTACGCACCTGTTCGGGCGGTGTGCGCGCAAACCAACGCAGCGCCAACAGCACCAGCACGGCAATAGCAATGAGAACCAGGAGGCGACCCATGAGGCTTGAGACTAGTCCCCGAGCTGATGGGTGAGTTGGCCCGCGATCCCACCGCGGCGTTGACTGAAGTCGCGCAGTGCGCGGCGTCCACCGGCCGCGTAAACCGCCACCGCGCTGAGCAGGTCGCGCAACTGCTGGGCACTGCCCGCATCAAAACGGCAATAGGCACCTTTAGTCAACTTGGCAATCTGGCGAAATGCGCGCTCCGCCCCAGCATCGTGGCCTTCGTGGAACATGAATACCGGTACGCCAAGCAAGCCCAACTCGCCGGCGAGCTGACTCAGATGGTCGACGTCTTCTTCGAGACAGTCGCCAACGAAGACCACCGCGTCGATCCGGTGTGCGCGTGTCTCGGTCAGCGCATGACGCAACACCTTGGCAATCTGAGTGTGGCCGCCCAGGCAACTCACCGCCAGCATCCGCTTTAGCAACTGCTCCGAGTCGCGCAGCCATGCCGAAGCCTCGAAATCGCCGAACCCTCGGTAGTAACACAGCTGAATTTCCAGGCCGCCCAGGGCAGCGGTCTCCTGAAACATCTGCGCCTGAATTGCGCAGGCGCTGTCCCAGCTCGGCTCGCGGCTGGCTGTTGCGTCCATAGCGAATAGCAGCCGTCCACGCTGGCCCGCGGGCTTCACGACCGGCGCGGCGGCCACCTTGCGCAGAAAGGCGTCGACGTCCGCTGGGTTGGACCGTTGTGGAAGTTTGCGATCCTCATCCGCCATCGGGGCGGCAATCCTCACGGGTTGGTAGACTGACACCAGTGTACCGCATGCGCAGCATTCGTCGGAGCCCACATTGCGTGGTACAGCCTGGGCGAAGTGGCCGTTAGCCCACTCGGCCCTGAAGGGGGCGATCAGAGGCCTTCGCCGAGCGCCAAGGCGCGGTCCCTGCGACTGCGCAATCTGTCAGGTACTCCGTCCAGTCTACGCTGACGCTACCGACCTTCAGGTAGCCGTGCCGAAAGCACCCGCGACAACGCTCCGCGCGGTGGGTGCCCACTTGGTGTGCTGCGGAATCAGCGTTAGATTTGCCATCACGCAGGCACACATCACCAACGATCCGCGGAGTGAGCGCACTTTCACCGCCGCATCTGGCCGACATGGCATCTGAGGGGGCACCATGACTGATGTCGAACATTGGGATGAATACGCAGATGGTCCTTTGAGCGAAGCGAAAATGCAGGCCAAACTGGAGGCAAGAGGTTATCGTGTCACGCGCTACGTCTATCCACCCGGCACGTACTTCTCCGAACACACTCACGCCGTGGACAAGATCGACGCGGTACTGGCAGGACACTTTCGCATGGAGCTGGGTGGGCAAGCCGTGGTGCTGAAGTCCGGCGACTGCCTGGCCGTGCCAGCGGGCATCGTACACAGCGCCGAGGTGGTCGGCGACGAAGCCGTCTTGAGCCTCGACGCGATACGCAACCGCTAGGTTGGCCCCGGGGGGCCGGCTCCAACTCCAGTTCACCAGTTCGCGGCCGAAATAGACAGAACCCGACGACAAATTAATCACGGATACCTATACCAATGCGACGTGATGCACTGATATTGATGTCCCTGCTGCTCGTGCTATGCGCATCGACGCCGGCGCTGGCAAGCGGGCCTATCTGGGTGTTTAGCCAATTTCAAGAGTCGGAGAACTACCGCGAAGCGAAGACGTTTCTGACGGCGGCTTACCGCAAGTCACTTGAGTCGCGCTTGAGCCCCAAACAACTTGATGCATTGATCGAGCGCGATCGCATGGTGGCCTATGCGGCACAAACGCGCGGCTTGGGCGGCGACCGCGCCCTGCTGGTCGCCTCGGATATCACGTTCTTGTCTGACGATTGGAACCAACTTCCAGAGAACGAACGCAGCCAACTTCGCTTGGGTTACGAATTTGTTCAACACAACGGCCAGTGGTTGATAGACAAGCGCTTTGATCCGGACGCCATCGTGCTGAAACTGCTTGAGCAGCCGGTGATCCCCGCCAACTTCAACAGCAACAACCATTTTGCGATGGGTCAGCAACTGCTCATGGCCCACGGCGCGTTCGCCTACTGGTTCAACGCCAATACCATCCGGATCGACTTCTACCGCGACGAGCTGAGCACTGCCGACCTCAAACGGCTGGCCTATGGGCGCAAAGTGCACCCTGCAGAGCGAGAGTTCACAAACGACGCCGTCGAGTCGGAAACCAGCCAACCTCCGCCTCGGCCCCACGTGTGGGTAGCGGTCACAGTTGACGCCACTCGGCACCTCACCGCCTGGAGCATGGCTTACGCTCACTTTGCCGCACAAGAGCTAACATCAGAATCCGTGAGCCAAATGAGGCTCGATCAGCTGACGGAGGTGGCGCTCGAAGGCCGACGACTGCGCCTCAACGGAGAAGGCTCGCTGCCTGGCGAAACAGGCGCGCCTTCCGCGTCGGAACAGGGGCCTTCGCTACTGTGGCGACTGGATTTGGACTTGGAAGTGTTTGAGCGCGGCCTGTAATGTTACACGAGCAGCTAGTGGCTGGTAACGAATCGTTAGCAAATGCCGGACTGAGCAAGAGGGAACCGAGACGAAGGCCGTTCAAGGGTCAGACGCTAACCGATTCCACGGTGCAACCATCTGAGAGAGCCTACAATCGAGGTGCGAGTTCGGCATGCGGCAAACTGTTTTCGCTAGAATTGCTTTTCTCCGTGTGCCCCGTGCTCTCTGTGGTTCAACATCTTTTCGCCTGTAGGATTCCCGCGTCGTTGCGTTGCTTTGGATGGAGTGCTGTGTTGCTCAACGACCGGCGATGCCCGGGGCCATGGGCTCGAGCTGCAGCACGTAATAAGGCGGTTTGGCTGCCATGACGCCCGCGTTCAGCACTGCTGTGCGATGTAATTGGTTGGCCACCGTATAGAGCCTGCCATCGGGCCCAAAGCTGAACGCATCCGGCCACGACAATCGCTCACGGTCTTGAGCGATGATCTCGTAGCGGCGCAACGTACTGATCACACCCACCGCGTGGTTGGCGATATCCGAGATATAGATGTTGCCTGCACGATCAATGGATATACCGTCACAGATGGGCTTGTCGCTGTAGCGCTCGACCTTTTGCCCCAGTGCCGCATCATCGAGTTCATGATCGAGAAGATCCTGAGTGCGAATGCGGTACATGGTCTTGCCATGCATGGGGCCGAAGTACAACCATTGCGCCTTGGCATCGAGTGCGATCGGATTCACGCCAATCCGCGGACGCAGAAACGAGCCGTCCTCGCGCTTGAGCTTGACCGAACGATTGTCGATCACCAGGTAGACATTCTCCGGAACCACGCTAGTATGCCCGCGCAGCACCCGGCGCGCCTGACCAGTGTTGAGATCAACGACGATCAAAGCAGCGTTGTCGCCACCCGCCGGATCAGCGATATAAACCGCGTTGTGTTGTTCGTCTACGGCGAGATCGTTCACGAACGAATCGGCGACCGTCGCCGGAGCCGGCAACTCGATCAGCTGAACGAGCTCGTTCAGGCGTGAATCCCAGCCCACTAGCTTCGGTGTGACTTTGCCGCGGCGG
>Ga0111154_1010_pt1 | contig 29183 bp, 21 predicted proteins | sample DeeMarSeWOR28_12_FD_80252 | JGI IMG/M metagenome (GOLD analysis project Ga0111154, IMG submission 80252) | Gammaproteobacteria bacterium SG8_47 | reverse complement strand
TCGTCGCGATGCGACCTTTGCGCGTACGCTCGGTGTGGATATCGGACGTACATTTGGGGACCAAAGGATGTAGGGCAGAGTTTCTACTCGATTTCTTACGCTCTACTGAGACTGAATTTCTCTATTTAGTCGGTGACATCATTGACGTCTGGAATATGAAGAACGGCATCTATTGGCCGCAGAAACACAACGACGTCATTCGCACCATTCTAGGTAAGGCCAAACACAACACCGAGGTCACTTATGTCCCCGGTAACCACGATGAGCTGTTTCGTGACTACGCCGGCATGACGTTCGGCAACGTCAAAATCAGCAAGGATGCGATTCACGTCACCGCCGACGGTCGTCGCCTGTTGGTAATGCATGGTGATGAGTTCGATAGCGTAGTCAAGTGCAGCCGCATGCTGGCTATGCTCGGCAGCCGCGCCTACGATTTCTTGCTGTGGCTCAATCGCCACGTCAATTATGCCAGACGCAGGCTCGGCTTCCCTTATTGGTCGCTGGCTGCTTACCTCAAGCATCGCGTCAAGAACGCCGTCAACTACATTAGCGATTTCGAGCGCGTTGTGGCCCATGAGGTACGCAAGCACAAAGTCGATGGCTTGGTATGCGGTCACATCCATCGTGCCGAAATCACGCATATCAACGATGTGGTGTACTGCAATGACGGCGATTGGGTCGAGAGCTGCACCGCCTTGATCGAGCGCTTTGACGGTACGCTGCAGTTGATTCACTGGGGCGACCAGAAGGAGACTATCAAGGTGCTCCCGCCCCAGGGCGGCGAGAGCGAAGAGGTGCTCGGCTACGTCGCATGAGGATCGCGATCGTCACCGACGCGTGGTACCCACAAGTCAACGGTGTCGTGACGACTCTCAGCAGCGTTGGCAAGTCGCTCGAGCAGCAAGGTCATAAGGCGTTCTATGTATCGCCTGAACACTTCAAGACCGTACCCTGTCCAACGTATCGGTCGATCCGATTAGCGCTCACGCCAGCGCGCAAGTTGTCAGCGATGCTCGACGCGTTTCGGCCCGAGGCCGTGCATATCGCCACCGAAGGACCCCTCGGATTGGCCGGCCGACGCTATTGCGTGGCCCGGGGGTTGCGGTTTACTACCTCTTACCACACGCAATTTCCGCAGTATGTGCGTATGCGCGCGCCGATTCCGCTGTCATGGACGTACGCGTACATGCGCTGGTTCCATTCCGGCGCTGCCCGCACGATGGTGCCAACTGAATCGCAACGCAATGAACTCAGGCGCTGGGGCTTCAACAACTTGGTCATCTGGACCCGTGGGGTCGATACCGAACTGTTTCGACCGCAACCGAAGGAATGGCTGGTGGCGGAACGACCCGTCGCAATGTACGTTGGACGTGTCGCCGTGGAGAAGAACATCGAGGCTTTCCTGGGGCTCGAGCTGCCCGGCTCCAAGTTTGTGGTTGGCGATGGTCCTGACCTGCAAGCACTGAGTGCGAAGTACCCCGACGCGCATTTCGTCGGATTCAAGTTCGGCGAAGAATTGTCCCGTTACATGGCGGCGGCAGATGTGTTCGTGTTCCCGAGTCGCACCGATACCTTTGGCATCGTTCTGCTGGATGCCATGGCCAGCGGCGTGCCAGTTGCCGCTTATCCGGTGACCGGTCCGAAGGACGTTGTCGTGCATGGCGTGACTGGGATCCTGAACGAGGATCTCGGGCAGGCGATCCACGACGCATTGAGGCTCGACCCTGCGCGCAGCCGCGAGTACGCATTGAATTGTTCGTGGGAAGTCAGTGCCGGCCAATTCTTTTCCCACCTCGAACCCAATGCCGGCCTGCCGGCGAGCGCGGCCGCCAGTCAGTGACCCAGTGCGCGCGAGCGCGAATCCAGCCTAGCCGAAGTATTCGGGTTCGTTACCAGCTTTCCACTTGATATTGCAGCCTATGCTCGGTGTCTGCGCGGTGCTGACCGGTTGACCGGTGAGGACGGCGTCAACCGCGGCGCGCAGATCGGCGCCGGTCACGGGTCGGTTGTTGCCAGGGCGACTGTCATCGAATTGGCCCCGATAGACCAGGCGACGCTGTGCGTCGAACAGATACAGATCGGGCGTGCACGCCGCGCGGTAAGCCTTCGCTACACTCTGATCTCCGTCATATAGATAGGGAAACGGGTAGCCGAGTGCCTTGGCGTCGGCCGCCATCTTTTCCGGAGCATCATCGGGGTAGTTGGCGACATCGTTGCTGCTGATGGCGACTACGGCCAGCCCCTTGTCGCGATAGTCATGGGCAAACTGTACCAGTTGTGAACGAATGTGCTTCACGTAAGGACAGTGGTTGCACATGAAGATGACGACCAGTGCGGATGCGCTGGCGAAGTCATCCAGGGAAACCGTCTTACCGGTCAGCGGTTCTGGCAGTGCGAACTGCGGTGCCGGGGTATCAAGCTCCAACATGGTCGATGGCGTCAGTGCCATAAGGTCGGCTCCTATTGTGGTTCGCGTCGACGATGGATGAGCGGCGATTATACGGGCTGCCGGCGGGTCTATGCGACCCGCGCTGGTTGACGCGGCTTGACGCACATCTCAGCGGCTCGGCAGACTGCCATGAGGCGTGAGGCGTGAGGCGTGAGGCGTGAGGCGTGAGGCGTGAGGCGTGAGGCAATTCATCAGAGCAGTGACAACGTTCCATGCCCGCTAGTGTGGCCTTTCTGGCGGTGATCGTTATCTGGTCGACGACCCCGCTTGCGATCAAATGGAGCGGCGACGGACCCGGTTTCATCTTCGGCGCGGCCGCGCGGATGTGCATCGGTGCGCTGCTGTGTTGGCTGTTGGTTGTCGCACAACGCCTGCCATTGCCCTGGCATGGCCAGGCGCGGAGGGCATATCTGGCTGCCGCCGTGGGCATTTACGGTGCCATGTTGAGCGTCTATTGGGCCGCGCAGCAGATCCCCTCGGGCTGGATCTCGGTCATTTTTGGCCTCACGCCGGTCATAACGGGACTGATGGCAAGCGTCTGGCTGGCCGAGCGCGCATTGGGGCCACTGAAATTTTTGGGGATGGGCTGCGGTCTTGCGGGTCTGATGGTGATTTTTGGCCGCAGCCACAGTCTCGGCGTCCATGCGGCGCTGGGTGTCGGGGCGGTCGCGCTCGCCACGGTACTGCACTCGGCGAGCTCGGTTTGGGTCAAACGCATTAACGTCGACCTTCCGGCGCTGAGTTTGACCTGCGGCGCGCTGATTGTCAGCGTGCCGCTTTACGCGATCACGTGGCTAGTTGCCGGGCAGGGGTGGCCCGCCGAGCTATCGCTGCGTGCGGGCTTGTCGATCGTCTATCTCGCCGCGCTGGGTTCAGTCGTCGGTTTCGTTGCCTATTTCTATGTGCTCAAACGCTGGGAGGCGGGACGCGTCGCCCTGCTCACGTTGATTACCCCAGTCAGCGCGCTGTGGCTGGGCAACGTGTTCGCTGACGAACCGCTCGGGCCGCAGGTGTGGGCGGGCACCGGTTTGATCATGATCGGACTCGTATTCCATCAGTGGGATGTCGGGATGCACTCGGCCCTGCGGTCGTTGCTGCGGCGCCCGGCGGGATGGTCTGGGCGTGGCAACGCTCCTGATGAAGGAGACGGTCGATGAGCTACGCGCTGTTGATCGGCGTTGACGACCTAAGGGTCAATCTGCGTCGGGGTCGCTGGGCGGTATTCGACTGTCGCTTCGATTTGAAGGCACCCGAGGCGGGTCAGCAGGCGTATGCGGCCGGACATGTTCCCGGGGCCAGGTACGCTGACCTGGCGCGCGATTTGTCCGGCGCGGTGGCATCCGACACGGGCCGGCATCCTCTGCCCGATACACGCGAACTGGGTCTGTTTCTGTCCCGGTGCGGTGTGACGAGCGAGACGCAGGTGGTGGCCTATGATGACCATGGCGGTGCCTACGCGGCGCGGCTGTGGTGGTTACTGCGCTGGCTAGGCCATGAGCGGGTCGCTGTGCTCGACGGTGGCCTCGCCGCATGGCGAGCGGCAGGTCTGGCACTCAGCACCGACCGCTCGCGCCCCACTGCGGGGAAGGCATCGAGCTTTGGTGCCGCGCACGACTCATGCTGGCTGGACACTGCCGCACTCAGCGACGCGCTGGCGCGCCGGAGCGTGTGCCTGCTCGATGCCCGAGAGCCTGAACGTTACCGGGGTGAGATTGAACCGATCGATCCGGTCGCGGGGCATATCCCGGGAGCACGGAGCGTGCCCTACCGGGGCAACCTGGACGCCAATGGCCGCTTTCTGGATGCACGTGCCTTGCGGGAGCGGTTTGCGGCGGAGTTGGCCGGCCAGGCGCCTGAACAGGTTGTGCACATGTGCGGCTCGGGGGTGACCGCCTGCCAGAACATCCTCGCCATGGAGGTGGCGGGTCTGAGTGGCTCCAAGTTGTATCCGGGGTCCTGGAGCGCCTGGATCTCGGACCCGCAGCGGCCCGTTGCCCGGGGTCCCGACTAGCGGCGCAGCCGCCGCCCACCGTGGACGCCGGTTCGCGCCGAGATGTTGGCGGATGCCAATTCTTGGTACTATGCGCGCACTAGCCCGAGGAGGAGAGGATGTCGGAGCCTATCAATCTGGCCGAGCGGCGCGCTGCGTCCATGGCAAAGCTGAAAACTCTGGTGAAGACGCGCACCGAGACATTGGCCCTGTTCAGCGAACTGGCGTCGAAACGGCCTTTCCGCTCGGACCCGATGGTTCATGAGGTATTGCAGGAGTTCTGTGAGGCGCTGGTGGACTACACGGCAAGCGCGCATTTCCAGTTATACCGCTATTTCGAGGAGGGTCGTGAGCGCCGCCAGGCGGTGCTGCAGGTGGCCGAGGAGCTGTATCCGCGCATCGCCGAGACGACCGAAAGAATCATTGAATTCAATGACAAATACGATGCCGATTCGTCGGGCGAGTCGTTCGACTCCCTGGCCGATGACTTGTCCCGCCTCGGCGAGATTCTCGCGGACCGCATTAATCTCGAAGACCGCGTCATCGCCGCCCTTGGGGAGAACCGCTGACCGCTGTTTAGGCGGCTGAGGTTCAGCCGTTGAGGGTGGCGGGCGTGGTCCCGGCCTTCTCCAGAATCAGGCGCCTGGCCATGCAGCAGCTACCGTTGCTGGCCCGCTGCCTCGATCAGGAGATCCTCTTTCAGCATGATCTCTTCGACTTCGTACAGACGTAGCTCTTCTGGCATATTGTTGTACTCGCATACCTGTATGAAGAAGTTATATGGACTTTCTTAGATCATTTTTCCAGAAGACATCATAAGCGACTAATTATAATGAGAATAATATTTTTAAACAGGGGCTGGGACAATCTCTGCTGCAGTGATACGGCGGCGAGCTCGGCACCATGAAGTATGCAGTGGTGATTAATCTGGACTACAGCAGTCACCCGCAGGCGCTGCTGGGTCGCCTGTGGCAGGACATCAAGCATGGCATGGAGGAGGCAGGCTTCGCCCGCGACGGGCGCTGCTTCACCATCCAGCTTCCCAGGGAGCAGGCTTGTGCGCTGGCGCGCTCGGTGATGGAACAACTTGCCGCACAGAGCGAGTACCACGCGCACCATATTCATTCCTACCTGAAGGATTTCTACGGCTACGATGTGTCGGCGACCACCAACCTCCTTGTGGCACCGCTGGATGGGATCGTGGTTCGACAGGAACGAGAAGACTAGGCCCCTGGGGGTAGAGAGTCACCCCCAGAGCTCTGGAATCAATCGGTTAGCTTAGTCAGTCGCGCGGCCGGGCGGTGGCCAAGGCCGCTCGATATTCGAGGATTTTGGATTGGCGTGCGTGACACAGTTCTTGCCGGACGTGCTCCGTGCGCCCCAACTGCTTCCCTAGATAGTAGCCGACCCAGAACAGCATCGCGCCAACGCCAAGAGAAGCGATCAGAATCATCGTGTTCTCCCTGGGTCTGGGCGAATGCCTGGTTTGTTGTACAGGTGATATCGGCCGGCGCGACGTCGGGTTGAGTCGGCAAGTGCCGATTGCGCCGCGGTTCACACCTTGGGGCGGGGTTGCTAGGAACGCTCAGATCGCGTGGGAAGCACGCTCAACACGGCCGGCCGGCTGGGGATCTCGGGCATATTGTCGGCGATGCGACCCTGTCCCTGACCGAGGCGCCGTTGATAGATAACGGTGTAAGTTAGTACTCGCTTCAGATAGTTGCGCGTTTCGCTGAACGGAACGCGCTCAATCCACAAATCCGCGGCCATTGGCGCTGCTTCGGGCAGCCACTGCTGGACCCGATGGGCGCCGGCGTTGTAGGCGGCCGTGGCCAGCACAGCGTGACCGTCGAAGCGCTCGCGCATCCAGCTCAGGTAGGCGACGCCGAGCTCGATATTCGTCTGCGAATCCAGCAACTGGCGCGTGTGGCGCAACCGGACGTTGAGGCTGCGAGCAACCTGGCGTGCGGTGCGTGGCATGAGCTGCATGAGGCCCAATGCCCCGGCTCCCGAGCGCGCATCAGGCGTGAAAGCGCTCTCTTGACGAATAATGGCGTAGGTCCAGGCAGGACTGACCGCATGCAATGTTGTCTGCGCCGAGACGTCCTGCGTGTAGGCCACCGGGAAACGCATCTCCAGATCATCCCAGTAGCGTGCGCTGCTCAAGGTAAAGATGGTCCGGTCGTGCCAGCCCCAGTTGTAGGCCAGACGCGATGCCGCCAGCAACTCAGGTTCGGTCATCTGTGCGGTTTCGCGTCGCCACTCGCGTCGTGCCTCGACCGTGCGCCCGAGCAGGAACAACTCCCGTGCCCGCATCACGCCGTCCCGCGCGCCCACCCGTTCGAGATCAATACTGGCGACGCGCACCGGACGATGTTCGAAGTGATAGGGGAAGCCCGAGCGATCGGCGGACAAGAATCCATAGTAGCTGCGCGACGTGGCCAGTGGGGCGTAGATCAACATCGCCTCATCGATGTAGTTCATCGACTCCAGCGCTCGGGCGCGCCAGTATAGCCAGCGCGGCGTTGTTCTGACGTCATCGCTTAGCCGGTTCAGCGCCGCCAAGGACCCCTGCCAGTCATCCCGCGCGAACGCGTCCAGCGCCTGCTGCCCATGAAAACGGTCCAAGACCGCCGGCTCACCCACCTCGTCGAGCCACCCGTCGGGCGTGATCTCCCCACTGACCGTCATGCTGCTGGCAACTTGCTCACGCAGTCGCGCCAGCGCGGCAGGATCCAAGGCGGTTTCCAGCGGCAGCTTCTCCCAGTAGCGTGCCGCCAGCTCGGGATCCTGGCGCCCCAGCCGGGTTAGGCCATCGGCCAGTATCCATCCAGCAGCCTGGTGCTCGGCCGGCACATCGAACTGGTTCAGCGCCAACTGCGGCTCGCGCCGGGTGCGCAGCCACGTGTCCAGAACACGACGCTCCGCTGCGGAGAGCTCGCGCCCAAGATAGCGTGCCAAGCGGGTTTGATTAGCCTGCAGCGCCAGACGGATACGTTCCCAAGTCAGCTCCGGCGTAAGATGGCCCGCGGCGCGCCAGTTGGCCAGCACGGGGTCGCATGCTTTGGGTAACGAGTGCCCGTTGCGCCAAAGTTGTTCGGCCAGCCGATAACCGCGTTCAGTCTCGCCGATGCCCAGCAGAGCACGGGCATGAAAGCAACGCAGCTCCGGGTCCGCGCTGGGGCGATAGTGCTTGGCGAGCTGCTGCCAGCGCCCGCGGCGACCGAGATCGATCAACCATTGGGTATAGAGGCGGTCTGCGAGTGGCGTTTCGGCGTAGCGCGTGGCAAAGCGCTCGATCTGAGCGACCGACGCGCGGCTGATTTCGCGTTGCAGCTCGGCGTACTCCAAGTACGGGTATAGCGGATAGTCGCGAAGCTCGTCACGCAGTTGGCGATAGCGCTCTGTCGCGCCGCGTTCGAGCGCTGCCTCGGCCTGCAGAAACATTTCGCGCTGCGCACGCAGCGCATCCGGCGTGCCGATCACGTCCGTGCTCGCGCACACCAACGTCAGGGCAACGAAGATCAACGCCACGCCCTGGGGGCGCGAGGTGCGTCCGTGCTGCGACTGAACGGTGGCGCTATTCATGTGGCGTTTCTGTATGAGGCTCGAACCGGAGTCGAATGCCCCTGTTATTAGATTCGACCGCAGATACCGCGGTCTTGAGCCGAAATCGCAGCGCTGATTGCAGCACAATTTGCGTGCATGCGCCAGAGCACCAGCATGGGGCGCTTGTGGTTTATACTGTTGCGCCCGCGAAGGCGGCGCGTTGGTGTGAAGCAGCCGCCCGATCGACGCTCTGGAGAAGACAATGGCCGAGAAGCTCAACAAGTACAGCTCAAGAATCACAGCACCACGTGCTCAGGGTGCATCACAGGCGATGCTCTATGGTACCGGTCTCACCGCCGCCGATATGAACAAGGCTCAGGTCGGCATCGCCAGTGTCTGGTGGGAGGGAAACACCTGCAACATGCACCTCAACGATCTGGCGGCCAAGGTTAAGGAAGGCGTTGATGCAGCCGGTCTGGTTGGCCTGCGCTTCAATACGATAGGCGTCAGCGACGGAATTTCGATGGGTACCGAAGGCATGAGCTTCTCGCTGCAGTCGCGCGACCTGATTGCCGACTCGGTCGAAACAGTAATGAAGGCGCAGTGGTACGACGCCAACATATCAATCCCCGGCTGCGACAAGAACATGCCGGGGGTGATGATGGCAATGGGGCGGGTTAATCGTCCGGCGCTGATGGTGTACGGCGGCACCATTCGCCCTGGACACTGGGGTGAGCGCACATTGGATATCGTCTCCGCGTTTCAGAGCTACGGCGAATACATTGCCGGGACGATTGATGACAGCGCGCGGGCCGAGATCGTCAAGCACTCCTGTCCGGGCCCGGGTGCCTGCGGAGGCATGTATACGGCCAACACCATGGCCTCGGCGATTGAAGCCATGGGTATGAGTTTGCCCTACAGCTCGTCAACGCCGGCCGAGGATCCAGGTAAGCTCGAAGAATGCGTGCGCGCTGGCGCCGCAATTCGTCGATTGTTGGAACTCGATCTCAAGCCGCGCGACATCATGACGCGCGCCGCGTTCGAAAATGCGCTGGTCGTGTTGATGGCGCTGGGCGGATCGACCAATGCCGTGCTGCATCTGATCGCGATGGCGCGCGCCGTTGACGTTGCGCTGAGCATCGATGACGTGCAGGCAGTCAGCGACCGCATACCGTTTATTGCAGATTTGAAACCCAGCGGCCGCTATGTCATGGAGGATTTGCACAACGTGGGCGGTATCCCGGCGGTAATGAAGTATCTGCTCGAGCAGGGCCTGCTGGACGGTGACTGCATGACTGTGACGGGAAGGACGCTGGTGCAGAACCTGGCCGACGTCCCGGCGTTGAGCGAGGGCCAGGACGTAGTGCGCACGCTCGATGATCCCATCAAGGAAACCGGCCATATTCGCATCCTGCGCGGCAATTTCGCCCCCGGCGGAGCGGTGGCCAAGATTACCGGCAAGGAAGGCTTGCGTTTCTCAGGACCGGCACGTGTCTATGACGCCGAGGAAGACATGCTCGCGGCGTTGGAGCGTAGCGAAATTGCCAAGGGCGACGTGGTCGTGATTCGCTATGAAGGACCCAAAGGTGGACCCGGCATGCCGGAGATGTTGACACCAACCTCGGCCATCATGGGCGCCGGGCTGGGCAACGATGTGGCATTGATCACTGACGGTCGTTTCTCCGGTGGTTCGCACGGTTTCATCATCGGTCACGTCGTACCAGAAGCGCAGGAGGGTGGCCCGATTGCGCTGGTGCGCGATGGTGATGTCATTACCATTGATGCGCAGACCAACACGCTGTCTGTCGAGCTGAGCGATGAAGCCTTGGCACAGCGTCGTGCGCAATGGCAAATGCCGCCGTATAAGGCGACTCGCGGTACACTCTACAAATACATCAAGAACGTGAAGAACGCCTCTGAGGGCTGTGTTACCGACGAGTAGTGCGGCGTTCGAGCCCCGGCCAAGCAAGTGCTGGAAGGGAGTCGCCCCCTTCCAGCACTGACAGACCCTGTTGTTTGCACCATACTAGAGCATTAGACCTGTCGCCTTCGGCGCGCCACGAGACTGCAGCTTGGACCAATCTGCGCTGGACATGCTTGCCCGTTCGCCATTTGGCCGTATCACGCATAGTCTGCGTGGCCGCTATCGTACTGCCGCCGTAGTGCTGGGGGCGATTGTCCTGGGCAGTACCTGGTTTACCAGTCGCTACGTCAATTCAGCCGTTGAATTGAACAGCTCGCGCATTGCCGCGCGCAACGAACTTGCTCACCAGGCCAGGCCACTGTTCGATGCCCATTGGCGTGCTGAGTACGCGCTGCATTCTTACGCCTTGTCACCCTCGAAGGTCGCCCGCGAGCGCGTGCACGAACATCTGCGCGATGCGGTCGCTCGTGTCGATGGTCTGCTGGCAGGGGGAATGGCTGATTCAGCTGAAATCAGCACGGAACTCGTAGCGTTGCGGGCGGACTATTTGCGCCTCGGGGAGGCGGCCGCTGTGCTGACGCAGATTCGCCTCGATCCCGATATTCTGTTTCCCGCCATCGCCATCGCCAGGGGTGACATGCTGGAATATCAGGACAGCTTTCAAACGACGCTAAGTCTGTCGCTGCACGATGAAACCGAGCAACGCGGCGGCGATGAGCTCGCGAGGGAGTTGCTGAACCAAGTGCGCTATGTCTGGTCGCAGATGATCGCGGCCTATCGATTGTACTTGATCAATCGCATTGCCTCGCTGGCCGAGTCGCAACTGGATATTCAGGCGCAGGATGTCGACACCATCTATCACAATGTCATTGAATTGCTTGGCCGGCTCGCCGAATTAGACGAGAAAGGGCGTCTGGGCCTGGTGACATCGACTCACCTCGCGGACCTGAAAGAGTTCGCCGAACGCTGGTATGGAGGGTTTGAGCGTGTTGTCGCCATCAACTTCACCGAAGGCTGGCGGGCCGATGTGCCGTTTTTCCGCGAGAGCGTGGAGCCGCTGCTGGGGGAGATCTCGACGCGTATTGGGGTATTGGATGCCATGCTGGCCGAGGCGGGGCGGCAGGACGTTGCCTACGTGGCGAACGTCGCCACGCGCGTAAGTGCCGGCCTGTGGTGGGCGGCGCTGGCGCTACTCATATTGATCGCATTGGGGCTGTATGTCTTTGAACACGCGGTGTTGAGGCCGTTTGCCTATCTTGCCGACGCACTCAAGAAGGAAGCTCTGGGCGCCGAGAACGTTCCCCTGCCGTCGGCGACAACGCACGAGACGCAGGATCTCGTTGCAGCGTTTTCGGAAATGCAGCGACAGATTCGTGCCCGTCAGACTGAGCTCGAGCATCAGGCACTGCATGATGCCCTGACGGCGTTGCCCAATCGCACCCTATTGCGCGATCGACTCAACCAAGCGGTGGCCAGCGCGCACCGGGAGCGCGGAAGCCTGACATTGCTGATGATCGACTTGGATCGGTTCAAGGAAATCAATGACACCCTCGGTCATCCCGTTGGCGACCGCGTGCTGCAGCAGGTTGCACGGCGCATTACTGGTTTGTTACGGGAGTCGGACACCGTGGCGCGTCTCGGTGGTGATGAGTTCGCTATCCTATTGCCTGGTACGGGTCGGGCCGAGGCTGAGGGTGTGGCGAACAAGGTTCTGTATGCCTTGCAGGAGCCCCTCACGGTTGGTGAACAGGACATCGTGATCGGGGCGAGTATTGGCGTCGCATTGTATCCGCAGCACGGTCGCAGTGCCGATGCTTTGATACAGCACGCGGATATTGCCATGTATTCCGCCAAGCGCAGTCGCATTGGTTGGGTGGTCTACGGAGAAGGTGCGGGAGCGGCGCACGCGCCGTCCTGAGATTTGAGTCGGCGCGCTTCAGGCTGAGGTGTCTTTGCCTTGGCCATACGTGTCTTCAACGTAGCGCTCCACGATGTCCTGAAATTCGGCCGCGATGTTCTCACCCTTCAGGGTAACGGTCTTTTCCCCGTCGACGTAGACTGGTGCGACCGGCTTCTCACCGGTGCCAGGTAGGCTGATACCGATGTTGGCGTGCTTGCTTTCCCCGGGCCCATTGACGACGCAGCCCATCACCGCGACGTGCATGTTCTCCACGCCGGGATAGCGTTGATGCCACTGTGGCATCTTGTCGCGAAGAAACGATTGGATATCCATGGCCAACTGTTGAAAGTAGGTGCTCGAAGTGCGCCCGCAGCCGGGACAGGCAACGACCATGGGCGTGAAGGCACGCAAACCCATGCTCTGCAGGATCTCCTGAGCCACGCGTACCTCGCGCGTTCGATCCCCGCCGGGCTCGGGCGTCAGTGAGATGCGAATCGTGTCGCCAATGCCTTGCTGTAGCAGCACCGCCAATGCCGCAGTTGAGGCAACAATGCCTTTGGAGCCCATACCGGCCTCGGTGAGACCCAGGTGCAGGGGGTAGTCGCAGCGCCGCGCCAAGTCGCAGTAAACACCGATCAAATCCTGTACGCCACTCATCTTGCAGGACAGGATGATCTTGTCATGGCCCAGGCCGATTTCCTCCGCCCGCTGGGCGCTCTCCAGCGCTGAGCGAACCATCGCTTCGCGTGTAACGTCGTTGGTGTCCAGGGGTTCGGCGCTTCGAGCATTCTCGTCCATGAGTCGCACTACCAGACTCTGATCCAGACTGCCCCAATTCACCCCAATGCGCACCGGGCGCTCATTGCGACAGGCGATTTCGATCATCTGCGCGAATTGCTCATCACGCTTCTTGCCCCGTCCCACATTACCCGGGTTGATGCGGTATTTAGCCAACGCCTCGGCACAGGCTGGATGCTCCCGCAGCAGTTTGTGACCGTTGAAATGAAAATCGCCGATAAGAGGAACCGCGCAATTGATACGGCCGAGCTCATCGCGGATATGAGGTACTGCCGCCGCGGCCTCAGCGCTGTTGACGGTGATGCGCACCAGCTCGGAGCCGGCGTGCGCCAAAGCAGCCACTTGCCTTGCAGTGCCAGCGATGTCAGCCGTGTCTGTATTAGTCATGGACTGAACAACGATTGGGGCGCCGCCGCCGACCGTGATGTTTCCAACTCTGACTGCAACGGTCGGATGGCGTGCTGTGGCGCTCGTGGTCATGGTCTGATGATCGTGATTCCAGGGAGCGCGATCATAGCATCAACCCGCTAGCCGGGCACGGTGCCGACAGCATCAAAAAAACCCGACGGACATCGGGTACAATGCTGTGCTTCTGACCGCGGCCGCGGCACAACACGAGAGTCAGAGACGTGGCGAAAGAAAAGAAACGCAAGCAAAAAGGAAAGCAGCCAAAGCAGTCGCAGGGCAAGACCATGGCGGAGCGGGCCGACCGGCACGTGTTGTACGAAAAGGCCGTTCAAGCGCCGGACGTTGAAGTCGAGTTCCTCAGCAAGACATACCAGCAGTTGCGGGGCAGGCCGGCGCTATCGCTGAAGGAAGACTTCTGTGGCACGGCCAGCGTGGCCGCGACGTGGTGTCAGAGCGATCCAGCGCGTGAGGCGATCGGCGTCGATATATGCACGGATACGCTGGCGTGGGGCAAATTCAACAATGTAGAGGCCGCGGGCGACGATGTCGCTTCCCGTGTGACATTGCTCAACGCGGACGTGCGCGAGGTGTTCAGCCCGCAGGTGGATATCACCTGTGCGTTCAATTTCAGCTATTGCTTGTTCGAAACGCGCGCTGAGTTGCGGCGCTATTTCGAGGGGGCACGCCGTGGCTTGAAACCGGATGGGTTGTTGTTTCTCGACCTCTTCGGCGGTACCGAGGCCTACCAGGCGACGACCGAAGAAACGCGGTTGAGGGGCCAGAAGGCGACCTACGTTTGGGAGCAGGCGTCATTCAATCCAATTACCCACCACATGGATTGCTTTATCCACTTCGACTTCGATGATGGTTCGCGCCTGGAGAAGGCGTTCAGCTACAGCTGGCGCATGTGGATACTGCCCGAGATCAAAGAACTGCTGTCCGAGGCAGGTTTTTCGAACGTCCACATCTATTGGGAGCGATACGAGGAAGGCGACGAGGACGACGAATACATGGAGGGTACGGGTGAGTATTACGAAGTCGAAGAAGTCGAAACCCAGGAATCCTGGTTGAGCTACATCGTTGCCGAGGTATGACGATTGGCGTGCCCGCGCCCAGCGATCAGGCGCAGGCACGCAGCGGAGTAGTCAGGTCTTGAACTGCGCGACCAGGCTTTGCAGCTCTGCTGCCAGCTGGTTGAGTTGCTCGCTCGAGCGCGCGGTCTGTTGCGCACCCTCAGTGGATTGATCGGCAATCTCGCTTATGGAAACAATGTTCTTGTTGATCTCTTCGGTGACGGCGCTTTGCTCTTCGGCTGCGCTGGCGATCTGGGTGTTCATTGTCGTAATGCTGCTTACGGCACTGGTGATGCCATTGAGCGACTCACCGGCCGCCGCGGCCTGATCGACGCTGCGTTGCGCCTGCTCTCGACCCTTGGTCATGACCGAGACGGCATCGTGGGCCCCCTGTTGCAGGCGCTCGATCATCTGTTCGATCTCAACCGTGGAGTTCTGAGTGCGGCTCGCTAAGGTGCGCACTTCGTCGGCCACCACAGCGAAGCCGCGACCCTGCTCTCCGGCGCGGGCTGCTTCGATGGCGGCGTTGAGCGCCAGCAGGTTGGTCTGCTCAGCGATGCCCTTGATGACGTCCATCACTGCACCAATCTCCTCGCTTTCCTTGCTCAGGGTCTCAATGACGCTGGTGGCCCGCTCGACTTCGGCGGCCAGGGCGTTGATGGAGTGGATGGTCTCCTCCACGACGTTGCGGCCGGTCTGGGCCTGATCGTCGGCACCACGCGCTGCCTGCGCAGCGTCGGTCGCGTTGCGGGCTACTTCCTGTACGGTCGCGGCCATCTCGTTGATCGCCGTGGCGACCTGATCCGTTTCCGATTGCTGCCTGATCACGCCTTGACTGGTCAGGCTCGTGATTGCAGACAGTTCTTCCGAGGCGGTGGTCAGCTGCGCTGTCGAGGCGGCAACGTGCTCAATACTGGTGCGGAACTGATCCAGCATCTTGTTCAGAGCCGCAGCCATCTGCCCGATTTCATCCTTGCTGTTCAGGGGGATGCGCTTGGTCAAGTCCGACTCGCTTTCGATCTCCATGACCGTGCGGCTGAGTTTGACAATCGGCTTCGTCAGCGTATTGGCGAACAGCCAGCCGACGACCACAGCCACACCTACCATCAGCACAGTCATGGCCACCGCGGTTGCCGTGATCTTGCTTGCCAAGACGTCTTCGGCTGCAAACGCTTCCGCCGTTTCGATTTCGCTGACCACTGCCCATTTGAGATCCGGCAACACCAGAGGCGTGTACGCCGAGACAACTTCGGCACCGAAGTGATTCGGAAATACAGATACAGCAGTTTCTCCGGCGAGGGCTGCATCCACGCCGGCTGTGTTCATCGGCAACAGACCGACAGTCGTATTGCGCGTGCTCATGTGGTCGAGTGCGCCTTTGTCGACGCCGGTTTCCGCGGCGCGCGTCAGGAAGCCTTCCTTGTCCTCATGCAGCCCTCGGCCCATGCTGCGCATGATCTTGTCGGCGCCGACCAAATAGGTTTCGCCCGTATCGCCGAGGCCGATCTCGCGCCAGTTGAAACCGCTGGTCATGATGTCGTTGATGCGGGTGGTATCGAGTCTGAAGACCAACACACCAAGAATTTCGTAGCCATCTACGTCGTTGATATCCAGCACGGGTGAGGCGACGAAAGCGTAGGATTGGTCCAGTCCAGGCAGATGCGGCGAGAAGTCCGTCATCTGGACTGCGTCCGCGTCCTCCGTGGCCAGCACGGAGCGCACCAGGTTGGCCAACACCGTGTCTTTGAACGGGCCGTCATTGAGGGAGGTGGCGAAGTCGACGTCTTTCTTGACGGAGTAGACGACCAGACCTTTACGCGGTTCGACGAGGTAGAGGTCATTCAAGTCAAAGCGCGCCAGGAAGTTCTGCATGCTGGCGTGAATCGTGCGGTGTGAGCTGTTGAAGCGCAGCCCGTCGCCGGGGTCGAGCATCTTGTACTTTTCGCCAATCGGACTCGGGTTGACAACCAAGTATTGATGCTGAACAGCGACCGACTTCGGGTCCATGCTGTCCACGAAGCTAGCCGCCGAGTTCACGCGAGTTGGGTTGCGCTCAGCATATGCGGCGGTGAACTCATTCTTGTAGAACTCGGTCAAGGCATCGCGTTTGCGAGACAGTTCGTCGTCCGTAGGTTTGGGATAGTCGCGATAGGCGAATTTCATTTCGCGCATCGCGTTGACCACGATGGGGTTCAGGGAGAATGACTTGACCTGCTCGCGCATTGAGAGCACGTAGTTCTCGACCTGCCGTTTCTTGATCTCGCGGATTGAGATCAGCTGGTTGCTGACCTGTTCCCTGATGGCTTCTCCCGCGGTTCCGCCGGCCTGGCTATTGAGAAACGTACTCGTGATGATCACGGGCACGGCCGCCAATAGAATGGAGGAGAGCAGGACCTTGGTTTTGATCTTCATTCGATGTCCTCGGGCGCTGGCAAATCCATGTTCATGTCTTCCTGACGGAACGCCAAATATCCATACAGCACTCGAACCGAGGCGCTCCCGGCACTCGAGGAGGTTTTCGGCCGGCAAGACGTGAACTTTAGTGAACCGTCCCGGGAGGGTGGGGGGAGGCGGTGCGGCGGCGGGTGATTCTGTGCGCTAGTGGTGACCCGTGCGGGGCACGGCGTCGTAGGGCTCATGCCGACAACGGTCGTGGGTATGCATCCGGTACTCGACGAATTGCGCCGGATCGTCGAAATGCAGGAACGGATTGCCCTCGACTTCTCCGGCCAGCGAGTTGGTGGGCTGGACGGAGTAATTGTGACCGGGGTGTATTGTCGTCGAGGCGGGCAACTCCGTGGTCAGTCGCCGCAAGGTGGTGAACATGGCTTCAGGGTCTCCGCCGCGCAGGTCACAGCGGCCGCAGCCGTAGACGAACATCGTATCGCCGGTGATGAGATCCTCGCCCAGACGGTAACAGGCGGAGCCGGGCGTATGTCCCGGTGTGTGCAAGACACTGATTGCCGTGTCGCCGAGCAGAATGTGGTCGCCACCATGGTGCAGGGTCGGCAAATCGAGGTGCTGTCCCCAGAATTGCGCCTCGGCTTTGAGCAGATGAAGCTGGGCGTCATGTTGGCGCAGCACACCCTCGATGCCGTTGATGTGGTCATGGTGACTGTGGGTCAGCAGAATGTCGCTGATGACGAGTTCGTGCCTTCTGGCGTACTCCAGAATGGCCTCCACATCCCAGGCCGGGTCGACCACAGCGGCGCGCCGCGTGCGCCGATCTTCAATGACATAAATGAAGTTGGCCATGGGGCCAAGCTCGAGGGCGTTGATGCGGTAGGTCGTAGTGTCAGTCATCGATCGGATACCCCTGCCGATGGTGGCGCGTTCGGCTACAGTCGCGAGATCCAATGGCCGTATAGCGTATCGGCGATACGATTGAGCTGCGCGGTCTTGGTGTCGAGCCCTGCGGTCATTGCCTCCGCATCTTGGACGCTGCCGGTCGGCGCGTCCAGCTCACGGGCATACAGCCGGCACCATTCATGTACCAGCGCCGGTGTCATCTCGACATGACATTGCAGCGCGAGCATGTTGCCGAGCGCGTAAGCCTGATGCTCGCAGGCTGCGCTGCGCAGCAAGTGCTGGGCCCCGGTCGGCAACGTGAAGTGTTCGCCATGCCAGTGGAAGGCATCGAAGCTCGCTGGCAACTCCCCCAACCACTCACTCGGCGCGGCGTTGTCACATCGCTCGACCGGATGCCAGCCGATCTCACGGAAGCCCATCGGCGCGATAGTGGCGCCAAGCGCCTTACTGATGATTTGCCCACCCAGGCAGTGGCCCAATACTGGCAGGCCCGTTTTGGCCGCGGCGCGGACCAAGTTCAGCTCCGCATTGAGCCAGGGCAGTGGGTCATTGACGCTCATCGGCCCGCCCATGAACACGAGTCCAGCGACGTCAGGCTCCAGTTGTTCGGGGGCGGATTCCCCGCAGTCGATGCGGATCAGTCTGTGGGCAATCCCGGCTTGATCGAGGTAGTCCGCCAGGTAACCGGGCCCTTCGCACTCGAGATGGCGAAAGATGAGTACGTGTTTGTTCATGAGCACGAATCCGGACTCAACAGATTGCTCCTAGCGCGATGCGTCGATGCCTGGGCGAGTCTCGGCATCGGGAATTAGATGTCGCTTTCGCCCAGCACCTGCGTCCCATGTTGCCGGGCGAAATCGAGCATGCGTTGAACCGAACGCAGCGCCTTGACTCGGACCGCCTCATCGACATGGATCTCGTTGGCGCCCGTTTCAAGCGTGGAGGCCAAATTGGCCAGCCCGTTCATTGCCATCCACGGGCAGTGGGCGCAGCTGTGGCAGGTGGCACCGATGCCGCCGGTCGGCGCTTCAAGCAGCGTTTTGTGGGGCGCTGCCTCGCGCATCTTGTAGAAGATGCCGTTGTCGGTGGCGACAATGAAAGTGTCTTCCGGGCGTTCGTGAACCGCAGTGATGAGCTGGGTGGTGGAGCCGACCACGTCCGCCAGGGCGATGACGTCAGCGGGTGACTCCGGATGGACCAGTACCGCCGCGGCGGGATGTTTGGTCTTGAGCTTGACTAGCTCTGCGGCCTTGAACTCTTCGTGCACGATGCAGGCGCCTTGCCACAGGATCATGTCGGCGCCGGTCACCCGCTGCACATAGTCGCCGAGATACTTGTCGGGAGCCCAGAGAATCTTCTCACCGCGTTCGGCCAGGTACTTGACGACGCGCGCAGCGATGCTCGAAGTGACAACCCAGTCGGCACGCGCTTTGACTGCCGCGCTAGTGTTGGCGTAGACGACCACGGTGCGTTCGGGGTGGGCATCGCAGAACGGCGTGAAGGCCTCCGCCGGGCAACTCAAGTCGAGCGAGCATTCGGCCTCCAGCGTCGGCATTAGAACCCGTTTCTCAGGGTTGAGGATCTTTGCCGTCTCGCCCATGAAACGAACGCCTGCCACGACCAGAGTGCTGGCCGGGTGCTCGTGGCCAAAGCGCGCCATATCCAGCGAGTCCGAGACGCAGCCGCCGGTCTCGTCGGCGAGCTGCTGGAGGTCCGCATCGGTGTAATAGTGTGCGACCAGCACCGCGTCGCGTTCTTTCAACAGACGCTTGATACGCTCGATCAGCGCGGCGCGTTCGTCTCCCTGCAACGATTTCAGGCGCGGCGCATGCAGTGCGAGCGCTTGAATAGCTTCATGGTCGACAGGGGGGGCGGCGGCAGTGGTGGTCACGAGTCGCTGTTCTGGTCTGGCAGGGCGTTTTGGAATCCACTAATTTTCTGAACATAAGACCAAGTCGCGGGAAACTCAAGCGCCGAGAATCCCCGTCCTCAGGGTTCCGTGTTTCCGACTTTCTGTGACGGCGACAGGTGTGCGCGCACATCGGGCAGTCTGTGGCCGTAGAAGACGATGCGCCCGCTGGTGTCGACCAGGAACACGGTCGGTGTGCCGGGCAGGTGATAGTCCGCCGCCACATCCGCCTTCTTGTCGTCCTCGTTGAGGACTAGGAAGCCAAGCCGCTGCAGATCCACATAGTTTGCGACCTCCGCCGCGGATTCCCAGCCGACGTTGACGGCCGCTGTGTTCACCCCTAGCGCATTGAGTTGTTGCTGGCGCTGCTGGAGCTCGGGCAGGAGAACGTGGCAATACGGGCACTCGGTTGACCAGAATACAAGGAGCACGGCTTGAGCCCCGTCTCGCAGCGCCTCAAGGCTGTAGCGCTCACCATCCAGGCCGAGCAGCGCAAACTCGGGCGCCTGATCGCCGACCCGTGGCCCCAAGATGCTGTTTGCGCCGACCGCTGTTGCCCACGACAACAGAACGGCCGCAACGCCTGCCGCAACGCATCGCATGCTCCACCCTCCCAAGTGCCGCGCAGCACGCCGTTTCGGCGCCGTATTTATCTGTCGTACACCACTGTTGCGCTGCGCAAGAATGAAGCATAGCAGACTGCCGCGGCTGCTGCCCTCGAATGCCGGCCCTTAAAGGTTCGCCGCTAGGTGGTCGATGCTGAGATGAGTTCTGCGTCGACGCTGTGATATGGTGCGCCTCGTTTCTGCAAAGACATGGCTCTAGATACCGTCAAATTCCGCTCGTCTGTGCTCGCTGTGGTCGGCGCGGCCTGGTGGTTGCTTGGAGTTGCTGCGGCGCATGGTGCGAATGCGCCGCCCGCCGCGCCGGGGTTTCCACAGCACGAGGGCAGCGTCGCGCGCGCGGTGTTTACGACTGCGATCGCCGATCGCGAGCCCACCGACCGCGTTCTGGTGTTGAGCAGCACGGTCGATGAGGTCTATTTTTTTACCGATGTGCGGCATATGGAAGGCCGCAAGATTGTGCACCGCTGGGAATATGAAGGCCGTACCATCCAAGAGGTGCCGTTCGAGATCAAGGGGCCCCGCTGGCGGGTCTATTCGCGCAAGTCAATGGCAGGTGCGAATGTGGGCAAGTGGCGCGTCATCGTCACCGATGCGGCCGGTTGGCCACTGAAGGCGGGCGTCTTCGAATATGTCGCGCCCAATGCGGACGGCACCGAGGCCTCGGTCATTCTTCCCCCCGACGGGGAACCGGAACCCTAGCCACTACCTATTGTGCTGCGCAGGCGCGCTGTCGTCGGCCGCGGACTCATCCGAGTGTGCCAGAGGTAGCTCGTTCTCCAGCTTTTGACGCCAGTCCGAGAGCAACCGCGAGAACTCCGACTCAGCTTCTTCCACGACCTCCACTTGAGCGCGTGACACCGCTTGGCGGTAGATTTCCTGCTGCCGGGCCCGATCACGTTCGGCGGCATTGGGCTTGGCCGCAGCCACCGGCGCACTGGGTTTGATCGCCGTATCGTGCCCGAAATCCAGGGCGCCGGTCAGTAACACGGCTGTTACGGCGACGCCCAGTACTAGCGAGGCCGCTGCGGCATAGACAGGTTTGCGGCGGCGCCGGGCTGGCGTGGCTTCCGCGCTGGCCCGAGCCGTCCTCTTGGTTCTCTTTTGGCGCGGTTTCAGGGCCGCCACGCTCTCCGAGCTGTCCGCGGCCCGATCGCGGCGTGCCGGGTGGCGCTGCGCTGCCCGAGGCACGGGCGAGGGTGCGTGTGCAGGTGGCGTGGAGACAACGGCTGCTGCGCTGTCCTTGGATGGCGTCGGTGGTTCCAGGTTGAAAACGGCGTCCGTGTCGACATCGTCCAATGGTGGTGCGCTGACTTGGTCCGTCAGCGTTGGGACCGCATCCTCGCTGTCCGCTGCCGGGTTCTGGGATTGCGTTTGCGTCGTCTCCACTAGTGGCTCGATGATCTCAAAGTCGGGCAGCTCGATGTCCTCGAACGAAATCGAAGGCTCGGGCTCGGCCACAGGTTCTGGCTCGAGGACTGGTTCGGGAGCGGCTGCGACCTCCGCTTCGACGTCATCGTCGTCGTCGCCGGCAGGTTCGAAGAAGAACATGTCCTCTTCGCTGGATACAATCGTGCCCGGCTGGGCGGGTTCGATGCTCACCTCGTCGAAGGTGTCCCGGTCCGCGGCGGCTAGCAGACTGGGCGGGTTCTGGCTGATCTGCTCCTCCTGCAGCCGGGCAACGATCGTCTCGGCCAGTCGGCGAGCCTGCTCGGCCTTGTCCATGCTGGACTGGGCGTCATGCATGACGCGCTTGGCTTCCAGTTCAGCGCGGCGGCGGGCGTCCTCGGCTGCTTTGGCCTTGTTCGCCTCATCGCGCGCGCGGCGCAGGGCGGCACGTAGTTGGCGGCGAATGCGCTCACCCTCGGCGGCCTGGCGCTCGGTTTCTTCGTGTTCGACATGCTGGCGCGCTTGTTCCTGGGCTTCACGCGCAGCCTCGGCCAGTCTGGCGCGCTCCTGTGCCGCCTCGACCTCTGCACGCAGGCGTTCGGCCTGTTCCTGCTGGGCGCGCTCCAGTGCCGCCTCGAGCTCGGCCTGCTGGCGCCGGGCTTCCTCACTCCGACGCTGCGCCTGCTCCTGTTCGACGCGCTGGCGCTCGGATTCCATTTCGGCCCGCAGGCGCTGGGTTTCCTCTTGGGCAGCGCGGCGCATAGCTTCGGCTTCCGAGCGCAATCGCGTGGCTTCCTCCAGCGCTGCGCTGCGCTGCTCTTCGGCCTTGCGGGCTTGTTCTGCAGCGAGCTCGGCCTCGCGCCGCGCCGCTTCGACTTCCGCCTGCTGACGTGCGCGTTCCTCGGCGATGATGTGCTCGGCCTGGCGCTCGGCTTCTTTGCGCGCCGCTGCGGCGGCAGCGCGTGCCTCCTCTTCCACTTGACGCCGCGCCGCTTCGACCTCCGCGCGCAAACGTTCTGCTTCGGATTCGGCCACACGCTTGGCCTCTTCGGCCTCGGCGTGCAGGCGCGTCGCTTCCTGGACCAACGCCCGTTTGGCGGCCTCGGCGTCCGACAGCATGCGTGCAGCCTCAGACTCGGCACTTTGGCGCGCTGTCTCGGCTTCCAAGCGCACGCGCTCTGCTTCCTCTTCGGCCTTGCGTCGGGCGGCATCCGCCTCACTGCGCAGGCGGGCTGCTTCTTGCTCCGCCGCACGGCGGGCGCTGTCGGCCTCCGCGCGGACGCGACTGACCTCGGCATCGGCGTTGCGTTTGGCCAGTTCGGCGTCGGCTCGCAGCCGCTCGGCTTCTTCCTCGGCCTGCTTGCGCGCGGAGTCAGCCTGCGTCATTAGCCGTTCGGCTTCCTCCTCGGCGTGGCGGCGCGCGGCTTCGGCCTCGGAATTGAGCCGTTGCGCCTTCTCCTGTGCTTGGCGGCTGGCGACATCGGCCTCAGCCATCAGACGTGCGGCTTCCTTTTCGGCCTGGCGGCGGGTGGCATCCGCCTCAATGCTGGCGGCGCGCTTGACTTCCTCTTCGGCCTTGCGTCGGGCTTCGTCGGCTGTCACGCGCAGACGTTCGGCTTCGGCTTCGGCACGCCGGCGCGCGTCCTCAGCCTCGCTGCGCAAGCGCTCTGCTTCCTGGCGCGCTTTGCGTCGCGCACCTTCGGCTTCCGCCCGCAGACGCTCGACCTCCTGCTCGGCAGCGCGGCGCGCTGTCTCGGTCTCAGCCTTGAGCCGCTTGGCCTCGGCTTCGGCGGTGCGGCGGGCGACTTCGGCCTCGATACGCAGCCGTTCGGCTTCTTGCTCGGCCTGTGCGCGGGCCAGTTCGGCCTCTTCCTTCAACCGCTGTGCTTCGGTCTCGGCGCTGCGACGCGTGGTTTCGGCCTCTTGGCGCAGTTTGGCCGCCTCTTCCTGGGCCTGGCGGCGCGCTTTGTCCGCTTCCAAGGCAGCGGCCTGCTGGGCCTCCTGCTCAATGCGCAGGCGCTCGGCAGCGGCCTCGGCCCGCACACGTGCGACTTCCGCCTCGGCTTCGCGCCGAGCCTGTTCGGCTTCGGCAGCGCGCCGCGCTTCCTCTTCGGCCCGCTGCAGGGCGGCACCCACCTCCTGTTGGTGTTTTTCGCTCTGCTCGCGCTGCAGCCGTGCCAGGTCTGTCTCGGCCTGCTTGCGCAGCGTTTCGGCCTCGGTGCGCACGCGTGCGGCTTCGTTTTCGGCCTCACGGCGGGCCTGCTCGGCGGCGTGGATGCGCTGGTCGAGCTCGGCGAGTTCTTGTTCGCGTTTGGCTCGGTCCGCAGCCGCGCTCTTGCGTACTTCCTGCTCGACACGCTGGCGTTCGGCCTGCGCCTCGGCCCGCACGCGCTCGGCTTCGGCTTCGGCCTGCTCGGCTCGGCGGGCTTCCTCTTCGGCGCGCTGTAGCGCAGCTTTGACTTCCTGTTCGTGTTTGGCGCTGTGCTCGCGCTTCAGACGTACCAGCTCCTGCTGTGCGCGCTTGCGCAGCGCTTCGGCCTCAGCTCGGGCGCGAGATGCGTCCTCTTCAGCCTTGCGCTGTGCGGCTTCCGCGTTATCGACGCGCTCATCGAGCGCTGCGAGCTCGCGCTGTTTCTTGCGCTCGTGCTCACTGGCAACGCCTGTCTTGGGCTGCGCCGGCGCGGCAGCCTTTGGTGTGGTGCCGGGCGTCGGTGCCGGCGCTGCGCTGGGTGCGGGCTCAGGCTGCGCCGCGGGCGCACTAAGGGATACGCTGCCACCCAAGGCCGCCAATCCGCCTTCCAATACGAAGGTAGTTAGGCCTTGCTGACTCAACAGAAATGCCGCTGCGGTACTCAAAGTGCCATCGTCACAGTAGACGACGTAGCTTTGCCCTGGTTCCAGCGCCTGGATCTCGGCCCGTAGTACCGCCAACGGCATGTTCACGGCCGCAGGCAGGCAACCATCGGCGTAGCGCTCGGGGAGGCGCGCATCTATCAATGCGGATCCCGAAGCAATTAGTTTCTGCGCCTTGCTATAGGCGATCTTGGATATCAGTGCTGAGACGAGGAGGGTATTGAAGTTGTCTTTGCCCAGACGCATGAGCACGCCGTCGGTGAGCATTCTCACCGTGGCATTGCGCCTGGCGCTGGTAATCAGTGCTTCTTCACCAAAACCGTCACCTGGTCCCAAGGTCGCGAGCGCGCTGGCTTTGGCGGCGTCGCCTTTGCGACTGACTTCGCAGCGGCCTTCTTTAATGATGTAGTAGTAGTCGTCGCTGTCGCCTTCCTCGATTACAGCGCTGCCAGCTGCATAGACCACCTCTTCCATGCACAGTAGTAGCGCCTGAATATTGCTAGTGGGCAGCTTCAAGAAAGCCTGCGACTGGAGGAAGCGTACCATCCAGTCGTTGGCTTCCTCCTCAGTGCTGATCTCCGTGACTTCGTAGGCATTGATGTCGCCCTCGTTGGTCACTATGTCCAGCAGATCGGAATCCACGGTCAACACCACAACGTTGGTCTTGCTGCGGGCCGTGTATGGCCGCGGTTGCTCGTGTGCTAGCGGTCGCTTGGCAATGCTGGTGCGCGCCTTGACCACCAACGAGGTCACATTGCCGGGACCAGCGAGTTCGACTTGCCCGGAGAGCAGGAACAGGGTGCGTTTGTCTCTCTCCCCCTGTCGGAACAAGATGCGCCCGGCGGGGTATTCCTCGACGGTGCTTTTGGACAGCAGTTCATCGAGCTTGTCGGGCGTCAGGTTGCCCAATAACTCGAACGACTTGAGGTCTTTCTGTTCGATGCGATGTTTTGCTGTACTCATAGTCCACGCCACAGGTGAGATAGTCCTGCGTGACCCCGAGCGCGCAACGCGCTCTGGTGGCAACGCGTGAGTTAAGCAATGTGGGGCCTATTCGTCGCCTCGTGCCATGGCCTGGCACGGGTACTTCCGAGGCCCTGGGCGCCATTGTTGTAGGTTGTATCGGGTGACTGCGGCCCAGGGTGTAGCCCAAAACGGGGCTCAAGTTGTGAGTCGGCTCACAAACACAGCATATTCACCGACTTGACGGCCGACTGAGGAGCTAGAACCAGCGCCGGAAGTAGAGGAGTCCGCCCTCGAGCCGGCCCGTTTGGACCTGAAAGCCGATATGTCCACTGCGATCAACACGTAGATCCAGGCCGACAAAGGCTGACTCGCTTTCCTTGCTTTCAAAGGCGATGGTGGTATCACCGCTGCGGCGGCCGTCAAGCGCCGCTAGGCTGCCACCGCCGTACAGACCGACATGTTCACCCAGGATAATTTGCGCGGTGAGTGCCACTTCGATGTCGTACCAGCTCAGCTCTTCTAGCGCCGCGTCGTTGCCGCCGAGCGCGTTGTTGTAGGTCGCGCTGAGGCGGGTCGCCAACTGAAAACGCGGTTGGGCGATGAGCAGCCCGCGCAGGTCGATGCCAACAAAGTAGCCGGGTATCGTGCCGCCCTCGACGATCGGGCTGGAGAACTCCGTCACATTGATCCAGCCCAAATTGACGCCACCGTGAAACTTCGGCGACAGCGTTTCCTGCCAGTTGATACCGACGCGCTCCACGCGCGTGTCCACATCGGCACCCTCGTAGTTCCACACGCTGTCGAAGCTCGAGATTTCGAACGCGAAGTTCTTATCCCGTTTCGCCGTCGGCTGCCAGAATGCATAGTCGGCGCCAAACGCCGGGGTCACGCTGAGAAATGCGCAGGCCAGTATCCAATGCCAGGCTATGCGGCGTACCCTGGTTGCGACTGTGGCTGTGGCGAGCGACGCGGACATGGCGATTTCCTAAGCTGGCACCGTGCAGCACGCTAGCAGTGCTTTCCATATGGTGCAAGGCGGCGAAGTGTTCTGCCATTGTCAGGGCGTCGACTAACTTTTAGCATGTAGGCCCTCGGAGCGCGGCTAAATGCGTGAGGTGTGACGGAGGCAATGAATACACGCAGAGACAAGACCGAACCGTTGGGTGTGCCGGATTTCGCCGGCGCCATGGATGGCGCGTCTGCCAACCAGCCGGGGGCGGGAGACGCGGGCGTCGTCGGCACGCTGGATCGATGGGTGGCTACCAAGCTGTGGGAGTTCGCGGGCCGTCCCAAGGTTGAGATCCAACTGTGGGACGGAGAGACGGCGGTGGGGGAGCGCTACGGCACCGGTGTCACGCGCTTGCGGTTGGCTGACCGCGGCGCACTGTGGACGCTGTTCGTAGACCCCGATCTCAACTTCGGTGATCTCTACAGTAGCGGTCGTGCTGACGTCGAGGGTGATGGCGGCCTGGTGGCCTTTCTGGAATCCGTCTATCTGGCCGCCGAGTCCGGTCGTGACAGTATCGTCAACCGGTTGAGCGGCCGGGTGCTGCGGGGTCGACCACGCAGCAACAGCCTCACCGGTTCGCGCGACAACATTCACCACCACTATGACATCGGGAATGATTTCTACACGTTGTGGCTCGACGATGCCGCAATGCAATACACCTGTGCCTATTTTCCCGACCCAAGCATGACGCTGGAACAGGCACAGGTGGCCAAGTTGCATCACGTGTGCCGGAAACTGCAACTGCAACCGGGCGAGAGTGTTGTCGAAGCTGGCTGTGGATGGGGTGGATTGGCCCGCTTCATGGCCAAGCACTATGGCGTGAAGGTGCGTGCCTACAACATATCCCAAGAGCAGGTAGCCTATGCTCGCGAACGTGCCCAGGCCGAAGGTCTGGCCGGGCAGGTCGAATACGTGCTTGACGACTATCGCAACGTCTCGGGCCAGTTCGATGCGTTCGTCTCCGTTGGTATGCTCGAGCACGTTGGCCCCGATCACTATCGGGAGTTGGGTGGGGTGATCGATGCTTGTCTGCAGCCGCTGGGCAGGGGGCTTATTCACAGCATTGGTCGCAATCGCCCAGGCATGATGAACGCCTGGATCGAGAAGCGCATCTTTCCCGGTGCGCACCCGCCTGCTCTCAGCGAGATGGTGAACATTTTTGAGCCGTGGAATTTTTCGATCCTGGATGTTGAGAATCTGCGGCTGCACTACGCGAAGACGCTCGAGCATTGGCTGCAGCGATTCGAACAACAAGTCGATGTCGTGCGCCAGCGCTACGACGAGGCGTTCGTGCGGGCGTGGCGCCTGTATCTCGCGGGCTCAATTGCGGCGTTCGAGGCCGGCTCGCTGCAGCTGTTCCAGGTCGTGTTCACACGTACGCACAACAACATGTTGCCCTGGAGTCGGGCGCACCTCTATCAATAGCGATACTGTCGCGCCCACATCCCGGCTTGCGGTGACTGCACTACGGGGCTTGGCCTTACCAACACATCGCACCTGATGGGCTCGGCGCGAGCCATTCCGATCACCTCCGAACATGACCATGGCGCAGCGTCAGCCCACAAGCATCCGCACGCGTCTCGATGAATTGCATGAGCGCCTTGGCGAGGTGATGTTCCACGATCGCCATCGGCTCGCCAAGCGTTTGGGCCAACTCCGTGCCCAGCTCAGCCGCGGTGATGTTCCGACCGAACGCTTGGAAGGGTTGGTGGCTGCGGTCGAGCGCTCCAGCCAACTTCGCCAGCAACGCGCGCAGCGCTTGCCGCAGCCTTGCTATGACCTGGCTTTGCCCGTCGTCGCGATGAAGGATGAAATCGCCCGACTCATTGATACCAACCAAGTCCTTATCGTGTGCGGGGAGACGGGCTCCGGCAAGACAACCCAGCTGCCAAAAATCTGCCTCGAGCTGGGCCGCGGCATAGGTGGCATGATTGGTCATACCCAACCGCGTCGGATCGCGGCACGCAGTGTTGCTACGCGCCTGGCCGACGAACTTCAGTGTTCGCTCGGTGAGCTGGTCGGCTACAAGGTTCGTTTCACCGACCACGTCAGGGAAACGACACTGATCAAGCTGATGACCGACGGTATTCTCCTGGCCGAGACTCAGAGCGATCGTTTCCTGGAGCACTACGACACGCTGATCATCGACGAAGCGCACGAGCGCAGCCTTAACATTGATTTCCTGCTCGGCTATCTGAAGCGGCTGCTGCCCAAACGTCCCGAGCTAAAACTCATCATCACATCGGCAACCATAGACCCGGCCAGTTTTTCGCGCCACTTCAGCGATGCACCGGTCATCGAAGTGTCAGGACGAACCTACCCAGTCGAAGTACGTTACCGTCCACTGCAGATCGCCGAGGAACCAGAACGCGAACTGACCGAGGCCGTTGTCGACGCCGTCGAGGAACTCTCCCGTGTCGGTGTCGGCGATGTGCTGGTCTTCTTGCCTGGCGAGCGCGAGATTCGCGACTGCGCTGAAGCGTTGCGCAAACATCATCCACCTCATACGGAGGTCTTGCCGCTGTTCGCCCGACTCAGCGCCAGCGATCAGGATCGCGTGTTCCAGTCCCATTCGGGGCGGCGCATCGTCCTGGCCACGAACATTGCCGAGACGTCGCTGACGGTGCCGGGAATTCGGTACGTCGTCGACAGCGGTCTGGCGCGAATCAGCCGTTACAGCTATCGCACCAAGGTCCAGCGTCTGCCGGTGGAACCGATATCACGCGCTTCAGCCGAGCAGCGCAAGGGCCGCTGTGGCCGTCTCGGCGCGGGTGTATGCATCCGACTCTATGATGAACACGACTTTACCCAGCGTGACGAGTTCACGGTACCGGAGATACTGCGCACCAACCTGGCGGGTGTCATTCTGCGCATGGCGGCCTACAAACTTGGTAGTGCGGACACCTTTCCGTTCATCGATCCGCCTGACACCCGATTCATCAACGACGGCTACCGACTGCTCGTTGAGTTGCAGGCGATGGATCAGAAGCGCCGACTTAGCGATGTTGGACGCAAGCTGGCGCGCTTGCCGCTG
>Ga0111154_1008_pt1 | contig 29673 bp, 31 predicted proteins | sample DeeMarSeWOR28_12_FD_80252 | JGI IMG/M metagenome (GOLD analysis project Ga0111154, IMG submission 80252) | Gammaproteobacteria bacterium SG8_47 | reverse complement strand
CTGGGGGCCGAAGAGAAGGGGCTGCGGCGCCTGACTCGCGAAACCTGTGATGTGCTGGCGCGCTTGTCGATGCATGGAGCAGTATCCAGCCTCAATGTCTCGGTTGCCGCCGGTGTGTGTCTCTACGAAGCACGACGCCAGCGCACGAGCAGGGTGGCATTGCAAACGCCGGCCTAGGCCACTACAATTGGCGCCCTTCGTCCCACCTAGGGCGTTGATTTACTGAATAAACACTGACTCCTTGCCTCACCGCCACGGCGCGGGAGGCTGGCAACCCAAGGGGAGCACAATGAGACACTATGAGATCGTGTTTCTGGTCCATCCGGATCAGAGCGAGCAAGTCCCTGCCATGATCGAGCGGTATCGCTCGAGCATCGAAGGCGCCGACGGCAAGATTCATCGCCTCGAAGACTGGGGGCGGCGCCAGTTGGCTTACCAAATCAATAAGGTCCACAAGGCTCACTACGTATTGATGAACATCGAGTGCGGCCAAGAGACGCTCGATGAGATAGAGAATGCCTTCCGCTTCAACGACGCGGTCATTCGCCATCTCACTATCCGTCGCGATGAAGCCGTCACCGAGCCCTCGCCTCTGGCCAAGTCCAAAGAGGAGAGGGAGGAGCGCAGCGAGCGCCGGCCTCCAGCCAGCAGCGAGTCCGAGTCACAGGAGAGCGCTGATGAGGACGAGGCGGAATCGGACGACGCGGAAGGTTGAGCAGCCGCTGCGCGCGTCGCAGCCAATCACCTTGAGAGATCTTTGGGCGCTGGAGTCACCGACTATGACATCCGCACCCGCTACTGTATGAGGATTAGACCATGGCACGTTTTTTTCGCCGCCGTAAGTTCTGCCGCTTTACCGCTGAAGGCGTCAAAGAGATCGACTACAAGGATCTCGCGACACTGAAAAACTACGTAACTGAGAGCGGCAAGATCGTACCCAGTCGTATCACGGGTACCAAAGCACGCTATCAGCGCCAGTTGGCGACGGCAATCAAGCGGGCGCGGTTCCTGGCGTTGTTGCCCTATACCGATGCACATCGCTAAGCGTGTGACCGGCTGAGCGTAGGCATCGGTCGTGCGGTTCTTCGCAGCGTATGTGTTGCGGGGTTATTGGCAAGCGGCACTGACCACGGCGGCCTGCGCGTTGCTGTCATTGTTGTTGCCGCCATTTGGCTATTTGAGCAGTGCCGCGCTGGCCCTGGTGACGCTCGCCAAAGGTCCCAAGGCGGGACTGGTGACGTGCGGGATTGCGGCGCTGTTCGTCGCCGCAATGGCACTGCTGGCGTTTGGCACGCCAGTGCTCGCTTTTGGCCTGCTACTGATCGTCTGGTTGCCGGCCTGGCTGCTCAGCTTCTCGCTGGGTCAGTGGAACGCATTGGGATTGAGCGTACTGCTAAGTATTGCGGTGGGTTTCGTCCTGGTGACGGGCGCCTACGTGGTGGTGGATGCTCCGGCGCAGCTGTGGCAGGACTACTACCTCGACGATCTGTTGCCGGCAATGAAGCAAGCCGGATTGGCAGTAGAGGTTAGCGCCGAACTAGAGCAACGACTGTACTCGGTCGCCCGCTTGATGACCGGTGCTCTGACGGCCGTGATGCTGTTCGGTTTGCTGCTGTCGGTGCTGCTGGCCCGTTACTGGCAGGCCGTGCTCCAACAGCCGGGCGCGTTTGGTGCGGAATTTCGCTCGCTACGTCTGGGTATGAGTGCTGCCGCATTGGCTGGACTGTTGTTGCTGGCGTCGCTCATCGGCGACGGGACTGTGGCGGAGCTGAGCGCGAATCTGCTTTTGGTCAGCGCCGTGGGATTCGTGCTGCAGGGCTTGGCTTTGATACATGCCGCGGCCTATGCATTTAGCGCGCAGGTTGGCTGGCTGGTGGGCTTTTACGTATTGCTGATTTTGCTGCCGCAGGTTGGTCTCATGGTGGCATTGTTTGGCTGGCTGGATAACTTGGTTCAATTTCGTCGCCGCTTGCCGCAACGTTGAACGTTCAAGGCGGCGGTCGGTAAACAAGAGTTTGTTTGTATCTGAGGTGCGCGCAATGGAAGTCATTTTGCTTGAAAGAATTCGCAACCTGGGTGAGCTTGGCGAAACCGTCAAGGTGAGGCCAGGTTATGGTCGCAACTATCTGATTCCCGCTGGGAAGGCGGTTGCGGCGACAAAGGACAACGTAGCCAAGTTCGAGGCGCGACGCGCGGAACTGGAGCAGGCCGCGGCGGAAACCTTGGCCCAAGCACAGGCTCGCGCCGAGCAGATCGCGGCGATCGGACGTGTGGTCATAACGTGTCGCGCGGGTGATGAAGGCAAGCTGTTCGGCTCGGTTACCGCCGGCGATATTGCCCGGGTCGTGAGTGAAGCCGGTGCCGCGGTCGAAAAGCGTGAAGTAGCCTTGCCTACTGGGCCGATTCGTCAAGTCGGCGAGTTTGAATTGGAGCTCCAACTCCATTCAGATGTCACTGCACCCATAACCGTTGTTGTAGAACCGGAGTAGTCATTCACATGCGGCGCGGTGTGCTGCGGCGCACCGCGCTGTAGGCTTTTTTGCCACTTTTCCATTTGGCGTTCAGGTGGTACCGTATCGCCTCATTGGTTGCTTGGTTGGCAACCGCACGTCAATGACTTGTTTCCTCTCGAGGTCGCGTTATTAATGCCGGAGCTTGTTGCCTCAAGCCAGTCTGTTGACCACGCGACAGAAGCGCTTAAGGTTCCTCCGCATTCAATCGAAGCCGAACAGGCAGTACTCGGTGGTCTAATGATCGACAACGGTACCTGGGATCAGGTGGCCGACGTGTTGATCGATGAGGACTTCTACAGGCGCGATCATCGCCTCATCTTCGCAGCAATTGCCAAGTTAGCCGATATCGGTACACCGTTTGACGTTGTCACCTTGTCCGAGACGTTGGATCAGCTCGGCGAACTCGACGGCGCAGGGGGCATTACTTACCTTGGCGCTCTCACCCAGAACACACCCAGCGCAGCCAATATCCGCGCCTATGCCAAGATCGTGCGCGAACGCTCTATTATGCGCCAGCTGGTGCGTGTGGCGACGGACATCGGCAACGCCGCTTTCAATCCGCAGGGGCGCGGTGTGGATGAGTTGCTCGACTATGCCGAGCAGCAAGTTTTCGGTATCGCCGAGCAGGGTGCGCGCGGCAAGCGCAGTTTCGTCGGTATCAAGGATCTGCTGGTCAAGGCCGTCGATCGCATCGACAGTCTCTTCCAGAGTGATGCGCCCTATACCGGGACACCGACGGGTTTCACCGATTTCGATGAATTGACCTCGGGAATGCAGCGCTCCGATTTGATTATCGTGGCTGGCCGCCCTTCCATGGGCAAGACCACTTTCGCGATGAACATCGCCGAGAACGCCGCAATCAAGCACAAGGTGCCGGTGGCGGTATTCAGCATGGAAATGCCCGGCGAGCAGCTGGCGATGCGCATGATGTCGTCGTTGGGCCGCATTGACCAGCATCGCGTGCGTACCGGCAAGCTGGAGGACGATGACTGGCCGCGTCTGACCTCGGCGGTTGGGATCCTGGCCGAAGCCCCGATCTTCATTGACGATACTCCTGGTCTCACCCCGACTGAGTTGCTGGCCCGTGCGCGTCGGCTCAAGCGCGAACACGATTTGGGCATGATCGTGCTGGATTACCTGCAGCTGATGCAGGTGCCGGGCAATAAGGAGAACCGCGCTACAGAAATCTCCGAGATTTCGCGCTCGCTCAAGTCCCTGGCCAAGGAATTGAATGTACCGGTGATTGCGCTGTCGCAGCTCAATCGTGGTCTTGAACAGCGTCCCAACAAGCGCCCGGTAATGTCAGATCTGCGCGAGTCGGGAGCCATCGAGCAGGACGCTGATGTCATCGTGTTCATTTATCGGGACGAAGTGTACAACGAGGATAGCCCCGATAAGGGGTCGGCGGAAATCATCATCGGCAAGCAGCGTAACGGTCCGATCGGCACGGTGCGACTGACGTTTCTCGGTCAATACACGCGCTTTGAAAACTTTATCTCCGAGATGTACTCCAGTGAGGAGTATGCATGACGCGCCCCGCCCGGGCCGTCATCTCTCTTTCGGCACTTCAGCATAACCTCAGGGCCGTCAGGGAGGCGGCTCCCCAGGCGCGAGTGATGGCGGTCGTCAAGGCCGACGGCTACGGCCATGGCATATGCAGTGTTGCGCGCGGGCTGGAGAGCGCCGATGGTTTCGCGGTTGCCTGCATGGACGAAGCGGTGGGCTTGCGCGAGGCCGGCTTCAGCAAGCCGATTACTGTCCTCGGTGGTTTCTCCACGGCTCGTGAGCTCGATGTTGTGCGCAGCAATGCACTGGATGTCGTCGTCCACCATGAGTCGCAGCTGACCCTGCTGGAGGGCGCCGCAATCGGCGACCCTATCGTGGTGTGGTTGAAGATTGATACCGGAATGCACCGGCTTGGGTTTGGGATCGATGCGGCGCGTGCGGCTTACGAACGGCTGCGCAACTGCCGGGCGGTGGTCCAGCCAGTGCGTTTGTTGACCCATTTGGCTTGCGCCGATGACCGCGATGATCCAACCACGGCTATACAGCTGCAGGAATTCGCCCGGGTCAGCGCGGCGTCGTCGGTTCCGCGCAGTATTGCCAATTCGGGCGGCATCCTTGGTTGGCCGGATAGTCACGCCGACTGGGTGCGCCCCGGTATCATGCTCTATGGCGTGTCGCCGTTTTGTCGCGGCATCGGCGCCGAACTCGGCTTGCGGCCGGTGATGACGTTGCGCTCGGAGCTCATCGCCGTCAACCGCCAAGCGCGCGGCGCCCGTATTGGCTATGGGGGTACCTGGCAGTGCCCCGAGGACATGCCGGTGGGGGTCGTGGCGATCGGCTATGGCGACGGTTACCCGCGACACGCCAGCTCCGATACTCCCATCCTGGTCAACGGTAAGCGCGTGGCACTGATTGGTCGAGTATCCATGGACATGGTAACGGTCGATCTGCGCACCCAACCGCAGGCGCACCCGGGTGATCCGGTCGTGCTCTGGGGCGATGGACTGCCGGTCGAGGAGGTCGCGGCCAGTGCCGGGACTATTGCCTATGAGCTGCTATGCGGCGTGACTAGGCGTGTGAAGCATGAAGTCGTGCTGGATTAGGCCCTACGGCCGTGATGAGTCGTGACAGTGGAGGAGTAAACGCATGCATGTCACATTGGTCTATGTGCACGTCAAGCCGCAACACGTCGATGACTTTATCGAGGCCAGTCGCGCCAATCATGAGGGCGCCATCAAGGAGCCAGGCAACCTGCGCTTCGACGTGGTCCAGCAGCAGGATGATCCGACTCGCTTTGTCCTCTATGAGGCCTACCGCAGTGCAGAGGAGGCCGCCGCGCACAAGCAGACCGAGCACTACCTTCGTTGGCGCGAGCAGGTGGCCGACTGGATGGCCGCGCCCCGCCAGGGTGTCGTGCACCGGGGCCTATGTTTGTAGCGAGCTGCATTCACTGTCGCACGCTACTTACGCGCAGGTGCTAGCGTGAGCAAGGACAAGATCGCCTACAGCTGCACCGAGTGTGGCGGCCAGCAGCCCAAATGGGCCGGGCAGTGCCCGGATTGTGGGGCCTGGAACAGCCTGGTTGAGATTGCCGCGCTTCCGATCGGCAAGGCGCGCGATCGTTTCGGTGGCTTTGCCGGCACGGCCGACGAGGCAAGGGCGTGTAACCTCGATGAGGTCGCGCCAGACGACATTGCGCGTGTTCCCGTAGGCATCGGTGAACTGGATCGAGTGCTTGGCGGAGGTCTCGTGCGTGGGTCGGTCACCCTGATCGGCGGTGACCCCGGGATTGGCAAGTCAACCTTGTTGCTGCAGGCGGTGATGGCGTTGGCCGGCCGGGCTAAGACTCTGTATGTCAGTGGCGAGGAGTCATTGCAGCAGGTCAGCGTGCGGGCACATCGTCTGGGTCTGGCCGATAAACCCTTGCGACTTGTAGCGGCCACGCGCGTCGAGGCTATCTTGGCCAATGCGCGCAGCGAACAGCCGCAAGTGATGGTCGTGGACTCGATTCAGACCATGTACACGGATGTTCTGCAGTCAGCTCCGGGGTCAGTGGCGCAGGTGCGCGAGAGTGCCGCGCAACTGGTGCGCTTTGCCAAGCAGGGCGGCACGGCGGTGTTTCTTATTGGCCATGTGACCAAGGAAGGCACCATTGCTGGTCCGCGCGTACTGGAACACATGGTGGACACGGTCTTGTATTTCGAAGGCGAGGCTGGAAATCGCTATCGGGTAATTCGGGCAATAAAGAATCGCTTCGGTGCGGTTAATGAGCTCGGTGTGTTTGCCATGACGGAGCGTGGCCTGCGGGAGGTCACCAATCCGTCGGCCATCTTCTTGTCACGCCATGCCCAGCCGGTTTCCGGCAGCGTCATTATGGTCACCCTCGAGGGGACCCGTCCGTTGCTCGTGGAGGTCCAAGCCTTGGTCGATGATTCTCAGCTCGCCAATCCGCGCCGGTTGTGTGTGGGGCTGGAGCACAATCGGCTGTCGATGCTGCTGGCTGTGCTTCATCGTCACGGCGGCATCGTGACTTCGGATCAAGATGTTTTTGCCAATGTTGTCGGTGGTATGCGAGTGAGTGAAACGGCGGCGGATCTCGCGATTCTGACCGCGGTCGTGTCGAGCATGCGCGACCGCGCCTTGGCATCGGACTTGGTGGTATTCGGCGAGGTTGGACTTGCCGGTGAGATTCGGCCAGTGCCCAATGGCCAGGATCGTCTCCAGGAAGCGGCCAAGCACGGTTTCAAGCGGGCCATCGTTCCTCAGGCCAACGCGCCGAAGCGGCCGCCAAAGGGCCTGCAGGTTAACGGAGTCACACGTCTTGAGGAGGCGTTGCAGTTGGTATAATCGCGACGAGTTCAGCTAACTCACGCTGCAGCAGGGCTTCATCGCCCAAGTTCAGCTCGACCAGTCGATGCAGGTGCGATGCACTATCGATATCCATCTGATGACAGGTGAAGCCGATGTGATCGTCTTCGACGTGCGCCACCAGCACTTCCATGCCGATCACGACCTGATCGCCCAGCAATTTGATCTCCAGTGTGCAGTGTTGGCCGCGCGTGCCCTGCCAGTCACTGGGGCGTACCAGCAATGCGCCCTTGAGCGAGACATCGAGCACTTTGCTCAACCATGCCCGTTCGCTGTCGGTGCACACCAGCGTAGCCGGCGCATCAAAGGCGATGCGGGAGAAGTGCCGTTGCTCTGATTGTTGTGTACTCATCGTAGCCGGTGTTCTCCACGCGTTACTCGAGATAGAACTGCATTTTGACATTGCCAATCTGAATGATGTCGCCGTCTTCGAGTTTGCGGGTCTTGTCAGCGATGGATTCATCTCCGACCTGGGGCGGGACCTTGCCTTCGAGATGGGAGATGAAGTAGCCGTCGTTGCGCCGGGCGATAACCGCCGTGGCCACGCCTGGTTTGCCCAGATTCGTTAACGGTTTGCTGAGACTCAATGTCTTGCCCAGGTTGGTGCCGGTGAGTATCTGCAGCCAGCCTTGGCGCTGGGGCGCACTGGGCTCGGGCGGAGGTAGGTCGGGCTCGCGGGCCGCGGCTGGCAACGCGGATTCCTCAAAGGCGAATTTGAGCGTGTGTTTGCCAACCTGTATCAGTTCGCCATCCTTGAGCTCGTGCTCGGTGATCTTCTGCCCATTGACGAAGGTACCCTCGGGCGTATCGAGATCCGAGATCGAGGTCGTTGCGCCGCTGGTGAAGACCTTGGCATGGCGTGGCTGCAGGGCCAGGCTATCGATGTGGATCGTGCACGAGGGATCGTGGCCGATATACATCTCGCCCTCGAGCACGGGAAACACGCGCAGGACGTTGCCTTTGAAGGAAAGGGTAAGCTTAGACACGGCGTCCGATCCGAAAAATCCTTTATTTATCGCTAGATTATAGACTGAATCTAATATTTGCGCACAGATTTCGCCTCTAAACAGTCGGCCGCTAGGGGCCAATTCTTTAGTCGCGCGCGCCGCATAACCATCCGGCTAGCGCTGTTGGCGGCGGACGTCGTGGGGCGAGATGCGTACTGTTTTCACGGCGTTGGCGCTGACCTGAACGACCTCTAGGGGGTGTCCCTCGAGCAGAAAACTGGTGCCGGGCTCAGGGATGTTTTCCAGATATTCGATAATCATCCCGTTCAGGGTCTTGGGGCCGCTCGTGGGCAGAGTCCAGTGGAAGACGCGATTCAGATCCCGCACGCTGGCACTGGCGTCAACAAGAAAGCTGCCGTCATCCTGACGCTGCACTTCTTTGATGCGAGCAGAGGGGTCAGTGGTGAACTCGCCCACGATCTCCTCAAGGATGTCCTCTAACGTCACCAATCCCAACAAATCGCCGTATTCATCCACCACCAGACCGATGCGGCGTCGTTCACGTTGAAAATTCAGCAGTTGTTTGGTGAGGGGAGTGCCTTCGGGGACGAAATAGGGTTCGCGCAAGATACTGCGCAGGCCTTCCTTGTTGGCATTGCCCTCGCGGAACAGGCGCAGCGCGTTGCGAACATGGGCAAAGCCGACAACGTGATCGATGTCGCCTTCGTATACAAGTATCCGGGTGTGTTGACTGTTGACGAGGGTCGATTCGATTTCTTCCCACTCGTCGTCCAAGTCGATGCCAACGGTTTCATTGCGCGGCACCATGATGTCCTCGACGGTGGCTTTTTCCAGGTCGAGGATGCTGGTGAGCATCTTCTGATGTCGACGTGGGATCATTGCGCCGGCTTCGTTCACCACGGTCTTTAGCTCTTCTGTGCTCAAGTTGTGGTGAGATACATCATCGGACGAGACGCCAAACAGGCGCACGATACCATTGGCGATGCCGCTTACCCCCCACACCAGCGGGTACAGCAGGCGCAGCATGGGTGCCAGAACGAACGATGCGGGGAAGGCGTAGCGCTCGGGTCGCAGGGCCGCCAATGTCTTTGGAGCAACCTCCGCGAATATCAAAATCAATACCGTCAACACCGCGGTTGCACCCAGGATGCCCGCCTCACCGAGCACGCGCAGGCCAATGACGGTGGCGATCGCTGAGGCGAGGATGTTGACGAAATTGTTGCCGAGCAGAATCAGGCCGATTAGCCGGTCAGGTCGTTCCAACAGGCGGGCGGCAAGCATCGCTCCCGGGTGTCTTGCCTTGGCTAGGTGACGTAGCCGATAGCGGTTCAGGCTCATCAGGCCTGTTTCAGAACCGGAGAAGAAACCAGAGAGGATGATGAGAAAGAACAGTGCGCCAATCAGCACACTTAGGGGAATGTCGCTCAAGAGGGTAGCACCCTTTATGCCCGGACAGTGGTCAATTACAAAGGCTTCGTTCCAAGCCTGTCAACCCTGAGGGCGATATTTGCGGCGCTAGCGCTGCAGGATCAACTCAAGTACCAGTTTGGTGCCCAGGAAGGCCAGCATCAGTGTCACAAAGCCACTGATGGTCCAGCGAATCGCAGTCCGGCCACGCCAACCGAAGCGCCAGCGCCCCCACATCAAGACGGCGAATACGATCCAGGCTGCGATAGAGAGGACGGTTTTATGCACCAGATGCTGGGCGAACAGGTCCTCCACAAACATGACACCGCTGAACAAAGCCAGGGTAAGCAAGGCAAAGCCGAGCCCGATGAGCTCGAACAGCATTGTTTCCATCGTCTGCAGCGGCGGCAGGGCACGAATGAATCCACCGGGACGGTGGCGGCGCAAATGCGCATCTTGAATCGACAGCACGATGGCCTGAACGGCGGCGATGCTCAGCAAGCTGTAGGCGAAGATAGACAACAACACGTGGGCATTGAGGCCGAAAGGTGCTCCCTCGAGGACCACATGGCTGAGCGGAAACCACAGATCCAACAACAATGCGAGCGCTGACAGCGGCAGCACCAGCACGGCGAGGTTCTCAATAGGTTTGGTGAACGCCGCACTGACCAGTAGCAGTGAGACCAGCCAGGCGATCAGGGACAAGATACTGAACAGACCCAAGTCAATACCGGCGGTGTCTACCAGTCCCTGATATACCAGCCAAGAGTGTAGGATCAGGGCGGCTACTGCAACCAGAAGCGGCCATCGTTTGGAAGTACGGGCCGCCTCGGCACCGCGAAACAAGCGCACGGCCAGAAGCACGCTGGCCAGCAGGTACATAGTAGCCGCAGCGTAGCTGAGAATAGAAGGATTCATGGTGAGGCCATCTCGGATTCCGGCGCAATGATGACACATTTCACTGGGCCAATGAAGCACGCTCGCCTGCGGGCCCCTGGCGCGGGTTCGGTCGGTATTGCCGTGTTGGCGCGCAGATGGCGTGGGAATTATTGGATACTTCAGTTGTGACGTCTGCAGTGTTTTGTGCTACTAATCAGTGGCATTATTGTGACCGGGCTTGGCCGCGAAGGGCCGGCGTGGGCGGAGGAGGCCCGCGCGTCGGTGGTGCTATCTGGACTAGGTGCTGAAGACTGAATGCGGGTACGAGTGCTTGGATGTAGCGGAGGCGTTGGGGCGGACTTGCGCACCACTTCGCTATTGGTCGACGACGACATCCTGCTGGATGCGGGAACGGGCGTCGGCGATCTGACTTTGGAAGCGATGCGTCGGATACGCCACGTGTTTCTGACGCATTCGCATCTCGACCACATCACCTGCATCCCGTTGCTGGTAGACAGCGTTTTTGACACCACCCTCACGCCGCTCACGATCCATGGCCAGAGCGCAACGCTCAAAGCACTTCGTGATCACATCTTCAACAATGTAATTTGGCCCGATTTCTCGCGGCTGCCGACCGCACAAAAGCCGGTAATGCGCTATCAGGAGATGGCGCCAGGAGAGATTCGTGACGTCGGCGGACGGCGGTTCGAAATGATCGCTGTGAACCACGTTGTACCCGGTGTTGGCTACCGGCTCGAGGCGGGTGGGCGTGCACTGGCGTTCAGCGGCGACACGACCACTAACGACAATTTCTGGAACGTACTCAACAGCCGCGCACCTACCGAGGTACTGATCGTAGAGGCAGCATTCGCAAACAAGGATAGAGAGCTAGCGCGGGTTGCGGGACACTATTGCCCCGAAATGCTCGCGCAGGATCTGGCCAAGCTGCAGCAATCCACCGACGTATATATCTCGCACAACAAACCGGGCGAGGAGAAGATCATCTTCGCTGAGTGTCAGGCCGCGATCGGTTCGCATCGCGTTCATCGCCTCACCGGCGGTGAGCAATTCACGCTATAATATCCCGTCTATCCGGCGCCCGCCCGGCGCCGCCAATGTAAGCAGTTCTTTCGGCCCGGATGAATACCTATGTTTGACGGTTTGACCGCACGCTTGAGCAACGTCGTACGCGATCTGCGCGGCGTCGGCCGCTTGAGTGAAGACAATATCAAGGACACCTTGCGCGAGGTCCGCATGGCCCTGCTCGAGGCCGATGTTGCGTTGCCCGTGGTGCGCGCCTTCGTCGATCAAGTGCGCGAGTTGGCCGTGGGCGAGGCGGTGATGAAGAGCCTCACGCCGGGCCAGGCTTTGGTCAAGATCGTCCACGAGCAGTTGGTCGCGCTCATGGGCGAGGCCAACGATGAACTGCAGCTCAAAGTCACGCCTCCGGCCGTGGTACTCATGGCCGGATTGCAGGGCTCGGGTAAGACGACCACCGTAGCCAAGCTGGCGCGCTGGCTGCGTGAGCGGCGCAAGAAATCGGTGCTTGTCGTCAGCGCGGACGTCTATCGACCCGCCGCGATCGCCCAACTCGAGACGCTCGCGGCGCAGGTTGGTGTCGAGTACTTCCCCTCCGACGCCAGCCAGGATCCGGTCGAGATCGCCCGGCGGGCGGTCGCCCACGCTCGCGTGCAGCACCTGGACGTGGTCATCGTCGATACCGCGGGTCGCCTGCATATCGATGACGCGATGATGGCGGAGATTAAGCGGCTGTACGAGGCCACCCAGCCCGCCGAAACGCTGTTCGTCGTCGACGCCATGACGGGTCAGGACGCGGCCAACACCGCCAAGGCGTTCGCCGACGCCCTGCCGCTGACCGGCGTGGTGCTGACCAAGGCTGACGGCGACGCCCGCGGCGGCGCGGCGTTGTCGGTGCGCTATCTGACGGGCAAGCCCATTAAGTTTCTCGGTGTGGGCGAGAAGACCGAGGCGCTGGAGCCGTTTCATCCCGATCGCATGGCTTCCCGCATATTGGGCATGGGGGACGTGCTGAGCCTGGTGGAGGAAGTCAGCCAGAAGGTCGACCAGGAAAAGGCTCAGAAACTGGCCCAGAAGCTCAAGAAGGGCAGCGGTTTTGACCTCGAGGATTTCCGCGAGCAGTTGCGTCAGATGCAGCAGATGGGTGGCCTGGCCGGTCTGATGGATAAACTGCCGGGCATGGGGCAGTTGCCCAGTGGCGTCAAGGACCAGGTCGATGATGGCCAGATACGGCGCTTGGAGGCCATCATCAACTCGATGACACCGGCCGAGCGCCGCCGTCCCGACATGATCAACGGCTCGCGCAAGCGCCGCATTGCCGGGGGCTCGGGTACTCAGGTTCAGGACGTCAACCGGTTGCTGAAGCAATTCACGCAGATGCAGAAGATGATGAAGAAGATGCGCAAGGGTGGGATGAAGAATCTGATGCGGGCCATGCGCGGCCAACTCCCCAAGGGCATGCCTTTCTGAGCAGTTGGCCACGCCAACAGCTTCACATTTGTGTTTTTTCTAGTAAAATGCGCCGTTTACTCCGACTCGCCGGCTGCGGCGGGCGGCGAACTCGAATTCGAGGGATGAGCAGGCAATGGTAACGATTCGTTTGGCCCGGGGCGGCGCAAAGAAGCGGCCCTTCTACCACATCGTGGTGACCGACAGCCGTAACAAGCGTGACGGGCGCTACATTGAGCGGATTGGGTTCTTCAATCCGATCGCAGCGGGCGCCGAGGTGCGCTTGAACGTCGATAAGGCGCGCGCAGACTACTGGCTCGGGCAGGGCGCCAAGCCGTCCGAACGCGTCGCTAAGCTGCTTAGCAGCGAGAGCGCATAGAGGACTCCGTGCGCCGTTGCGGCGCACGCTGAAAGCTCATGCCGGAAGGGTCTGACGACCTGGTGACCCTGGGGCGCGTGGTCGGGGTTTTCGGGGTTCGGGGCTGGGTCAAGGTCAAGTCCTACACCGAACCAAAGGCAAATATCTTGAAGTACTCGCCGTGGTATCTGCGGCGCAACGGCGATGTTGAGGTGGTTGAGCTGGCCGGCGGTCAGCGCCACGGCGGTATGGTGATCGCGCAGTTTGCCGGTTGCGACCAGCGTGAGGAAACTGCCCGCTGGGTCGGCGCCGAGATAGCGGTGCGTCGGGCGCAGCTGCCGAGTCTTCCCGCCGGGCAGCACTACTGGAGCGACTTGGTTGGTCTGCAGGTCGAGACGCTCGACGGGGTAAGCCTTGGCACGGTGGACCACATGTTGGAGACCGGTGCCAACGACGTTCTGGTGGTCAGGGACTCCCAGGCGAAAACCGAGCGGCTGATTCCCTACGTGGTCGGCGCGATCGTGATGGAGGTTGATCTCCAGCGCAGGTTGATTCGCGTGGATTGGCCAGCAGATTTCTGACGCGCCGAACCATGCAGGTCGATGTTGTCACACTGTTTCCGCAGATGTTCGCGGCGCTGCGCGAATACGGCGTGACGGGGCGCGCGCTGGAGCGCGGTATTGCCGAGTTGCGGTTGTGGAATCCGCGAGACTTCACCACCGACCGACACCGGACGGTCGATGACCGTCCCTACGGGGGCGGGCCCGGCATGGTGATGATGGTCGAGCCGCTGCGAGCGGCCATCCGTGCGGCGCGGTCTGAGGGTCCGGCAGAGCGCCGCGTGGTGTATCTCTCGCCCCAAGGCCGACGCCTGGACCAGCAGGCACTGTCCGAGTTCGCCGCACAGCCGGGCTTCGTGCTGGTGTGCGGGCGCTACGAGGGCGTGGATGAGCGCCTGGTCGCGAGCGAGGTGGACGAGGAATGGTCCATCGGCGATTACGTGCTCAGCGGCGGCGAGCTCGCGGCCATGGTGATGATCGATGGCGCGATGCGGCTACTGCCCGACGTGCTGGGCCACGAGGATTCGGCCGGCGAGGACTCATTCATGGCCGGGCTGCTGGATTGCCCGCACTATACCCGGCCGGTCGAGGTGGACGGCATGCGGGTGCCCGATGTGCTGCTCAGTGGCGACCACGCGGCGATTCGACGCTGGCGCCTAAAGCACGCGCTGGGACGTACCTGGCTGCGACGCCCGGATTTGCTCGATGGCGTCGAGCTTGACGAGTTGGAACGTGCTCTGCTGGACGAATTCATCCGGGAGCATGAATCAGGTTGAGATAACGCCTATAATTGGCAGTCGAGTTTTGGGAGCGATGTTATGAGCGACATTATCAAGCAGCTCGAGTCCGAGCAGATGAAGGCGGATGTGCCCGCGTTTGGCGCCGGCGACACGGTAGTTGTACAAGTCAAGGTCAAGGAAGGCGAGCGTGAGCGTCTGCAGGCGTTCGAGGGCGTTGTCATTGCCAAGCGTAATCGCGGTTTGAATTCGTCGTTCACCGTACGCAAGATTTCCAATGGCGAAGGTGTCGAGCGCGTGTTTCAGACCCACAGCCCTGCGGTCGACTCCATCACGGTCAAGCGTCGCGGTGATGTGCGTCGCGCCAAGCTGTACTATCTGCGCGAACGCCGGGGCAAGTCTGCACGTATCAAGGAGAAGCTCTAGCCTATCGTGTGTTCGCCCCGTAGACGGAGCGCTCTGATGCCAAGTCGAACGGGTACCCCGTCAGGGGTACCCGTTTTTTCTTGCCTGCTGTTTGCTGTCATGGCGGCGTTGTCTGGCGCGGGAACGGTGCACGCGGAGCAACCCAGCGCCAGCGCCATCGAGGAAGTGCGCAACATTGCCACGGTCGGCGCGCCCGCCCTCGCGCTGCGGCTCATCGACGCGCAGCAACCGGCCTTCGAACTCGATGCCGACGGCTGGATGGCTTGGGAACGCGAGCGGGCCAGCGTGATGCGCGCTCACCGCGACTGGGACGCACTGGCTGCCCGTTTGGCCGACCTGCCAGCAGAGATTTCTCAGGAATTTCACAGCTGGGCTGGGACAGTGAGGGCTCAGGCGCTGCTGGGTGCTCGCCAAGGCGAGGCGGCGCGCACCGTGCTACGCGACTTGGTGTGGGCGGGGCAGCAAGGCGACGAACGCTGGTTCGCGCTGTGGCGACGCTTGGTCATCGAGAGTTACCTCGTTGACAGCGTTGCAGCCGACGCGCAGGTGGCCGCCTTGCGCTACCGGCAGGACTTCGGCCAGTCCGAAAGCGCCGAGCGCCTGCTCGAGGCGCGTGTGTTGCTCATCGGGGGCCGTCATGCCCAAGCCCTCGAAGTCCTGCGTCGCGACCAGGCTGATCCGATGGCGCAGGTGTTGAGTTTACTGGCGACCGCGCGCAGCACGCCGGCCCAAATCAAGCCGTCGATGCAAGAGGCACTCAAATGGGCGCGCAACGCGGATATCGACACCGATGTGCGTCTACTGGCGTGGGCCGTTGCGGCGGAGTGTGCTGAGCGTTTGGGCGACACCGGCACGCGGGCCTGGGCGATGGAGTATGTCACGATCGGTATCAGCGGTGGGTCGCTGCCCGATGGCTTATTCAGCTTCTCGCCCGACACTCTTTGGGACGCCTATCTCGGCAACGCCAAGGCCGTCGGCAACGAGGCGCAACTGCTCATTGGCGACGATGCGGCGTGGTTGCAGGCCGCTGACAACGCGCAAAAAAAGTATCCCGTGCGGGGTCGTTCGCTCTATGGGCTCTTGATCGTCGAGGGTAGGGATCCGGTGCAGCGTGATGTTGCGGCTGAATCATTTCTCGCCTTGGCCCGACAGCGGGAAGGCGGCACGGTGCTGGTAGAAAGTCTGTTTCTGGGTAGTCAGCGCTTTGCAGCATTGAGCAGCGTGCCGGTGAACGTGCGTCATTTTCTGGTGGACGTGGCGCTGGCCCGCTCGGACATCGCCGAGGCCTCGCGTGTCATGGCGACGATCCAGCAACCGCCCTCGGGCGCTGATCAGTATATGTGGCAGTTGCGTCGCGCTCGCATACTGGCCCTTGGTGGACAGGCCGACGAGGCGGCGGCCGCGTTGGCCGGACTGCTCGACGGCGAAGACGTCCTGAGCACGGCTCAAATCGACCGCTTCCTCCAGGTCATCTTCGATATGCAGGCGGTTGGTGCGCACAGTGCGGCCATCGAGCTGCTGGGCAGGCTGCTGAGTGCGGAACCACCTCCCTCTCCCGAGCTGGCGCGCGAATTGCTGTTCTGGATGGCGGATTCCGAACAGGCTCAGCAACGCTACGCCGAGGCGGCACATCTGTATCTGCGCTCGGCGATGCTTCTGGGCGCGCAAGTCATGGACCCCTGGGCGCAGACCGCACGCTACAAGGCCGCTGATGCACTGGCTAAAGGTGGTCTGGTGGCCGATGCCCGCCGGGTATTGGAAGGACTGCTGGCGGTCACCGAGGATGGAGCCCGTCGCGCTGCCTTGCAGCAGGCGCTGCAGAAGCTAGAGGTTGCACCATGAGCAGCGCTGGTGGCCGGGCCGAGAACGCACGACCTGTGGCGGCGTTCGTGGACAGCCCATTGGGCCGACTAGGGATCGAGCTGGAAGGCGCGATGCTCATCGGCATCGACCTAGCGCCTCGCGAGCCGCGGGCGCTGGTGCCGCAATCGCGCGCCGCGCAGCGCGTCGTCACGGCCCTGCAGCGCTACTTCGAATCACCTCGATCCGTTGGCTTTGAATTGCCGCTGCGCCTGCGTGGTACAGACTTTCAGCGCCGGGTCTGGGGCACCCTCAGGCACATACCCATAGGCGAGATCGTCACCTACGGCGACCTGGCCAGGCGCCTGTCCAGCTCCGCGCGAGCGGTTGGCGCGGCTTGTCGGGCCAACCCGATCCCAATCGTTGTACCGTGCCATCGCGTGGTCGGTGCCACCGACCTTGGCGGGTTTGCCGGCGCACGTAGCGGTACTATGGTGCAGATAAAGCGATGGCTGCTCGAGCACGAAGGCTATCTCGGGCGGAGCGCCGTGGATGAAGACAACGACTGACGACCAGAGTCTCATCGAGCGTTTCTTGGATGCGTTGTGGCTGGAGCGCGGGCTTAGTGCCCATACGCTGTCTGCCTACGGTGCAGACTTGCGCCAGGCTGGGCGGTGGTTACGCGAGCGCGGTGGGGGAGGCCTGAGCAGTGCCGGCGAGGGCGATCTGCTCGCCTATCTCGCCCATCGGGTGGAGCACAAAGCCAGTCCCCGCACGACGGCGCGTCTGCTGTCCAGTCTGCGCCGGTTCTACCAGTATCTGCTGCGCCAGGGCTTGGTCAGCGCGGACCCGAGCGCGGGCTTGACCGCACCCAAACTGGGGCGCGGCTTGCCGCGCGCGCTGAGTGAGGCCGACGTCGAGGCGTTGTTGAACACGCCCGATCCTGATGATGAGCTAGGGCTACGCGACCGGGCGATGCTTGAAGTGCTCTATGCCACGGGCCTGCGCGTGTCGGAACTCGTGGGTTTGTCCCTGCGCCAGCTCAATTTGCGCCAGGGCGTGGTGCGGGTAGTCGGCAAAGGTAGCAAGGAGCGCCTGGTGCCGCTGGGCGAGGAGGCGCTGACCTGGTTGGAACGCTATCTCGCCGCGGTGCGGCCAAACCTGGTCAAGGACCACCGCATCGAGGCTGTGTTCCTGACCCGCCGCGGCGGGGGGCTGACCCGCCAAGCCTTCTGGCACCTGATCAAGCGCCACGCGCTAGGTGCCGGCATCAGCAAACCGTTGTCCCCACACACTCTGCGTCATTCTTTTGCGACTCATCTTTTGAATCATGGCGCCGATTTGCGTTCGGTACAGATGTTGCTCGGACACAGTGATTTGTCGACGACCCAGATCTACACCCATGTGTCACGGGTGCGTCTGAAGCAACTGCACGCGCAGCATCACCCGCGCGGCTAGCGGACCGCTGCCTTGCCAATGGCGCGCGCCGCGGTTGAGGCTGGGTCCATCGTTGCGCATGGCCGGAGCGAAGCGCGGGGAGATTTCGAGCGCAATGGGCGCCCAATGAGGTATCATTCGCTGCCAGATTCAGCGCCAAGCCGTTTGAGCGTACTCATCGGCTGCCATGCCAGGAAGTTCCCCTCGGTCGTCTCGTTGCGCCCAATGCCGGCGCGGTCGTGGTCGGCCGCGACCGCCACCGTATGAGCAGGCTACAGTGGCGCGGCTATCGCCCCAGGGCTTGAGCGGGGGCACTACCGGGCGGTGAGGAATTTTCCGACCGGAACGAGGTCTTAGGTACACGAGTTGGGCACGCATGCCTGACCAGAACCACGAGGAAGCACAACGTGTATTGGTTAGATTACGGTAAGAGTTGGTTGGCGGCGACGGCGTGCGCCGGCGTGTTGGCGGGCGCCGCGTTGCCCGTCCTGGCGGCGGAGCCAGCGCAGAAGGGGCCACCCACTGATCTGACGGCGACGCTCACCAAGGTCATGCCTGGACTCGAGGTCGACGAAGTCAATATCACGGCCGTGCCGGGCTTGTATGAGGTGATCGCAGGGCCGCGTGTGTTCTACATTACGGCTGATGGCAACTTCCTCATCGACGGTGACGTGATCGACTTGGCTCAGCGTACCAACATCACTGATGAACGTCGGGGAGTGGTGAGAGTGCGCGCCATCGACGCGGTGGGCGAGGAAAACATGGTGGTATTCGCACCGAAGGACCCCAAGTACACGGTGACGGTATTCACGGATATCGACTGCACCTATTGCCGCAAGCTGCATGAAGACATGGCTGGCTACAATGCCAAGGGCATCAAGATGCGCTACCTAGCTTATCCGCGCGCAGGTCTTGGCAGTGCGTCCTACCAGAAGGCGGTATCAGTGTGGTGTGCCGAGGATCGCAACGCGGCGATGACCAAGGCAAAGGCCGGTGAAGCAGTGCCGCAGAAGACCTGCGACAATCCGGTTGCGGACCAGTTCGCGCTTGGGGGAATGCTTGGCGTGCGCGGTACGCCAGCGATGGTACTCCCCGATGGCACCGTGGTGCCGGGCTATGTTCCACCCGATCGACTCTATCAGGCGCTGGCGGGCAAACCTGCGGCCGCGGGCCACTGAGATCCGGGCGCTGCTAATGCAGCGCCGCAGACATGCGCGAGCGATAGCGGCTGACCAACTCACCGCGCCCGCCGAGTAGCTCGAAGACCTGCAATAGCCCCTTACGTGCAGCGTCGTCGCCGTAGCTGCGATCGCGACTGAGCAGCTCGAGCAGTTCCTCCAGGGCCGTTTCGTACTGTGCGTTGACTACGCAATGGGCAGCCAGAGCGTAGCGCGCCTCGCTATCGTCCGGATCGGTCGGTAGGCGAGCGCGCAGCTGGTCGACTGCCGGTGACTGGCTTGCAGTCGCGGCAAACTCGATTACGGCACCAAGGCGAGTACCTTGTTCACCCGTGCGTACACCATGCGGCAGTTCCGCGAACGCCTGCCGAGCTTCTCCGAGATGGCCGCACTCCAACAGTGTCTCCACCCAGGACAAGCTGATTCGTTCGTTGTCAGGGTCCGACTCAAGTGCTTGGCGCAGCATCGACAATCCTTCTTCGCGCTTGCCTGCCTCGATCAACTGCAACGCGTGTTGCGCCACTCGATCGGATTCGCGTTCGATATACCGATTCAGCAATGCCTTGATCTGCGCTTCGGGTATTACCCCAAGAAACTCGTCCACAACGGTCCCGTTGCGGAACAGCTTGACCGTTGGGACGCTGCGTACGCCGAAGCGGCTAGCCAGTTCCTGCTGTTCGTCGATGTTCACTTTTGCCAGAACAAATGCGCCGTCGTAGTCAGCGGCCAATTTGGTGAGGATTGGCATCAGCATTTGGCAAGGACCACACCAGGATGCCCAGAAGTCGACCAGCACGGGCACCTGATGCGATGCTTCAACGACTGTGGAAGCGAAGTTCTGGGTGGTGGTGTCAACAATGAACGCGTTTTCGGCCATGATGTCTGAGAGTCTGGTTCGAAGTTTGCACTGTCGTTGAGCGAGCATATGAGGTCAATGTGCCTCGTTTTCAACGCTGCGTTTGCTGGGCGGGACTGCTCTGCTAGTATTAGCGGTGTTCGGCGTCCACTAGGAACTGACGGGCGCCGTAGTGGTGGTCAAGCTGCCAGCGGAAAGGCGCCACGGGCAGGACGCTGCGTGCACCAGGGCTTAGATAAGGCTTTCAAGGAAGGCGACGGGGAGATACGCACAGGAATTGAGGTTCGCTGGGAAGCGATAACGGGCGGGACAGCCTGCAGGGACTTGGAAAAAGGCGGCCTTGGCCGCCTTTGTTCTTCGTGATGCCAGCCGAGTTTCGGCTAGCGTTCCAGATATTGTTTCTTACCTTCGACGCCATTCCATTCGTCGGCATCGTCCGGCGCGTCCTTCTTCTCGGTGATTACCGGCCAGATCTTCGCGAGCTCTGCATTCAGTGCGATGAATTCTTCTTGCCCCTCGGGGACATCATCCTCGGCGAAAATGGCTTCAGCGGGGCACTCCGGCTCGCACAGTGTGCAATCGATGCATTCGTCGGGATCGATGACCAGAAAATTGGGCCCTTCGTGAAAACAGTCTACCGGACAGACTTCCACGCAGTCCGTGTACTTGCAGCGTATACAGTTTTCAACTACGACGTAGGTCATGCGACGTTCCTCTGAATCGAACTAGGACTTCGGTCACTTGAGCGCGTATGGTACTGGCAAATCGCCAATTTGGCGAGACGCGGGGCAGCGTGCCCGTGCAGGGTTAGTCTGGATCCAAGAGCGTCAGTGCGCGCAAGCGATAGAGCATGTCGAGGGCCTGCCGGGGGGATAACTCGTCGGGGTCGAGCTCCCGCAAGGCGCGCATAGCCTCGTTGTCGGTTGCGGCGTCGAACAGGCGCAGCTGCTCGTCCGCGTCAGCCGGCCGGCTTGCGACAGAATTGCGATCCAGCTGCTGCAGCTTGGTCCGCGCGCGATCGATGACCTCCCCGGGCACGCCCGCCAGAGCGGCGACCTGTAGGCCATAACTTTGATTCGCCGGACCTTCCCTCACACTGTGTAAGAACACGATCGTATCGCCGTGTTCGATCGCGTCCAGATGCACATTGGCGCACGCCGGCAGCTCATCAGCCAACAACGTGAGCTCGAAATAGTGTGTAGCGAACAACGTGAACGCCTGGGTGATCTTGTTCAAATGTTGTGCCGTGGCCCAGGCCAGCGCCAGACCGTCGAATGTGCTCGTGCCGCGGCCAATTTCGTCCATCAGAACGAGACTGTTCGCTGTCGCATTGTTGAGGATGTTAGCCGTTTCCGTCATTTCGACCATGAATGTAGAACGTCCCGTCGCCAGATCGTCAGCCGCGCCAATGCGCGTGAAGATGCGATCGACGGTACCAATGCGCGCTGAGGCGGCGGGAACGAAGCTGCCCGCGTGCGCCAACAGCACGATCAGGGCGGTCTGGCGCATGTACGTGGATTTGCCGCCCATGTTCGGCCCAGTGATGATCAGCATGCGCCGGTCGCGATCGAGCTCAACGTCATTGGCGGTAAACGGCTCGCGCTGCGCCTGCTCGACGACCACGTGCCGACCGGCACGGATTTGGATCAACGCCTCATCGCACAACTCGGGGGCGCGCAGCTCGAGCAGCTGTGCGCGTTCGGCCAGATTGGCCAGAACGTCAAGCTCGGCGATGGCGTCGGCGCACTGCTGCAAGTCGGCCAGATCTGCGTTGAGTTGTTCGACCAGTTCCTCGTAGAGCGAGCGCTCCAGAGCCAGGGCACGCCCGTTGGCGCTGAGCACCTTGTCCTCGAAGCCCTTCAGCTCTGGAGTAATGTAGCGCTCGGCACCTTTGAGGGTCTGGCGGCGCGTATAGTGGTCGGGCACTTTGTGCGTGTGGCTGTGCGTGACCTCGATGTAGTAGCCATGGACACGGTTGTAGCCCACTTTCAACGATGGGATTTCGGTTTGGTCGCGTTCCCGGGTCTCCAGCTCCGCCAGGTAACGACCGGCATCGTCGCGCAGCGCACGCAGGCAATCGAGCTCAGCGCTGTAGCCGGTGGCGATAACGCCACCCTCACGCACCACGGCGGGCGGCTGATCGACCAGCGCCCGTTGAAGCAGAGCGAGGGGTTTGGGACGCGGGCGCGCCTGCTCGAGCAAGGTGCCCAAGCGCGGGCCGGCCTCTGCGCGCAGCGCGTCGGCCAGCTCGGGCAGGGTGTCCAGTGCCGCGCGCAACTGGGCCAGGTCGCGAGGCCGGGCGCTACGCAGGCCGATTCGGGCCAGGATCCGCTCCAGATCGCCGACGCCGCTCAGCAGCGCATGCAGCCCGCCAAAGCGCTCCGCCTCGATCAGTTCCGCAATGGCCTGATGACGCTCACGCAGCAGCGCTCGGGAGCGCACGGGTCGATTCAGCCAACGGCGCAGCAACCGCGCACCCATAGCCGTCGCCGTGCGGTCCATGACGCCCAGCAGGGTGTGGCGAGAATCGCCGGCGATATTGGTGTCGATCTCGAGGTTGCGCCGCGTGGCGGCGTCCAGAATCAGGGTGTCGTCGCGGCGTTCGACCCGTGGTGGGCGCAGATGCGGGATGGCACAGCGTTGCGTCTCGCGCAGATAGCTCAATAGACATCCTGCCGCTACCAGTGCGAGCGGGTGGTCGTCGCAGCCAAAACCGTCGATGGTGCGGGTCTGATACTGCTCACACAACAGCTCGAGGGCACGCTCGAGTTCGAACTCCCATGTGGCTCGTTGGCGCACTCCGCGGCGTTCGGCCAGCAACGGGTGCGTGGTGAGGGCGTCGGAGACCAGAATTTCGGCTGGTTGCAGGCGCGCCAACTCGGCGGCGAGTGCCTCGTCACTCGTGCATTGCCCCAGGGCCAGTCGGCCGCCGCTCATGTCCAGGCCAGCCCAGCCCCACAGCAGGCCGTGCTGATGCAGGGCGAGCAGGAGGTTGTCACGGCGATCTTCGAGCAGGGCGTCGTCGGTTGCCGTGCCTGGCGTGACAATGCGAACCACTTTGCGCTCCACCGGGCCTTTGCTCGTTGCCGGGTCGCCGATTTGCTCGCAGATGGCTACGGTCTCGCCCTGCTTGATCAACCGGGCCAGGTAGGTCTCAACGGCATGAAACGGAACGCCGGCCATGGGAATGGGCTCACCGGCGGACTGCCCGCGTGCTGTGAGGGTGAGGTTGAGCAGGGTCGCCGCCTTGCGCGCGTCGTCGTAAAACAACTCGTAGAAATCGCCCATGCGATAGAAGAGCAGCTGGTCGGGGTGCTGCGCCTTGATGCTCAGATACTGTTGCATCATTGGCGTGTGGCCGCTCAGCGCGGATTGTGCTGACTTGGTCGACATCGACTCAAAGTGTATCCAAATCGCTTTGCGCCTGTCTGCGCAGCATGCATCGAGCGACGTTTTTCTTGCCTTGGCCCAGCTTGTTTGGTACCAAGTCGCAGGATCGGTGCAAGGGGATGGATATGCCGCGCGAGTTTGATGAGAAGCGAGATTTTGTTCGAGTTTATGTGGATTGCCCGGTGCTCTATCGCCATCCGGGTTCGCGGGAAGTCGCCGAGGGGCAGGCAAAGAACCTGAGTGGGCGCGGCATGATGTTCATCGCCCAGCAGGAGCTACCCGTCGACAGCGAGGTCGAGATCTCAATCAGTCCTGAGAACGAATTGACCCCGTCGCTGAATGCGGTGGTCAAGGTCGTGCGCGTGGCCCGCTACCGCAAGGGCGAGGGCTACGAAATCGGGGCGGTCATCAAGCAGGTGCTGGACGAGGAGTAGCCGCCGAGCCGCTTCAGGCGTACGTGTCGACGCGGTGAATGTCCACGTCGGCGGCTGCCGCGGTGTAGTAGCTACGGATGGCAACCTGAGCCGTGTAGCCGTAGTGCTCCCGTCGCAGCGGCCCATCGTGGGAGTGGAATCCAGAGTGGTTAGGCTCTTGGTGCGCTGGAGTCGCGACGTTCGGTCCCGATGACTGTGCCGGCTGTCCGTTCGCAGCAGGGCTCTGGCGGGCGCTTTGGTCGGCGGGGCCAGCCGCTTTCTCGGGCGCAGGGGCACGGCGCACCGGATAATGAAGGCGCGTGGTCGCAAGCGGATTTAGTGAGGCGGCGGCATCCATATATCGTTATTGTTTGTTGGAAGTCCGGTGGCGCACGGGCCACTGAGGTTTTTTACTACATTTCTCTGGATTACGCCAGACTGGACCATGCCTGAGACGCCGCCCACCGACGGGGAACTCGTCACGCTCGCCGAGCGTGTTGGCGCTGCGCTGCGGGATGCCGGCTGGTGCGTCGCCATTGCCGAGTCGTGCACGGGCGGCTGGATAGCCAAGTGCCTGACTGACGTCGCCGGGAGCTCGGGTTGGTTGGAATGTGGCCTCGTGACCTACAGCAATCGCTCCAAGCGGGCACTGTTGGGCGTTGAGGAGCAGACCTTGCGCAGGCACGGGGCGGTCAGCGAGCAGGCCGCCGCGCAGATGGCGAGGGGAGTGCTCGCGGCCAGCGCGGCCGATGCCAGTGTGGCGGTGACGGGGATTGCCGGCCCCAGTGGCGGCAGTCCTGAGAAGCCGGTTGGCACCGTCTGGTTGGCATGGGCGCGGCGTGAGGGCAACGTGCTGACGGCGTCCCATCACTTCGCCGGCGACCGTGACGCCGTGCGGCGTCACAGCGTAGGTGCCGCCCTGCGGGGGCTGCTGACTTTGATTGCTGATGGCCGCTGAGACAGAGCGGTTATTCTTCGCCCTGTGGCCACCCACCGAGGTGACTGCGCTGCTGGAGCAGCAACTGGGCGCCGCGCTGGATGGCATCAAGGGCCGGCGGGTAGCGACGGAGCGCCTGCATGTCACGCTGGCCTTCCTCGGAGACACACCGGCTGAGCAGCGTGTCTGTGTCGAGGCCGCCGCGGCGCGAGTGCACGTCGAACCCTTTACGCTGATGCTGGATCGGCTCGGCTATTTCGCGCGTCCACAAGTCGTGTGGTTGGGCAACCAAGAATCCCCGCAAACAGTGGGGGTGTTGGTCGGCGACCTGAACGCCGGCTTGCGGGGCTGTGGTTGCGCCATCGATACGCGACCTTTCCGCACCCATATCACTGTGATGCGGAAGGTACGTCGCAAGCCGGATCTGCCCGCCATTGACCCCGTACGCTGGGATATCGAATCGTTTGTGTTGGTGCGCTCAGAGCTGCGTCCTGAGGGCGCTCACTACGAGGTGGTGCGCCGTTGGGCGCTCTGACTGAGCTCTGTGGCGGGGCCGGGCTAGGCCGCTCGCTGGGATCTGTGAAATAATGCTGCGCGGCGATCAGATCGCAGGTCGACAACACTGTGAGGCCAAGGATTGGCTTCACTCGACATGTTCCACGGAGGCTATCCCCAATGGATGAAAATCGTAAGAAGGCGCTGGGTGCAGCGCTCTCACAAATAGAAAAGCAGTTCGGCAAAGGCTCGGTGATGCGGCTGGGCGATGCCACCGCTAGCCGTGACATTGATGTGGTTTCAACGGGTTCACTGGGCCTGGACCTGGCGCTTGGCGTAGGCGGTTTGCCGCGCGGCCGAGTGGTGGAGATCTACGGGCCGGAGTCGTCGGGTAAGACGACGCTGACATTGCACGTCATTGCCGAGGCTCAGCGCGCGGGCGGCACCGCGGCCTTCATCGACGCCGAGCATGCGCTCGATCCAATCTACGCTCAGAAGCTGGGCGTAAACGTCGACGATCTGCTGGTTTCTCAGCCTGACACGGGTGAGCAGGCTTTGGAAATTGCCGACATGCTGGTGCGCTCGGGCGCCGTCGACGTGGTGGTCATCGATTCAGTCGCCGCATTGACACCAAGAGCCGAAATCGAAGGTGATATGGGTGACTCGCACGTGGGTTTGCACGCACGTCTGATGTCGCAGGCCTTGCGCAAGCTGACGGCCAATATCAAGCGTTCCAATACGCTGGTTGTGTTCATCAACCAGATTCGTATGAAGATCGGCGTGATGTTTGGTAACCCGGAAACGACCACCGGTGGCAATGCACTCAAGTTCTATTCCTCCGTGCGCTTGGATATTCGTCGCATCGGTTCCATCAAGAAAGGCGATGAGGTCATCGGCAATGAGACCCGGGTGAAGGTTGTCAAGAACAAGGTCGCCCCACCGTTCAAGAAGGTGGAGTTCGATATCCTGTACGGGGAAGGCATTTCTCGAGAAGGAGAGATTATCGACCTCGGGGTACGCGAGGGCCTGGTTGAGAAATCTGGCGCCTGGTACAGCTACAGCGGCAACCGCATTGGACAAGGCAAGGACAACGTTCGCATGTTCTTACGTGACAATCCCGAGATCGCTCAGGACATAGAGGCCAAGGTTCGGGCCAAGGTGCTACCGCGCACGGTTGTCGCACCCGCGGCGGATGAGGCGGTCGAGGCCGAGGTCGAAGCCTAACGCCATTGAGGTGAGCGAGCGCGATGAAGTCAGGCGCATGGCGCTATCGTTGCTCGCTCGGCGCGAGCATAGTTCCCGGGAATTGCACTTCAAGCTGACTGCTCGTGGGTGCGCGGAGTCTGATGTCGTCGCAGTGCTTGCGACATTGCGCGGCGAACGCCTGCTCAGCGACGACCGCTTTGCGGAGGCCTATGTGGCGTCGCGCCGTGAGCGCGGCTACGGTCCGCTGCGTATCGAAGCAGAGCTGCGCGAACGCGGAATTGGCGACGAGACTATCGCCGCCTACCTCGATGAGTCGGAGCGGGACTGGTTGGACCGCGCCAGAGCGGTTCGAGAAAAGCGCTTTGGCACGGCCCTGCCGGGCTCGGCCGCTGAGCAGGCCAAGCAGATACGATTTCTCAACTATCGCGGCTTTGGCTCTGCGCACATACGTAAGGCCTTGCGCGGCGACACTGAGCGCTGATCGCGCAGTCCGTAGTGGCGCATGACGAAACATTATGACGTGAGCATATGGTTGGCAAAGCGATGAAGAGCAGCGCTCAGTTGCGCCAAGCGTTTCTGGACTATTTCCACGAGCATGGCCATGAGATCGTGGCCTCGAGTCCGCTCGTGCCGGCAAACGATCCCACGCTGTTGTTCACCAACGCTGGAATGGTGCAGTTCAAAGATGTTTTTCTGGGATTGGAAGAACGCGCCATCCACCGCGCGTGCAGTTCGCAGCGTTGCGTGCGCGCGGGCGGCAAACACAACGATCTGGAGAACGTCGGCTATACCGCACGTCATCACACCTTCTTCGAAATGCTTGGCAACTTCAGCTTCGGTGATTACTTCAAGCGTGAGGCCATTCACTTCGCCTGGGAGTTCTTGACCGGTGTGATGGGACTGTCGCCGGAGAAACTGTGGGTGACGGTGTTCGAAGAAGACGACGAGGCCGCCGACATTTGGCTGAAGGAAGTCAAAGTCGATCCCGCCCGGTTCTCTCGCATCGGTGCCAAGGACAACTTCTGGTCAATGGGAGATACCGGGCCGTGTGGCCCCTGCAGCGAAATTTTCTACGACCACGGCGAGGCGGTCGCCGGCGGCCCGCCCGGAACGCCTGAGGCCGATGGGGATCGCTATGTGGAGATCTGGAACCTGGTCTTCATGCAATATGATCGTGGCAAGGACGGCACGTTGACCCCACTGCCGCGGCCATCGGTCGACACCGGCATGGGGCTCGAACGTCTGGCAGCCGTCATGCAGGGTGTGCACAGCAACTATGAGATCGACCTGTTTCGCAACCTCATAAAGGCCGGCGCCGAGTTGGCCGGTACCGATGAGCTGAGCAATACGTCACTCAAGGTGATTGCCGACCACATTCGGTCTTCGGCCTTTCTCATCACCGATGGCGTGGTGCCTTCGAATGAAGGTCGTGGCTATGTGCTCCGCCGCATTGTGCGCCGGGCAATCCGCCACGGCCACAAGTTGGGTTTGCGCGAGCCCTTCTTCTTCCGATTGGTTACACCGTTGGTCGCGGAGATGGGCGCCGCCTATCCCGAGCTGGTTCGCGCGCAGGCACACGTGGAGCGCGCACTGCGCAGTGAAGAGGAGCGGTTCGCCGAAACGCTGGATCAGGGGTTGCAGATTCTGGAACATACGATCGCCGGGTTGAGCGGCGAGGTGATTCCGGGCGCGGCAGTGTTCAAGCTCTACGACACCTATGGCTTTCCAGTGGACCTCACCGCAGACATCGCCCGTGAACGCGGAATGAGCCTGGACATGGCCGGCTTTGATCGCGAGATGGCAGCTCAGCGCGAGCGCGCCCGTGCGGCGAGCCAATTCGAAGGTAAGCACGCTGCTAAGCTCAATATCGATGTGCCAACCGAGTTCACCGGCTACGAGCGTCTCAGCGACAAAGCTAAGATCATCGGGATCTATGTCGAAGGTCAACCGGTCGATGTGTTGCAGGCGGGCCAAGCGGCGCTGGTGGTGCTGGAGCGCACACCGTTTTACGCCGAGTCCGGGGGGCAGGTAGGCGACAAGGGTACGTTGTCGTCGGATGCGGCGACGTTTGTCGTGCGTGATACGCAGAAGCAAGCCGGCGAGGTCATTACTCACATCGGTGAATTGCAGAGTGGGACGCTGCGTCTGGGTGATCACGTTAGCGCGCAGGTCAACGACTCGGAACGTCGCGACACGGCATCCAATCACTCGGCGACGCACCTAATGCACGCGGCTTTGCGCGCGGTGCTTGGTGAACATGTGACGCAGAAAGGCTCTCTGGTGGATGCGGACCGTTTGCGCTTTGACTTCTCACACTTTGAGCCGGTCAGTCGCGAGCAGCTTGCCGAGATTGAAGCCATGGTCAACGCACAGATCCGAGCCAATCATGAAGTCGAGACAAAGCTGATGGCTGTCGATGAGGCCTTGGCCTCAGGCGCCATGGCGTTGTTCGGTGAGAAGTACGGCGAGCGCGTGCGCGTGTTGCGCATGAGTGATTTCTCGGTGGAGCTTTGCGGCGGCACCCACGTGGGGCGCACCGGCAACATTGGTCTATTCAAGATTGTTGCCGAAACCGGAGTGGCCGCAGGCGTACGGCGCGTTGAGGCGGTTACCGGGCCCAAGGCGCTGGCGTGGGTGAATGAAGCCGAACAGCGACTCGAGCGCGTTGCCAGTGTGCTCAAGAGCAGCCGTGATGCAGTGTCGGATCGTGTGGTGCAGTTGCTGGAGCAGCATCGCGCCTTGGAAAAGGAGTACGAGCAGCTCAAGGCCAAGATGGCGGCTAGCCAGGGCGGCGAGCTTGCCGAGCAGGCGGTCGAAGTCGACGGCCTGCGGGTGCTCGCGGCGCGTCTGGACGGCGCCGATGCCAAGACACTGCGCGACACCCTCGATCAGCTCAAGAACAAGCTGGGCTCCGCCGCTATCGTGCTCGCCACGGCGAGCGGCGACAAAGTGAGCCTGGTCGCAGGCGTGACCAAGGACCAGACCAAGCGGATCAAGGCGGGCGATTTGGTCAACGCCGTGGCGCAGCAGGTTGGCGGTCGCGGCGGTGGGCGGCCTGACATGGCCCAGGCTGGCGGCAATCAGCCCGAGGCGCTCGATGGGGCACTCAAGTCGGTGGTCGACTGGGTGCGCCAGCAGCTCGGCTAGTCTTCGCGCGCCAACCGCTGTCCCGCAGGCGTCGCGCGCGTTCAAGGTTCCGCATCGAACTTCTAATCTCTCAATCGTTGTTGTCTAATGAACGGCTAATCTGCG
>Ga0111154_1060_pt1 | contig 30610 bp, 24 predicted proteins | sample DeeMarSeWOR28_12_FD_80252 | JGI IMG/M metagenome (GOLD analysis project Ga0111154, IMG submission 80252) | Gammaproteobacteria bacterium SG8_47 | reverse complement strand
GCCGACAGCGACCGGAACATGTCCGGGTTGCGCAACCCGACCGTCAATGCGCCATGACCGCCCATGGAGTGGCCCATTAGCCCGTGCCGATCGGAGTCGCCGGGGAAATGGTCGAACACGGCCGCCTGCAGCTCCTGCGTCACGTAGTCATACATATTGTAGTGACGCGACCAGGGTTGCTCGGTGGCGTTGACGTAGAAACCGGCGCCGAGGCCGAAATCGTATTCGCCGTCGGGATCGTCGGGCACGCCCTCGCCGCGCGGACTCGTGTCGGGCGACACCAGCATGATGCCGAGTGCGGCCGCGACGCGCTGGGCGCCGCTCTTCACCATGAAGTTCTCTTCCGTGCAGGTCAGCCCGGAGAGGAAGGTAACGACCGGCACCTTGCCGTTCGCCGCCTGCGCCGGAGAGGAAGGTAACGACCGGCACCTTGCCGTTCGCCGCCTGCGGCGGCACGAACACGGAAAACCGCATGTCGCAGTGATTGGCCTCGGACGCATGCTTATAAAAGCCGATGCGACCGCCGAAGCAGTTGGTCTCGCTGAGCGTCTCGATAGTCATGGAGACGCATTATTGGTTCAGAGCTTCTGGAATACCAGTGTCGCGTTGGTGCCGCCGAAGCCGAAGCTGTTCGACATGGCCGTCCGGATACCTGCATCAAAGATCGTCTCGGTAACGGGCGGCATGTCAGCCAGCGCCGGATCGAGCTCGAACACGTTGATCGACGGTGCGATGAAGTCGTGTTCGAGCATCAGCAGGCAGTGAATGGCCTCCTGCACACTGGTCGCGCCGAGGGAATGGCCGCACATCGACTTCGAGGAGCCGTACTTCGGCATCTTCTCGCCGAACAGTTTCTGGATATTCTGTACTTCGACGATATCGCCGGCCGGCGTACTCGTGCCGTGTGTGTTTACGTAGTCGATGTCGCCCTCGACAGTCGCCCTGGCGAGCTCCATGCAGCGGTAGGCACCCTCGCCCGATGGCGCGACCATGTCATGACCGTCGGAGGTCGCACCGTAGCCGACAATCTCGGCATAGATCTTCGCGCCGCGAGCTTTTGCATGTTCGAGCTCCTCGATGACGAGCATGCCGGAGCCGGACGCGCTGACGAAACCGTCCCGATTGGCGTCGTAAGGTCGTGATGCAGTGGTGGGCTCGTCATTGTACTTCGTGGACAGCGCACCCATCGCGTCGAACATGCTCGACAGGTTCCAATGCTCTTCCTCGCCCCCGCCGGCGAAAACAATGTCCTGTTTATCGAGCTGGATCTGTTCGACGGCATTACCTATGCAGTGTGCGCTGGTCGCGCAGGCCGAGGTAATGGAGTAATTCACGCCCTTGATCCTGAACGGCGTCGCGAGGCAGGCGGATACGGAGCTCGACATGGTGCGCGGCACCATGTACGGGCCGATGCGTTTCACGCCTCGGTTCCGGAGCGTGTCCGCGCTCGTGATGATGTTTTCGCTCGAGGCACCGCCCGAGGAAGCGATGAGCCCGGTGCGCGGGTTCGAGATGTCGCTCTCTTCGAGCCCCGCATCCTCGATAGCCCACTTCATCGCAATGTACGCATAAGCCGCTGCATCGCCCATGAAGCGCAGCACCTTGCGATCGATATGCTCCTTGATATCGATGTTGACGCTGCCGGACACGAGGCTGCGCAGCCCCATGTTCGCGAAGTTTTCGTTGTAGACGATTCCCGATCGTCCGTTTTTCAGGGAATCGGTAATCTCGTCCAAAGAATTACCTAGACACGATACGGCACCGATGCCGGTGACAGCGACTCGCCTCATGAGCAGTCCTTTTCTTAGAAGTTATCAGTTGACTGGAACAGGCCGACGCGCAGATCATCTGCCGTATATATCTCGCGGCCGTCTACGGAAAGGCTACCATCCGCGATCGCCATCGTCAGCTTTCGCGAGATGACCCGCTTGATATGCAGCTGATAGGTCACGAGTTTCGCCTTCTGCAGCACCTGCCCCGTGAACTTGACCTTGCCGACGCCGAGCGCGCGGCCGCGCCCCGGGTGACCCGCCCAGACCAGGTGAAAACCGACGAGCTGCCACAGGGCGTCAAGGCCGAGGCAGCCGGGCATCACCGGGTCTCCCTCGAAGTGGCAGTCGAAAAACCAGAGGTCGGGGCGGATATCGAGCTCGGCCTGCAGCTCGCCCTTGCCGTAGGCGCCGCCCTCCATCGAAATGTGCGTGATGCGGTCCAGCATCAGCATGGGCGGCAGCGGCAGGCGGCCGTTCTCGGGCCCGAACAGTTCCCCATGACCGCTTTTTATGAGGTCTTCGTAGTCGTAGGAACTCTTGCGCTCCGGCAGCGGGGATGCGATGTCTGTCATAGGTCTGGCCATATGCCCTCCGGCGCTCTTGACGGGCTCGCGCCGATTAGCCCTTGATTTTATTCGTTTGCACGGCGCAAGACTTTGGAATTTGCGCCAAATTCCCTCAGGTCTTGTCGTAGTCGAGCAGCACGGAATCGCTTACGGGGCGTGACTGGCAGGCCAGGACGTAGCCCGATTCCACTTCCCACGGCTCGAGGCCGTAGTTGGCCGCCATCGTGACTTCTCCCTCGCGTACGTGGCAGCGGCAGGTCGCACAGACGCCGCCCTTGCAGGAATACGGCAGGTCGATGTCGTTGTCGGCTGCCGCATCCACGATGTTGTCGTCGTCACGGCGCATTTCGAACGTCTTCTTGTGACCGTCGATGATGATAGTGACGGTCGCCTGGTCCGCGGCTTTCTGCGCTGCCTTTGCAGCCACCTTGCCGCCTTTGCGCGGCACGCCGAAGCGTTCACTGTGAACGTGATCGGCAGGTATGCCCAGCTCCACGAGCGTCTCCGTAACCGCCTGGATCATCGTGTCGGGCCCGCAGACAAATGCTTCGGCAGGCTCGAGCCCCTTGCAGAAGTGCGCCCAGAGTTCGCGTACCTTGCCGGCATCCAGCCGGCCGGCCGCAATCGGGAATTCCTGGTCTTCCCGGCTGAAGACGAAGTGCAGCTGCAGCCGCTCGGGGTAGCGGTTCTTGAGCGCATACAGGTCCTCGATGAACATCGTCGTCGCCTGCTGGCGGTTGCCGTAAAACAGCACGAAGCGGCTCTGCGGCTCCGTTTCGAGAACCGACTTGATCATCGAGAGTATCGGCGTAATGCCGCTGCCGGCGGCAAACCCGAGGTAGTCCTTCGCATTGCCCTTGTCGAGGTTGACATGAAACTGGCCGGCGGGCGGCATCGCGTCGAGCGTGTCACCGACCGACAGCTGGCTCGCGGCATACTCCGAGAATGCCCCGCCGGGCTGCACGCGGATACCGATTTCGAGCGGCCGATCGTCCACTCCGGAGCAGATGCTGTAGGTCCGGCGGAGTTTCTTGCCGTCGATACTGATCTGGAACGGCAAATGCTGTCCCGGCAGGAACTCGTAATCGCTTTCGAATTCCGCGGGCACGGCAAGCGCGATACGGACCGAGTCCGTGGTCTCGCGCTCGATGCGTTCGATGGTGAGCGTATGAAACTGTTTCATCTAGATGCACTTGAAGTATTCGAAGGGTTCGAGGCATTCGCTGCAGCGATACGACGCCTTGCATGCCGTCGAGCCGAACTCGCTGACCCGTTCCGTCGCCGTCGCGCCGCAGCGCGGGCAGGCTACCTGGCGCTCGCCCCGCAGCAGCGCGCGCTTGCCGGCGCCTCGCTCGGGCGGTGCGATGCCGTAGCCACGCAGCTTTTCGCGGCCCTCCTCAGAAATCCAGTCGGTCGTCCACGGCGGTGACAACACGCGCTTTATCTCGACGTTATCGACACCATGGTCGTGCAGGGCATCCAGAACGCTTTTCTCGATTACCTCGGTGGCCGGGCATCCGGAGTAGGTCGGCGACAGTGACACGGTCACCCTTTCCCCGATCTCCACCTCGCGGACGATGCCGAGATCGGTGATCGACAGCACCGGAATTTCCGGGTCGGCCACCTGGCCGAGCCAGCGCAGGATCTCGTCCCGGCTGTAGGCAGCCGCTACCAACTCGCACCCGGATGCGAACGCTGCAGGTACTGCATCTCGGCAATCATGTAGCCGAGGTGCTCCGTGTGGCGCCCGGCCTTGCCCCCCGACGCCATGCCGCCATCCCCTGGCTTTTCCAGCGTGGCGTTGATGAGTATCGCGTCGATATCGGCGAGCCAGCGCTTGCGGAGTTCCTCCAGGTTCGGGCCGCCCCAGGCTTTCTCCATGATGGTGTCGATCTCGTCCGCCTCGAACATCTCGCCGGTGTAACGCCACAGCTGGTTCACCGACTCCTGTATACGCCGATGGCTCTCCTCGGTACCGTCACCGAGCCGTACGAGCCACTGCGTGTTGTGGCGCAGGTGATAGCGGATTTCCTTTTCGGCGCGCGCGGCAATCTCGGCAACGCGCGCATTCTCGCAGCCAGCCAGTGCTTCGAGCTGTGCGAAATAGAACAGCTCGAACAGGACCAGCCTGGTGATCGAGTCGCCGAAATGACCGTTCGGCTGCTCGAGCAACAGCAGGTTGCGGAACTCGTTTTCGTCGCGCAAGAACGCGAAATCGTCCTCGCTGCGGCCCTTACCCTCCAGTTCACCGGCGCAGGTGTAGAACATGCGTGCCTGGCCGATGTAATCCAGCGCGAAATTCGCATTCGCGAGCTCTTCCTCGAGCTCCGGATACGCGGCAACGAGTTCGATCATGCGCTGGCCCAGCACCAGCGCGTTGTCGCCGAGGCGCGTCACGTAAGCAAGCAGGGCGCTTTCCTTGTTCACAGGTTCTCGACCCCGTCAGGCATGTCATAGAACGTCGGGTGCCGGTAGATCTTGTCCTCGGCGGGCTCGAAGAACGCGGCCGTCTCTGCCGGGTCCGACGCCACGATCTGGCTGGATCTCACCACCCAGATGCTCACCCCCTCGCTGCGGCGCGTATAGGTGTCGCGCGCCGCGTCCAGTGCCATCTGGTCGTCGGCGGCGTGGATGCTGCCGGCATGACGATGGCTCAGCCCCGACTTGCTGCGGATGAAAACTTCGTACAGCGGCCATTCCTTCTCAGACATTCGTGTGTCCCCTAAGCCGCATCTTTTGCGGCATGCTTTTCGGCGTAGGCACGCGCGGCTTCCCGCACCCAGGCGCCGTCGTCGTGCGCCTTGCGGCGCTTCGCCATGCGCTGCTGGTTGCACGGGCCGTTGCCCGCAAGCACGTCGTGAAATTCCTGCCAGTCGATCTCGCCGTGCCGGTAGTGCCCCGTTTTTTCGTCGAACTCGAGTTCGTCGTCCGGCACCTTCAGGCCCAGGAACTCGGCCTGCGGCACGGTGACGTCGATGAACTTCTGCCGCAGCTCGTCGTTGGTGAATCTCTTGATCTTCCATGCCATCGACTGCGCGGAGTGCTTCGAATCCTTGTCGCTCGGGCCGAACATCATGAGCGACGGCCACCACCACCGGTTCAGCGCGTCCTGGGCCATCGCCTTCTGCTTGTCGGTGCCGTTGCACAGCGACACCAGGATGTCGAAACCCTGGCGCTGGTGAAAACTCTCTTCCTTGCATACGCGGATCATCGCCCGCGAATAAGGCCCGTAGGAACAGCGGCACAGCGGGATCTGGTTCATGATCGCCGCACCGTCCACCAGCCAGCCGATCGCGCCAATGTCGGCCCAGGTCAGAGACGGGTAGTTGAAGATGCTCGAGTATTTCGCTTTGCCGCTCAGAAGGTCGGCCACCATCTGGTTGCGGGAAACGCCGAGCGTTTCCGCCGCACTGTATAAATAGAGCCCGTGACCGGCCTCGTCCTGGATCTTCGCGAGCAGGATGGCCTTGCGCTTCAGCGTCGGCGCGCGCGTCAGCCAGTTGCCTTCCGGCTGCATACCGATGATCTCGGAGTGTGCGTGCTGGGATATCTGCCGCACGAGCGTGCGTCGGTAAGCCTCCGGCATCCAGTCTTTCGCCTCGATCTTCTCCTCGGCGTCGATGCGCGCCTGGAACGCCGCAAGCTGCTCCGGCGTCTCCGCGCCCTGGCGGGCTCCCGCCGCCCTGTCCTTCTGGTCAAGACCTTGTGTGTACACGATTCATCCTCGAACAGTCTGTAGGAGCGCCTCTCGAGGCGCGATCCCGGGGCAAAAACCGGTGACGGTCCGAAGACCGCTCCTGCGGCAGCCGCCGAATGGGGCCGTTAATCTGTCACGCTTTTTGACAATTTTCAACGCTGTTTGTATCAGTTTTATTACTCCGGGGCGAGCAGCCTTGCGCCGCGGCTCGCCGAGCGGCCGCGGAACACGGCGACGACCTCGTCGCCCTGGTTGCGGACGTCGACGGTATAAAAGCCGCTCTTCCTGCCGCGGTAGTCTTCGCGGGCCAGTGCCCGCAACCGGTCGCCGAGACGCGCCGGTCGCAGGAAATCGATGCTTGCAGCGGCCGCGAACGTCAGGTCGTCATACGCGTTGCACGCGAATGCGAATGCCGTATCGGCCAGCGTGAACAGCAGACCGCCGTGGCAGACGTCGAATCCGTTGACCATGTCCTCCCGCACGGTCATGTGAGCGACCGCCTCGCCCGCCCGGGGAATCTCGACACGGATCCCGAGCGCCTGCGACGCCGCGTCGTTCGTGAACATCGCCTCGGCGCAGCGTTTTGCTATTACGGTGGTTTCCATGTCAGGCACTCTTCCTCTGTGTCGAATCCGCGAGGCCGCCGAAGCGCTGCAGGTAATTTCCCGCCGGCGGCGGCAGCGGCAGGCAACAGGTCGTGGGGCAGCTGCGGGTCGCGAAGCAGCACTTTACGATACTCCTGAATCAGCAGCGTTCGCATCACGAAAGCGGTGCGCGGGTCGATCTTGCGCGTCTTTTTCAGGGCATTGAACAGTGGCCGGAACATCGTCACGAAGTTCTCGTAACGCTTGTCGATATCGTCGAGGTTCCAGGCTGCCGCCGCCAGCTTGCGCATCGAGGCATCGCTTCTTACCGTGTGCCCCGACAGGATCACCACCTCGTCCGCGGCCCCTGCTCGTTGCAGCGTGATCTCCAGGTCCGATTCGTCCGGCGCCGGGTGTGCCAGTATGTTGGCGGAAAGCGCACCAAACCCGAGCCAGCCGCACTCTCGGCGCAGCGTTTCTTTGACCGCCGCATCGAGATTGGATAACAACAACAGGCACCATTGTCCATCCCAGTCCGTTTCCGGTTCACCGTAGATGCGATGCGTGGCGGCGCGAAACTTCTCGCGACCTTCGTCGGTGAGGCTGTAAAACGACCGCCGGCCGACCTGCGAAGACTGCAGCCAGCCGTCTTTCACGAGCCGGAACACCGATGTGCGCACGAGCCGTTCATTGATCCCGAATTCGGCCATGGCGCGAATGAGGCTGCCGAGCCAGACAGTACCGCCGCGTGGGGCGATCGAATCGCCAAACACGGTGGTGATGAGAGAGCCTGCACGCAATGTCGGCCGGGATCGGAACTCTTCCAGGATCAGGTTGCAGGCTGAATCAATCGTCATCGCAGAGTGCACTTGCTTTCGAGTCTGACGACCGTACAATTTGATACAGAATAATTCAATTCTCTTCTTGTTTTGTATCCCACCGGACCGGCCAGTGCGGCCGCCCAGGAGTCGTAATGATGAAGCTCGGCAATCTCGCGCAGGACCGCTGGATCGAAGGTGACGGCGACGGCAAGGCATTGAGCAGCGCCGTCACCGGTCAGCCGATTGCGAGCATCAGCAGCGACGGACTCGACTTTCGCGGCATGCTCGAACATGCGCGCAGGGTCGGCGGCAGCCATCTCAGGAAGATGACCTTCCACGAGCGCGGCGACATGCTCAAGGCGCTCGCCCAGTACCTGATGGAGCACAAGAAGGAGTTCTACGGGCTCTCGACGGAAACCGGCGCGACGCGAGCGGACAGCTGGATCGATATCGACGGGGGTATTTCCACGCTGTTTGTCTTCTCGAGCAAAGCCCGGCGCGAAATGCCGAATGACCATGTCTACCTCGACGGGCCGCCGGAGCAGCTGTCGCGCAACGGCACCTTTGTCGGGCAACACATCTACACGCCGAAGCTCGGTGCCGCGGTGCACATCAACGCGTTCAACTTCCCGGTATGGGGCATGCTCGAGAAGCTCGCGCCCACACTTGCAGCGGGCGTCCCCGCCATCGTCAAGCCGGCATCGAGCACGGCCTACCTGACCGAGCTCGTGGTCAGGCGCATCATCGAATCCGGGATACTGCCACCGGGAAGCCTGCAGTTGATCTGCGGCGGCGTCGGTGATCTCTTCGAACACCTGAACTGCCAGGACACGATCGCTTTCACCGGTTCCAAGAGCACGGCGGAGAAACTGCAGCAGCATCCCCGTGTCATCAGTGAGTCCGTTGCCTTCACGGCCGAGACCGATTCGCTCAATGCCTCGATACTCGGTCCGGACGCGGTCCCGGGCACGCCCGAGTTCGACCTCTACATAAAAGAGGTGGTTCGGGAGATGACGAGCAAGGCCGGGCAGAAATGCACCGCGATACGGCGCATTATCGCTCCCGCCGCGATTGCCGGCGAGCTGGTGGACGCGTTGTCGACGGCGCTCGGGCAGGTGAGCATCGGCAACCCGGCAAACAAGGAAATCGGCATGGGCGCGCTCGCGAGCCTCGGGCAGCGCGACGAAGTCCGCGCGCGCATCGGCGACCTCGCGACGGAGGCCGATATCGTCTACGGCGGGCGCGAGGACTTCGAGGTCCTGGATGCGGACGCCAAAAAAGGCGCGTTCTTCATGCCGACCTTGCTGCATTGCGAGAAGCCCATGCGCTCGTCTGCCGTGCACTCGGTGGAAGCGTTCGGTCCGGTAAGCACGATACTGCCCTACGACACGCTCGACGAAGCCATCGAGCTGGCGCGCATGGGCGAAGGGAGCCTGGCCGGCTCCATCGTCACCAATGACGACGAGGTTGCGCGCGAACTCGTCCTCGGCACTGCCGCGAGTCCACCGGCCACGGCTCACCGCTGCCGCACCTCGTCCACGGCGGTCCGGGCCGCGCCGGCGGCGGCGAGGAAATGGGTGGCGTCCGGGGCATCAAGCACTACATGCAACGCACGGCCATCCAGGGCTCGCCCGAGACCCTGTCGGTCATCGGGCATCGCTGGTTGCGCGGCGCGGACGAGAAGGACCCCGGTGTGCACCCGTTCCGCAAGACGTTCGAACAACTCGAACTCGGCGATACCTTCCGGAGCGGCCTGCGCGAAGTCTCGCTGGACGACATCGATCATTTCGCCGAATTCACGGGCGACACCTTCTACGCTCACATGGACGAGGTCGCAGCCGCGAAGAACCCGTTTTTCGAGGGCCGCGTCGCGCACGGCTACCTGATCGTCTCGTTCGCAGCAGGCCTGTTCGTCGACCCGGACTTCGGGCCGGTACTCGCGAATTACGGCATCGATGACCTGCGCTTTATCACGCCGCTCAACCACGGAGACTCGATGCGGGTTCGCCTCACCTGCAAGCAAAAGACCTTGCGTGGCGATACGGGCTATGGGGAAGTTCGCTGGGACACGGAGATCACAAACCAGGACGACGAGATCGTCGCCCAGTACGACGTACTGACGATGGTGGCGACCGACGCGCACTGGGCATCGGTGCAATAGCGGAGCCCGTCAGGCATCGACCGGATTCGCGCTTTCCTTTTCCTCCACCCGCTGCAACAGCGCCGCGTAACGTGGATTGCCGCGCAGTGACACGAGATCCTCGTCGTTACGCATCCAGTCGGAACTGACCGTACCGTGTTCTACGGCTTGCTGGAGGTAATCGAGCGATTCCTCCACTTCGCCCAGCGTCGCGAAGTTGCACGCTACGTTGTAAAGGACAATCGGGTCGTCCGGATCGAGTTCGAGCGCCCGGCGCAACCATCGCTTGGCCCGCTCTGTCTGGCCGAGGACGATCAACGAGCCGGCGCCGAGGTGCAGTCCACGAGCGTCGTCCGGATGCCACTCGAGGTGTTTCTCCAGCACTTTGACGGCCTCCCTCGCCTCCTCTATGGCAAGCGCCTTATGCCCGGTGCCGCGCAAAATCTGGACCCTCAGGCAGCGTGACTGGTAGTCGGCAGGATCGGTATCGGCGGCCTTTCGGAACAACTCCGCCGCACCGTCCATATCGCCCTGGTGAAATCGCGTGCGGGCGTAATAGTAGTAAGCCTCGAACAGGCGTGGATTGAGCTCGAGCGCCTTGCGAAACGCTGCTTCCGCATTTTTGAAATCGCGGGCCACAAGACAGGCAAGTCCGCGCGAAGCGTGCGCCTCCGCGAGTTCCGGGCCGAGCTCCAGCGCCCGTTTGCTCGCCCGATCCGCCTGCTGCGCGTGCACTGGATCCGGATCGACGTACATCATCAGGAACGAGTGGCAATCGGCATAGCCCGCCCACGCGAGCGCGAAATTCGGATCGATGTCGAGTGCCTGCCAGAACATCTGCCTCGCATGCTCGATGTCGACTTTGTGAAAGCGCTTGAAGAACTGCCGCCCCCGCAGATAGTAGTCGTATGCGTCAATATGCGTAGGCGGAACCGCGCGTATCGCCTGCTTCTCCTGCTCACTGATGGTTTCAACGAGCGCTTCGGCAATGCTTGCCGCGATTTCGTCCTGGATTGCGAACACATCCTCGAGGTCTTCGTCGAACTCCCTCGACCAGATGTGATAACCGTCGGCCACCTTCACGAGCTGTGCCGTCACGCGGAGCTTGCGGCCTGATTTGCGCACGCTGCCCTCGAGGATGGTTTTCACGCCCAGCTTGCGACCGATGGCCCTCACGTCACCCGCCTGCGAACTGAACTGGAATGACGATGAACGCGCAGCGACATGCAAATCGCGAATGCGCGTGAGCGCGCTGAGGATCTCTTCGGCCACCCCCTCACAGAAATATTGCTGGTCTTGCGTCGGACTCAGATCGAGAAATGGCAACACGGCGATTGACGGCGAGTTGTCGTCTGCGGCCCGGTCCGGGCTCGGAATCCTGTCGCGACGGATGCCCCGTGGCGTGATGTCGTACATCCATGCGAGAACCAGGGCGACGGGAAATCCGGCGACGACCAGCACAATGAGGGTGGGCATCACCCATGCCGGCACGCCGAGCGGATCGAAAGTGACCTCGCCGATCTGCAGAACTACCCAGCCCACGATCGCGTAGGCCACAATCACCGGGTAGACTTCGCGACGCTTCAGCTCTTTCGACAGCCAGCGCCACGACAACCTGGTCTTGTTTTTCGTCGCCGATGACATTTTTCCCCCACCGTTATCCTGAAAATGGCGGCAAGAAAAAGAATGTCAAGCCCGGTCAGGCTGTTCCGTACTTTGTCTCGACCTCGATGCCGACTTCCTTGAGGAACCCGGTGGGCAGTATGCCGCCGGCGCACACGATGACACCGTGATTCGGCAAGATCACCGGCTTGCCGTCGACATCGATCGCGACGGAATCCTTGCGGATTTCGCGCACGTTGGATTGCATCAGCACGTTCATCCGCCCTTCGGCTGCCAGCTGCGCCACCTTGTCCCGGTTCTTTGATTTCGCGCGCGTGAACGCGGGCGAACGGTACGAGAGGGTAACCGTGGTACCGGGCTGCTCCGCGATAGTGTGTGCGGCCTCGAGCGCACTGTCACCGCCGCCCACAACCAGTATGTGCTGGCCCCTGTATTGTTCGGCATCCATGAGACGATAAACGACTTTCGACTGATCCTCGCCCGGCACACCGAGTTGTCGTGGCGTTCCGCGTCGACCAATCGTCAACAAGACGGCGCGAGTCTTGTAAGAGGAACCTGACGTGACGACCTCGAATGACCTGCCGTCAGGCAGACGATTGATGGCAGTCACGCGTTCATTGTAATTGACCTTCAATCCGGTACTTGCCTCGACCCCCTGCCAGAACTCCAACAACTTCTCCTTGCTGGTTTCGGTGAACTTCATCTTGCCGACGATGGGCAGTATTGCCGGGCGCGTCATGACCAGCTTGCCTCGCGGAAAATGCGCGACGGTTCCTCCCAGCGAGTCCTGCTCGAGCGTGACGAAATCGAGTTTTGCCTTTAGCGCGCCGAGTGAAGCGGCGATACCGGCTGGTCCTGCACCGACAATCACCAGGTCGTGTCGACCGGCGACACCGAGACCATCGAGCCCGGTGATCGACTCCAGCGCCTGGCGGCCTTGCTCGATCGCGTTACGGATCAGCCCCATGCCGCCCAGCTCACCGGCGATAAATATTCCCGGGATGTTGGTTTGAAAGTCGGGCTGGACCGTCGGGATGTCGACACCGCGCTTTTCCGTGCCGAATACGAGTTCAATTGCGCCGACGGGGCATGCTTTCTGGCACGCGCCATGCCCTATACAGTTCGATGGACCAACGAGATGTGCTTTGCCGCGGATCATGCCAAGCACCGCATGGGCATATTGTTCCGGACAGGCTGCCACGCACGAACGGCAGCCGATGCATTTATTGATGTCGATAACCGGATGCAGCGACGGCGGTTCGGTCATGCTCGCCTCGATTGCTTCCTGGGCCGCCCGAATACTGGCCTCTTCGCGGCGTCTGCTCGAGCGCAAATACCAGAGGAAGATTGCAACAACCGGTATCAAGTAGAGAACAGCGAGTAGCGGATTCATTTATTGGTGTAACACCGACGTGCTGCAAAGACGACAAAGCCTAGCAGCGACATACGCGACATTGTGCGGAAATCTTTCACAATTTTGGATCACCATTATCAAGTGATGTACGCGCGAAGCAGGCAAATGCCCGGCCATACCGAGCGAATAGTCCATCCACTCCAGACTGCAGCACGCATCGAGCAAATGAAACATGACGCTCTCGCCACGCAGAACCCCCTGTTTTCACGATGAATTCTCGATGCGCGCAAGATTCCCGATTGGAGGCGTGTGGACGATATGACGAAAGTGTGAGGCAGTATGGGTCAATAACCTGAGTTCGGACTAAGGTATTTTCGACCGCGTCATGGATTGAGCCATCACTTCGCTCGGGCATCCATTGGCACAACGTATTTGGAACTGTCGGCAATTGGCGACAGAACGGACGCGTGTATCTGTACGATCCGTTCCGCTGCAAATTTTTCCGACATTTTTGGAACCTTATACATCCCGGTTTCGTGCATTGGATATAGGTGGGTTTGTCGTGGAATAAAACCTCGGATCCGAAAGACTCTCATAGGTGTTCTATCAATGAACCTCGTGTTCTTCTGTATCACATTGACGATGATTCTGATTGCGATGTCGTTTGCGGCGACACCACTGATTTCTTCGTACGGTAAAAGCAACGCGGGCTTTGCGAAGTTTTCATTGTTGGCGATCATCGGTCTAATTGGCTTCGCCCTCGCCCTGTACGCCGCGATTGGCAGCCCGGGCCTGGAGAGCAAGACACCGGACGTTGATGCTGTGGGCGCCACCGCGTCTCGAGGCGAGGCCACCGCAGCGCGTGAAAAAGCCGCTTCCGTTGAAATATTGCTGGCCGGATTGGAGGAGCGGCTCCGTTCGAACCCGGATGATGGAAAAGACTGGCTGTTGCTGGCGAAATCCTATGAACACGTTGGGCGGAACGCCGATGCCGCGCAGGCCTATCGCAAAGCGGTTGCTCTCGGGGTTACGGATGAGGTTTTGGATGCGCGCCTCGACGCCGATGAGCCGGCAGCCGCGGATGCCTTTACCGAGATCCGCGGACGCTTGAGCTATGTGCAATCGGTCGCCGACCGGATCGAGCCAGATGACGTCGTATTCATTACCGCAAAATCCGAGGGCAATCCGATGCCACTCGCCGTATTGCGGAGATCCGCATCGGAGCTTCCGTTTGATTTTGTGCTGAGTGACGAAGCTTCAATGGTCAAGGGCGGCGGCATTTCAGCGGCGAGCGAAATTGTCGTGACTGCGAAAGTCTCGAAGTCGGGTGACGCGCTGAATACCGCTGCCGATCTGCAGGCGAAAGCGGGACCAATGGGTCCTGGTAATGCGGGTTTCCTGGAACTCGTTATCGGCGCTGCCGGAACGGACATGAAATAGAGAAGAGATTTGGGAATCCGCAGTTATGAATGAAACAGTCCTGGATCGTCCCGTCGCGATGTCTCAGCCTGCGGCAAAATCAGTCAACAAACGGCCGCGCCGGGGTAACGGCGCATTGCGCTGGTACAGCATGCTGACAGTACTGATCGTGGCGGGCTGGTATGCGCGCGACTTCAACGTCATCACGCCCGAGAAAGGTATCGGTTACTGGCTGGGAATCGCTGGTGGCTCGCTCATGTTGTTGCTCCTGCTGTACCCGTTGCGAAAGCGTATACGCTTCCTGCACGGCCTGGGCGCGACAAAGCACTGGTTTCGTATGCACATGGTCTTCGGATTGGTCGGTCCGCTGTTGATCCTCTACCACAGCAACTATCAACTCGGTTCCTTCAACAGCCAGGTCGCTTTCTACTGCATGTTACTCGTCGCAGGCAGTGGCATCATCGGGCGCCATTTCTATGCCGCCATACATCGCGGACTGTACGGAAGAAAGACCTCACTGCAGGAATTACAGAAGGACCTGAAAACCTCTGTAGAGAAGAGTCACGGACTCGCGAAATTTATGCCGAAGCTGGTCGCGCGACTGGACAAGTTGTCTGCCGAACTTCAGAGCGACAGGATCCGGCAAACCATCGGCATTCGCCGCAGTTTGAAATGGACATTCACGCACAGTCTCATACGGCTGTCCCTCATGTGGACGGCACACAGGGAGCTGCAGGTGGCGGCTGTGCGCTACCCGGTCGTCGCCCGGGAACGAAAACGCATTTATCGAACCGCTTCGCGGTATATCCGCGACTACACCATTCTCACCGGCAGAGTCGCGCAATACTCTTTCTACGAGCGTTTGTTCGGTCTCTGGCATGTACTGCATCTGCCTATTTTTTTCATGATGGTGCTGTCAGCGCTCGTGCACGTACTCGCGGTTCACATGTACTAGAAACGGTGATGTTAGCCGCATGAGATATGGACTTCTTCTCACTGGAATAACGATGGCATTGGCGATACTGGCTCACAAACCCGCTCATGCCCAGATCGAAACGCTGGTTATGCCGGGGAAAGTCATCGAGGGCCATGCCGAGTATGAGAGCGAGTGTGCTTTCTGCCATCAGAAGTTCGAGAGAGGCAAACAACGCGCACTATGCCTCGATTGCCACGAGGAAATCGCCGCGGATATCGAGAAACCCGCGGGCTTCCACGGACGATTCAGGAGAGCCGGGAACGCGCCCTGTGCGAGGTGCCATACCGATCACGAAGGTCGCGATGCCGATATCGTTGAACTCGACGAAGCGAGCTTCGACCACGACTTCACGGACTTTCCGCTGCTCGGCAAGCACGCAGAAAGCGAATGCTCTGAGTGCCACGCGGATGACGCAAAGCACCGCAATGCACCCAACGATTGCTACGCGTGTCACGAAGAAGACGATTCGCACGGCGGAACGCTCGGCACGACTTGTGGCGATTGTCATTCGCCGGTGGAATGGCAGGACGTCGAATTCGATCACGCCACGACCAACTATCCGCTGATTGGCATGCACCAGGAGCCCGCGTGCCTGGATTGCCACGCCGACAACACGTTCAGGGACACACCGACCGAATGCTACGACTGTCATGCGGAATACGACGCGCACGACGGCAAGAGCGGCAACGAATGCGGCAACTGCCACAACCCCAACGGCTGGGACGACACCAGCTTCGATCATAATCGCGACACGAACTTTATTCTCGACGGCAAACATGCAGAGCAGAGCTGCGATGACTGCCATGGCGAGGATCCATTTGCCGACCAGCTCGATCTGGCCTGCATCTCATGCCATATCGAAAACGACCATCACGACGGTCATTTCGGCGAGAACTGCGACACCTGCCACGCCAGCAGCGGCTGGGCCAACGTCCGTTTCGACCACGAGGAAGTCGCCGGTTACGAGCTGATCGGTGCGCATGGCGAAGCCGAGTGTTCCGCCTGCCATATCGAGCCGTTATTCGAAGTGGAACTGGCCCGCGACTGTCTCACGTGCCACGAGAAAGACGATGCTCACGAGGGCTCACAAGGCACCCGGTGCCTCGACTGCCACAGTGAGTTGTCCTGGAAGGATGACGTGTTCTTCGACCACGACCTCACCCGTTTTCCATTATTGGGCAGGCATGCGGACACGGACTGCGGCGATTGTCACGAATCGCACGTGTTCCGCGATGCCCCCGAACACTGCATCGGTTGCCACCGCGAAAACGACTCGCACCAGGGACGATTCGGTGAAGCTTGCGCACTCTGCCACAACCCGGTCGACTGGCAGCAATGGCTGTTCGATCACGACAAGCAGACCAGCTTTCCGCTCGACGGCGCTCACGCTGCGGTTGCATGCGAGAGCTGTCATCGGCAGTCACTCACTACGCAGACGCGCCTGGGCCAAAACTGCGCGGACTGTCATCGTTCGGACGATATTCACGACGGTGAATTCGGACCCGACTGCGGCCGCTGTCACACGGCCGACTCTTTCCGGGATGTGAGGTCAATACAATGAACAGACCGGCTCGACTCCCGATTTCAATTCTGCGATTCGCCAGCCTGGCGGCGTTGTTGCTGCTCTCTCTGGGCCATCCCCCACAGGCAGCGGCGCAGGAACAGTTTGACCACTTCAGTACCGGGTTCCAGCTGGACGGCGCTCACACCAACGTCAGCTGCGATCGCTGCCACACGGGCGGCAAATTCCAGGGCACGAATCCCGCGTGTATCAGCTGCCATTCGGCGATCGGAGCAGTACAGGCGACAGCGAAACCCGTCAATCACATCTCCAGCTCCGAAATATGCGCCGACTGCCACACGACAGCTGCCTGGAGCCCCGTCGCATACATGGATCACGCCGCCGTGACAGGCAGCTGCATGAATTGCCATAGCGGACTCATCGCGACCGGAAAACCGGCGGGACACATCCAGTCGAGTGACCAATGTGACGATTGTCACCAGACGGTGGCCTGGATACCGGCAGCCTTCGATCACAGCAACATCTCGGGCGGATGCTTCGGCTGCCACAACGGCGTTGACGCAACCGGCAGAAATGCCACCCATATCGCCACGACAAATGTCTGCGAGGATTGCCACAACACAGCGGCTTTTGCGCCCGCGACGACAGTCGACCATACGCAGGTCATCGGTGCCTGCTTTGCCTGCCACAATGGCGCAACTGCAGCCGGCAAAGATCCGATGCATATCACCAGCTCGGACAATTGCGACGAATGTCATACGACTGTGGCATGGACGCCGGCCGCATTCGATCACGCCAACGTCTCGGCCCCCTGTTTCAGTTGCCATGACGGCGCGCAGGCGACCGGCAAGGACCCGAACCACATCAGTACTACCAATCTTTGCGAAGACTGCCACAATAATGTGGTCTGGACGCCCGCTGACGCCGTCGACCACACCCAGGTCATCGGAACCTGCTTCTCCTGCCATAACGGCACGATCGCGAGCGGCAAGAACCCGACACATATCACGAGCGGTGACAACTGCGACGACTGCCACACGACCAACGCCTGGGTTCCGGCAAATTTCGATCACACCAATATCAATGGCAACTGCTTCGATTGCCACAACGGTACGGATGCAACCGGCAAGGACCCGAACCACATCAGCACTACCAATCTCTGCGAAGACTGCCATAACAACGTGGTCTGGGCGCCCGCTGACGCCCGTCGACCACATCCAGGTCATCGGAACCTGCTTCTCCTGCCATAACGGCACGATCGCGAGCGGCAAGAACCCGACACATATCACGAGCGGCGACAACTGCGACGACTGCCACACGACCAACGCCTGGGTGCCGGCAAATTTCGATCACACAAATACCAACGGAAACTGCTTCGATTGCCACAACGGTACGGATGCAACCGGCAAAGGCCCGCCGTCGACCACATCCAGGTCATCGGAACCTGCTTCTCCTGCCATAACGGCACGATCGCGAGCGGCAAGAACCCGACACATATCACGAGCGGCGATAACTGCGACGATTGCCACTTAAGCACGGCATGGATTCCGGCGAACTTCGACCACACCGATATCACCGGCAATTGCTTCGACTGCCACAACGGCACCGATGCAACCGGCAAGGGCCCGAACCACATCAGCACGACGAACCTTTGTGTCGACTGCCACAACAAGGTTGTCTGGGCACCGGCCGATATGGTCGACCACACGCAGGTGATCGGCGCCTGCTTCTCCTGCCACAACGGCACGATAGCAACCGGCAAGAATCCTGCTCACGTCACCAGTAGCGACACCTGCGACGACTGTCATACAACCGTCGCCTGGATACCGGCGAACTTCGATCATGCCAATATCGTCGACAGCTGTTTTACCTGTCATAACGGCACCACGGCAACCGGCAAGGGCCCGAATCACGTCAATACGACGAATGTGTGCGAAGACTGTCACAACAATGTCGTTTGGGCGCCGCCGGATACGGTGGATCACATGCAGGTCATCGGCAGTTGCTTCACCTGTCACAACGGCACGGATGCACTGGGCAAAGACCCGAATCACATAAACACGAGCAACGTCTGTCAGGACTGTCACAATACGAATGCCTGGACGCCAGCCGACACAGTCGACCACACACAGGTTCTTGGGATGTGCTCGTCCTGCCACAACGGCACGGTTGCCACCGGCAAGCACCCCGCGCATATCAGTAGTGGCGATAACTGCGACGATTGCCACACGACAGTCGCCTGGGTCCCCGCGAATTTCGACCACGCCAACATCACCGGCAACTGCTTCGATTGCCACAACGGCACCGACGCGACCGGCAAGGGTCCGACCCATCCGCAGACCACCAACGTTTGCGAGGACTGCCACGGCACGACGGTCTGGAGCCCGGTCCTCAGAGTTGACCACACGCAGGTGATCGGGTCGTGTTCATCCTGCCATGATGGAGTCACCGCCACGGGCAGGAATCCGGGACACTTCGTCTCGCCGAAGGAGTGCAACGTCTGTCACGACACGATGGCCTGGATACCGCATAACTTTATGCACACCGGGCTACCTTACGAACCGCTGGATCATCGCGGCAACTTCGCGTGCACACGTTGCCACCAGAACAATTCCGAAGCCGTTAACTGGCCGAATCCCACGTTCCAGCCTGATTGCGCCGGCTGTCATGCGAATGATTTCGAACGCAAGGACAAGCACAACGGCGGCGAGAACGGCACCGTTTCGCAGAATCGGAACTGCGGTGGCAGTGGCTGTCACAGGATTTCGGACAATGAATTCTAGACAGAAACCCAAGAGCTGGAGCGTCACGGCACTCGCCGTATCGCTGCTCCTCCTGGCCGCGCCATCGCATGCGGGCCCGGGGTTCATTGCCTCGAGCCAGGTGAGCAAAGGCAGCGTGTATACGGAGGTCTCGTTGCAGTTCCGATGCAACGTGCAGTACGTCGACCACGATCCTTCCGGCGAGAGCGACGTTCTCCGAATCAGGCTCGAGACGACGACGGTGTGCGCCGGGGCGCCGCCGACGGTCGCATTGTCGCGCGAACAGCACCGCCCGGTCGCGGCCGACGACGCTCTCCTGGACAGCATCGAGTACGATGGCCAGACTTCGGGCGGCGAATACCTGCGTCTCAACTTCGTCGAAGACGTACGATTCGACGTGGTTCAGGACAACCGGTCGAACTGGATAACGATCCGGGTATTTTCGACCCAGGAGGAACCAGTCGCAGCGGCGGCTGCGCCGGCAGATGCCGGGCGGCGAATGGTGCGCCGGGCGGCGGAACCCGACCCGCGGTATGTCATCAATCTGGAATCGCGGGAGCGGCCACCGGCGACCGCCGATTTTCCCGCGGTTGCGCTGCCTGACGACAAGAAGCTCTTCGTCTCGGAAGCGACCATCGACGGTACGAAGTGGTACCGCATTCGGGTCGGTTACTACGCGTCCGCCGAAGAGGCGGCCAGGGAACTCCGGGTCCTGCGTGACCAGTATCCGGGCGCATGGATTGCGCGAGTTGATACCGCAGTGGCCGATGTGGCCGACATTCGCCCGACGGCCGCCACGGCAGTGGCCGATGTGGCGACCGCAACGTCGCCGCCGGCCGAGTCGACCCCGGTTAGCGCCGCAGAGATGGACGAGGTCGCCTCCCTGATGGCCGACGCGCGGCGCGCGATGACCGCCGGGGAGCTTTCGAGAGCCGTGCAGATATACACCAAGGTGCTGCAGCTGCCGTCGAACAAATACCAGCCCGAAGCGCAGGAGTTTCTCGCCTTGGCGCGGGAGAGAAACGGGCAGATCGCGCACGCCAAAGCGGAGTACCAGCGCTACCTCGACGAGTATCCTGACGAGGAAGGTGCGGACAGGGTCCGGCAGCGCCTGGCAGCGCTTCTTGCAACCGGCGGAAGCGCGATGGCGAGTGCCTCGACGACGGGAAGCCCCGATGCACCACAGCGAGCCGCAAGGAACACGCCGTGGAGCGTGCGCACGTTCCTGTCCCAGTATTACCGGCGCGACGTCAACCAGGTAAACGACCAGGAAGAGATCGTCAACCAGTCGTCCCTGTATACAGACGTCAGCATCGACGCCAGACGCCGCGGCGAACGTTTCGATCTCTCGACGCGGATTACCGCAGGCTATCGCAATGACTTGATGGGCGACACCGGGCGCAGCAGCAGCGGCAATGATTTTCGCCTTTCGTACGCCTATGCGGATCTGGCGGACTCGCGCACCGGGCTGCGCGGTCGCCTCGGCCGACAAACCCGCAACACCGGCGGCGTGCTCGGCCGTTTCGACGGGGTCAATCTCACCTATGCGCTCAACGAACGACTGCGTTTCGAGGCAGTCACAGGAGAACCCGTCTACTCCACGTCGAGTGAAACTACCGACTCCAGGTACTTTTATGGTGTCAGTTCGACGTTCGCCCCTTTCAGCGAGGCGCTCGACATCGGCGTATTCTTCCTCGAGCAAAGCATCGAGGGACTGACCGACAGGCAGGCTATCGGTGCCGAGGTGCGCTACTTCGGCGCCGAGCAGTCCTTATGGGGCGTCGTCAATTACGACACCGAATTCGCGGAACTCGGTAGTGTTTTCCTGCAGGGCAGCATGCGACTTCCTGCTAACTTTACCGTGACCGGCCTGATTGACAGCCGCAGAAGCCCTTTTCTCAGCCTGGGCAATGCCATGGTCGGCCAGCAGGTGCAGAATTTCGAGGATCTCAGAGTGTTGTTCACGGAAGACGAACTCCGCCGCTTCGCCCTGGATCGCTCACCCGAGGTCACGACCTATTCCATGGGAATGTCGCGCCCGTTTACGCCCAAGCTACAGGTCAACCTGAACGCGAGCTTGTCCTTTATCGGTGCGACGCCGGAATCCGCCGGAGTTTTTGCGACGCAAGAATCTGAATACAGCTATTACTCGGCGGACCTGGTCGCGAGCAGCCTTATCACCGAGGGTGATGTCGGCATCCTGGGTCTGCGATACGCGGTATCTGATACGACCGACGTATATTCCGTCAATATGGATATGCGCTTTCCGGTCGGCCGCACCTGGCGGGTCAATCCCCGTTTGCGCATCGACTATCGCGAGATCAACACGGATCAGAGTACTCAGTGGATTTACAGTCCCGGAATCCGGGTGCAGTATCGCCCCTTCAGACGGGTGCGGCTCGAGCTCGAGGCGGGTAAGCAATTTTCCCAGCGCGACATGGAGTTGACGGACCTGGACCGCGAATCATACTTTATTAACCTCGGTTATCAGTTCTTCTATTGAGGCGTTTGCCCATGCGCGGCTGGAGTCACTTTGTCGGAATTCTTGCGCTCGCCGCCCAGATATCGGCGTGTTCAACGCCGTCGTCCCTGGTTCAGGAGACGCTCGATCCCGTAACCGGTGTGACGGTTCTCCGCGCCACGGCTCCTGTCGTGCTTTACCACGACAATTCAGGCTATGCGGCACACGCCAGAGATTACGTATACCTCGGCCCGGTCGAGGTCAATCGCATGGGCAGCTACTCCTATTACCTGTGGCTGGGTATCTGGAGCACGATCCGTTACGAGGACCGTCAGTCCGAACAGCGCGACGGCTTCGAGTCCGTCATCCTGTTCGTGGATGGCGAGCCTCTGCCGCTCGAATTCGCGGGCTGGACGCTCGACGCCATTGGCGTAACGGAGCCTGTCTACGTCAAACCCGTAGCATCAGCTGCCAACGCCTATTACCGGGTCACAATCGACCAGATTCGTCTGCTCGCGGAAGCCGACGTTATCCAGCTGCATGCCGGCACAGCGAAACCGCGTACCTATGCGCTTTGGGAAAACCAGGCTTCCGCCTACGCATCCCTGCGCGCATTTCTCGCGCAGGGATACGACTAGGCCGCGGTGCCGCCACCGCTGTTCGACGGCCGCAATCAGAAGGTCATCACGGCACCGATGCTGACCGTCCGCTCCGCACCCCAGAGCCGCTCGCCAACCGGGATATCGACGTCACGCACACGATTCACGCCCGCCAGATGGTCCTGGTAGCCGCGATCGAGCAGGTTGACCGCTTGCAGGTCGATGCGTATCGAACGACTGGCGTTCCAGGAGAATGCTGCGTTGACGATGCCGTAACCGGCCGTCGGCTGCTCGTCGTTGTAGGCGGAGACACGATTCTGACCATCGTAAGCAATCACCTCCCCGCGCAGGGACCAGCTGCTGTCGGCAAAATTCAGGGCAATACTGGCGTTCGGAGGCGCCAGCCGGTAGAGGTTGTCGCTGACGTCCGTGCGGCGTCCTCGCGTATAGCTCGCGCTGCCTTCCACGCCGAGGCGTTCCGTCAGCGAATAGCGCCAGCCGAGGTCCAGCCCGTAGATCTCCGCGTCGACGTTGTCGAACTGCAGTGCGCCGTTGCCCGACATCATCGTCGCCAGCATGTTGGCCGGCATTACGGTCGCGGGCACGCCCTGAATGTAATCGCTTACATCGCGGAAGTAGGCCTGCGGACTGATCGTGAACCGCTCGCCGGCCCAGTCGAGCCCCACAGCGATTTCGTTGGACCGTTCTGCCGACAGGTCCAGGTTGCCGATATAGCTGCGGCCGTCTGCCAGTCCGCCGGTGGCCTGCAGGGGCAGCCAGAGATACAGTTCCTGGTACGACGGTGCGCGAGTCTTTGAGCCGAGATCCACGCTGAAGGCCAGGTCGCGCGTCAACCGTACCGAATACTTGAACACCGCTTCGAGGTTGCCGAACGACAGGCTCCTGTCGGCCGCGTTGAAGGCGTCGGCCAGCTGCCCTGCATTCATGCCCATCATGTCCATCAGCCCGCTGAAGGAGACCTCTCCCGCGTCGGTCGAGACATCGACATAGCGCAGGCCTATTTCCCAATCTGAGTTTCTGGACTCATGCCGGATCGCGGAAAAAGCACTCAACACATCGCGCTCGACATCATTGAAGTTTTGGATGAAGAACATCGCGTTGTTCGGATTCGTAATCAGCGAGTCGTGCGATGCCAGGCGGCCGTCGACACCGGCAGTCAGCAGGAAGTCACTCATCGAGTATTCGGACTGCAGCGCAAATACGAAGCCGTCGCCGCCCGTACGATTCTGACGGTACTGCATCGGCATATCGGGGGCCGGCCTGATCGAAAAATTGTCCATGACGTGGTCGACGTCGTTGTAGCCGACCCTGGCATCAATACTCAGGTCGGGTGAAAGCTGCCGCCCGAAGCTCGCGCCGTATAGTTGCGACTCGATATAACGAATGTCCATCGCCAGCGCCGGGGTGCCCGTATCCCGCGTGTCCAGGTAACCTGCGAAGACCTGGAACTCGTTACGATCATCCTGATAGGCGTAACTCGCGTCGAGACGATCCCGCGAAAGCTGCGAGGGCACGATGCGGCCCACGGGTGTCTGCTGGTCGTCAGCACGATTCGCCTCTCCGACCAGTGATACCCGATGTGAACGATTCGCCGCGGTCAGCCGCCCTGCGAGAGAGGTCGTGTCACCGTTGTTGGCGTAACGCGCGCCGACCATCCCGCCAAAATCGAAGCGCTCACCACTGGAGAAATCGCCGCGGGCGATCGCCGCATCGACGTGCCCGCCGATGGACTCGGGAGCGCTCGCAACGCCCGGGATTCCGCGTTCCAGGACCAGCCGTTCCGTGATCATCGGTGATACGTAGGACAGCGGCGCGTCCATCGAATTCGGCCCTCCGCTGATCACGCCAAAGCCGTCGATACTGACGGACACGCGGTCGCCGAACATGCCCCGGTACTGGGCGATGCCGCTCAACCGCCCGTTCTGATTGCGGCTGGCGCCGGGCAGGCGGCTCAGCGCCTCCGCTACATCGACCATGAATTCCTGCTCGACGATGATACTTGCGTCGCGCGATGACAGGTGCCGGCCGGACACGACGATCTCGTCAATGGACTGTCGCTCATCCTCGGCCTGGGTGGAAGTAGTATCGGACGCTGTAGCTATCGACGTCGATAGCAGCGCACCGAGCAGCGCAATGGCTGCCGTCTGTTTTGCGTGCATTGTTCGGGCTCCGTAACGCCGGCCACGTGCAAGGCGCAGCCGGTCGCATCTGTGTTGAGTCTGATTGTTGGTGACAGTGCGTGTTACGGGATCGGTGGCGCGCGTGCGGAATAGACGCCGAAATGCCCCCGGAGCAGCTGTTGCAATGGGGCAATGGGGGGAATGCCCGGCGGTGGCTGCATCGTCGGCTGCGCCGTTTCCGCCTCGTCGATGAAGGCCATCGACAGAATATGACCGATGCTGCAGCCGCCTCCCGACGCATGCTCGTCGTGGCCACCGTGGCCACTATGGCCTGCATGGTGGCCGTGACCGCCGAGCGCCTGCATGAAGCCGGCCGGCAGGCCGTCGTGACACAGCTCGAACAACAGTCCCTTGCCCGGGGCTGCCGGCATGTAGCCGGCCGGAATGAAGGCGCGCATCACGACGCCGGCCAGCAGGACCGTGACGAGTAGGCGCAAATTTCCGCGAGCGAGCTGCATAATGGTGAACCGCTACGGTATACCGGCAGGTGCGCGGCTGGCAATGGCCCGGCGGCGATTCCATCCGCTGGCAGGAGTACGAATATTGCCTATCGGTCGGTCAAGCTATCTGCGATAATGTTACTAATGAAACTATCTGCTCCTACGCCATGAGTGCCGCTGCAAAAAACCTTATCTCCAGGTTCCCGCTCGACAACTACGAGCTGCTGGACCGCTACCGCCGCGAATCGGGCCGCGTCTTCCTGACCGGTACGCAGGCGCTCGTGCGCATACCGCTCATGCAGCGGACGCTGGACCGGGCCGCCGGTCTCAATACGGCGGGGTTCGTGAGCGGCTACCGGGGATCGCCGCTCGGCGGCCTCGATCAGGAACTGTGGCGGGCGAAAGCGTTCCTCGACGAGAGCAACATCGAGTTCCTCCCGGCCGTGAACGAAGATCTCGCCGCGACAGCGATGCTCGGCTCGCAACAGGTGGAAACGGACCCTCATCGTGAAGTCGACGGTGTATTCGGGCTGTGGTACGGCAAAGGACCCGGCGTCGACCGCGCCGGCGACGCGCTGAAGCACGGCAACGCCTACGGCAGCTCACCGCACGGCGGGGTGCTGGTCGTCGCGGGTGACGACCACGGCTGCGTATCGTCGTCCATGCCGCACCAGTCCGACGTCGCGTTCCTCACTTTCATGATGCCGCACGTCAACCCGGCGAACGTTGCCGAGTACCTCGAGTTCGGTCTCTGGGGCATCGCGCTGTCGCGCTTCTCCGGCATGTGGGTCGGTTTCAAGGCGATCTCCGAGACGGTCGAGTCCGCGATGTCGGTGCAGCTGCCCTCCTACCCACAGTTCGTCACGCCGGACTTCGAAGTCCCTCCGGGCGGCCTGCACTACCGCTGGCCGGACCTGCCGGGGCCGCAGATCGAGGAGCGCCTCGAGGCAAAGAAAGACGCGACGCTTGCATTTGCAGCGGCAAATCCGATCGACCGCAGGATTTTCGACGTACCCGATGCCCGCTACGGCATCGTGACCACCGGCAAGGCGCACCTCGATCTCATGGAGGCGCTGCGGCTCCTCGGCATCGATCGCGAGCAGGCGCAGCGTATCGGCATCGACGTCTACAAGGTGGGAATGGTCTGGCCGCTCGAGCACGACGGCGCCCTCGAGTTCGTGAAGAACAAGCGGGAAGTGCTCGTCATCGAGGAAAAACGCGGCATCATCGAGAGCCAGTTCAAGGAGTATTTCTACGACCGGCCGGGCCGTAAACCGGAACGCATGGTCGGCAAATTCGACGAAAACGAGCGCTCGCTCGTGCCATGGGTCGGTGAATTGTCGCCCGTGGAGGTTGCCGGCATCGTCGCACGGCGGCTCGACAAGGCGTTCCGCGGACTCAACCTCACCGAGCGTGCTGACAGGCTTCTGAACGAGCGGGCGCCCGCGATCCGCATCGAGGGCGCGACACGCATGCCTTATTTCTGTTCCGGCTGCCCGCACAATACTTCGACGAAGGTCCCCGAGGGTTCGAGTGCGCTCGCCGGTATCGGCTGCCATTTCATGGCGAGCTGGATGGACCGCGACACGGAAGGTCTGATCCAGATGGGCGGCGAAGGCGTCAACTGGATCACGCGCTCGAAGTTCAACGGCAACCGCCACATCTTCCAGAACCTCGGCGACGGCACGTTTTACCATTCCGGTTCGCTCGCGATCCGGCAGGCGGTCGCGGCCGGCACGAACATCACGTTCAAGATCCTCTACAACGACGCGGTCGCGATGACGGGAGGGCAGCCCGTCGATGGGCCGCTCAGCGTGGCCGGAATCGCGCAGTCGGTACGGGCCGAGGGCATTGAACGCGTCGCGGTCGTCTCGGACGACCCGGGACAATTCGATACCAGCGACTTCCCGCACGGCACGACGTTCTCCCACCGCCGCGATCTCGACGCGATTCAGCGCGAGCTCAGGGAAATCCCCGGCGTTACGGTACTGATCTACGCGCAGACCTGCGCCACGGAAAAACGCCGTCGGCGCAAGCGCGGCCAGATGGAAGATCCGAACCGGTTTGTCGTGATCAACGACCTCGTCTGCGAAGGCTGCGGCGACTGTTCGGTCGAATCCAACTGTCTGTCGGTGGTGCCGAAGGAGACGCCCTTCGGCCGCAAACGTGAGATCGACCAGAACAGCTGCAACAAGGATTACTCCTGCATCAACGGTTTCTGCCCGAGTTTCGTCACGGTCGAAGGCGGCAAGCGGCAGTCACCCGCTGCAGTAAGGGGCGATGAGCGGCTCGCGGCAGCAGCCGCGGACCTGCCCGACCCCGAGATTGCAGACATAAACCACTGCCACGACCTGCTCGTCACGGGCGTCGGCGGCACCGGCGTCGTCACGGTGGGCCAGCTGATCACGATGGCTGCGCATCTCGAGGGCAAGGGCTCGAGCGTGCTCGATTTCATGGGCTTCGCGCAAAAGTTCGGGCCGGTGCTCAGCTACATCCGAATCGCGAAGCAGCCGTCCGACATCAACCAGGTACGAATCGAGCAGGCGCGCGCGGACGCGCTGATCGGCTGCGACCTGGTGGTCAGTTCGTCGCCCAAAGCCTCGAAGACCTACCGGCCGGGCCACACACGCGCGGTCCTGAACTCGGCCGAGATGTCGACCGGCGATTTCGTCCGGCATCGCGACGCCAGCCTCCGCGCAGAGGATCGTATAGATGCGATCCGCGACGTCGTGGGCGACTCGAACCTGTCCCTGCTCGATGCCAACAAAATGGCGCGGCGCCTGCTGGGCGACACGATATACGCCAACGTCCTGCTACTGGGCGCAGCCTGGCAACTGGGCCTGGTCCCGGTGTCGCTCGAGTCGCTCATGCGTGCGATCGAACTGAACGGTGTCGAGGTCGAGAAGAACAAGCAGGCCTTCACCTGGGGCCGAGTGGCTGCCGATCACCCGGAGCACGTCGAAGATCTTGCCGTGACCCAGGAACTGAAAGTGCCCGAGACACTCGACCGCATCGTGGAACGACGCGCCGCGTTTCTCGCCGATTACCAGGACGAAAACTTGTCACGCCGCTACACCGCGTTCGTCGACAAGGCGCGCGATGCCGAACTCGACGCGGGCGGCGACGGCCGATTCGCGAAAGCGGTCGCGAAGAGCTATTTCAAACTTCTAAGCTACAAGGACGAGTACGAGGTTGCGCGATTGCATACACGGACCGGCTTCCTCGAGTCGGTAAAGCGCGACTTCGGCAAGCATGCGCGCGTGCGCTTCCATCTCGCGCCGCCCATCCTGAACTCCGGGACCGATGCCCGCGGCCGGCCGCGCAAGCGCGAATTCGGCGCGTGGATGATCCCGGTATTTCGGCTGCTCGCATCGCTGCGCGGTCTGCGCGGCACCCGCTTCGATCCCTTCGGCATGAACGCCGAACGCCGCATGGAGCGCGCCATGATCGTCGAATTCGAAAACCGAGTGGAACAACTCCTCGGAGCGCTGGACGCGGCGAACCTCGATCTCGCGACCGAAATCGTCGGCCTCTACATGGACATCCGCGGTTACGGGCCGGTCAAGGAGCAGGCCGTTGAGGAAGTCCGGACGCGCGTCGCCAACAAGATCAATACTCTCGCCACGATGGAGCACCGCGCCGCGTGAAGCCCGAGTACGTCTTCGACTCGAAACCGGAGATCGGGAGCACGATGCCTGTGGCGGACGGCATCCACTGGTTGCGCATGCCCCTGCCCTTTGACCTCGATCACATCAACCTGTGGTTGCTCGAGGACGACGGTGGCTGGGCCATCGTCGATTGCGGAATTAGCAGCAGCACGAGCGAGGATATCTGGCGCAAGACGTTCGACACCACGATGCGCGGACTGCCCGTGACACACGTCATTGCAACGCACCTGCATCCCGATCACATCGGCTGTGCGGGTTGGCTGACGCGACAGTTCGAGGTCGACCTGTGGATGACCCGCGAGGAATACATGCTGGCGCGTCTGCTCCTGGCCGACACGGGCAAGCCTGCACCCGACGAAGCCATCCGCTTCTACGCGGCGGCCGGTTTTTCGGACCAGGCCCTGCACGACTATCGCGAGCGGTTCGGGTTTTTCGGCCGACTGGTATCGAAGCTGCCGGAATCCTACGTGCGGATTCACGAGAACGACCGGCTCGCCCTCGGCGAGCACGACTGGCGGGTGCTCATCGGCCGCGGCCACTCGCCCGAACACGCCTGCCTGTACTCTGAGGACCAGAACCTGCTGATCTCCGGCGACCAGGTATTGCCGACGATCTCGTCCAATGTCAGCGTGTGGCCGACCGAACCCGCGGCGAACCCTTTGAGACACTGGCTCGAATCGCTCGCCGCGCTACGCGAGGCGATCCCCGAAGATGTTCTCGTGCTCCCGGCACACGGCAAGCCGTTCCGCGGCGCCCACGCACGCATCGATACATTAATCGCAGAACACTTACGGCAGCTCGATATCCTGCACGAACACCTTGCCAATCCGTGCCGCGCCGTGGATACGTTCGGCGTACTGTTCGGGCGCCGCGTACCGGACAGCCACCGCACAATGGCAACCGGCGAGGCTATAGCGCACATCAATTACCTGCTGGCCGGCGGACAGGCGATCGTCGAACCGGACGCGAGCGGCGTCAATTGGTACCGTCGGGCATGAGCACACGGTAGAAAATCAGGGCAGGTCGAGGCCCTGGCCGGGTTCCGGGCCTGGTGCCCTGGGTGGTGAGATTACAGAAAGAAAGGCGGCGGGCATTGCCCGCCGCCTGGGATCATATCCGTCGACCGTCAGTCGCGAATCTTCCCTGACCGAATATTTCTGGTCACGTACACACGGGCATCGTCGCATTCATCAATATCACCGAAGACTTCGTTGGACACATCGCGCCCGCCTCCATTGGCGAAATTTTCAACGTCGGATCCGATCTCCTTAAAATCGGGGTACGCGGACACGACCTTGTAGTCGAAGTCGGCATCACCGCCACCGAACATCGGCATCCAATGGTAATAGGCAACCTTCGATCCTGACTTGGCCAGGTAATCCGCCCACTTCAGTTCTGCTGCCTTGATATCGGTGTACCTTTGCCCCTCGTTGAGCTTGCAGTCCATCATCGTAATGAAACCCGACTCCGGCGCGTTACCGCCCGGGGGCGCTTTGTACATGGCTGACGAATACGCAACGTGCGCACCACAATCGACGACCTTTGCGAATGCTGCAGCCATCTCCTGGCCGTTCGCGACCCAGTTCTGCAACCCAGCTCCCATGGCATTTCCATCCCGGAAGGCGCCCAGCCAGATGATGTCGAAGTCCTGTTCGGTGGTGTGGAAAAATGGCGTTAGCAACCAGGCAGCGTAGTCGTCCATGTCACTGTCATCCGCGAACTTGTTCCATTGTTCGATCACCTTAGCCAGGTCCGCGTCGTTCTTTCCTTCCTGGAAATTGCAGGCATACAGCTCCACCGGCACTACTTTTCCCATGCCATCGGCACTGACCTGCGCCAAACCCGGTGCGGAGGCAAGCAGCAGGCCGGCAACGGCCGAGCACGTTACGATTCTTAAACTGTTCATGATTTTCCCCATGGTGAATAGTTATTGTTGTATGGCCGCATTGATGAACAAATCCATCCCTCTTGGCGATTAGCCGCACGGTCAAATGCGGCCCGCCAA